>Ga0209039_10002449_pt1 | contig 15718 bp, 10 predicted proteins | sample BogFormECP12_OM1_FD_188238 | JGI IMG/M metagenome (GOLD analysis project Ga0209039, IMG submission 188238) | Bog forest soil microbial communities from Calvert Island, British Columbia, Canada - ECP12_OM1 (SPAdes) (version 2) | ecosystem: Environmental > Aquatic > Freshwater > Wetlands > Bog ... | reverse complement strand
TGACTCGGGCATGCCGAACGGCGGTAGCGATTGCGTCACTGGCGCGCTCCTGAAAGGCACGGAAATCGTTGCCGGTAGGGTCGGGTGGGATCATGACGTAGGCGGCCTCGGCGCCATGAAGCGCCTTGGTCAGGTCCGGCGCATTGGTGATATCTGCGATAAAGATTTCTGCGCCTTCGGCTGCCAGAGGCTGCAGCCGAGCCGCGTTTCTGCCGACGACGCGGACCTTCTGCCCGCGGGCAAGAAGGTTCTTCGCCACAATATGTCCGGTGTGTCCACTTGCTCCAAGAACTGCGTACATACAAACCTCCAATCTTCAGATTGGATGCCGGAGCCGGCGGATCGACTCTACTCGGAAGGGCAGCTGAGATCGACATCAAAGGCGGCGGACGGGAGTGTTCGTGCTCCCCTCCTGGGCGTATAATCCCCACCCAGCAAGCCATAGGAGGATTCAAATGGCCAAGACCAAGCAGTTCACAATTTCGATTGAGAATCGACCGGGTACAGTTGCTGAGATCGCTCGAACAATGGGGAACGCCAAGGTGAATATTCTCGCTCTCTTGGGAACGGCGCAAGGGACGACGGGCACGGTGGAACTCGTCGTCGAGGATGCACGGCGAGCCAAGAAAGCGCTGGACGCAGCCAAGCTCACATACACGGAAACCATCGCCGAGGAGTACGAGTTGCCCAACAAGCCCGGCGCGCTGGCGGAGTGTTTAGACAAGCTCGCCGTTAAGGGCGTCAACTTGAATTCGATCTGCGCCACCGCCGCGAAAGGCGGGAGGAAAGCGGTTGTGGTCTATACCGTCGCGGCGGAAGAGAAGGTGGCGGCAGCGTAGGGCCGAGCACCAGGACAATAACGCTAGCGGCGAGAATCAGCGGTTACCGCCTGAAACGTTGCCACCTAAAACGTTGCTGGCTAAAACAAGGGCCACGTTGCGAAATCAGCGTGGCCTTTTCTGGTTGGTGCATCATTCTGGGGGCGATGGCTGACGGGTTCGCCCTGCTTCGACAATCCGACTGGTGATAATCTTGCAAGATGCCTCACGATCCCGATGCAGGCCTTCACTCTCCTGAGTCTGCTCCTAAACCTGCGCGATCCTCGGCGACGGTTGTGTTCGCGCTCATTATCGGGCTGCTCCTCGGGGTAGTGTTTGTCGGCTCGATGGGATGGCTGCTGCTGTCGCGAAATTCCGGGCGGGCTCTGTTGAGCCATTTGTTGTCGGCGGTGGCAGGCAGAACCCTCAGCATCGATGTGAGCCAGCCCACAGTGGTCGATCGCATTCAGCGGCTGCAACGGCTGGAGACCGTGGTTTACACCATGGACAAGATAGTGACCGGCGCGAAAGAAAATCCCCTCTTACCGGATTTTCTGACCGGAGATCGCCTGTTGATGATGGTGCACGGCGAAGTTGTCGCCGGGATTGATTTTTCGAATCTAAAGCTGGCCGACGTCAGAGTGGATGGGAAGCAGATTCACTTGCGTCTTCCGGCGGCGCAGGTGTTCAGCACCCGGCTGGACAGCGCGAAGACCCGGGTGTATTCCAGGCAAACTGGGTTGCTGGTACCGACCGACCCGAATCTGGAAACGCAAGTGCGGCAGGAGGCGGAACGTCAGCTGCAAGAGGCCGCCTTGTCCGATGGCATTTTGCGAACGGCCCAGCAGAATGCGAGTTCGACGATCCGCAGTCTGTTGCAAGGATTGGGATTCGAGAAGATTGACTTCGACTAGTGGCAGTGCGGCGAAGAGCAAAGGCGGCGGGCGGGGGCGCCCGCCCCACACTAACATGGTAACTTGGGGGCCAGCACTTAGGTAACCTCGTCATTCAACCTCTACGCAACTAATCTTTCGTGTGGGGGTTTCTATCCACATGAACAACAAATTCACCAACTCGCTGTTATTCCTGGCAGTGGGGGGACTTATGCTCATTGGTTCCGCCTCTGCTCAAACCACAACTACTACTGCGGGAGCGGGCCCGGGCGTTGTCGATCCTGGCCATCCGCGCGTCAATCAAGTGAACCGCCGTGAAGCAAGGCAGCAACAGCGCATTGGCAACGGCATCAAGAGTGGCAAATTGAACTCGCAGCAGGCGGCCAACCTGGAGAAGCGCGAGAGCAGTGTGGAGAATCGTGAACAGAAAGATATGGCGAAGCACGACGGCCATCTGACCAAGGCGGAGCAGAAAGGGATCAATCGTCAGCAAGACCGGATCAGCAAGAGCATCTACAAGGACAAGCATCCCACGCAGTAATCCGGAGAGCGCCGGTACGAGATTGAAACGGTAGGACAGCCGCAGGCCTTGCTGCGGCTTTTCTTTTGTCTGCGCTATCTTTTGTCTGCGCTAACTATCGGCGCTATCTTTTCAGCGAGCGGATGTACTTCACTACGTCGCCGATCTGCTCCTTGGAGAGTTTGCGATCAAACGCCGGCATCCTGTTCTTGCCCCTGCTGATGATGGCAGCAAGTTCGTCGTCCGATTGTTTCTGCACTTGGTCGGAAGCGAGCGAGCGCAGCTTCAGGTTCTTGCCGAGCATGGTATCGCCCGCTCCGTTCGAGCCGTGGCACGCCGAACATTTCATCTTGTAGATATTGGCTCCGCTGTCGGCGAAGGTATAAGTAGAAAACAACAGCGGGAGCAGCGCTGTGCCACCCAAAATCAAGCGCACCATCGAGCCTTTCAGCAACCCGCTCGTCTCCCTTCAAATCCGCGCATAACTCTACAAACTGATTTTACCAGTTTAATTTCAAAGCAAACTGGAACTGGCGGGGATCGTAGGCCGCAGTGGCCTGGCCGGTAGTGGACTGGCCTGGGTTCGACGGGCTGACGGAGCAGCATAGCGGGTTGACCGCGGCCACATTGTATTTGTTCGCGATGTTGAACATGTCGGCGATCAGGTCCATGTTGACGCGCTCGCCGAAGTAAATGCGCTTTGAGACCCGCAAATCGCCAAAGGCCGTCCATGGCGAGAGTCCAGCGTTGCGACCCAAGTTGCCGTCAAGGGAAGCGAGACCGGCGGGACCGATCATTCCGTTCCAGGCAAGGCAAGGTTCCTGGAAGATCCCGGTCGGCGAGTACTTCGAGTGGACGACGGGATTCCCCAGCGCCGTGCACGCTGGAGTCTCAAACGTGTTCGGCCGGGGCGTCTTGGACTCCAACTGCAAGTTGTCATCGACGCCCGTGATGATGTTGAATGGCCGCCCCGAGGAGATCTCGACCAGCGGGGCAAACGTCCAATCGCTGAAGAGCTTACTGGCGAAGCCGCCTCCCGCCAGTTTGCCGGTCTGGTACACCCCGCTGAAAACGAACCGGTGGCGCTGATCAAACAACGAATTGGACCGTTCGTTGTTGGGGATATAGTTGTCCTGCGGCGTCACCGTCGCCTGCAGGTCGGTGGAATCGTCAATCGCATGCGACCAGGTGTACGAGGCCAGAAACTCGTAGTGGTTGCCGAAGCGCTTGCGCAGATTTGCGCTCAGGCCGTGATAGTCCGAGGTGCCGTTGGAGTAGTTGGCGTACATCTCGCTGAAGGGCACGCAACCGGTGTAGTCAAAGGTAGGGGGAGCGGGATTGCATTTCGCATTCAACCCGGGAACTGTAGCGAGCAGAGCCTGCGCCTGCGCCACGCAAGCCGCTTGGCCGCTCAAGTAAAACGCAGCCGCAATCGCAGGGTTCAGTCCGCCTGGGCGGAAGAAATTCACCAGAGAAGAATCCACGTAGCCCGGCCCACAGCCACTTACCGCCAAGGGACTGATGGGGTGCTGTCCAGCGGAAAGCGCCGCGACGTAGTTTGCCATCACCAAATCGCCGCGAACGGCGTTTCCGTTAATGGGACGATTGAGATGGCGGCCGCCATTGAAGTTATAAGCCAGACTCAGGGCAAAACCCTTGCCCAGATCCCGCTCAATCGTTAGATTCGCTTGCTGCGCGTAGGCATACACGAAGTTCTTCCCCTGTGGATACCCGAACGGCTGGAAGGCTAGTGGGAAAAAGTTCTGCGAGAGATTCAGATAATTCTGGCCCAGGAAAATTGATTGTGAGGTCGGGGTGACGCCGCAAGACTTGTCGCTGACAGGACAAGAAAACCGCTGTTGGCTCGGCGAGTAGTTCAACGCGGCAAGGACAGCAGGGTTCGTGGTGGGCGAGCACGGGGAAGCCACCCCCAAGCCGCCGGTTGCTGCCGGTATAAGTCCCTGGAAGATCGGAATCGCATTCAGGTTCCCCGGGTCCCCGGCCACGGTGCACGGCCCCGTCCCGGGAATTCCCAATTGACCGCTGGTGGAGCCGTCCGACGCATCGCCGAGGAAGTAAAGGCCAAGCAATGGATGGTCATAGAACATGCCGTACGAAGCGCGTACCACCGTCTTGGCGTCACCTCTGGGATCCCACGCCAAGCCGATGCGGGGCTGCACATTGTTCTTATCCGTCTGGATCCCTTTCTGCAATCCGAGGATGTTGTAGGCTGGCTGCGCCAGACCCGCCGGCGGCTTGAATTTGGGTGCGATCTCGACATCGTAGCGCACGCCATAATTGACGGTGAGATGCGGATTCATGCGCCAGCTATCCTGCCAGAACACGCCAATTGGGATGTTGTGGAACGAATCGCTCGGGCTTCCAATGCCCTGAATGAAGTCTTGGGGCAACCCCGCGCCATACGCCTGCACCGGATTCAGCACGGGGAAAGGCGCTGGATATGCGCCGATGGAGCCGAAGTCGTACACCCCGCCGTAATTGACGGTAAATATCGCGTTCAGCGGAAGATAGTTAAAGTCTGCGCCGAACTTGATGGCGTGCCTTCCGAGGCTCCACGAAAAGTTGTCGGTGAACTGGTAGCGTTGTTCGGTACGCTGAATGTAAGAGTAAGGTTCGCGGCCGAAATATCCAAAGCCGGGGATGTTAACCGCCGAGTACGACCCCGCCGGGATTTTGCTGTTATAGAAAAAAGAAAGTCCGCGGCGGGCGTACTGGAAACGGAATTCATTTATTTTGGTGGTGCCAATGGACCAGGTGTCCTGCACCACGCCGGCCCAATCGCGGTAGGTCTGTTGCGAGGTGCGAGAGTACGCGTTCTGACCGGCGGGCTGATCTTGGCCGGCGACTTCGATACCCGTTACCGTGCTGGGGCTGGCGTTAAAACGGAGCGTCAGACGATTGCCGCTGCTTACATTGTGATCCAGGCGTGCCGAATAGAGGCTCGTGCCTTCGAACACTGGGAAGTTTCCTCCTTGCGGTCCCATCGGCAGATACGAAGTAGGAACAAAACAGGTCCCTGGCGTGCTGCAGGTGGTGGGGAAACCGCCAAGCGGAACCCCTCCCGTGAACTGGTACGGCCATGCGCCAGTGACAGCCATCCCGGACGAGGAACCGACCAGCTCTTCATAAGGCACCACGCTGGGTGCCAGTACGGCAAAGAGGCCGGGGTTGCCAATCATGATCTGCTGCAGCGTCCCTCCAGGCTTCAGGAAAGCAACTTGATCCGGCGTCACTGGAATCATTCCGAGATTCGGGAAGACGCCCCCTCCCGCTGTCGTGGACGTGTCAAAATTCTGCAGCTCGTAGTACGCGAGGGTCTGCGCTGAGGCATTGCTGAGATTGCTGAGGGCCGGCACTGGCGCAATGCTCGAAAACCCCGTCTCATGCCGACGCGTCACCTCATAGGAAAGAAAGTAAAACGTCTTGTCCTTCTTGATGGCCCCGCCGAACGCCGTGCCCGCCTGCACTCGCGTGTACGCCGGATTGGACGTGGTGCTGAACGGGTTCACCGCCTGAAAATTTCTGTTCCGCAGATAGCCATACACGTCGCCGTGGAAATCGTTCGAGCCGGAACGGGTGATGATGTTGACCACGCCGCCCGAGGCGCGGCCATACTCGGCGGCGTAACTGTTGGTGATGATTTGGAATTCCTGCACGGCTTCCTGCGAGACGGTGGAGCGCACGCCGTTGGTGGAATTGTCGGTGGCATCGGCGCCGTCGACATTGACCAGGTTGGAACGGCCGCGTTGGCCGCTCATGTTGAGGCCGGAAGTCGGCGCCGCGCCGAGGTTGGGAGCGCTGTCGCGCTGCACCTGCGAATCGGTGAGCGTGAACTGGATGTAGTTGCGGCCGTTGATGGGCAGATTGTCGATGCGGCGCTCGCCGATGGTGTCGGTGGCGGAGCTGCGCGAAGTTTCAACGATATCGGCTTGGGCGCTGACTTCGATGATTTCCTTGCCACCCGCGATGGTGAGCGCGACGGGTAACTCGGCCATCCCGCCGACGGTGATGGCGACGCCGGTGGCTTCGGCCTTGGCGAAACCGGGTGCATCCACGGTGACGGAATAGGTGCCGGGAGCCAACTGACGCACACTGTAGCCGCCCTGGCCGTCGCTGCTGCCGGCGCGTTCCAGGCCTTTGGCGACATCGCGCACGGTGACGGAGGCGTTGGTCACGGCGCTGCCCTTCGGATCTTTCACGCTGACGTGGAGGTCGCCGGTGGCGGCGCCCTGGGCAAAGGCAGATTGACGGAGGAGCAAGAAGAAGACCGCGAAACAGAACAGACGCAATGACGTTTTCATAGGGCTCCTGGATCTTCCGCATCGTGGCGGAAGGCGGGAATCGAAGTGCGCGGTTTTTCACCAGCTACTTGAACTTCGAGCACGGTGCTAGGTTAGGATACCGCTGATATGTACATCAGAGGAGGGTGTTTAGGCAAGCGATAAGGTAGATTACCGGCTGGCGGAGGCGCGCAGGCGGAGACTGGATTGTCCCGGCCTTTGTCCGCGCATTGCGTTTGCAGCCGGCTTTCTTTAGATTCTTGAAGCGAGAAATTCCTGGAGAGAGAGTGCTGGCGCGGCAGAAAGTTTTTGTGCCTTCTTCCATGCCTTCCGACAATTTCAACGGCCATTCCATGACTGGCGAACTGCTGCGGGTGATGGTGTGTTCGCCGGGCAACGCGGGGTGGAATATTTCCGGGAAGGCGGCGGCATGGAGGGATCTCGGATTTCAGCATGCTCCTGATTTTGCGGCAGCGCAGAGGCAGCACGAGATTCTGTGCCGGCTGCTCAGCGACTGCGGAGCCGAGGTCGTGAGTCTGCCTCCGACAAAATCGCTTACGCTCGATGCCGTCTATGCGCACGACGCGTCGCTGGCCACAGACTATGGCCTCGTCCTGATGAACTTGGGGAAGAAGAATCGCGTGCCGGAAGCGCAGGCGCACGCGGACTTTTGCGGGCAACTGGGGATTCCAGTGTTTGGCGAGATACGGCTGCCCGGGACTTCCGAATCCGGCGACATGGTGTGGCTCGATTCGGAGGCACTGCTCATCGGGGATGGCTATCGGACGAACAAGGCTGGGATCGAGCAGATGCGGTCGCTGCTCTCCGCGAAGGATGTTGAGGTGTTGTCGGCGCCGCTGCCTTACGGACCCGGGCCTTCTGCCTGTCTGCACCTGATGTCTCTGATGAGCATGCTCGATGAGCGGACCATTCTGGTCGATCTGCCGTGGCTGGCGGTGGAGACGGTTGAATTGCTGAAGGCGCGCGGTTTCCGCCTGATTGAGATTGAATGCAGCGAGCGCGACACGCTTGCCTGCAATGTGCTTTCACTCGGTCAGAAGCGCCTGATTGCGATTGAAGAAAACGCCAAAACAAATCAGCGAATGCGGGAAGCCGGCTTTGACATGCGCACGTTTCCGGGGTCGGAGATCTGCATCAACGGCGCGGGAGGGCCGACGTGCCTGACGCGGCCGCTGCTGCGGAAGTAGCGCAGCAGTCGTTGGTCGCTAGTCGTTGGTCGTTCGGGGTTCGTCTACACGGCTCCTTTCCGCCCGGCTTGGTAGAATCAAAAGGAAATGCTTTTGCCGTTTGTCCGCGAACTTTTCGCGGAGGTGGAACGATTACCTGCCTTCACGCGTGCGGCCTCCCATCTGCGGGAGAGCGCGGGGCGGATGAGTGTCACTGGACTTTCTTCTGCCGCCAAGGCTCTGATCATTGTTTTATTGCGACGCACGGTCGAGCGTCCGTTTGTGCTGGTGGTGGCCGACAACCGCGCCGCCGAAGAGTTGCTACCGGTGCTGCGCGCATTCTCGGAACTGACTGGGGCGGCGGATCCAGACTCGGTGGTAAGCCTTCCGGCCCGCGATGTGCTGCCCTTCCAGAATCTGTCGCCGCATCCGGAGATTCAGGAAGAAAGGGCTACGGCGTTGTGGAAGATCGCCACGGGCCGCGCCGCGATCATAATCTCACCGGTGACCGCGACCACAATTCTGCTGCGCTCCCCCGACTACTACGCCGACCTGGCGCGAGTTCTGCGTCGCGGTGAGATTTTCGACCTGGAGAAGTTGCTTGAGCACCTGAACACGGTCGGCTACAGCGCAACCGATGTGGTGGAAATGCCGGGGCAGTACGCGGCCCGCGGCGGCATTCTCGATGTGTACTCGCCGGAAGCAGACCGCCCGGTGCGCGTCGAGTTTTTCGGGGACGAAATCGAGTCCATGCGCAAGTTCGACCCGGCGAGTCAGCGGTCTTCAAACCCAGTCGATGAAGCGTTGCTTCTGCCCCTGACGGAAACGCCGGTCACGGAAGAACTGCTTGGTTCGATCAACGCGCGGCTTTCGGGGAAGCGCATTACGGGATCGCCGGAGATTGTGGAGCAAGCGGTGCGCGATTCCGGCGCCGGAGTCTTTCCAGGCTGGGAGTTCTACGCTCCGGTGGCGGGCGCCGACCGCAGCATTTTCGGGCTGCTGCCGGAAGGGCGGGTGATTCTTGACGAGCCCGAAGCGCTGATGCAGGAACTCGACAAAGTCTGGGCCCGCATCGAAGAAGCACACGAGCGCAGCGGAGTGGGGAACCTGGTTCGTCCCGCCGATCTTTATCTGACGCCGGAAAGCTGGCGGGAAAAAATTGCGGCGCTCCCCGGCGCCGATTTCGAATATTTGGCGATGGCGCGCGCGGCCCACGAGGGAAGAACGGAAGCCGCGTTTCTTTCGCAGCCCGCCACGCGCTTCCACGGCGCGGTGCCCGCCATGATCGAGCAGGTTCAGAGGCTGGTTGGCGGCGGCACGCAGGTAATTCTTGCCGCGCCCAACACGGGAGAAGTCGAGCGCCTCGCCGACATGTTCACCGAGTACAACGCTTCGTATCGTCTGGGAAGCCGCACGCGGAGCGGAGAAAGCTATGCCGATGAAACTTCTTATTTTGCCGGCGACGTTCTCACCACCACGCTGCTGAAGGCTTACCTTCCCGACGGCTTCGTTTTGCCGGAAGCGCATCTGGCGATTTTTGGAGCGCGCGATCTGTTCGATGAATCGGACCTGGTGGCGGCGCGTCCGCAACGGCAGAAGTCAAAAGTCTCCGCGTTTCTCTCTGACTTCCGCGATTTGCAGGTCGGCGACTACGTTGTGCACGTCGAGCACGGCATCGGGCAGTATCAAGGTCTGAAGGAAATCAATCAGGGCGACGGCGCCGCGGAATTCATGCTGCTCGAATACGCCGAGGCTGCCCGGCTCTATGTTCCGCTGACTCGGCTCGATCTGGTGCAGAAATATCGTTCGTCGGAGGGCGCGAAGCCCGTCCTGAATCACCTCGGCAGCGCTGCCTGGGGCAAAACGAAGGCCCGCGTGCGCAAGGCGATGAAGGACATGACTGACGAGTTGCTTAAGCTCTATGCGCAGCGGCAGTCCGCACAGGGGCACATCTTTCCGGCCGACACCGAGTGGATGAAGGAGTTCGAAGATTCGTTTGAATATAACGAGACCGAGGACCAGGCGCAGGCCATTGCCGACGTGAAGCGCGACATGGAGTCGCAACTCCCCATGGACCGGCTGTTGTGCGGCGACGTCGGTTACGGCAAAACTGAAGTTGCGATGCGCGCCGCCTTCAAGGCCCTGAGCGACAACAAGCAAGTCGCCATGCTCGCGCCCACGACCGTTCTCGCATTCCAGCACTACGAAACCTTCAAGCAACGATTCGCGCCGTTTCCGCTTACGGTAGAAATGATCAGCCGCTTCCGGACGGCCAAGCAGATCAAAGAAATCTTGCAAAGAGTGGAAGCCGGCAAAGTGGACATCCTGATCGGCACGCACCGCCTGCTCTCCAAGGACGTGAGGTTTGCCGACTTGGGCCTGCTGGTGGTGGACGAGGAACAGCGCTTTGGCGTCCGCCACAAAGAGCGCATCAAGCAGATGCGCACTGAAGTCGACGTGCTCACCATGTCAGCGACGCCGATTCCGCGCACGTTGCATATGTCGCTGGTGGGCCTGCGCGACATGAGCGTAATCGAAACGCCGCCCAAAGACCGCATGGCAATTCAGACCGTAGTCGCGAACTGGGACGAAAAGCTCATCCAGTCGGCGATCGAACAGGAACTCGACCGCGGCGGCCAGGTTTATTTCGTGCACAACCGCATCGAGACGATCTGGGAGATTGCGGCCAAGATTCAGGCGATGGTTCCGAACGCGCGCATCGCGGTGGGTCACGGGCAGATGGGCGAAGGGGAGTTGGAAAAAGTGATGCTGAAATTTATGCATCACGAAGCCGACATCCTGGTCTCGACCACGATTATCGAGAACGGCCTCGACATCCCGCTCTGCAACACGATCGTCATCAATCGCGCGGACCGGCTGGGCTTGTCGGAGCTTTATCAGCTTCGCGGACGGGTTGGCCGCTCGAACCGGCGCGCCTACGCGTACCTGCTTCTGCCCGCTGAAATCGAGTTGACGCCCACCGCGCGCCGCCGTCTGGCCGCGCTCAAGGAATTCTCCGACCTCGGGGCGGGCTTTAAGATCGCTGCGCTGGATCTCGAATTGCGGGGCGCGGGAAATCTTCTGGGCGGCGAGCAGAGCGGGCACATCGAAGCGGTGGGATTCGAACTTTATACGCAGATGCTGGAGCGGGCCGTGCGCGAGATGAAGGGCGAGGCGGGCGTTGAAGTCACGGAAATCCAGCTCAATCTCGGTCTCAACATCCGCATTCCGTCCGACTATATAAAGGAAGAGAACCAGCGACTGCGAATGTACAAACGCGTCGCAGGAGTCGAAACCGAGTCGCAACTGCACGACGTGCGCTCAGAGCTGATCGATCGCTACGGCGAGACGCCCGGTGCGGTCCGCAACCTGCTGGAGTACGCCGCGCTCAAACTGCAGGCGATGCGGGTCGGCGCAACCGCCATTGAGCGCAAGCGCGAGTTCGTGAACATCAAGTTCAGCCAGACTGCGGCGATTGATCCGGGAAAACTGGCGCGATTTGTGGCGTCGCAGCGTGGTACGCAATTTACTCCGGACGGGACGCTGAAGTTCTCGATAAAGATCGACAGCGCCGGAGGGATATTGCAGACCCTGCGCGATCTGCTGGAGGAACTGGAGGCGCGCGAAGAAGCCGTGCGCGAGGTATAAAGGCCAGCAGTTACAATGGTTCCGCGTCCCAGCCCCTAAAGGGGCTTCTGGTTGCGAGGAAGTTCGGCATCGCTAAAGCGATGCCCTGATACGAAGCCCGAGTTCTGCGCAGACTTCGCAGGTTCTAAGCGAAGCGCCAACGATCAACGACGAACGACCGAAAACTAAATGACCCACGACGAACGACGAATGAGTGGCGACCGGCGCAAGATCCGGAAAGTCCGCAAAGCGATTTTCCCCGCCGCCGGATTGGGCACACGCTTCCTCCCAGCCACCAAAGCCCAGCCGAAAGAGATGCTGCCACTGGTCGATAAGCCCATCATTCAGTATGGCGTGGAAGAGGCGATGGCGGCCGGATGCGACCAGATCATCATCATCACCGGACGCGGCAAGAGCGCGATCGAAGATCATTTCGACGTCAGCTACGAGCTGGAAAAAATGCTCGAAGAAAAAGGCAAGCACGACCTGCTCAAGATCGTGCGCCAGATTTCGGACATGATCCACGTGGCCTACGTGCGCCAGAAGGAGGCGCTGGGCCTGGGACACGCCGTGCTCACCGCGCGCGAATTGATTGGCGACGAACCCTTCGCCGCCCTGCTCGCCGATGATGTCATCGATGCGAAAGTGCCGGTGCTCAAGCAGTTGATGAACGTATTCGACGAGAAGCAGTGTTCCGTGATTGCGACGCAGGTGGTCGACGGGCCGGCGATTTCTTCTTATGGCGTGCTGAAGGCGAAAGAGGTCGCGGGCTCGGGCGGCAAACTCTACGAAGTTCTCGACTTGGTGGAAAAGCCGAAGCTCGCGGATGCGCCTTCGAATCTGGCCGTGATCGGACGCTACATTCTGACGCCGGCGGTCTTCGAGACGCTCTCCGACATCAAGCCGGGGGCGGGCGGCGAGTTGCAACTTACGGACGGGCTGCGCGGACTGCTGCGGCGCGAGAAGATGTACGCCTATGTCTACGAAGGCCGCCGCCACGACACTGGCGACAAACTCGGCTTCCTCAAAGCGACGGTTGAGTTTGCGCTGAAACGCGAAGATCTGGGCGGGGAGTTCCGGGAATACCTGAAAAGCTTGAAGCTGTGAGCGGGATCCGCGGCTATAGCGGTTTCCGGCAAAGTGTAGTCCGACGTGCCTCAGGCAGGGTTGTGGTAAAGGGGGAAAGCTTGAACCACAGGGGGCACAGAGGAGCACAGGGGAAACCCTAAATGGAGTCGCCAGCCTCTGCTCGATGCGAATGTCGGTTTACGCTATCTGTGAAACGGGCATAGACGGCTTCGTATGCGGTTTCGGTTACTCCTTCACCGTTGCTTTCATCTTCCTTGATGTTTCTTCCACGCCGCGCGCCAGTTTCTCTTTGTGCGCTGCCAGTTTCTTCGTGATCGCAGCATCCGCGAGGGCCAGTATCTGTGCTGCCAAAATTCCTGCATTCGTCGCGCCGGACTTGCCGATGGCGACGGTTGCTACCGGAATACCCGCGGGCATTTGCACTGTCGCCAGCAGGGAATCCATGCCGTGCAGGGAAGTGGAAGGAATCGGGACGCCGATGACCGGCAAGGTTGTATGCGCCGCGATTACGCCCGCCAGGTGCGCCGCTCCGCCCGCGCCCGCGATGATGACTCGAATGCCGCGTTGCGCGGCCTTGCGCGCGTAGTCTGCGGTGCGATCGGGAGAGCGATGGGCTGACGTTACATCGATCTCATAGGCAATCCCGAATTCGTCGAGAGCTTTCCCGGCTTCGCGCATGATCTCCAGGTCGGAGTCACTGCCCATTACGATCGAAACGAGTGGCTTGCTCATGATTGGTTGGCGTCCATCCAAAGTCGATCTATGATTGCTGGTGGAGAGCCGGGCGTCCCCGCCCGGCTGGACGGGCGAGACGCCCGTCCCTCCATCGTGTGATTCATCACGCGGTCCCGGTGCTAGTTCTTTTTCAGCGCCCGCGCCGCAATGTCTTTTCTATAGTGGGCGCCCTCGAAGCTGATTTTCGCGCAAGCCTCATAGGCGCGCTGCACGGCCGCTTGCAACTCGGCAGCCCGTGCCGTCACCCCGAGCACGCGCCCACCGGAAGTATAGAAAGCGCCGTCACGTTTCGACGTTGCGGCATGGAAGACTTTTACGCCTTCCAGCTTCGCGGCGTCCTCCAGGCCCGTGATCTTCTTGCCTGCTTCGTAGGCCCCTGGATAACCGCCCGAAGCCATCACCACGCACACCGCCGCATCGTTCGACCACTTGAAATCGCCGTCGCTGGTGCGGCCGTCGATCGACGCTTCCATCGCCTCGACCAGGTCGCTTTCGAGGCGCATCAGAATGGGCTGCGTCTCCGGATCGCCGAAGCGGCAATTGAATTCGAGCACCACGGGGCCGCGCGCGGTCATCATCAGGCCGCAATAGAGAACGCCTTTATACTCCGCGCCTTCGGCCTTCATGCCGGCGACAGCGGGCCGCACGATGTGGACGAGCAGCCAGTCACGCATCTGGTCATCGACGATGGTCCGCGTCGTGTATGCGCCCATGCCACCGGTGTTGGGGCCAGTGTCGCCGTCACCGGCGCGCTTGTGATCCTGCGCAGCGACCAGCGGCGCCACGCGCTCGCCGTCGCTCACGACCAGAAACGAGAGTTCGTCGCCTTGGAGAAACTCTTCCAATACAACACGCGATCCGGCTTCACCCAGCATCCTGCCGCTGAGCATTTCATTGGCGACGGTGAAGGCTTCATCCTTACTTTTGGCGATGACCACGCCCTTGCCGGCAGCCAGTCCGTCGGCCTTCACCACGATCGGAGCATGGAAGTGCGGCAGCGCATCGCGCACCTGTTCGGAAGAATCGCAGATGGCATAGTGCGCCGTGGGAATGCGGTGGCGTTGCAGGAATTCCTTGGCAAAGCTCTTGCTGGTTTCGAGCTGTGCGGCGGCTCGAGTGGGGCCGAATGTGCGCCAGCCGCGCCGCGTGAATTCGTCCACCAGGCCGAGCATCAGCGGCAATTCGGGCCCCACGATGGTGAGGTCGGGCTGGATCTGATTCGCGAGCGCGATCATTGCGTCGAGGCTCTTTATATCTACCGCGACACACTCCGCCTCGTCCGCGATCCCGGCGTTGCCCGGCGCGCAGTAGATTTTTGTGACCCGCGGCGACTGCCGGAGCTTCCAGACCAAAGCGTGCTCGCGTCCGCCGCTGCCGATGACGAGGACTTTCATAGTCAGACATTTAAGGGTAGGGGCGGGAGAAGATGATGTCAAACGAGAAGAGATTGCAGAGGTCAGAGGTCAGATTGCAGAGGTCCACCCCCTCGCAGTGAAAGTGGTCTTTGGCGAAAACCAGGAGCGAGTGCCGCTTCAGTTCTTACCTCTGCAATCTGACCTCTGACCTCTGCAATCTTTCGGTTAACTACGTTTAATCCCGACGTATAATCTGCTCACGTGATCACAGTTTCCAAAGAGGACTACCTTAAAGCGATTCTCGAGGCCGAGAGCGAGGGGGAAACGGTCATTTCGGCGACGCTCGCGCACTGGCTCAAAGTTTCGCCCCCGGCCGTAACCATGGCTGTGCGCCGGCTGAAGAAAGACGGCCTGGTGCGGGTAAATGCCGACGGACGAGTTCGTCTGACCGCTGCCGGACGAAAGATTGCCCGCAAGCTGACGGTTCGCCACCACCTGATCGAGCGCATGCTCGCCGAAATTTTCGGAATGGAATGGTACAAGGTGCACGACGAGGCGGAACGTCTGGAACACGCTGTCTCGCCGGATTTCGAGGCCAGGCTGTTCGCTAAACTCGGGCGTGGAGTCGCGTGCCCGCACGGCAATCTAACTGAACTGGAGAGTCCCGCCAGCCGGCGTCGTCGCGGCCTGCTGCTGCTGGCTCAGGCCGAACCAGGAAAGAATTTTCAGGTGAGCGGTATCTATGAACGCGATCGCCACCTGCTTGAGTTTCTTGAACAGCGCGGCATCCGCCCTGGAGCCAAAGTTCATGTCGCGCATCGCAATTACGACCACACGCTGACGCTAACCACTGGCGCCGGCCGGGTTTCGCTCGGGGTATCCGCTGCGGAAAAGGTCTGGGTTAAAGCGGCCGACGGGAAAGGTATCTCCAAAGGCTGAAGGTTCGTCCACTCGCCGCTCCACAAATTGCTTCCCTAGCATTCGAAAATCCAAAACGCCACAGCAGGCCCAGCCCCTGAACAGTGTGCGTGAGGATTGGGTCGTCCCTCCGGGACTTGACTCCTTCCTTCCACTTTTCCCAGCGCTGAAGCGCGGGGCTAAGCTGGTTCGCCCCTGACGGGGCTGGAGTTTCCTGTGTTTCATTCCGAATTCAAATACATAGGTCCTTCGCTTCGCTCAGGATGACAGCATGG
>Ga0209039_10002448_pt1 | contig 15723 bp, 7 predicted proteins | sample BogFormECP12_OM1_FD_188238 | JGI IMG/M metagenome (GOLD analysis project Ga0209039, IMG submission 188238) | Bog forest soil microbial communities from Calvert Island, British Columbia, Canada - ECP12_OM1 (SPAdes) (version 2) | ecosystem: Environmental > Aquatic > Freshwater > Wetlands > Bog ... | reverse complement strand
TAGCGTCAACCGCCGCCTCTATGTGTCCCACAACACCAGTGTCGAAGTGGTCGATCCCGACGCCGGGAAAGTGGTCGGTTCCATTCCTCAGCTCCACGGCGTCCACGGCATCGCCATCGCCAACGACCTCAACAAGGGTTTCATCACCAACGGCGGATCGAACAGCGTCACCATTTTCGACCTCAAATCTCTCGCCAAGACCGGCGAGCCCGCCGCCGGCAAGAATCCCGACGCCGTCTGCTACGAGGCCAAGACCAAGCGCGTTTTTGCCATGAATCACAACGGCAATGACGCTACCGCCATAGACGCCAAGACTGGCGAGGTCATAAAGAGCTTCCCCCTCGGACCAGCCCCCGAATTCTGCCAGGCGGATGGCGCAGGCAAAGTGTACGTCAACCTCGAAGAGTCCTCTGAGATACTCGAAATCGATGCCGCCAAGCCCGATGTAGCCCGCCACATCTCTCTCGCGCCCTGTGAGAGCCCGTCCGGCCTCGCTATCGACGTCAAGAATAGAAAGCTCTTCTCAGTCTGCAGCAACAAGATGATGGCCGTCGTCGACATCGCGAGCGGCAAGGTCATTGCCACTCCCGCCATCGGCAGCGGCCCCGACGCCGCCGGCTTTGATTCCACGCTCGGCCTGGCCTTCAGTTCCAACGGTGGCGACGGCACATTGACCATCGTAAAGCTTGTCAACGGCAAGTACGACGCGGTAGACTCGGTCCCGACCGAACTCCGCGCCCGCACCATGACCGTCGACGAGAAGTTACACCGTGTGTATCTGCTGGGCGCCGATTTTGCCGCCGCGCCCGCGGGTCAGAAGGGCCGGCCGCCGGCCGTTCCGGATAGTTTTCATGTCCTGGTAGTTGGAAAGTAAGGAGAAACTGATGCGACGATTCTGCTTTGTAACATTCATGTTGATCGCGACACTGGCGATCATCGCTCTAGCCCAACAGGCCCCCGCAACGGGACCTTACAAAGTCGTTAAGACCGCCAAAGTCGGCGGCGACGGCGGTTTTGACTATGTGTATGCCGACGTCGACGGCCGCCGGTTGTATGTTCCACGCAGCGGCCCCAACCCGCGCGTTTCCGCTTATAACTTGGACACCCAGGAGCCGGTCGGCGAGATTTTGAAGACCGGCGGGCACGGCGTTGCCGTCGATCCCAAGACCGGTCATGGTTTTGCCAGCAGCAATCCGGTTGCCATGTTCGATACCAAGACCCTCGCGCTCATCAAGAGCATCGAAGTGCAGGGCGGCCCGGACGGCATTCTGTTCGATAACTTCAACCAGCGCGTCTGGGTCTTCAGTCACCGCAGCCCCAACGCCACCATCATCGACACTAAGGATGGTTCCATTGTCGGCACGCTCGACCTGGGCGGAGCGCCCGAGCAGGCCGTCACCGATGGCAATGGCCACATGTATGTCGATCTGGAAGACGTGGATAAGATCGCCGCGGTTGACACCAAGACACTCAAGGTCACGGGCACATACGATCTGCAAGGCAAAGGCGGTGGACCCGGTGGCCTGGCCTTCGACATAAAGAATCACGTCCTGTTCGCCTCTTGTCACCAACCCGCGACCATGGTGATTCTCAATTCCGATACAGGCAAGATTCTGGATGCCCTGCCGATCGGCCAGGGGACCGATGGCGCCACCTTCAACCCCAACACCCTGGAGGCCTTCAGCTCCAATGGCGACGGCACGCTCACGGTCATTAAGGAAAACAGCCCGACCAGCTTCGTTGTTGAGCAGAACCTGCCGACCATGCGCGGGGCCAAGACGCTGACGATGGATACCAAGACCAATCGCGTGCTGCTGATCGCCGCCGAGTACGGCCCTCCGCCGGCTCCGCCCGCCGACGCCCCGCCGCCGGACGCCACCAAGAAGGGTGGCCGCGGCCCGCGCGCGCCCATGCTTCCCGACTCCTTCTCAATCATAGTAGTCGGTAAGTAGTCTGCGCCCTGATGCGCGGCTCGATCCGAGCCGCGACTTGTCGCACGACCGTGAGGGAGCGGTCTTCCGCAGCTATGAACCGTTGTAGTTAGTTGCCGCCGCCTCGCCCTCCCTGCCGTATAGGTGCGGGCGGCGCGCCGGTTGTGGGCAGCGGCTTCAGCCCGCTTCCCGCGATCGACTTATTGTACGCGTCGACATCTTTATCTAACAGCGTCTTATATTGCGCCTGCACGGCCTGCAGTTGTTTCTCCAAACCCAATACGAGGCCGTACGCGGTTTCCGTCGGCGGGTAGTCGCCGCCGCCAGCCACATCGCCTGCGCCTCCGCCAATCTCGCCTTCCAGCCAGATCAGATTCAGATAGAGCTGGTATTGGGTGACGTAATACTTGTCGTCGCTCAACGCTTCGGCCCGCGAAATCAGCTTGTACTCCACGTCCTGCATCTTCCGGTCGATGTCATTCATGGCCTTGAGCAATGCTTCCTTGCCGCTTTGGCCTTTCAACGTCTTGTTTTCATCCTCCAGTTGGCGGCGCATCCATTCCAGTTGGTTCGTCATATCGGAAACCGTGCTGATGTCGTCGCGAATCTTGAGTTGCAAACGCGCCGACGCCTGTAAGTCGGCATCCGTCCCGTGCGCGTCCGGCATCCGCACGATCTCGATGGCTTGCGAATATTTCTGGCCGTCTACGGTCATCTGCAGCGTGAATTTTCCAGGTCCCACCAGCGGTCCGGGCTCGTTCTGGGAGATCCCCCAGTGCGTAATGGCGCGGGTATCCTGGTTCTGGAAACGCGGCTCCTCCCAGATGTGCGGGTCGTCCGGAGGCGTCGTGCGCAGCGCCACCAACCGCGGCGGGTCATAGTGCATGTCCCAGGACGCTCGATTCCATCCGGCGGCGCCGGTAATGTTCGGCAGCTTGCGGACCACCGCGCCGCTGGAATCCAGCACCTGGAGTTCGATCGGGTTTTTGGGAGCTTCCTTGAGAACGAAAGTCCAATCGGCGCGCCCGCCGCGGGCTTGCCGGTAAGCCGGCCGCGGCGCCAGAAACTCCACCGCGGAAGTCACCGTCTCCGGCATCACGCCCTGCTCGAGCGGCGACATGTCTTCCATGATGTAAAAGCCGCGGCCATAAGTCGCGACCACCAGGTCGTGTGTCTGCTTCTGCACGACAATCCACGACACCGGAGCCGCCGGCAACCCCTCCTTCATCTGCTTCCAGTGGGCCCCATCGTCCATGGTGTAAAACAGCGCGTGGCCGGTGCCGGCGAAGAGCATGCCCTTCTTATTCGGATTTTCGGCAATCACGCGCGCATAAGAAAGGGGGTGTCCCGTAGGCAGATCTCCCGTGATCTTAGTCCAGGTCTTCCCGAAATCGGTGGTCTTATAGAGCCACGGATCGCGGTTATCCATCAGGTGAAAGTCCACCGCGACATATGCCGTGGCGGGGTCGAAATGCGAGGGCTCGATCTTCGAGATCACGCCCATTGTCCCCGGCAGGCCTTTGATATTCGCCGTGACATCGTGCCATCCATCGTCGCCGCCATTGGTGGTGTACCAGACCTTGCCGTCGTTAGTTCCGGCCCAGATGAGACCTTTGCGGATCTCCGAGGGCGCAATCGAGAAAACCACCTCGCCGTAAAACTGGCCGAGGTTGTCGCCCACGATGCCGCCCGAAGAAACAATGTACTTGGGATCGTTGTGCGACAGATCTTTGCTAATCTCCTTCCAGCTCGTTCCGCCATTGGTGGTGCGCAGGATTACCTGGCAGCCGTAGTACACGGTGTTGTGATCGAAGGGATCGATGGCCAGCGGCGGCGTCCAGTGGCAGCGGTACTTGACTTTATCGGGCTCCGAATCAAGCGTATGCAGCCACGGGCTGACCGAACGGGCAATCTTAGTCTTGTAATCGTAAGTGGTTACTTCGTTGCCGTAACAGGATGCCCAGATGAAATCGGTGTTTGTAAGATCGGGCAGCGTGAAGCCCGATTCGCATCCGCCCAAACCGTGATCCCACGTTCCGACCGTGGTTCCTCCGCCTCCGCCGAAGCCGCCGCGGCCTCCGCCGCCGCCCCCGCCGCGTCCGCCCCGGCCTGCCTGAGGCGCCTGGCCGGGCACGTTGGCTCCCGCCTCCTGCACCGTGCTAAGGCCGCGCATGGTGCCGTCGTCCTGCATGTTGCCGTAGATGTGGTACGGCACATCGTTGTCCACCGCTACGTGATACATCTGCCCGATGGGCAGCGTGACGCGCCCCGCCGTGGTGCCGTGGTCGGTGGTGAAGTACATGCCGCCATCGTGCGTGACCAGAATGCGGTTGGCGTTGGTAGGATCGATCCAGATGTCGTGGGTATCGCCGCCCCAAGGCCGGGTCGTAAAACTCTTGCCGCCGTCCGTGGAAACCCAGAAGCTGCTGTTGGCCACCAGCACTTCGTCAGGGTTGGAGGGTGAAACATCGATATGGATGTAATAGCCGGCGCGCCCGATCAGGGCCCGCTGCCAGCTTCCGTTGGCCCAGTTCTCACCGCCGTCGTCGGAGCGCCAGATGGAGCCCTGGTCGGGGGTTTGGATCAGCGCGTAAATGCGCTTGGGGTTGCTGGGCGCGATGGCCACATCTACCTTGCCCACCGGAGGCTTCGGCATGCCATGGCCCTCGATGCGCTTCCACGTGGCGCCGCCGTCGTGCGTGATGTACACGCCGCTGCCCGGGCCGTGCGCCGTGAATTCGCTCTCCGGCGAGCCGCTGAACATAGCGTAGGTGTGCATGACGACGCGCCACGCACCGGCCACCAGGGTCTTGGGATCGCTCGCGTCCATGGAGAGGCCGGAGCAGCCCGTGTCGGCGTCCACGAACAAGGAACGGTCCCAGGTCTTCCCGCCATCCAGCGTGCGGAACACGCCGCGCTCCTGCTGCGGGCCCGTCAGGCGCCCCGCGGCGCAGACAAAAACAATGTCCGGGTTGACCGGGTTCACGACGATGCGGCCGATGCGGCCGGTCTCGCGCAGTCCCATGTTGGTCCAGGTGGCGCCGGCGTCGGTGGATTTGTAGACGCCATCGCCCATCATGTCGCTATCGCGGATGGCCCACGCTTCGCCGGTTCCAGCCCATACGATGTCGTGATTCGATCGCGACACCGCCAGCGCCCCAATCGCCTGCACCGCCTGGCTGTCGAAGATGGGGACAAAACTCTGGGCTGAGTTGGTGGACTTCCATACGCCGCCCGAAGCCGCGCCGACATAATAGATGGTCGGATCGCCGGGAATGCCGGCGGCGGCCGAAATGCGATTGCCGCTGGCCGGACCCATGAACTTGAAAGTGGGATTGGTGGGCGGCGGGGCAGCCGCGACTCCGCGGCCGCCGCGTTGCGCGGCTGCCGGCGCCACACTCAGAACGATGCACGCTAAACCGGCGATCAGGGTGCGGGTCGAGCGATTAGGCAAAAACGCGATAGGTTGAAGCATAGGAGACTCTCGGTATTGAAGTCTATAAGATTGCCTACTCGTCTGCAAGCGGTTTCAGGCGATTTCACGCCGTCCCTCAATTGACGCACCCGCCGCTAGCGCCGGTTGCCAACGGGGCGCCGCATACCATCCTGGCCCACCAGGCCCGCCGGGGGTAACCGATCTTCGCGAGCCTCAAAAAGTTAAGTCACTTGCGGATCTCTGGCGTTGGCAGTGTCGAGTGCGCTTCGCTCAGCCCGTGCTTGTGGTCGGCCATCAGCTTCTCGATTTCCGCGACCTCGATGGGCACGAACGCGGACATATTCTCGTAGCCGGTCTCCGTGATCAGCAGCATGTCTTCCAGCCGCAGCCCCAGATGCAGATCGTTGATCCGCATTTCGGGCTCGATAGTGAAAATCTCACCGGGCTCGAGCGTTGCAGTCGGCATGGGGCGGTCGTGCACTTCCATGCCCACGGTGTGGCCCAGGCTACCGCGAGCGCCGCTCGCCTGCCGCCGGTATTGTTCGACGAGCGCGGTGGCAGCGGCTTTGATCTTATCATCGGTGAATTGGTAGGAGGTCAGAATGGCATCCATCTTCACCACTGCGTCCTTAATCACGGAGACCGCTGTCACGTGCGGCTGAATGGACGTCATCACCGCCTGGTAAAGCTTCAGATAGATGTTGTAATATTCCTTCTGCCATGGCGTGAATTTACCGTTGGCCGGAAAGACGCGCGTCACATCGGACTGGTAATACTTATAGTCCGGCGCATAGTCCATCTGCACTAAGTCGCCATCTTCTAAGACCGCCGTGTTCTTATTATAGTGCGTATAGTAAGTGTTCTTACCGGCGCCGATCAACGCGAAGTAGGCCGCGCCAAACGAACCGTACTTCTTGAACACGAATTCCGAATCGGCCTGCAGTTCGTATTCGTGCAAGCCCGGTTTGGCGTCTCGCATGGCCTCCATCAGTCCCAGGCCGGCGATGCGCGTGGCTTGGCGCATGATCGCGATCTCGCGGGCATTTTTGATGCCGCGCATCTGGTCGAGAATCGGGTCAAGGTTCTTGATGTCCGATTTCGGAGCCGCTTCCTTCAAGTGCGCCTGAAAGGCCAGCTCGCGCGAGGTGCGGCCGTCCCACGGATCGTTCTTGTTGGCGGCCCACAGCCGGTCCGGGTCACCCGACGAGATACTGCCCAGCACTTCGGCGCGAAAGGGAGTATAGATAGTGCGACCCTCGGCGGCAAAGTCATCCACCATCGCCTTGAAATCGCTGCGCGGCAGCACGGCGTCGATGCCGGTGGCTTTGGCGGCGTCGTCGCCGGGCGAGAGGCCCGGGCCGAACATACTGTTTTCGCGCTGCGGGTTGCGCGGGTTCAGGAAGAGCGTGCTCTTCTTGGTTTTGCCGTCGATCACCAGGATGGCGCGCGGTTCCGCGACGCCGCAGGCGTAATAAAACTGGTTGGCCTGGCGGAACGGCATTTCGCCCGGAGGCTCGGTCGAGCCCAGCATGATGGCCACGCCGTCGCCGATCTTTTCCATCACTCGGGCGCGGCGCGCGGCAAATTCATCCGGAGGAAAAATGTCGGTAAACACCGGCTGCGCCCCCAAAGGCGCGCAGAGCGCGATCAGCAAGAGATACTTTGACATGGGCAAATTGTATGCTGCCTTTTATGCGAACCGCAAGCTGAGTAAGCTATTTCATAAATACGGCGACGCATTTCAGTGGGACAGGCCTCCTGGCCTGTCGGCGGTTCGAAGAGCCGCTTCGCGGCTACGACAGGCCAGGAGGCCTGTCCCACTGTGGTCGCGATATTGGTGAGACTGTCCATTGCAGCGGAGGCCTGACTCCGATATGCTTCGCGTATGCGGAATCGCTGGATCGTCATCGCCGTGGTTGGGTTCGCGCTGTTCGCTTTTTCCCAGCCGGCCTCGCGCAAGAACGATTACCCGGTCGCCCCGATCCCCTTCGCCAACGTCCAGATCACCGACACTTTCTGGACACCGCGGCTCGAAAATAATCGCACGGTTTCGATTCCGGGCCTGCTCGACCGCTTCGACCGGATGGGCCGCAATCCCGACCTGCGGCTCATCGAGGCGGCCTGCTACTCGCTCGCGCTGCATCCCGACGCGGCCCTGCGCGCGCGCATCGACGGCAAGCTGGACGGCATCATCCAGCGGATTCGCACGCAGAAACACGTCTGGCCCACCAATGGCGACGGCTCCACGCTGAACGCCGGCAACTTCATGGAAGCCTCAGTGGCCTATTTCGAATCGACCGGCAGCCGCAAGCTGCTGGACGTCGCCATCGAGATCGCCGACGATCTGGACGCGGTTTTCGGACCCGACAAGCGCCACGACATCTCCAACCACGAGGGCATCAAACTTGGCCTGGTGCGGCTATACCGCGCGACCGGCAACGCCAAATACCTGAAGCTCGCCAAATTCTTCCTGGATTCGCGCGGCAATTCTGCCGGCCGGACCAAACTCTACGGAGCCTATGCGCAGGATGCCGAGCCCGTGAAGCAGCAGGCCCGCGCCATCGGCCACGCGGTGCGCGCCACCTACCTCTATGCGCCGCTCACCGATATCGCCGCGCTCACCAACGACTCCGATTACGTCAAGGCCACCGAGCGGATATGGGAAGACGCCGTCTCCAAGCGCACCTACCTGACCGGCGGCGTGGGCACGTATCGCCACGAAGAGAACTATGGGGACGATTACGACCTGCCGAACCTCACCTGCTGGAATGAAATCTGCGCCGCCTACGGCAACACCTTGTGGAACCACCGGCTCTTCCTGCTGACGCAGGATTCGCGCTACGCCGACCTGATGGAGCGCACGCTCTACAACGGATTTCTGGCGGGCGTCTCACTGGCCGGCGACAAGTATCTCTACCAGGCGCCCTTGATGGCGTCCGCGAGCTTCAGCAGGCAGGCCGCCTTCGGTCCCGATTGCTGCCCGCCCAACCTCGCGCGTCTGCTGTCGCAATTGGGCGGCCTGATTTACGCACAGGGCGACGCGGGCTTTTACGTCAACCTCTTCGTCTCGAGCAAGGCGCAAACCAAGGTTCGCAACGTGAAAGTGGACCTGGCACAGGAAACCGACTACCCGTGGAACGGCGAGGTGAAGCTCACGGTGAGCCCGCAATACGCCTGGCGCTTCCCGCTCTTCATCCGCATTCCGGGATGGGTGCGCAGCCAGCCCATGCCGCTGCTGCTGTACAAGTACCTGGCGCCGGCGCCGCCGGCGGTCGCCATCACCATCAACGGCCGGCCCGTCACTTATACGACCGACCGTGGCTACGCGCGCATCGAGCGCGAATGGAACACCGGCGACGTGGTGGAGTTCAACTTGCCGATGGAGATCGAGCAGGTGGTGGCGCGCGACGAAGTGGCCGACGACCGCGGCCTGGTGGCGTTTGAGCGCGGTCCCCTGGTCTATTGCGTGGAGCGCGCCGACAACCCGGCCGGCATTTTCAACCTGGTGGCGCCGCCGGCCGCCAAGATGCAATTCGCTTATCAGAAGGATCTGCTCGACGGCGTCGGCGCTTTGACCGGCAGCGCCGTCTCGCTTAGCCGCGGCGCCGACGGAGTCTCCCTGAGCCGCCAGGCGCAGCCGATGGTCGCGATCCCGTATTACGCCTTCGGCAACCGCGGCGCGTCGGAGATGTCGGTCTGGCTGGCGCGCGACGAATCGAAGGCCCGCGTCGAGCCGCGCACGTCTCTGGCTTCCACCGCCAAGGCCACTTCATCGGTGGGCAACGGCACGATCGCCGAGAATTATCCCGGCCACAGACCACCCACGCCGGAGCAGCGGTGGTACCCCAATTCGCAGGATGGCTCGGGTGAGATTTCGGCCATCCAGGACGGCCTCGAGCCCATCAACTCGGAAGACGGCAACGCGCCGTATCTCCGTCTGCATCCGCAGAGCGGCGAGAGCGCCTGGATCCAGTATGACTTCGCCAAGGCCGCGCGCGTTTCTTCCGTTGAGGTCTACTGGAAAGACGACAAGCAATACTGCGTGGCGCCGAAAGGGTGGCGCCTGCTATATAAGGACGCCAACGAGTGGAAGCCGGTCCACGCCGCAGCGGCCTACGCCGTGGAGCGTGACAAGTTCAACCGGCTGGCGTTCGATGTCGTGACCACTTCCGCGTTGCGCATCGAAATCCAATTGCAGCCGCGCATTTACAAGAAGGGCGACCTCGGTCCGCCCGACGCCAATTATCTGCAACAGGACCTCACCTGGTACGAAGGCGGGGTAATCGCATGGCGGGTAAATCAATGAAGCCCTGGATCGCTCTCTCAGTTCTGATCGCGGCGCTGTGCGCGGCGCAGATTTCGAAACCCATCTACACGCTCGAACCGGTGCCGCTGGCCGATGTCGATATCACCGACGAATTCTGGGCGCCCAAGATGCAGGTCAACCGGACGGTCTCCATCCAGCACCTCTTCCAGAAGTTCGGCGACCGCAGCTACGATAACCCGCGGTTGATCCAGGCCGCGGCGTACATGCTCGCCAAGCAGGCCGATGCGGAATTGCGGCAGTACGTCGAGAAGCTGGTGGATCGCGAAATTTCTGCCACCGAGACGCGCCTGCAGAATCCCACCCGAATCTCGGGCTACCTCTACGAAGCCGCCGTCGCCTGGTATCACGCTACCGGCGAGCGCAAGATGCTGGACGAGGCCATCAAAGCCATCGACGCGCTCGACGCCGCCTACGGCCCCGGAAAGGAGACCTACATCTCCAGCCACGAGGGCATGAAGATCGGACTGCTCGATATGTACCGCGAGACTGGCGACTCGCGTTACGCGCGCCTGGCGCAATTCTTCCTCGACGAGCGCGGCAAGGACGATTACCCGCGCACCGGCGAATACGCGCTTGACCGCACCTACGCGCAGGACGATAAGCCGGCCGTTCAGCAGACGGCGGCCGAGGGCCACTGCGTGCGCGCCACCTATCTTTACATTCCCTTCACCGATATCGCGGCGCTTACCGGCGGCGGCGATTACAATCGCGCCATCGACGGCATCTGGCAGGACGCCACGCGGAAGACTTATCTGACCGGGGCGATCGGATCGGTGCGCTTCCACGAGCAGTATGGCCAGCCTTACGAGTTGCCGAATCTCAGCGCCTGGAACGAAACCTGCGCCTCCTACGGCAATGTGGTGTGGAACCAGCGCATGTTCCTGCTGCACCGCGACGCGCGTTACGCCGACCTGATGGAGCGCGTCCTCTACAACGGATTCCTCGACGGGGTCTCGCTCAAAGGCGACCGCTTTTTCTACCAGAATCCGCTGATGTCCTACGGCAACTACGATCGCTTCGACTGGATCGATACGCCCTGCTGTCCGCCGAATGTGGTGCGCCTGATGGCGTCGGTGGGCGGCTATGTCTACGCGCGCAGCGACGATGAGCTGTATGTCAACCTCTTTGTGGGATCGACCGCGCGCATCGGCCTGGACGCGAGCCGCGTGCGCGTGCGCGTACGCCAGGAAACGCGCTATCCCTGGGACGGCGACGTGAAGATCCACGTCGATCCGGACGCGCCGCGCCGTTTCGCCATTTGCGTGCGCATTCCCGGATGGACCGGCAGCCAGGTGATGGCGGGCGATCTGTATCGCTTCCTCGACAATAACCGCGCGCCTGTCGTTTTGAAAATTAACGGCCGCGCAGTGAATGCCTCGACGGCCAATGGGTACGCCAGGATCAGCCGCGAGTGGAAGACCGGCGACTTGATCGAACTTTCGATGCCCATGCCAGTGCGCCGCGTGCTGGCCGATGCGCGGGTGAAAGACGACGCCGGCCTGGTGGCGCTGGAGCGCGGTCCGCTGGTTTACTGCGCCGAGTGGCCCGACAACGGCGGCCACGCGCTCGACCGCGTGGTTCCGGACGACGCGCCTCTGCGCAGCGAGTTTCGCCAGGATCTGTTGAACGGCGTCACCGTGATCACCGGCCAGAACGTGGTCGCCATTCCCTATTACGCCTGGGCCAATCGCGGCATGGGCGAAATGGCGGTCTGGCTGGCGCGCCGCCCGGAGAAGGCCGTGACGCTGCCGGTGATGCCGCCGCCCTCGATCGCCAGGGTGGAATCTTCCGGCGGCATTGAGAAGAAGTGGACCGGCTACAACGATCAGAACGACGACATCGCGGCGGTCTACGATGGCGCCGAGCCGATCAGCTCCGCCGACGAATCGCACCGCTACTTCCGCATGCGCCCGCCCGCAGGCCAAGCGGCGTGGGTGGAGTACGATTTCAAAACGCCCACCAGGATCTCCTCGTCGTCGGTTTATTTCGCCGACGACCGGCGATTCTGCAAGCTGCCGGCTTCCTGGCGGATCTTGTATCGCGACAGCGGCGATTGGAAACCGATACCGGCTGACTACAGCGTCGATAAGGACCGATTCAACACCGCGACTTTCGCGCCCGTGACGGCCACGGCCGTCCGGTTGGAAGTGGAGCCGCGCACGGTGCACTACAAGACCGGCGAGATCGGACCGCCCGGCGCGAACTTCCTGACGCGGGACGCGGACTGGCGCGAGTTCGGCATCATCGAGTGGCGGGTGGAGTAGACGGCGAAACTGGGTTCGTTTGGCGACGGGAGATTGGGTTCGTTTCGCTTTGCTTCTCAAGCATGTTAGACAGGCGCGAGGGAGAACGGATTCCACAACCGACTTTTGCATAGCAGCGTGTACCGAAGAGTGGCGATGGTCAAGCGCGCACACGACACCGGCGGCAAAGACCGCCGGCGCTACCAGTTGGTTTTACGCTACTCGGCCGCGGGCTCGGCTTCCAGGCTTTGCGCGCCCATGTCCTGCGCCCGAATCAGGCGGCGGGCGTGGTCGCGGATGCGCGGCAGACGCGTCCAAAAGATGAGAGCGGCGGTGAGGCAGATTGCGCCGCCAATCGCCACGGCGCGAGGAGCACCCAAGTGGTCGGCCACAAAGCCGACGAACAGGGAGCCAAATGGCGCCATGCCCATCATCGTCATGGCATAGATGGACATCACGCGCCCGCGCAGATGGTCAGGAACCATGCTTTGGATGAGCGTGTTGGTTGCGCCCATCTGGATGATCATGGAGAAACCGACGGGCGCCAGAATGGCGATGGAAAGCCAGAAGGTGTGCGAGAAGGAGAAGGCGATGAGCCAGAGACCGAAACTGGTGGCGGCCATGGCGGCCCAGCGGCCGAGGCCCGCCAGTTGCCGGCGGCTGGCCAGGGTCAGCGCGGCCGCCAGCGCGCCGACGCCGGTCGAACCCATCAGCCAGCCCAAGGCCTTGGGGCCGCCGTGCAGAATGCGGTCGGCGAAGGCGGGCATGAGCACGGTAAAAGGCGTGCCGGCCAGGCTGACGACACCCAGCAGAGCCAGCAGGTAGTGAACCGGAGGATTGCGAATCACGAAACGGAAGCCTTCGATAATGTTGTTGAGTGGCGAGCCTTGCCGCGGGGAGGGTTTGAAGGGCTCGACGCGCATCATCAGCAGGCCGGCGATCACGGCGATATAGCTGGCGCCGTTCAAGAAGAAGCACCAGCCCTCGCCGACGACGGCGATCAACAGGCCGGCGATGGCCGGACCGACGATGCGCGATGCGTTGAACATGGAAGAATTCAGCGCGATGGCGTTCATGAGGTCGGCCTTGCCAACCATTTCCACGATGAAAGACTGGCGCGCGGGGACGTCGAAGGAGTTGACCATGCCGAGCAGCGCCGAGAGCACGAAGATGTGCCAGACGTGCACGGTGTTGGTGAGGGTCAGAGCCGCGAGAACGAAGGCCAGCAGCATGGAGGCGGTTTGGGTGGCGATGACCACGCGCTGGCGGCTGTGGCGATCGGCGACGATGCCGGCGATGGGGGAGAGCAGAAAGAGCGGAATCTGGCCGGTGAATCCGATACCGCCCAGCAGGACGAGCGAACCGGTGAGGCGGTAGACCAGCCAGGCCTGCGCCAGGTTTTGCATCCAGGTTCCGCAAAGGGAAATGAGCTGGCCCGCGAAAAAGAGCTGGTAGTTGCGGTATTGCAGGGCGCGCAGGGTGGCGGGGAGTTTCAGCACTAATTTCATTTTAGGCGTGCGGCGGAAGGGAACCGCGGCGGCTCGGATTCAGGCTCCGCACGGTGGCGACCCTGCGCGGAGCCTCTCACGGAGCGAAGGCGTCTGGGAGCGCGAATCCGTCACCGTAATTGCGAACAGGTGTCCTTTGCTATTCCACGCGCAGCATCACCACGCCGTGCGAGGGCACATTCACGGAGTATTCGGTCGCTGCGTTGGTGATGTCGCGGTGCATCCAGAGGTCGCGGACCTTGGGGTTCTCGGCGGTGATGCCGACGTCGGCCCACTTCACCGTCATGCGGGCGGTGTCCAGGCTGCGATTGAAGAGGCCGACCGCTACGCCCTTGGCAAGCGGCTTTTTCCAGACTTCCAGGGTGTAGCCTTCGGGGCCGATCCGGCTGACGCGCGCGCCCTGAATGCCGGCGGGGTCCTGATCGATCGCAATGACTTCTTTGTTGAGCAGGATGTCCGCGATGTAGTCGGGCATGGTGCGGACATCATGGCCGGCCAGCAGCGGAGAGGCCAGCATCGACCAGAGGCTCATGTGGGTCTGGTACTCGGTTTCGGTCATGCCGCCGTTGCCGATTTCGAGCATATCGGCATCGTTCCAGTGGCCGGGGCCGGCATATTTCTCGCGGCCGACTTGCAGATCGAAACCGATGTGAGACATGGAATTCCAGTTGTCGCTGATATCGCCGGTGGTGCGCCAGAGGTTGCCGCCGGCATCGGCGCCCCACTCGCCGACGTTGAGCCAGCCGTACTGGCAGAGGCTGAAAATAATGTCGCGGCCGGTCGCGCGCAGGGCCAGCGCCATCTTTTGATACGCGGAGGGGTGCTCGGAGCCCTGGTAGACCTGGTTGCCGCTGCACCAATCGTACTTCAGATAGTCGATGCCCCATTTTGCCCAGGTTTTGGCATCCTGTTCTTCGTGGCCATAGGTGGCTTCATAGCCGGCGCAGGTTCTGGGGCCGGGGCCGGAATAGATGCCGAGTTTGAGGCCCTTGGAATGGACGTAATCGGCCAGGGCCTTCATATCGGGAAATTTTTCGTTCGTGAGGATGTTGCCGTCTTTATCGCGGCCGGGCACCCAGGCGCCATCGACCGTGCGGCCCTGTTCCCAGGTGTCGTCGATATTGACATAGATGTATCCGGCGTCGCGCATGCCGCTGGAAGCGATGGCGTCGGCCATTCCGCGAACCGACTTGTCATCGACGCGGCCGGCGAACTTGTTCCAACTGTTCCAGCCCATGGGAGGCGTTTTAGCGAGACCGTTGGGCGGGATCGGCTTGAACGGCGGGAAGGGCGGATGCGGGTTGGTAGCGTGATAGACCGTGTCGGAGCTGATCTTCTTGAGGATCATGGGACCGGGCGGACCGCCGCGTCCGCCACCGCCGCCACCGCGTCCGCCACGGCCGGCCTGCGCCGCGGCTGCGATGGCTTCATCGAGCGCGGTCTGCTCCGGGCTGGCGGCGCGAGTGGCTTGGGCGGTGACGGATGTTTGAGGCCCGCGTCCGCCACGGCCGGCTTGCTGACCCATCACAACGGTGAGGGTCAACTGATCGCCTTCGAGAGTTCCGGTGTAGTTGGCGAGACGCGGAGGGATGGTGCTGTGATCGTCGGAGGTCTGGAAAGCGATCTCGCCGCCGCTGATCGAGCCGTTGACGATATCTAGAACTTGTTGCGGGGTGGCGTAGGCGCCAGTGAACTTAGTGCCGTCCACTTTGAAGACGAAGGTGTTGACGATGGGGGCTCCGGGCTGCCCACCGCGCCCGCCGCGGCCGGCTTGCTCGAACTGCCAGGTGCCGGCCAGGTCGGCGGCAGAGGCAAGGGCGGAGAAAAAAAGTACACAGGATGCGAGTCTGTACATGGGCTGCTCCAAAGACTGGTTTGAGAACGCCTAACAGTTTATCACCCGGTGCGGATTGTTAAGAGCGGTTGCAGGGGCCGTGTCGCGGCAATGTGAGAAGTTCCTATATGGGCAAAGTAGAAAGTCCCTCTTGACAGCCGCAAGGCTGGAGGGATGGAACGAATCGCGATGAGCCAGCAGGAACGGGATTGGTTGGAGTGGCTGAAGAGGGCCCAGGATGGATTGGTGACGCAGAGGCAGGCGGCCGAGAAGCTGGGCGTTACGGACCGACGGGTCCGGAGGCTGCTGGCCCGCATGGCGGAGGTAGGAGACCAAGTGGTGGTGCGCGGACTTCGGGGTCGGGCATCGAACCGGCGGATTTCGAAGGAGTGGCAGGTGAAGGCGTTGGAACTGCTGAGGCAGCCCGACTGGCACGATTTCGGG
>Ga0209039_10002447_pt1 | contig 15725 bp, 6 predicted proteins | sample BogFormECP12_OM1_FD_188238 | JGI IMG/M metagenome (GOLD analysis project Ga0209039, IMG submission 188238) | Bog forest soil microbial communities from Calvert Island, British Columbia, Canada - ECP12_OM1 (SPAdes) (version 2) | ecosystem: Environmental > Aquatic > Freshwater > Wetlands > Bog ... | reverse complement strand
GGAAACGCACTGCTTCATTTGCCCGGCCGGCTGGAGGATGCGATTCGGGAGGACAGAATCGTCATTGCGTTGCGGCCCGAGCTTGCGGAAGCGCATTATAACCTGGCCAATGCCTTATTGATCTCCGGCAGAGTGCTGGAAGCTGTTTCCGCATACCAGGCGTCGCTGAAGATTAAGCCCGACCTTGCGGAAGCGCACTATAACCTGGCAAGCGCGCTCGCACGCATTCCGGGCCGTCAAGAAGAGTCAATCGCCGAACACAACACCGCGATCAGGTTGAAACCGGGCCTTGGTTTCGAAGGACGATAACAGTGCCGATTCACCGCTGTTAGAATCGGGGTTGATCGGCAGCCGATCGAAAGACAGGCTGGAGAATCACAGATGAACATCGGTAGGAAAGTGAAGCAGGCCGGCTGGGCCGCCGCGGCCCTGGCCCTTCTCGGCGCATGGGCCATCCCGGCGCAGAACCCGGGCGATGCCCTCGAGCGCGGTTTCCAGAATCCGCCCGACAGCGCGAAGCCGCGTGTCTGGTGGCACTGGATGAACGGCAACATCACCAAGGAAGGAATCAAACTCGATCTCGAATGGATGAAGCGGGTGGGAATCGGCGGCTTCCAGAATTTCGACGCCGCCTTGAGCACGCCTCAGATCGTCGAAAAGCGGCTGGTCTATATGACGCCGGAATGGAAGGATGCATTCCGCTATGCCGCCACGCTGGTCGACCAGTTAGGGCTGGAGATGGCCATCGCGGGCTCGCCCGGATGGAGCGAGAGCGGCGGACCGTGGGTGCCGCCCGCCCAGGGAATGAAGAAATTCGTGTGGAGCGAGACGCGGGTGGAAGGCGGCCGTCCTTTCAGCGGGACGCTGCCCAAACCGCCTTCCACTACCGGACCATTCCAGAACATCGCCGGCCCGCGGGCCGCGGCGGCGAACGGGGAAGCGGCCGCCGCTCCACGGGAATTCTACGCCGACGCCGCGGTGGTAGCCTGGCGCGCGCCCGCGGGCGACGTGCCGATGGCGCGGCTGCAGCCGAAGGTAACATCCAGCGGCGGTTCCTTCAACCTCTCCGCGCTTACGGACGGCGACCTCGCCAAGTCCACTCTTCTGCCGGCCGCTCCCGCCGGTGAGAAATCGTGGATCCAATTCGAATTCGCCGCGCCGCAGACTATTCGCGCCCTCACCATCGCGTTGAGCGGTGGCGGAGGGCGAGGCGGCAGGGGTGGCGGGAGTAGCGGCCAAGTCCTCGAATCGAGCGACGACGGCAAACAATTCCGCAACATCGTCGAGATCCCGCTTGGCGGGGCGGCGGAGCATACCCTGGCTTTCCCGCCTGCGACAGCCAAGTTCTTCCGCGTCAGTTTCACCACGCAGCCGCCGCCGTCGGGCCGCGGTTTCGGCGACATGCCAGGAATGGGCGGCGGCCGCGCGCCCGCGGCGTCCGCCGGACTCCAAATCGCCGAGCTCGTGCTCGAATCCGGAGCGCGCGTGAACCGGTTCGAAGAGAAAGCCGCCTTCGTGACCGCGCCCGACCTCTACGGTTTTGCCACTCCGCCGGTCCCGGCCCAGGATGCCGTCCGCAAGGGGGATGTGATTGACTTGACCTCCAGGATGCGCCCCGACGGCACGCTCGACTGGACGCCCCCGGCCGGAAGCTGGATCGTCGTTCGCCTCGGCTATTCCTTGCTCGGCATTACCAACCACCCGGCTTCGCCAGAGGCCACCGGGCTGGAAGTGGACAAGCTCAACCGCACCTATGTCAAGGCATATCTGGACAATTATCTGAACCAATACAAGGACACGGTCGGCCCGCTGATGGGCAAGCGCGGCCTGCAGTACGTCGTTACCGATAGTTGGGAAGCAGGCGCCGAGAACTGGACCGACGACATGATCGCCGAGTTCACCAGGCGACGCGGCTATGATCCGCATCCCTGGCTGCCGGTCCTTACGGGCCACGTAGTGGAGAGCGCCGAGGCCAGCGACCGCTTCCTGTGGGACTTCCGCAGGACCATCGCCGATCTCACGGCCGAGTATCACTACGACCAGATCACGGCGTCGCTCAAGGAGCGCGGGATGGCCCGCTACAGCGAATCGCACGAGTCGGGCCGCGCCATCATCGCCGATGGCATGGAAGTCAAACGCAGTGCCGCGGTTCCCATGAGCGCCATGTGGACCCAACTGCCGGGCGTCGATAACGAGCAGTACGGCTACAACGCCGATATCCGCGAATCGGCCTCCGTGGCCCACATTTACGGCCAGAACCTGGTGGCCGCCGAATCTCTGACGGCCCGCAGTGGCGCGTGGTCCTGGTCGCCCGAGACATTGAAGCCCACCGCCGACAAGGAACTCGCCATGGGCCTCAACCGCTTCGTGATCCACACCTCCGTTCACCAACCCGTCTCGGACAAAATACCGGGCCTCGGTCTTGGCCCCTACGGCCAATGGTTCACGCGTCATGAGACTTGGGCGGAGCTGGCCAAGCCCTGGACCACCTATCTCGCCCGCAGCGCTTACATGCTCCAGCAGGGCAAATTCGCGGCCGATGTCATTTACTACTACGGTGAGGACTCCAACATCACGGCCATATTCGCGGCCAAATCGCCCGACGTGCCCGCCGGGTATAACTTCGATTACGTCAACGCCGACGCGCTGAAAAATCGTCTTTCGGTGCGGGACGGCCGAATTGTCACTGCCACCGGAATGAGCTATCGCGTTCTGGCTCTCGATCCTTATAGCCGGCACATGTCCCTGCCGGTTCTGAAGAAGATCCGCGATCTGGTGAATGCCGGAGCCGTGGTTGTGGGACCCAAACCTGTCGACAGCCCCAGCCTGAGCGACGACCAGGCGGAGTTCCACACCATCGCCGATCAAGTCTTCGATTCGGGAAAGGTGCATACCGGCCAGACGCTCGCCCAGGCGCTGCCGGCCTTACAAATCGCGCCGGACTTCGAATTCACCCGCCCGCAGCCCGATACCAGCCTGTTGTTCGTGCACCGCAAGCTGGCCGATGGCGAAGTCTACTGGGTGGACAGCCGCAACAACCGCGCCCAGACCGTGGATGCGACTTTCCGCGTGGCCGGCAAGGCCCCCGAGCTTTGGCACGCCGACACCGGGAAGATCGAGCCCGCCTCCTACCGCGTGGTCAACGGCCGCACCACCGTGCCGTTGCGCCTGGATGCCTACAATGCCGTGTTCGTTGTGTTCCGCAAAGCGGCTGCCGCGCCTTCACGGACGCTGCCGGAGCCGGTCGAAACCACCATCGCCGCTGTGGAAGGGCCATGGGACATCGGCTTCCAGCCTGATCGCGGCGCGCCCGCCAAAATCGCCCTCGACAAGCTGGCCTCATGGAGCGACAACGCCGATACCGGCGTGAAGTATTTCTCCGGCACGGGAACCTACTCGAAGAATATCCAGGCTCCCCCCGATTGGTTCAAGCCCGGCACGCAACTGTGGCTGGACCTCGGCGATGTCAAGAACCTCGCGGAAATTTCGGTCAACGGCAAGCCCCTCGGCATCGTCTGGAAGAGGCCGTTCCGCGTGGATGTAACCGGCGCATTGAAGCCGGGCGCGAACACCCTGGAAATCAAAGTGACTAACCTGTGGGTCAACCGGTTGATCGGCGACCAGCAACCCGGCGTCACTAAGAAGTACACTTACACCGCGCAGCAGTTTTACCGCGCCGACTCGCCCCTGTTGCCCTCCGGGCTACTGGGACCGGTGAAGCTGGTGCGGTCCGCGAGTAACTGAACGCCAGGAACGGCTTCAGCGCGCCACCAGGCGAACCGGGCCCAGCAGGCCCGAAATCGCCGGCGACCCACCGCCGCGGTTCGCTCCTCCGCCACCGGCAGCCGCGCCCGGGGCGCCCTGGCCTCTGCCGCCCCGGCCGCCCCTGCCGCCAGCCGCGCCGGGCGCAGCCGCGCCAGCCGCCGCCGGGGGCGGTCCTCCGGGCCCAGAGGGCACCCCTCCCCGGCCTGCGGGCGTGGCGTATACCTGTATCTCCAGATCGTTCGAGCCGGCTTTCAGAGCGCTCGTGACATCCCAGCGATAGGGCTGCCAGGCGTGCGCTTCCAGTTCCTTCCCGTTCACTTTCACCTTGGCATAGTCGCGCACATCGGCGATTTCCAGAAACACGCGCTTGCCGGCCGGCGCGGTGACCGTGAACTGCTTGCGATACGTGGCCGGGCCGGCAAACGATGCCGTGCCCAGATCCTCCCACGATTTCAACGGCGTCGTTACCTGCTTGCCGTTCAGGTCCAAGGCCCAGTCGCCGCCGACTTCCGCGAGAGTATCGCCGGATGCCAATGAGGGCTCCGGAGCCGCCGCTCCGCCGGGAAGCGGCCCCACCACCACGATTTTCGCTTCGTAGGGTCCCAGCACCAGCGGAAAACGCACCGAGTCGTTCTCCGCCGTGGCGGCGGTCATGGCATGAATATCGCCCGTGCCTAAGTCCCACACCTGCGCCGCGCCGCGTCCGGCGATGGTCGCCATGCGCGACTCCGCCTTGGTGCTCTCATTGAAAAAGTAGTACATGTCCGCGTCGCGCCAGCTCCGGTGATTGTACGTCAGCCGCTGCCACGGGCTGTCCAGCTTCACATCCGGTTTCGGCAGCGCCGCAATCACGCGCGGCGTGATGTCGCCCGCGGGCTCGATGAGCGTGGCGAAGCTCAGGTCTGGTGCGTCCTTGGAATTCAAGAATGTCTTGTCCACCACCAGCTTGGGAGTCTTGCCCACGAAAATCACCTTGCCGCCGGCTTTGACGAAGGCCTTAAAACGATCGAGGCCCGTCCGCGTGATCACCGTCGTAGATGGAACTACGATGGCGCGGTACACCTGCCCGCTGAGGTTTTTGAAGCCGCCGTCGGCGATGGTAGCCACGGAGCTGAGCGATTGCTCGTCGAAGTAATCCCAATCCACCTGGTGTTCGAGCAACTGCCAGCCCAGCTTGGTCGCGCTGGGATCGGCTTCCTCGTCGCCCATCCACATGCTGTTGGTGGGATGGTAGAGACCCACCTGCGCCGCCGGGCGTCCGATGGCTATCAAATAAGCGCCCCGGTTGGCGTACCACGCCACCATGGGCGCCTGCGGCGGTATGGCGGGCGGCGGACTCGTAAGCGCCTCGGGCTGTTCTCCACCAATCCCGGTCCGGACTGGAAGCCGGATCTGCAGAGCGGTTAGTCCTCTCACCAATTGATAATCGATCTGGTATTTGCCGTCGATGCCAATTCCGCCGCCTTCTTCGGTCCAGGCTTTGGGCCTGCCGAACAGGTGCGCCGCCGAAGACGCCAGCTTGGGGAAATTGTTGTTGACACGCCACGTCCCGTCCGGCGTGTGGACCCGATCTGGCAGAAGCTGGCTCAGGTTATCGACTCCGGGCACCTGCACTTTACGCATGTCTCTGAAGAAGTCGCCCTCACTGCGAACCGTGACGGCCATGGTCGCATGGTGGGCCAGGTGTACCAGGTATTCCACGTTGTACTTGGCGCACCAGTCGGCTTGCTCTCCGAAGAAGGTATCTCGGAAGATGCCGCTCCAAACGTCCCAGTAGTCGGCTTTGACGCGCTGCGCCTCGTCCGTCAGTTTGCCGGTGAAGAACAGGGGGATGTAGGGCGTCAGATCATAACCTTTTTGTTTCTGAAACTCTTCCAGCAGTTTGGGCGTCCAGGGCGTGGCGTCCATGAACCAGCCAAAATCCGGCTCATCGCCAAAGAACCCCAGAACGGTTTTGCCGAACTCATCGCCGATGGCCTGCCGGTAAGTCTCATGCGTGATCTTGAGAAACGCGCGTGTGGCTTCCGGATCCAGGTAGTCGATGAGAGAGTACAGGCCGTCTTTGGCGCGCGTGCCGTCCTCGCGATTGAAGTTCCGCGTCGGCCTGCTGACGTAAATGTGCCGCACGAAAACCACGTCCCAATCGTAACGGGGCTCATTCGGGGTGGTGCCCTCGTTGGGCGTGATCCACTTGAATTGGCCGTTGGCGGGAACCGGAATTCGAATTACGTTGTGTAATTGATGGTCCTGAGTGGCTGTCTCCAGCGCCATGATTCCGAGAGTGCCCGGCGGCACCGGCAGCGTGAGCGTTTCGCCGGACTGGGTTCGGACCTTGATATCGGGGACGATGGCCTGCTGGCCGAGTTGCGGGTATAGTTGGCTGATCTTGCCGCCGGCAAACCCGCTGGGGTAGTCGGATTCGTCCTGGAGCCAGATCTTCATCCCCCGCTTCTTGGCCTCCTGGACCACGAACTTCATCTGGTCCATGTGCTCCGGCGTAAGGTACATCGGCACGCCGCGTCCCGGCGAGACGTTGATGATGAAGACGCCATTGGCGGAGAGCCGGTCCAGGTCCTGGACGATCCTGGCCTTCCTCTGGTTGGCGTCTCCACCGTTCCAACTGAGAAACGGCTGGATGGCGCCGTATTCGCGCGGCGGCGCTTTGAAGTTGGCGGCCGCGTCGCGCACCGACGGAACCGTGATTTCCTGCCAGGGCCGTTGCGCCGGCAACACGGCGGCCAACAGCGGAATGAGGGCTAGCGTACTCAATACCTTCTTCATGTGAGGTCCCTTCGAAATCCTGTACTCTTCGCAACTTTCACTTGCTACTCCTGCCAGGGGCCGGGAAGTTCTTCGCCGCGTCGTCTAACACCAGGACCCAGTCGTTCCCGCGTCCGCTCGAGGGCGGCGTGAAATCCATGAAGGCCCCCGTCTTCTGCAATTCTCCGATGGCGCGCGAGGTGCCCAGCCGCGGATCGTACCAGTAAGCCTTGATGGTCTTGCCCGTCAATTTCGGGTAAAGGTTATCGACCACGCGTATTTTCAGGTTCGCGCCGGTGGCTGTGTAAATCAGTGCATAGCTTCCATCCGATCCCCGGCAGGCCTGTATGCGGTCCACCGTGCCCATGTAGTCGTTGGCGATCAGCCATTGGTCCGGGATCCGTATCGCCATGGGCCTCGACTCGAGCAGCGTGCGCAGGTGCTGCATCTCGGTCGCTCCCTCCAACTGTAAAGCTTTCGGGAATGGCTGCGCCGGGGCACCCGGGGCGCGCTTCGGTGCACCCGAGGGGTTGGGGGGTACCGTGCCTGCCCGCGGCCCGTTGGCGTTTGAGTAGCTCCAGACGCCGCTACCGCCGTAGGTATAACCCGCGGCCCCCGCAAACAGGGCCCCGTAAGCGATCCGGCGCACGTCGGCAGCCTCGATGGTTCCTTTTCCCACAATCGCGTTGGCGATGCCCTCATATCCGCCCTCGCCATCCACCACCGGCTTGGCGGGCGTCCGTGCCCAGTCTTCCGCCACCAGGTCGTAGTTCCGGTTCAGACTCGTATGGCCGCTTTGAAGCATGTTGAAATTCAGCCAGGCGTCTTTCTGGAACCACTGGGAAGAGCTGCGCGGCGACTTGGGATGGTAGGTGATCAGGTGCGTCCCGCCATCGCCTTGGTTGAGGCCGGCCGCCATCGAGCGCCAGATGTCCTCCACGCCGTCGGCGAACCAGTCGCCCCCCAGAATCCAGATGATGGGTTTGTCCCGGTACCGGCGGCCGAGGAATAAGCCGTAGTTGCGGGCGCTGGTCTTGTCCAGCACCGATTTCTCGGCCGTAACGAACTCCTTGGACCACATCGCCACCATGGCCACGTACAGCCCCAGCGATTCGGCCTGGTTCACGGCGTAGTCCACTTGTTGGAAGTAGGCCTCGTTGGGCCGGCTGGCGTCGTCGCCGATGAAGGCCGTCTGCCCGTAGGCGTTGGGCCTCGATCCACCCATGCCGACGGCGACGGCCTGGATGACGGTGAACTTCTTTGCCACGCGATCTTTCAGATAAAGATCGATATCTTCGCGGGTCATGCGAAACAATCCCCACGCCGTGTCGCCCAGGTACAGAAACGGCGAGCCGTCCTGCCTGACCAGATAATGGCCGTTGTCGGAGACCCGCAGCCGTGGCAGCGGCGCTGCCCGCGCGGCAGAGAAAGCGGACGCCAGAGCCGCCAACATAAACAGGCTTGCGCTACTCTTGCTAAAGTTCTTCATGATGTACGTCCTCCGGTCCGGCTTCAGAACTGGAATCGCGCCACCAACTGGCCCTGCCGCTGCCCGCCGACGCCGCCCGATGTTTGGATGAACCCAAAGCCGGAAGAGCCAATGCCCTGCGCATTCACCACTTGCGTGGCCAAGGCGTTGCCCGAACTGGGGCCGGGGAAGACCAGGCGGTTGAACAGATTGTTGAACTCTATGCGGAGTTCAAAAGTCATCCTTTCCCGGATTTGAAAGAGCCTGCCAAAAGCCCCCGTTTCGTTGGGCGTGCGCCGGGCACGGTAGTCGCTGTAATAAGGGGCCGAGTAGCCCCACTGTCCAGCCGCCGGATCGGACCACGCCTTGGGGTTCAAGACGAACTGCGTAGTGGGATCGAGGGGGCCGTTCAGGTCGGTCGTATAGAGCGGCTGGCCGGGCACCCGGTTAGACAAGGTGCCGCGGAACAGCAACGTGCTCAGATTATTCTGCGCCGAGGGAACCGCAATCAGCGACCCGCTGGCGTAGGAGAGCACCACGGAGGCGGTCCAATCGCGGAGCGCCGCGCGCACCAAGCGGCTCGGCACTCCAGGCTTGGGCACCCGGTAGTTGATCGAGGTCACAAAAACAAACGGCTGATCGGCGGCCGAGAGGGCCTTCTGGTTGCGGCGGTTGAAGACGTCGTTGATCACCCCGCCCCCGGTAGAGTTCTCGGCGCCCAGGTCCAGCGTTTTCGACCAGGTGAATGCCCCGCTGGCAGTGAGGCCATACGAGGTGCGTTTGGTAACCTTCACCTGCAAGCCGTCGTACCAGCTATCCCCTAATGGCGCATAGTGAATCGGGATGCTTCCGAACTGCGGGTACGGCCGCAGGGTCTGCGCCACGGTCAGCGTGGCGGGGAATCCCGTATAGGGTAGTTTGCTGAATCCCCGCGCAGCGGCCAACGCCGAATTCACCGGGGATGTCAGCAAGCTCCGGTCGGCCGCGTTGTTGATATCCAAGCCGAACGAGGCGATTCGCTGCGTCGACAGGGCGTTCAAATCAATGAGACTATTTCCCTGCAACCAGACGCCATGGTTGCCGACGTCGGAAGCTTCCACTACCAGGTTCGGGGTAATTTCGCGCTGCAGCGAGATGTTCCATTGATTGATCCTCGGCGGCCGGCCTCCGTTCCGATCCTGATAGTACGGAGGCGAGTTGATCGTTCCGGCCTGGGGTTGCAGCCCCGGGCTAAGAGAAACAGCGTACAGGTCCGCTAAGTTGTAGATCAGGCCGGTGCGAAGGGTGGTGGCTTGCGCGCCGAACGACACGGGCGCGAAATTCAGGGTGTTCCAGCCCACCCCCTGAGCCGTGCTCTCGCCGCCATATGCCCCGCCGCCGTACGCAATGGCCCAGCCGCCGCGCAACACCGTCTTGGGAGCGATCTGGTAAGCGATGCCGAGTCGCGGGCCGACCGCATAGGGATAGGTGGTGGTGAATACGCAGTTGCAGCGTCCCGGTCCGTACCCTTCATACACCATCCCACCCAGCAGGCCGCCGGCCGACGGGTTGGGGATGGTCGGCCCGAACATGCCATTGCGGTAATAGATCTCATGCGGCGCGGGCTGGTAGTCCCAGCGCAGACCGTAGTCCAGGGTCAATTTGCGGGTGACCTTCCAGGTGTCCTGGATGTAGAGCCCCCAGGAGTTCTTGCGGCTCTCGGGAGCAGCCTCCGCGGAGATGCTGGCGCTGTTTGTCAGGCCCAGCAGGAAACTGGCGTACGGGAGTCCGATGCCCCCGCCCCCGAGGGTGGCGCTTTGGAGGTATGGAAGAGCCGTCTGGTTAGAGGAGAAACCGTAGGTGGGCGCGGCCGTTAGGTCCTTATATATTAACGGGTCGTTGCGCCATTCCCCGCCGGCCTTGTAGGTATGGTTGCCGCGAACCAGGGTGCCGCTAATGGCCGCCGTGGGCTTCTCGTTGTACACTTCGGTGAACTTGCCCATCCCCAAACCATACGACGCCCCCATGCCGCCGCCGTTGGATGAGCTGAGGCTGTTGAACGAAGGCATGCCCGGCGTATAATTACCGGCCAGGCCTAATCCCGCCAGCGGGTCGTAGCTCAGGACACCCGGCTGGTAGGAATCGTCGTGGACGTGGCGCACATAGCCGAACACGCTGTGGAGCAGCAACGTCGGGCTGACTGTATAGTCGTAGTTGAGACGCTCCGTATAGGCGTGAATATGCCGGTCCCGCGTCTCTGTAATCGGAACCTGCAAGCCATCGGTGCGGGCCTGTTCGTAGCGCATAAAGCGCGCAAAGTAGAAGGCCAGCTTCATCTTGTAGCCGAAGTTCTGGTCGATCTTGATGCTGGGAACGTCATACTCGGCCGGAACGGTGTACTTTTGCTCCCAGTTGAGAAGCACTCCCGATCTGGTGGGGTTGGGAAGCATGGCCTGGATCTTCAACGACACCGGGTCGAGCCGGCTGATGGGGATCGCGTTGGCCGGGAATGGCGTGCGGGTAATCTGGCCATTCACCGTTTGGTTGGTAAGCGGATCGAAGATCATGTTCTCCATAATCGATCCCCCCGCGATGTTGGTGCCGAGCGTGCGGCCCGTCAGCGCCTCGCTGAAATCCCCATTTCGCATCAACGCGGTGGGCACCGTCTGATACGTGTCCGCGGAGGTCGCATCCCTATATTCTTCCAGGTTGAAGAAGAAGAAAGTCTTGTTGCGGCCGTTGTACACTTTGGGAATGAACACGGGCCCGCCCACGGTCACGCCATAGTTGTTGCCTCGGCGCTTCGACCGGATGTGGTGCCCAGTGCCGTCATTGGTGTAAGGCCTGCCCGCGTCGAAGAACTCGTTGCGATCGTATAGGAACAACGTGCCGTGGTAGCTATTGGTGCCGCTCTTGGTGGTGTAGTTGAACAGGCCGCCGGTGACCTGGCCGAACTCCGCGGCGAAGTTGCTGGCCTGCAGCGTGAACTCCTCGAGCGCTTCCACGGCCGGCGCCTGTTCCAACGTGTGTCCCGGATCCAGGTAGGTGGCCGTGATGTCCTGGCCGTCGACCAGCATTCTCAGGGTAGTGGCTGGAGAACCATTTACGCGAAGATTCACGGAGCCCGCGCTGGCGGAGGTGTTGCCCACCACACCCGGCATGATCTCGGAGAAAGTCAGCGGATTGCGCAGTGTCGCCGCAAAATAGGGAAGCTTGTCGACGCGCTCCGTCCCCAGATTCATGCTCTGCTCGGCGCTCTCGGTCCTGAGCAAAGTCGCATTGGCGGTTACGGTGACGGAGTCCGCGGTCGAGCCGATCTGCAAGACGACATTGATGCGCGCCGTCTGGACCACCTCCACCTCGATCCCCTCTTGAACATACTTGGTGAATCCGCCCGCTGTGACGGTTAATTCATACGTTCCCGCGGGGAGTTCCGCCAGCGTGTAGTTGCCGGTGGCCGTGGTGACGGTCTTATACTCTTCCCCGGCTGCCACGTTCCGGGCGGCAATAGCTGCCCCGGGAATGACGGCGTTGGTCGGGTCCGTAACCGTACCGGTGATGGCCCCGCGGTCGCTTTGAGCGAAGCATAGACTGCTGCCCAGCAGGCCAGTAATCGACAAGTACAGCCCTTTCATCCAAACTCTTCGAAATGACACAGTTCTTCTCCTGTGGTTGTTCGTGGATTGCGGATTCTCTCCCCTGAAACGCGGCTTTCGAGACAGGGTGTCGACCGGCCCGCTACGGCGAGACGGCAAAGGCAACAGAACGTACTCACCACATTCATGGTTTGCGCCCCTGGAATCGGTGAGAAGACTGTATCACGGAGCGACGCTATCGGCAAGAGGAAAACGACAGGGGGTGCCGCAGGACACCAAAACCCGAGTCCTTTAGAATCTGGCGCGCCCGGAGAGACTCGAACTCCCGACCTACTGGTTCGAAGCCAGCCGCTCTATCCACCTGAGCTACGGGCGCGCGCTTGCGGTCAGAATCAGTTTACCATCGCACACCGGTGTGCCGCCGGAAAGACTCGCTCAGATCTGAGCGCAGTTCAAACGACAACCCTATTGTTGTCAATAAAACGCTTCCGTTTCCCGCTCAGATCTGAGCGCGGCGGGCTGGTTTCGGCGATTTCCCGCCAGCCTCTACGCTTCCGCCACCACCGGATTCACCAGCTCCCCAAGCCCGTCCACCCGCACCACCATCTCGTCGCCGGGCTTTAGCCAGCGCGGGGGCTTGCGCGCAAAACCAACGCCCGCCGGCGTGCCGGTCGAGATAATATCGCCCGGCTCCAGCGTGAAGACGCTCGACAGAAACGCAATCAGCTTCGGCACTCCGAAAATCAGGTGGCGCGTGTTCGAGCGCTGCATCACCTCGCCATTCAAGGTGAGCGAGATGTCCAGGTTGTGCGGGTCCGCGATTTCATCCGCGGTCACGATTGTCGGGCCGATGGGCGCGAACGTGTCGAAGGTTTTGCCGATCATCCACTGCGTGGTAGCCATCTGAAAATCGCGCGCGCTCACATCGTTGACCATGGTGTAGCCGAACACGTGCTCGCGCCAGCGGTCCGCCGGAACATGCCGGCCGCCTTTGCCGATTACCACCGCGAATTCGGCTTCGTAATCCGGCTTGACGGAGTTTTTCGGAAGCACGACGGCGTGCCGGTGACCAGTCACGGCGGTCTGGAATTTCGCGAAGACGGTGGGCGTTTCCGGAATCGGCAGGTTCGATTCCGCGGCGTGGTCGCGGTAGTTCAGGCCTATACAAATGATCTTGGGCGGCCTGGGAACCGGCGCCGCGAGCCTGGTGGTGGCAGGGTCGAAGGGCTCGCCGACGGGCGGGTGCCTCAACCAGCGCGCGACGCGGTCCAGGGCGTCCGCGCCGCCGGCGATCACCGAAAGCACACTGTCGAACCCCGCGCCGCCAATTCCAATCAGCTCGCCGCCCATAAGCACTCCAGGCTCGGTGCGGCCTGCTCTCTGTAGTGTGACGAATCGCATGTCGAAACTCCTCCGGAGGCACCCATGCTACCATAGGAGCAACCGTCACTCGGAGGGCGCAATGAGTTTGTTGTGGATGTTGGCCATCACGCTGGTAATCCTGCAAGTATCGATATTTTGCACCACGGTATTCTTGCATCGATGTAAAACGCACCGCGGGCTGGAGTTGAACCGCGTGGTGGGAGCGCTCATGCACTTGGAGCTGAGCCTGTTCACGGGCGTGATCCCGCGCCAGTGGGCCGCGGTGCACCGCAAACACCACCACTTCTCCGACCAGCCAGGCGATCCGCACAGCCCCTATATCTACGGCCTGTGGACCGTGCTGTTCGGAAACTACTTCTTCTATCGCAGGGAAGCCAACGACCGGGCCATGGTCCGCAAGTACACGCCCGACTGGAAGAACGACGCGCTCGACAAGCTTCCCCTCATGAACTACGCGGCGCTGGGTGGAATGGCGATCTTCATGGCGATGTTCGGCGTATGGTGGGGCCTGGCGGCCTGGACCCTGCACGTGGTCCTGTACATTTTTCTCAACTCCTCGGTCAACAGCATCTGCCACATGGTGGGCTACCGCAATTTCGACAACCAGGCCACCAACCTTCAGTCCATCGCGTTTCTCACGGCCGGCGAAGGGCTGCACAACAACCATCACCAGTACCCCACCTCGGCGCGGCTCTCGTTGCGCCGGCATGAAATCGACCCCGCGTGGCCCGTCATCCGGTTGCTGGAAGCCTGCAAGCTTGCCAAGGTGCGCCAGCTTCCCATCGCCAAGGCCGCCGCGTAGGGGTGGGCGCGTGTAGACTGGGATCATGGTGCGATGGCTTCTGGCTCTCACGCTGCTCGCCCGGCTGCCGCTGGTTGCCGGCACCGCCGCCGACGTGGCGCGCGCCATCCGCGAGAATAGCTTCGACCGCGACGAATGCTATCGCGTTCGCGACCTCAGCCTTGTGAAAGAGGACATACACATCTACCTCACCGACGGATATCTGATCTTCAGCAAGCCGGTGGCGGGCCGCCCGATCGCCGCCATTTTCCTGGCGGATGCCGACGGCGGCGATGGCGAATTGATGCTGCTGCCGCCGGATCGCGCCGAGCGCCGGTCGCTGGCCACCTACATCGACTCTCCCAATCTGGATGAGCACTTCCGCGGCGCGGTGTTCCTGTTCACCGGCGATGTTTACGACGAGCTGAAAAAGCAGTTGCCGGACAACCCCGCCAACAAGAAGATCCCCGAACTGGGCGCCTTGCTGGATGAGCAATGGAGCTCGACGCTGCGCAATCTCGGCGCCGGCTACCAGACACGCCTCACGCTCGATCTGCTGGGCTGGCCCACCAGCCGGCCCGGCCTGCTCGCCGCCTTCATCCAGGGGAACAAACTCGGCAATTTCGATGTGGTTTTCGATCCCGACAGCCCGGAGCAAATTCTGGTGGGCCAGCTAACCACCCGCGACAACCGCCTCTTCTTCGACACCTGGACCAGTTTCGCGGCCAGATCCTCCCGCCTGCACCCGGCTGCGAGCAAGCCGGAGATCTCGGTGCGCGACTATCGCATCCAGGCGGTGGTCAACGACGATCTGTCGCTGAGCGCCGTCACGCGCGTGAAAGCGACGCCGGCGGCCGGCGGCATGGCCGTTGTGCCGTTCGACATCACTCCCGAAATGGAGGTCACCGAAGCCACCGTCGACGGCCGCGCCGCCGAAGTGCTGCAGAGCAATGGGCTGCGGGTCAATCTGATGCGCGGCGGCAACAGCCTTTTCCTGGTGGTCCCTCCCGAGCCGCTGCGCGAGGGAGTGGAGTACGAGTTCGAGTTTCACCATTCGGGCAAGGTCATTCACGACGCGGGCGACCGCATCTTCTATGTCAGCGCGCGCGGCTTGTGGTACCCCGTGTTCGGCCAGCAGTTCACCAGTTACGACCTGGTTTTCCGCTACCCGCGCGACCTGGACCTGGTGACCCCCGGGGAGGTGGTTGAAGACCGCACCGAAGGCGACTGGCGCGAGACCCGCCGCCGCACGTCTTCCCCCATTCGCATGGCCGCGTTCAACCTCGGCAACTACGACCATGCCCGCCTGCAGCGCGCCGGGTACACGGTGGATGTCTGCGCCAACCGCGCGTTGGAGCGCGCGCTCCAGCCGCGCACGCCGCTGATCCTTACGCCGCCAACCACGGCCGTGCGGCGGCGCGCCCAGCCGGATCCCATCGAGGCGACCGCGCCCGCGGAAGCCAGCCCGCAACAGAGGCTTCAGGATCTGGCATCGGAAGTGGCTTCGGCGCTGGAGTACATGGCGTCCAAATTCGGCCCGCCGGCGCTGCCCCAGCTCACGGTTTCGCCCATTCCCGGGGCGTTCGGCCAGGGTTTCCCGGGCCTGATTTATCTTTCCACACTGTCGTACCTCAAGAACCTGCCAACCTCGCGCAGCCCCGCCACCGTGCAAACGGAACTGTTCTTCGAAGACGTCTTGCAGGCCCACGAAGTGGCGCACCAGTGGTGGGGGAACCGCGTCACCGCGGCTACCTACCGCGACTCATGGCTCATGGAGGCGCTGGCCAACTACTCGGCGCTGCTTTACCTGGAGAAACGCAAAGGCGGGCATTCCGTCGAGCTGATGCTGGATACCTACCGCGCCGAACTGCTGGCCAAGAGCGAGGGCGGCCAGACGGTGGATTCCACCGGCCCCATCGTGCTGGGCCCGCGCCTCGAGAACTCGCAGGAGCCGCGCGCCTGGCGCAGTATCATTTACGGAAAGGGCTCCTGG
>Ga0209039_10002446_pt1 | contig 15727 bp, 16 predicted proteins | sample BogFormECP12_OM1_FD_188238 | JGI IMG/M metagenome (GOLD analysis project Ga0209039, IMG submission 188238) | Bog forest soil microbial communities from Calvert Island, British Columbia, Canada - ECP12_OM1 (SPAdes) (version 2) | ecosystem: Environmental > Aquatic > Freshwater > Wetlands > Bog ... | reverse complement strand
CCCGGGCGACCGTGAGCGCAAAACGGCGCCCCTCGTCAGTGCAGACAATGCCGACAACGGTATCTTTTGCAGGTGCAACCTCACCCAGCGAGACCATCACCCGGTCAAAGCCTATCGCAAAACCGGCAGAGGCGACATCGTCGCCGCCAAAAAGGTGCGCGAGCCGATACGCCCCGCCGCCCACGATCTGGTTCTCCGCGCCGAGATTATGGGCAAAGCCCTCGAAGACCATGCCGGTGTAATAGTCCAGTCCCCGGGCGATCCCGAAGTTGAGCGAGTACGCAATCCCGGCGTCGTCGAGGATCCCCGTCATCTGCTCCACGCGCTCTTTCTCCGGGATCGTCCCGGCGATCTCGAAGGCCTCGGGAAGCGTGCGGCACTCCACGAGTGCAGTCAGGGAATCACCAAGATCGGCTTTACCCATGTCCGTGAGCGTGACCGTCAAACCCTCGAAATCCTTCTTATCGAGATGTGCCATCACCCGTCGCTGGGCTGTGGGTTCGAGCCCAGCAAGGAGATTTTTCATGAACGCGAGGTGGCCCACCTTGAGGTCCCATATAATGCCGGTTGCGTTAAGCGCCTCAGCGGCAAGCATGATCACTTCAGCATCTGCCATCGCGGTGTCGGCCCCGATCAGCTCCGCGCCGAACTGCCAGAACTGGCGGTACCGCCCCTTCTGCGGACGTTCGTAACGGAAGCAGTCGGCAAAGTAGCACCAGCGCAACGGTTTTGGTGCGACTTTCGCCTCGTTGATATACATCCGGATCACAGCAGCCGTGATCTCGGGACGCAGGGCAAGGTTCCGCCCGCCCTTGTCGAGAAAGACATACATCTCCTGCATGATCCCCTCGCCCGACCGGAGCGTAAAGAGTTCAAGATCCTCGAACTCGGGAGTGCAGACTTCCCGGTACCCGAAGCGGCGCGCCGCCTCTCTCATCATTGCTTCAACACTGCGCCGCGCTTCCATCTCGTCGGGAAGAAAATCCCGTGTGCCTCGTGGTTTCTGGATCATGCCTGGTAAAATCCCTTATCTGTGTATTTCCCGCCGCACCATTATTTTTTGTCCGGTACGCGCCGTTCTGCGCTGCCCAGCAGGCGCACAAGCGTGCTCTCCATCCCTGTCCAGATCTTCTCCCGCGCTATCCTGCCCTGCAGGTACAGGGCAGCAAGGATGAGGCCGAGGCCCAGCAGTTCGAAGGTATTCCCGGCGATGGCGCACAGGACGCCAAACGTCCCGAGAGCCCCGTACAGTACACCGTGATACGCCGCTTTACGGTACCCGGGAAGGCCGGTCCGGAAGAAGATCCGCGCATCGCGCAGCCAGAGCAGGATCACGACTGCGCCGCCAAAATATGCGACATAGAGCAGGTACGACATGGCAATGAACTAACTTATAATACGCCTCTCCATATCTGTATTATCACATCATGCGCGCAAACCCGGTGCTCTCGGCCGTTCTGGAACGGTATAAAAAAGGTGAGATCCCGCTCGACGAAGCAGCGCAGGAGATCGAAGGGCTCCGCATGGAGCGGGTCGGGGACTTCGCCTGCCTCGATCTCGGACGTGCCGTCCGGTGCGGGATGCCGGAGGTTGTGCTTGCCGAGGGAAAGGAACCGGCACACCTTGCGGAGATCGCCATCCGGCACGCGGAGGCTGCCGGCCGCTGCGTTATCACGCGCGTGAGTCCGGCTCAGGCCTCTGCCGTGCAGGACCGGTGTGCGGGTAACGGGATCACCGTTGAATACCGGGACATGGCACGGGTCCTCGTGCTGTCGACCGGCGCCGCGCCGGAACCGACCGGCGGGATTGTTGCGGTTATCACGGCCGGAACATCCGATATCCGGGTCGCGGAGGAGGCGAAGATCATCGCCGAGGAGATGGGCTGCGTGGTCCGGACCGCGTACGATGTCGGGGCAGCCGGTATCCACCGGTTGTTCCCGGCACTCAAACCGCTCCTTGACGCCGATGTCTTTATCGTCTGCGCAGGCCGCGAAGGCACGCTCCCGGCGGTTGTTGCCGGCCTCGTGGACAAACCGGTGCTTGGCGTCCCGGTCAGCACCGGGTACGGGTACATGGGCAAGGGGCGGGCGGCACTCGCGAGCATGCTCCAGTCCTGCTCGGTCATCGCGGTCGTGAACATCGATGCAGGATTCACCGCCGGGGCTTTTGCAGCCCGGATCGCAAACGGGGGAAGAAAAGAATGAAGCGGGGATTTTATGTGGGCAGGTTCCAGCCCTACCACAACGGCCACCAGGCAGTGCTCTCCGAGCTTGCCCGGACATGCGACGAGATCATCATCGGTGTCGGGAGCGCGCAGCTCTCCCATACGACGGAAAACCCGTATACGGCTGGCGAGCGTGTGCTGATGATTACCCGTGCACTCACCGGCCTCGGGTGTCCCTACTATGTCATCCCGATCGAGGATGTGCAGAGGAACGCGCTCTGGGCTGCGCATGTGATGTCGATGACGCCGCCGTTCGATACCTGCTATTCCTCAAACCCGCTTGTCGTCAGGCTCTTCTGTGAGGCCGGTGTTGATGTGCAGTCCCCGGCAATGTACGAGCGTGATCGGCACAGCGGCACCGAGATCCGGCGCCGGATGCTTGGTGGTGAAGAGTGGGAGCACCTCGTGCCCCCGGCGGTTGTGACCGTGATCCGCGAAATCGACGGTGTGGAACGGCTGCGCCAGATCGCACGTAACGACCAGTGACCACGAACCATTTCTTTGTGTACGAGCTAACCTGTTTCGAAATACCACGCGTCCCGTAGGGACCGTCTCTGAGGATCGCTATGCTGAAATTTCTCAAATCCCTCATGAGCCCAGGGGGCGGCACCCACGTGACCCTGGCGGAAAGTGAGGTCATGTCATGGCTCGCTGAACAGGAAGAGAATGCGCGTGCCACCCTGCACGTCGAGGTAGAGGAACCGATGCGCACGATAAGGAATGCCGCAGCGAGCCTCCAGCTGACGGTCAACAACCTCCAGGGGGCCGACCAGGACCCCGAAACGCACCCGAGGATCAAGAGCATCGCAAAAAACTCCCTGCCCCTCTTTCTCCGGTCTATGAACTATTCGCTTGCAAAAGAGCTGCCGGATGACCCTGAGGAGTTTTATGAGGCAGCAGTCGAATGCGTCAAGGGCTGCCTGAACGCTGTCCGCGGCCAGGGCCGCTACCTTATGGTAGCCTTCCCGGAAGAGATGAAGGATATCAAGGCAGGTATTGATGCGATCGGCCGGGAGATCAACGTTATGACAAAAGCCATCGGCCGGTTCAAGGAAGAGTCATCCCGGATTGCGGCGGCACGCAGCACATCCGGGGCGCTCTCCGATGCGAGGCAGGACCGGGAGCGCTCGTTTGCAAAGGAGGAACGGATCAAAGAACGCATCGCCGGGATCGTGCAACGCCTTGATGCCATTGCCGTCGAGACCGCCCGGCTCTCTACCGATGAATCCCTCCTCACGCTCGATGCCGGGCGTGCACGGTGCGCCGTGCTCGTAAAAGAGCGCGACGATCTCCTGCGGCACTATGCATCGCTGACCATGACCGCATCGCATGTCTTCCGGAAGGCCGAGAAGATCGCCATCCGCAGGCAGCTTACAAAGGAAGTCCGCATCCTTAAAGCGGCCATGGATCTTCTCTCCCACCACGAGGTCGCGACCGCGGAATCGATTGCGAAAGCCCTTGATGCTGCCTGCCCGGTAGTGCAGAAGATGATCGATGACGGCGATATTATCCTCAAGAACAAAGACGAGCGTGCGGTTTTTTCTGATACGGCAGCATTTTCCAGGGAGGTGAGCGGGCTGTGCACGCAGTACTCCGGTGTTGCCTGCCGCTGCCGCGAAGAAGAGGAGAGCCTTCACTCCCACCCGGTGCAGTTGCAGATACAGTCTCTTGAACGCGAGAAAGAGCAGCTCGAAAGCATGCATGCCCGTGAGGAGCAGGAGCACCGCGACCTGCTCGTCGCACGAAAAGAACGTGAAGATGCAATTCCCCTTCTCCAGGAGGAACTTGCAAAAAAATTGGGAGAGATGAGGGGGGAGACGGTGCAACTTCAGGCGAGCGAACCGGTGCGAGGGTAAGGCACCGGCGCGATCCTCTCGGTGATGAGATTTTTCCTTTTTATGTGAACAAGTCTTCTGTATCTTCAATGATCAATTCAAGGCTGTCCTGGGTAATGTCGTTTGTAACACTCCAGCCACGTGTGCCCGCGCCCGGAACGTGCCGGGCCGGATCTGCCCGTTCGTTTTGGGATATCCCGCCTGCTTCCCTCACTTACGGGCCTCCGTTCCGGCAAAATCCCCCAGTTCGCTCTGGCCACCCGGGAAGGCATCCGACCAGCCATAGCATTCGTGGAGCATCTGCGCAATCACATCGCTGAAGGTCATGTTGCCACGCTTGAGCGTCAGCAAAGCCTCATACACCTCGGGATCAATCCGGATCGATCGTCCCTCGCCTGCACGAGGCATAATTACCACTCTGTGGTAACTATATATAAAACTATCCTGGAAATCGCGCCTAGGTTTTTAAACAGTCGCCAAAATCTCGGGAAATATGGAATTTCCGGTACTCGCTTGCGTCAACCCGGCACGATCCCGGATGGTGCTTTTTGCCGGGCTATGCAAACGGGGCGCCGCACCGGCTCGGGCAGGCAAGCCTGATGTAGGAAAAGGAGGTTTCGTCTACGTAGGCAAATTCCGGGCGGTCGCCGTGGCAGCCTCCGACCCGGAAGAGTGTCGGCATGTCCAAAGGGATGCGTGCCACTTCAACGCTGCTGCCGGCAACCGCAGGTTCTTCTTCCATGACATACCGGATCAGGTGTTCGTTGATCCCGCTCAAGGTCTTGCGGCAGCAGACATGGGTGTGCTGGTGGCCGCAGACCAGAAACGAGAGGCCGCGCTGCTCAAGAGCGTCAAAGGCCATCGGTGCCGTGTAATGGTAGCCGGTAAAAGAGTCGCCGGCGGTGTGGGAGAGCCGCTGCCAGCACTTGAGCCGGAGCGTCTGGGTGCCGAGATCGAGTGGCCCGCCGTGGACAAAGAGTATGCTGCGGTCCACCCATTCCATAGGCATGTCAGTAAACATCCCGAGGAGCGGCGAACCGCGCAGCTGCTCGTGCCGGAAGGTGCTGATCTCGTCGCTTCCCGAAACCGGCACGCCATTGAGGAACGCATGGTCGTGGTTACCGATCACGGATACGAGCCGGTATTTTTTGGCGAGATCGTAGATGAGTTCGAGCGCAGCCTGCGGGCAGTTGCCCCGGTGCAGGAGGTCCCCGAGGTTGACCAGGGTATCGACCGGGCCAAAGCGCTGGGAAAATGACGGGTCCCGGATATACGCTGCCATAATGCCGAGAGCATCTGCATCGGCATGCACATCGGAAAAGACAACCGTGCCCATAGATCAGTGGAACCATATGGATCGTTTATCCTCTTATAAACCCGTGATGCTCCGGGTTCGATCAATAAAGTTCACGATCAGAAAGTAACGGTTATGTCTGGTTTATGCACAATGTACTATGCAGCAGCCAGAAAAGCGCATTATGCGTTCTCGCAGCATACCAGATACCAAGGAGTGACCCATGGAGAAATTCCTCAAGGATTATATTGAACATGTGCGGCCCGTCTTTGGCCGGATACCGGAACAGACCGCACACGTTATCGCGTCAGCGTTCTTCTCGTTCAAGTTTGAACTGTACCCAAAGACTCTCCGGGAATGCACGACTGCCCTCTCGCAGGTCCCCGAAGGCGACGGCAGCGCAACGCTGAAGAAAGCGCTGTCGATAGTTAACGCGTATGCAGTCGCGTACGGGAATGCGCAGGTCCGGCCTGAGACCGTTCCCGCATTTGACGATTCCGATCGGGCGTACCTTGCCGTCAACCTTGCCCCTGAGGTAAACGAGGACCCGCTGACGCTCGCTCTTGACAACGCCCTCCTCCTCCTCTACGCGGTGGCGGTGATCTCCTCCCCCGACGATGAACAGGCGCTCGAGGAGCACCGGAAGTACCTGGTAACGATGCTCGAAACGTACAAACGGGCGCTGGGCCTGGTATAAGGGGGGATACCCCCGGCCCGGAAATCCGGTCTCATTCCATCTCCGGAATCACTCTTTTTTACGTGGTGGTCCCTTTCGGGATAACGTGCGCTGCCGGACCGGGTTTCAGATCTCCTCGGCGATTATACCAAAAAAATACGTAAACGGCTCTTTTTTTAAAATGAAAACCCGGAATAAAAAATAGTTCAGTACTTGTACCATCGTCCCTTGCTGTCGAACTCACCGGTCACCTGCTGGAGGGGTACTGCCGGGCTTCCGATGAGGGCCCGGTAGAAGCAGGCCTTGTAGGCCAGAAGGAGCGGCACAATGAAGAGGGCGGCAAGGAAGATGACCGCTGCAGTGATCCACATCCCATCCGGGCCGATCATGCCGATCAGCTGTTGCGGGGTGATGGCGGCAAACTGGGTCTCGTTGTACTGCGTGAGGGGTGCAAGATTCTCGAAGAGCAGCCCCTCCCATATAATGGCGAATACGAAAAAGTCTGCAAACGCAAGCACGCAGCAGGCAATAAAAAAGCCCAGTACCGCGCCCGCATGGCCGGCGACCACGCCGATGCTGCGGCGCAGTGAGTCAAAGATCTTAAGGTCCTCAAACACCGCGGCCGTGTCGCAGAAGAAGGTTAAAAAGAGCGTCGGGATCATGACAAGTACCGCGAGTGTACCCATAACCTCGTAATCAGCAGATCCTCCCTCGGTAAAGAGGGTCACGATAGTGATCACGACAAAGACGAGCAGGAGCACACAAGAAATCACGATCCACGGGAGCAGCACCCGGAAATAGTAGTGCACTCCTTCCCGCACCATCGCGCCGGTCCCGGTCCCGTTCTTTTTTATCTGGCCAAACGTGCCGGCCACAAAGAGGACCATCACGAGGCAGGCAACGATAACAAGCCGGCTGGTAAAGAAAGTGCCGGAGATGTTGTACAGGATCCAGAGGATCGCGCCAAGCAGCCCCGCGACAAGACCGGGTATCCACAGGGCCGGTGTCCGCCCAATTGCACGGATCGCTTCCTGCAACTCCTTAAGGACCATGGGTCACCGGACCCGGGGCATGGCCACGATTTCCCGTACCTGGAGATCGAAGAAATTTGCCGTGTAGGCCGGGCGGATCACGCAGACGGTATCCGCACCGCTCGCGGTCCCGCCGACTGCTACGACTTCATTGTCGATCCCGACTGCACCCTGGTCAGCGGCGATCAGCACGCACTCGACCGCGACCTTGAGGCCGACCGCGACGATACGGCGCAGAGCCTCGGCGATCGCCTCTGTCCGGGATGCGCCGCCGACCTTGGGGGACCGGGACAGTGCCCGTTCGAGGCCGGAGAGGGCGTGGGTGCCGGTCACGATCTTCACGCCCTGCCTCCGGAGCTCATGAGCGGTCGTTTCGGAGAACTCCCATTCGCCGGGCTTTACAAACCCCATCACGTGGGTAACAACCACAAGGGAGAGTCCGGTACCTTTCATTGCGTCAAAGAAGACCTGCGCGGTCTTCCCGGAGCTGCTCGCGACTACGATGGTCGCAAGGCCGAGTTCCTGTGCCCGTTCAATGGCAAAACGGGCTGCATCTGCGGTGTTTGCCGGACCCGGTTTCTCAAAATAATAGCAGGTTTTTGCGGTAAATGCCATAAGTACCTTTTAATAAGCAGCCATGAAAAACTTTGTCAGATTCTAAAAAGGACATTACCAGAGTGTTCCCGCGGAGCCGGCACAGCCATTCTGCCGGAGCACAGATATCCTGACCTTTGAGGAGATACAATGATCACCCTCGCGCTTGCAGGTAAACCAAACTGCGGAAAGTCGACCTTTTTCAAGGCGGCCACCATGGCGAATGCAGAGATCGCCAACTACCCGTTCACGACCATCAACCCCAACTTCGGCGTTGCGTACGTGCGCACCACCTGTCCCTGCCGGGGCCTTGACCTCACCTGCAGCCACTGCGTGGATGGTGTCCGGTTTGTCGCCATCAACCTCATCGACGTCGCCGGGCTCGTACCTGATGCACACAAGGGCAAGGGTCTCGGGAACCAGTTCCTCGACCACCTCCGGCAGGCCGATGCTATCCTCCATGTCATCGACGCAAGCGGCGGGACCGACAGCGAAGGAAACCCGGTGGGTGCAGGAAACCACGACCCGGCAGAGGACGTGAAGTTCCTCGAGTACGAGATGACGATGTGGGTGTACGGGATCCTCGAGAAGCACTGGTCCCGGCTCTCGCGCCAGGCCTCGGTCAAGACGTTCTCCCTCCACCAGGGCATCGCTGAGGTCTTCACGGGCCTTGGGATTACCCCGGAGGAGGTCCGCGATGCGGAGCTCCTGCTTAAACTCGACCTTGTCCATGCCCAGATGGAAGACCTCGTTTTGTTCTGCGCTGAGATGGTCAGGATCTCAAAGCCGATGCTTGTAGTTGGGAACAAGATTGACGAGACACCCGAGGCCCTGCGGGAGAAACTCGCCGCACAGAAGGTCTCGTTTGTGAGTGCCGCATCAGAACTTGCCCTGCGCAATGCCGCAACGGCAAAGGTGATCAGATACCTGCCGGGTGACAAGGAGTTTCGGGTTACCGAGGGTGTCACGCTCTCTGCGCCGCAGAAGGCGGGCCTGGCAAAGATCGCCGAATTCATGAAGAAGAACAACGGGACTGGCGTGCAGGATACGATCAACCGGGCAGTTTTTGAACTCCTCGACCGGATTGTCATCTACCCGGTGGAGGACGAGCATAAGTTCTGCAACAAGCAGGGCGATGTATTGCCGGATGCGTTCCTGATGAAGAGAGGTTCGACACCGCACGACCTCGCGTTCCAGGTCCACACCGATATTGGGAAAGGATTCCTGTACGCGATCGATGCACGCACCAAGATGCGGATCAAGGAGAACCATCTCCTTAAGGACGGGGACATCATCAAGATCGTGAGTGCCGCGAAGTGAGCGCCGGCGGGTGGCCGGGTGTGACGGGTGTCATCCATTTGTCAGACAACCGTGCCGCTCCTGCGCATAATTTGCCCTTTTTTTCGTGATTTTGGCCTGATTTGGCCCCCTTTTACCACAAACCTTATAACATGACGCTGTGTATAGGGGAATTACCCGAGAAGGGACAGGAGGTGAATCCATGGGAGGAGAGATATACCAGGCACAGGTGATCCGGAACTTCTTTGACACCATCACCGGCACGGACAGGAACCTGACACGCATTTACATGTGTGTCATGAGCCTTGCAAAGCTCCGCATGGAGCCCCCGGAAAAGATGGCGTCCCTGCTTGACCAGCTCAAGAAGAGCAAGATCAAAAAGGAGCTCTCGATCGACATCCTCGATTATGTCTGCGATGCGGCAAACGATCTCGAGCTCGCGAGCGTCCAGACTGCATTCGGTGTCAAGGACATCAGGGATGTAGCACAGGACTTCAACGCAGTCAGCCTTGACAGCCTGTAATCTTTTTTTGGTTTTTTTATTTCAAGCTCCGAATCCGGGCTTGATATATTTTTAAAAAAATCCCTTCATCTGGTTTACTATTTGGTAAAAATATTTCCCCCTATGGTACATCGTGATGTACACTACCGCTTTTGAAGGAATACCCCCGCAGCCTGCTAGTGATTAAAAAAAGAAAAAAAAGCTCTGTAGAAAACTTTTTTTAAGAGGTACGACCCCCCCCTTACGCCAGCCCTGCCCCCGAGGGGGCGGGGGCGTATGCGATGCCTTTGTATTACCTGCACGAGAAACATCCGTCTTTTTCATCTTTGCGTTGCAGGTAATACGGCACTATCGCAACCGGGGGATGCCGCAGCGGCGGGGGCTTTAGCCCCCCAGGAGCATACTTACAAATCTCACTTCAGGATTTCTACGGAGTCAAAAAAAACTCTCTTGCCCCGCCGTGCCCCGGAGGGGCCCTGAGGCGGGGGACATTCGTTTATCTTAATCAAATTTGTTACAGCCAAGCCCAGATTTTATCCTATTAAACCAGCCTGCTGCCCCCTTCACCACGCAATGCCGTGCGTCACAAAGATCCAATACAGCGCGACCGCAAAGAGCCCGCCACCCAGTGTTGCAAGGAAATTTGTTCCCGCGTTCCCCAGAAATCCCTTGTTTTCCAGAACCGCCCCGACCAGGCTGTCGAGGTTGGTCCCCACAAATCCCGTGATCGTGCAGATGACCATCATCCATGGGGTGATGACATGGAGGCCGAGCGCCACAAGCGAGACAACAAAACTCCCGCCGAGCGCGACCAGTTCGCCGGTTATCGTGATGCCGCCGTTTGTCCCGATCGGAACCCGGCGCAGCGTTGTTATCATGTACGGGATCCCGCCGGTCACCCCGATCTCGCTCGCCATCGTATCTGCCGCAGCAGTAGCCACGCTCCCGACGTACATCACAATGAAGACCGGCTGGACAAAGACGCCATACAGCACGGCCGCCGCACACGCGATGATTCCGTTTGCAAAGACATTCCTGTACCCCCGTGCCCCGCTCTTGCCCTGCTCGACACCGATCCTCTTTTTGTACTCGAACCTGTACCGGGTGCAGAGCGAGCCAAGGATAAAGAATGTGAGCATGACAAGGAACCACGTGGGGTCGGCAAAGACGAGCAGGATGATCCCGACGAGTGCCGTTGAAAAGAGCCCCGAGAGATCCGCGGTCTTGAACCGGAACGCGAAGTACCCGAATACAAAGGCAATGAAGACCGCGATGATCACGATCTCGATATTGGCTGTGTAGTTGAGCTCCTCGATCAGGTACATCGTCATGGCAATCCCGATCCCCTCAAGGACAAGCGAATCCTCGAAGCGCAGGAGGATCACTTTCAGGAGGACTGCAGCGATGATCCCGAAGATGACCATGAGAAACGCATTCACATGGAGGTAGACCATAACGAGCATCCCCGCCCAAGCCGTAGAGATAATGTAGTAAAAGTAGGTGTTGAGGTCGTCGGCCCCGGACTGGAAGACGAGTTCTCCAAGTGAGATCATGGCAAGGGTCGTTGCGAGGACTACGAACGGGAGAAGGTTGACCGCGTAGAGTCCGGACAGGATGCAGAAGACATACGCGAGGTATTTCGTGCCAAAGAAACGCCAGAGAACGAGGGAGAAGAGGATGATGATAAGGGCCATAAGCCACGGCGGCTGCACGTACGGGCCGGCCAGGATGGCACACCCGGCGAGCGCTGCTGCGTATCCCAGTCCCCGCTGCTTGGCCATTGGGGGAGATATTTGTTTTCAGATGAGAAGAGTCTTATCGTTTTTTTATCGTCCGGTCACGACCGCTCCCTTATGGACAGGCAACAGGGACGATCACTATATTTTATAAAACGACCTATCCGGTACGGAATGGTTTCCTCTGACGAACTGCCCAAAAATTATGATTTTGCCGTGGTGGAGGAGCGCTGGCGGGAGAGCTGGCGCGACGAGGACCACTATTTTGATCGAAATTCAACAAAGCCGCAATTTGTGATCGATACGCCCCCGCCCTATCCCACGGGCAATTTCCATATCGGCAATGCACTGAACTGGTGTTATATCGACTTTTTCGCCCGGTACAAACGGATGAAGGGCTATAACGTGATGTTCCCGCAGGGCTGGGACTGCCACGGCCTTCCCACCGAGGTAAAAGTCGAAGAGCTCAACCACATCACCAAAAACGATGTTTCGCGGGAGGAGTTCCGGCAGATGTGCCGGGAGCTCACGCTCAAAAACATCGGGCAGATGCGCCTGACGCTCCGGCGCATGGCATTCTCCACGGACTGGTCTAACGAGTACATCACGATGATGCCGGAATATTACAAGAAGACCCAGCTCTCGTTTTTGAGGATGCAGAAATCCGGCTACATCTACCAGGACGAGCACCCGGTCAACTACTGCACCCGGTGTGAGACGGCTATCGCGTTTGCCGAGGTCACCTACGAGGACCGCGAAACGCAGCTCAACTTCTTTGATTTCGACGGTGTGGAGATCGCGACCACCCGGCCGGAGCTTCTTGCTGCCTGCGTCGCGGTCGCGGTCCACCCGGCCGACGACCGGTACCACCGGCTGAAGGGAAAATCCCTCACGGTGCCGCTCTTTGGCCATGCAGTCCCGGTCGTGCAGGACGAGGCGGTAGACCCGGCGTTCGGGTCGGGTGCGGTCATGATCTGTACGTTCGGAGACAAGCAGGATGTCCACTGGTGGAAACAGCACAACCTCCCGCTCAGAAAAGCCATCGACCGCACCGGAAAGATGACGGAGGTCTGCCAGAAGTACACCGGTCTTTCCACCGCCGAGTGCAGGAAGGCGGTCCTCGCGGATATGAAAGCGGCCGGGATCCTGAAAAAGCAGGAGAGCCTGTCGCAGCGTGTCGGAACCTGCTGGCGCTGTAAGACGCCGATCGAGATCCTCTCCAACCGGCAGTGGTTCATCCGGATCAGGCAAAAGGAGATCCGGGACGCGGCCCACCAGATCACCTGGTACCCCCGGCACATGTTGCTCCGGATGGAGAACTGGATCGACCAGATGGAGTGGGACTGGTGTATCTCCCGCCAGCGGATCTTTGCGACCCCGATACCGGTCTGGTTCTGTACAAAATGCGGCGGGATGGTCCTGCCGGACGAGAAAGACCTCCCCTGCGATCCGACGCTCACCCAGCCAAAGCACCCCTGCCCGAAGTGCGGCGGGAAGGAATTCAGGGGCGAGGAGGACGTGCTCGATACATGGATGGACTCATCCATATCAGTCCTCAACGTCACCGGCTGGGACGGCTCCGGCATGCCGAAGATCTTCCCGGCGCAGATCCGCCCGCAGGGCCACGATATCATCCGGACCTGGGCGTTCTACTCCATCCTGCGCTCGGTGGCGCTCACCGGGAGCAAGCCCTGGGACCAGATCCTCGTCAACGGGATGGTGCTGGGCGAGGACGGCTTCAAGATGAGCAAGAGCCGGGGCAACGTGATCGTCCCCGAGGAGCTTGTGGGACGGTACGGCGCGGATGCCCTCAGGCAGTGGGCAGCAACCGGCGCTGCGATGGGCTCCGATATCATGTTCTCCTGGAACGACGTGATCGCCGCATCACGGTTCCAGACCAAGATGTGGAACATCGCCCGGTTTGCGCTGATCCAGTTCGGGAAGGAGGGGATAGACGAGGACACCCTGGTTACCGCGCTCGCCGACCGGTGGCTGCTTGCCCGGCTCTCCGACACGGTGGCATCGGTCAGCGCCTCGATGGAGAACTACGAGTTCGATGAGGCGCTCAAAAGCATCCGGGAATTTGCATGGGATGTGCTCGCCGACAATTACATCGAGCTCGCGAAGGGACGGCTCTATGCCGGGGGCGAATCCCGCAAGAGTGCCTGCCGCGTCCTGTATGCGGCGTACGATGCGCTCTGCCGGATGCTTGCGCCGTTTGTCCCGTATTTTGCAGAGGAGTGCTACTCCTACCTCAACAAGGGGAGCGTGCATAAGCAGCCATGGGTTGCGTTCACCTTCGATGACCCTGCGGCCCGGGCTGAAGGGGACCTCCTTGTGAACGTGGTCGCCGGGGTGCGCAAGTACAAGCATGACCATGGTATGGCTCTGAATGCGCCGCTGGGGAAAGTCACCGTGTACTCCCCGCACACCGCAGGCGACGAAGGTGACACGGCCCGCACCTTAAACGCGGACGTCCACTGGAGGACCGACAAGGCCCATCTCGACCGGGTGATCGCCGGCATCGACTTCAACCGCGCCGTGGTCGGCCCGACATTCAGGAAGGATGCCGGTGCCTTTATGGAAGCGGTAAAAGCACTCTCCCCGGAAGAGCTCGCACATCCGCCAAAGACAATAAAAGTGAACGGGAAGGATCTTGCGATCCCCGAGAATGCATTTGCGGCGAACTATTCCTACATGGAAGAGGGCGCACAGGTCGACGTGATCACGGTCGGCGACGTGATCGTGACGATCGCGACCAAGAAATAATTTTTTTAATTTGGTATTGAGGGTTCGTTGGGTACACACACGGAGCGATGGCTTCCCGCCTCAGGGCCCTCGCGGGGCACGGCGGGGCAAGTGTTTGTCCGGGCGCCCGTGCCTTTTATTTCAATTTTCCTTCAGCCGAATCCGATGACATGTTGGGATCCCGGTAAGTGCGTAGCGCAAAACCCAACGAGGCGTTTTCTCGCGTCTGGCATCGCTCCGTTTCAGCGGCTTGGAAAAAATTCCTGTGGAAGGATTTTTTTCTCATCTCGAAATTGTTTTGTTTGTTTCTCCGGTTGCGTGCGTCAGATCATTTTTCTTCGCGCTCCGTGGGGGGCCCCGTCTGGTGCGGCAAATACCCTCTTTTTTAGGGGGTCGACCGCTCCCAAACTACCTGATCCGGGCTACACTAATCCGGGCCCGAATCGAGCCCGGATTGCCCTTTTCGGGATCCAATCGGAGCCTGATACGGGCTCCGTTTTAAATCAAGCCCAAATTGGCCTTTTTTTGGCAATCGGACAAATTAAAAAGTCCGCGCAAACGCGTTTTGCGGGCTGATCTCATGCTAAACGGGCATTTGATGGATCCCGGAAAAAGAGGCCGAAAAAACGTGTCTATGAGCCGATTATGGGCATTATATGGGCCTCAATTTGGGCGTATTTTTGCGAATAAGTCGATATAATGGTTCAGATTTACTTCTAGTGGAATCGGATGATTTTACGGGCGTATTTTGGGGGCGGCGGTCCCTATTTTTCGTCTTCCCCACAACTTTCGAATCGTTCGGCCCGACTCTTAGATTTCCGGAAACGTCCGGTCCACGAGCTGAGGATTTTTTTAAAAAAGATCGATCCGGCAGCTGGGTATTTTGAAATCTTCAACTGCTGAGCCGTCCCTTTTCCGGAATTCACAAGATCCCAATGTATTTTTTTGAAAGCGTCCTAGCCCAGCGAGGGTCCGACAAGGTGCCCGAGCGCCCCGAAGGGGGTAGGCTCTCTCGTTAATTCGCGAGATGAGACCGAAAATATCAGACGCGAATTGCGTTCCCGGGGTTATTTCCTCTTACGTTTCTTTCCATCGGCAACTATCTGACGGATCGCGTCGGCAACGAACCCGGCAATCTCCTCTTTTTCGAGCAATGCGTCGACAACCACAAACCGGCCCGGCTCTGTCCGGGCAAACGCGAGGTACCGGTCCTGGACTTTTTCGAGGATCTCGCGCCGCTCGAAATGCTCCCGCCCGGTCTTTCCTTCGAGGCGTTCAAGCGCGTCGTCAACCGGGATTGCAAGGAGGAAGGTCTTGTCCGGCACAATCGACCAGCCGTTGTGCATCGCCCGCAGCCATCCCTCCGGATCAGGGATGGTGCCTTCGAGCGTGACCGACTGGTAGGCGAACCGGCTGTCCGAGTACCGGTCGGAGATCACCAGCTTTTTGTTGGCGAGCGCCGGGCGCACCACGGTCGCAAGGTGGGCGGCGTGATCGGCGACAAAGAGCGTGGCCTCGGTGACGGGATCGAGCTGCTCGGCAACCGCCCGCCGTACCGCCTCGCCCACCCACGTTGCCCCCGGTTCCCGGGTGAAGACCGGATCGAGATCGGCGAGCTTTTCCCTGAGGGCATCGAGCAGCGTGCTCTTGCCGGTGCCATCGATTCCTTCGAGCGTGACTAGCACCAGTATCCCCTCCGGATCCACTCGGCAGGGACGGTGCCCTTGTGGAGGGCAGTCGCGATAATGGCGCCGTCAAAGCCGGCGTCTTTTATGGTGTCGAGATCGG
>Ga0209039_10002445_pt1 | contig 15735 bp, 12 predicted proteins | sample BogFormECP12_OM1_FD_188238 | JGI IMG/M metagenome (GOLD analysis project Ga0209039, IMG submission 188238) | Bog forest soil microbial communities from Calvert Island, British Columbia, Canada - ECP12_OM1 (SPAdes) (version 2) | ecosystem: Environmental > Aquatic > Freshwater > Wetlands > Bog ... | reverse complement strand
TACCGGAGAAGCTTCCCGCCAGGCGATTCTACGTGGCGTGAATGCTCTTGCGGACGCAGTAAAAATCACCCTCGGCCCCAAGGGCCGCAATGCGGTGATCGAAAAGAAGTTCGGCGCCCCCATCATCACCAAGGACGGCGTCACGGTAGCCAAGGAAATCGAACTGCGTGATCCGCTCGAGAACATGGGCGCGCAGATGGTTCGCGAAGTCGCCAGCAAGACCAGCGACGTCGCGGGCGATGGCACCACCACCGCCACCGTTCTGGCCCAGGCCATCTTCCGCGAAGGCGTGAAGACGGTTGCGGCCGGCGCCAGCCCCACAGCCCTCAAGCGCGGCATCGACCGGGCCGTCGAAGCCGCCGTCAATGAAATCAAGAAGCTTCACAAGGACGTCAAGGGCGACATGATCGCTCAGGTTGGCACCATTTCCGCCAACAACGACAAGCTGATCGGCAAAATCATCGCCGAGGCGATGGATAAGGTTGGCAAGGACGGTGTCATCACCGTGGAAGAGTCCAAGACCATGGAGACCAACCTGGAAGTCGTCGAAGGCATGCAGTTTGACCGCGGCTTCCTCTCCCCCTACTTCGTTACCGATCCAGAGCGCCAGGAGTGCGTGTTTGAGTCCTCGTCGGCTTCTGCGAAGGACGTCTTTATCCTCATCAACGAGAAGAAGATTAGCTCCATGAAGGATCTCCTTCCCCTGCTCGAGCAGATCGCCAAGCTCGGCAAGCCGCTCGTGATCATCGCTGAGGACGTCGAAGGCGAAGCCCTCGCCACCCTCGTGGTGAACAAGCTGCGCGGCACGCTGCAGTGCGCCGCCGTCAAGGCCCCGGGCTTTGGCGATCGCCGCAAGGCCATGCTCGAGGACATTGCCACCCTGACCGGCGGCAAGGCCATCACCGAAGACCTCGGCATCAAGCTCGAAAACGTGAAGATCGAGGACCTCGGCAAGGCCAAGAAAGTCACCATCGACAAGGACAACACTACGATCATTGAAGGCGCTGGCAAGGCCGGAGATATCGAAGGCCGCGTGAAGCAGATTCGCCTGCAGATCGAAAACACCACGTCCGACTACGACCGCGAAAAGCTCCAGGAGCGCCTCGCCAAGCTTGTCGGCGGCGTGGCCGTCATCAAGGTTGGCGCCGCGACCGAGACCGAACTCAAGGAAAAGAAAGCGCGCGTCGAAGACGCTATGCACGCCACCCGCGCGGCCGTCGAGGAAGGCATTGTTCCCGGCGGCGGCTCGGCCCTGCTCCGCTGTATCGCCGCCATCGAGAAGCTGAAGCTCCACGATGACGAAGCGGTCGGCGTCGGCATCGTGAAGCGCGCTCTCGAAGAGCCGACCCGCCAGATCGCACTCAACGCCGGCGCCGAAGGCGCTGTCGTGATCGGCAAAATCCGCGAATCCAAGGACGAGAACTACGGGTTCAACGCGGAAACGGGCGAGTACGGCGATATGGTCAAGATGGGCGTTATCGATCCAGCGAAGGTGACTCGCCTTGCGCTGCAGAACGCCGCATCCATTGCCGGACTCATGCTCACCACGGAAGCTCTCGTGGCGGAAATCAAGGAAGAATCCAAGGCGGCAGGCGCCGGCGGCGGCCCTGGTGGCCCCGGCGGCATGGGCGGCATGTACTAAGCCTCACCCATCCAAACAAACTCAACCAAAAAAAGGGCGGCCGGTTCTTCGGTCGCCCTTTTCTATTTATGGTTGTTTCAACTGGCCAGTAGGCCTTTCACGAATTCTTCCAGCACCGTATTGAATCGCTCCGTATCATCTACAAACAACGCGTGCCCCGCATCGGCGAAAGCTTCCACCCGTGCTGTGGGCACATTTTTCTTGATAGGGTCCGCGGTCATGGACTGAATGGCAGTTTCGCACATCACCAGGACGGGCCGGTCCAGCTTGGCCATGGCCGGCCTCCAATCCGCCCGGCTCACTGAACTTAGGCTGGCCGCAATCGCGCTATCCGTCGGCATCAGCAGTGAAGCCGTCATCACCCGCGCAATGTACTCCTCGCTCTGCGGCTTTTTGTACATGCTGCGCACAAACCGCTCCGTGAACGGCCGCCGGTTCATTTGAAGCTGTTGGTACATCCCCAGCATCGCTCCCACAAATTCCAAATCCTGTTTTTCCCACGTGATTCCGTCCACCAAAACGTAACCTCGCACATTCCCGCCGCCAAATTGCTCCGCATAGCTCAGCACTTCAGCCACCGCTAACGACCAGCCAACCAGCACCACCGGCGCCAGTTTGCGACTCAAAATCAATTCCTGGATATCCTGCGCGCGCCGCTCCACGTAGTTTCCTTCCGCGGCCTTCTCCGATTCGCCCTGCGAGCGCGGGTCGAGCGCAATCACGTGATAGTGTTCCGCAAAATGCTGGATTTGTCCCTCCCAGATCCACGCTGGCATCGTCCACCCCGGCACAAAGACGATCGCCGGCCCCTTCCCCGCCTCCAAATAGTGCAGCTTCACACCATCGCTCGTCGTGAACGTCCTGCTTTCCACTTGAGCTGCATTCGCACACACCGCGAGAAACCAGCACAGCACCGCGCAAGCACAGACTTTCCACAGCATGCGATCTCTCCCTTTCCCCTGGCCCAAGTGATCACCACGCCTACCTCGGGCCACAGCGGAAGAATGTTCCGTGTGATCATACGCCAACTGTGCAGCGCGTTCACACCCGCTACAAGGAGCACCGTGCCTGGCGCCCCCGATGCGCACACACCCCCTGTGACCCCCTTCCTTGCCTCGTTTCCCCCTCTTGAGTAGACTCTTTCTGCCACACTCTGCTCCTCAGGGGGGAGCGAGTCACATGTCAGGATTTTTGCAGCGGTTCATGCCGCGCGATGGGGATTTTTTCGTCCTCTTTCAAAAGCAAGCGGAAAATATCGTTTCCGGCGCGCAAGCCTTTACCAAGATGCTGGAGCATTACACGGGTGTTCCCGAACAGGTACAAATCATCAAGGCCATCGAGCACCAGGGCGACGAACTCACCCACCAGATCTTCCGCAAGCTCAACACAACGTTCATCACTCCATTTGACCGCGAGGACATGCACGAACTCTGCGGCACCATGGACGACGTCATTGACCTCATCGACGCCGCCGCCAGCCGCTTTGTCCTTTACCGCGTCGACGCCGTCCGCACCGGCACCATCGAACTCACCAAAGTCCTCGCCGCCGCTACCCTGGAACTTTCCGCGGCCATCCACGCCATGGAAACGCCGGATAAAGCGCTTCACCGCATCATCGAGATCAATCGCCTGGAAAATGAAAGCGATCGCATCTGCCGCACCCTGATCGCGCAGCTCTTTGAAGAGGAAAAAGACCCCGTTCAGATCATCAAGTGGAAGGAAATTTTCGAGGTCATCGAAACCGCTGTTGATAAGTGCGAAGACGTCTCCAATGTCATTGAGAGCGTCATCTTGAAGAACGCCTGATCCCCGTGAATAGCTTCACTCTCGTCGTCCTCACAATCGGCATCACCCTCGCCTTCGAGTTCTCGAATGGCTGGCATGACGCCGCCAATTCCATCGCCACCGTCGTCTCCACCCGCGTCCTGACGCCTTTCCGGGCCGTGCTCTGGGCCGCCTTCTGGAACTTCATCGCGGCGTTTGTCTTCGGCACGGCCGTCGCCGGGACCATCGGCAAAGGCATGGTCCACATTGAAATGGTGAATGAAAAGGTGCTGCTCGCCGGCCTCCTCGGCGCGATCACCTGGAACCTGATTACCCTCACACTGGGATTGCCGACCAGCTCTTCGCATGCGCTCATGGGCGGTTATGGTGGCGCGGCGGTCGTTCACGCCGGATTTAAGGCGCTCATCCTCCATGGCTGGACCATGCCGGTTCTCTTCATTTTTCTTTCCCCCGTCATTGGCATGTTCATCGGCTGGCTGGTCAGCGTCCTCACCACCTGGATTGTGCGCAACCAACGGCCTCGCCGCGTGGATCGCTGGTTCCGGCGCCTCCAGCTCATTTCCGCTGCCGGATATAGCCTCGGACACGGCACAAACGACGCGCAAAAAGGCATGGGCATCATCACAGCGGCCATGGTCGCCGGTGGGCTCATGAAGAACTACTCTGTTCCTTACTGGGTGATTATTTGCTGCCACCTCGCCATGGGCGGCGGCACCATGGCCGGTGGCTGGCGCATCATCAAGACCATGGGCCAGCGCATCACCAAACTCACTCCGTTTGGCGGGTTTGCCGCGGAGACTGCGGGCGCCGTCACCTTGTTTACCACTGCTCGTTTTGGAATTCCCGTCAGCACCACTCACACGATCACCGGCGCTATCGTCGGCGTTGGCGCTTCCCACCGCCTCACCGCCGTTCGTTGGGGCGTTACCCGCCACATCGTGTGGGCCTGGGTCCTCACCATTCCTGGCGCAGCTTTTCTCGGCGCCACCATCTACCACTTCCTCGCCCCGCTCCTCCGTTGAACTTTCACACGGACGGCGAACAGACGGATAGCGTTGCCGCCCATTCTTTGCACGCGCACCTGGAAGCTGTACAATCTCAGATGCCTTACCGACTTTCACCCAGCAAGAGGTCTTCCAGATGCAGCCCGAATTACGCCGCTCGCCCCGGTACGTTTTCTTTGCTTCCGCCGAAATCACCGATGCCGCTTCCGAATCGACCATGAACGCCCGCACCAGCGAGCTTTCCCGCCACGGTTGCTATCTGGACATGATGAACCCCTTCCCCGATGGCACTTCCCTTCGCGTCCGTATCACTCATGATGGCCGGGCCTTGGATGCCGCCGTTCGCGTGGTGCACTCGAAGCCCAATGTGGGCATGGGCATCAGCTTCGAGCAACTCGATGCGCAGCAGGAGCCTGTCATCGAGCACTGGCTAAGCACCTCGGAGATCGCCTAGGCACCCCTGCTTTTCGCCCGGCGCAAACTATAGTGCTGCATTTCCGGGCAATAGGCGGTTCCGCGTATACTACTGAAGAGAGGCCATCTCCGTGACCCAAGAGCCTTCTGCATTCTGCACCGTTGAGGAAGCGGTCGAGGAAATTCGCCAGGGGCGCATGATCGTCCTGGTGGACGATGAGGATCGCGAAAACGAGGGCGACCTTACCCTGGCCGCCGAAAAAATCACCCCCGAGGCCATCAACTACATGGCCAAGTTCGGCCGCGGCCTCATCTGCCTGGCTCTCACCGAGCAGCGTTGCGAAGAGCTCAACCTCCCGTTGATGTCGCCCATCAATACCTCGGTGCACGGCACCGCATTTTGCGAGGCCATCGACGCCAAGCTCGGCGTCACCACTGGCATCAGCGCCTCTGATCGCGCCATCACCATTTTTACCGCCATCGATCCCAAAACGCGCCCCCAGGATCTGGCCCGCCCCGGCCACATGTTCCCTCTTCGCGCGCGCAACGGCGGCGTGCTCGTTCGCGCCGGACAGACCGAAGCCTCCGTGGACCTGGCGCGTATCGCCGGGCTGAATCCCTCCGGCGTGATCTGCGAAATCATGAACGAAGACGGCACCATGTCCCGCGTGCCGCAGCTCATCGAATTCTGCCGCGAGCACAAACTGAAGATGCTCACTGTGGCGGACCTGATTCGCTACCGCATGCAGCACGAACGCTACGTCCGTCGCGTTGCCGAAGCCATTCTGCCCACGCGCTACGGCGATTTCCGCATGATCGCTTACTCCAGCGACGTGGACAACGATCAGCACATCGCGCTGGTTCGCGGCGAACTGGTCGGCCCCACGCCTCCGCTCGTACGCGTTCACTCCCACTGCCTCACTGGCGATGTCTTTGGTTCAACCGCGTGCGATTGCCCGGACCTTGTGGCGCGTTCCCTGGAAAAAATCGCCGAGGAAGACCGCGGCGTGTTTCTGTACCTGCACCATACCGGACGCGGCTACAGCATTGACACCCCGGACTCTCCGGGGACGCTCCCGCAAATTCACTTTCATTCCCGCGGCCAGCTCGACCGTGAGCCTGCCCGCCAGCGCCTGGTGCAGCACGAAAGCGGCATTGGCGCGCAAATCCTGATTGACCTCGGCTTGAAGGATATCCGCGTCCTCACCAATCACCCCAAGAAAGTCGTCGCCCTGGAAGGCTACGGCATACGCATCGCCGATCAGGTCCCCCTGCGACTTTCCACACCCAAACCCACTCACCAGCGCCTGTAACCGCCGCGGCTGGCCAGTGTTTAGCTCCGCTCTTCTTGATTGTGTAGGGCCGCCTTCTGCCTGCCCGCCGCAGGAGGGAGGCGGGCCGCCCACTCAACAGCGTCTCCACTCGATCGGTCGCCCCATCATTCCGTCATTCCGAACGGAGTCTGCGAAGTGAGGAATCCCTCTGACGTCTTTATCTGGAAGCTCATGGGCCTTTTATTGCTCTTCGTCATCCTTCCCCGATGAATCTGCGGCAGGCTTGCTTTTTGCCGGCGGTTTCGTCGCGGCAGTTTTTGCCGGTGGCGGTTTCGCCTGCGCCTTCGCGGATTGCGCATCAGCGGTGGACTTCTTGAGTTGCGGCGCCTTCCCCACCGTCAAATACTTCCGCATCTTTTCCATTCTCTTCGGGCCAATCCCCTTGATCGCCAGCAGATCATCGACGCTCTTGAACGCGCCGTACGACTTCCTCATCTGCAGGATTTTATCCGCCGTCGACGGCCCGATTCCCGGCACCAACTGCAACTCCTCGCTGCCCGCCGTATTCAGATTCACAGGATGCGCCGGAGGCTTCTTCTTCGCGCAAAGCAATCCCGGCATCAAACCAATCGCCAGGAGCAACAACCCGCCAAGGGAGGTCCGAACTCTTCGAGAGGCCATGATGCTCACATAATAAGTTCGTAACATACCTAGTGCAACACCTTTTGGGGCTTCTCGGTCCCCGAAACCATACTTTCCGGGTAACATGCTCGCTGTAGCACTAGCCCGGTGATTTTTGTTATCTTTGGCAAGTTCTAGGGTGAGGGCCGTTCTGTGATTCGCTCAAGACGAATAGTGGCTACAATGGCAGGCTTGCTTGCTGCGCCCTGGCTCGCGTGCCACATCGCGGGTGCGCAAACTAAGCTGCAAACTGACGCGGCAAAGTCCACCTCCCCGGCCCAAACCATCATCAAGGCTCAGGTGCGCCAGGTGCTCTTCGATGTGGTTGTGACCGATGGCAAAAACCGCCCGGTCCCCGGTCTCACTCGCGAGGATTTCTCAGTCACCGAAGACGGCACCCTGCAGCAGATTCTGTCTTTCGAAGCGCACATCAGTGCAGGAGAACCTGCTGTCCGCGCCGATCCGCCGCTCGATTTTTCCAAGCTCCCCGCAAATACATTTCTGAACCTCAGCCGCGCGCGCGAGGATCTTCCCCTCAACGTCATCCTTTACGACGTGCTGAACACTCCCATTTCCGACCAGTACTTCGCGCGCCGTGACATCAGGAAATTCTTGTTGAACAAGCCTCCCGGCAGCCGCTACGCCATCTTTGTCTTGAGCGATAAACTCCACCTCTTGCAGGGTGTGACGGATAGCCAGGAGGAACTCCTTGCCGCCATGGACAGCCGCGCCGCCGCTCCCCAACCCACGGCCCAGGGTGTCCCCAACACCCCCACCCTGTCAGCCAGCACGGCGCTTGCGGACAGCGGCCTCATTCCCAATTTTGCCGGGCCCCAGGAGATGCTGGCTCGCTTGAAGCACCTTGAAGGTCTCGGCGATATCTACTTCTTGCAGCGTCGCTTTGGGGTGACCGTGGACGCGTTTGATGAAATCTAGCGCTTTCTGCGCGGCGTGCCCGGCCGCAAAAACTTGCTCTGGCTCTCTGGCTCTTTCCCGCTGGGAGTTTTGCCCGGCGGAGATCCCATCGATCCTTTTTCACATGACGTGGATTTCAGCCCCGAACTCCAGCAAGCGGCCAAACAACTCACCCTGAACCAGGTGGCCGTTTATCCAATTGATGTTCGCGGGCTTCTCGTCAATCCAATCTATGGTGCGTCGAATAACCGGGCTTACACCGCTACTTCGTTGGAGCAGGATCGGCAAGGGTTTTGGCTTCAACTCGTGGGTGATCATGGCACCATGGACCAGATCGCGGAATTCACCGGCGGGCATGCTTTCTACGACACCAAACGGTTTCGAGGAAGCGCTGCGCATGGCCACGGAGGACGGCTCAAATTACTACACGTTGAGCTATTCGCCCTCGAACACGCGGTTTGACGGGCGATTAAGAAAGATTCACGTCAATGTGGCGCGTAAAGGCGTGCATCTTTCCTACCGCCGCAACTATCTTGCCGACGACGATCCCACGCTGGCGAAGCGCGCCGTGAACGCTCCGCTGGAGAAAAGGGACGCCGCGATGGAGCGCGGCGCTCCTGTTGTCCATGAGCTCCTGTTCTCCGTTCACGCCAAAACGGTCGGCTTCCCGGCCGATGTGACCCCCGAGCAGAGGAAGGACCTTTCGCAATTCAAGCCATTCGTTAAGTTCAGCAACTGGGGTTCCGTAAAAATGCAGAAGTATGAACTCGACTATGCGCTCCTGAGAAAGCAAATCACCTATCTGATTACGCGGGACGGTTTGCGCCACGCGGCTTTGGAATTTCTCTACTCCGCGTACGACGGCGACAGCGCTCTACTTTGTAGTGGCACCTGGAACGGGGATCTCGCCATCTCGCCAAAAGATTCGAAACAAGCCCGCACGGGCATGTACCGTGCCAGGCAGATCCTCGAAATCCCGGCCAGCACGTCCTGGCTGCGCATCGGCGTGCGCGATGCTGTGGATGCCCGCATCGGCTCGCTCGAGATTCCCCTTCCCCTGCGCACGGAATAGCCGCTTGTTTTTCGCACCACGGCGCCATCCGCCTGCGAATCTACTCGATCCTCTTTCCTTGCGCGTCGTAAATTTCGAGCTCGCCGAATAGGCTCGCCTGCTCTTTAATCTGCGCGCGGTCCCCTACCACAACGATCTGCATATTCGCCGAATCGAAATATTTTCGCGCCGTTGCCAGCAAATCCTCGGCCGTCAACGCTCTGATTTTTTCGCGGTAAGTCTCCAGATAATCCACAGGCAATTCATTCAGCTCGACCGTGGAAAACTGCGAGAGCAGCCCTTCCTGCGTCGCCAGCCCCATGGAGAACACGCCTGTCAAGTAGTTCTGCGCATCGGCGAGTTCCGCCGCGGGAACGGGCACGGAGCGCAACTTGTCGAGTTCGTAGAAAATCTCTGTCAACGAAGCCGCCACGACATCATTCCGCACCGCCGCCGAAACGGAGAAATACCCATGCTGGCGAAGCGGCAATACGCCACTCCTCGGGCTGTACGTGTACCCCTTGTCCTCGCGAATGTTCATCACCAGCCGCGAATTGAACGCCCCGCCATACAAACTGTTCGTCAAACCCAGCCGCAACCAGTCCGGGTGCTTTCGAGTGATCGCGTGGCAGCCCGCCAGGATTTGCGTCTGCACGGAACCTGGATTGTGCACCAGATACACCCGGCGCCCGCTCGGCCGTGCGGGCGCTGCTGATTCTTTCGCCACCGGCTTCTCGCCGGTCCAGGCGCCAAACACTTTTTCGATCGTCTTCAACATCGCTTGCGGATCAAAGTCACCCACCAGCATCAGCAGCGCATTGTCCGGCGTATAGATTTCGCGATAAACGCTCTGCAAATCCTCGCGCTTATACGCCGCCACCTGCTCTTCGTTTGGCGAGATCTGCGCGTACGGGTGTGCTTCAAACAAGACTTTGCGCAGCCTCTCCCCGGCCAGAAAGCCCGGCGAGGTTCTCTCCAACTTCACTTCCTCGAGCTTCTGCCGCCGCTCCCGCTCGAACTCCGCTTCCGGGAATGCGGCCTCGCGCGCCAATTCGTTCACCAGTTGCAGCAAGGGTTCCGCGAACTCGCTCAGCCCGGCAAACGAAATCGCGCTGGTATCCTGCCCCGCGCTTGTGCCCAGGTCCGCGCCCAGCCGCCGCAGATCCTCTTCAATCTGCCGGCTCGCCCGCTTCGCCGTTCCCGTGCGCACAACCGTGGCAGTCATTTCGGCCAGGCTCGGCGCGCGGTCCACCACCAGCGCATTTCCGGCGCGAAAATAAAGTTCCCCGTGGAATTTCGGTATCGAGTGCGCTTCCGCCAGCACCACTTCAAGCCCATTCGCCAGCCGCGCTCTCGTGCGCTTCGGCCACCTTACGGGACGTTCTAGCGTGAGCGCCGGCGCCAATGTGGGAACCTCTGTTGTGATCGGAGCCATCACGCAGCCTCCTTTGCATTGCTCTTCACCGGCGTGCGGAACACGATCGCGCGGTTTTCTGGCCGCAGATATTTCTGCGCGGCGCGCTGCACCTCTTCGCTTTTCACTGCAAGGAAACCATCCAGAATCGTGTTCACAAGTTGCGGCTCCTTGTCGAACAGCGTGAAGCAGGCCAGCAAGTGCATCAGCCCGTAGCGCGGCATGAACCCGCCTCTTCCGCCCTCGAGCGTCGAGTAATAATCGGAGCGCCATTTCACCTTAAGTTGCCGCAATTCGTCCTCGCTGATGCCCTTTTCCTGAACCTCGTGGATTACCGCATCAAATGCAGCGAGCGTGGCCTCCGCCGAATACTCCGGTTTGTGCAGAATCCGCGTCGTCAATTGCGTTGGCCCGTTGTAGCCGAACAGGTCGTCGATCCCTCCATCCGCCTCCACGGCAATCTGCTTTTCCAGCACCAGTTCGCGGTAGATGCGCCCGGCCCGTCCGCCGTGCAGCGCCTGGTCCAGCAGCGCCATGGCAAACCACTCCGGCGTGCGCCGCTCCGGCAACACATAGCCGATGGCCATCGCCGGCAGCGTCCCGAATTTTTCCTCGACGTGCCCCCGCCGCTCTTCTTTCTGCGGTGGCTCCGTTGGATCGGCGAACGGTGGCGCCGCTCCTGCCGGAATCGGCGCGAAATACTTTTCCGCAAGCGCGAATCCTTCTTCCGGCTTCACGTCGCCCAGCAACAACAGCACGGCATTGTTCGGCACGTAGTACGTCCGGAAAAACTTCTGCACATCCGGAAGGCTCGCCGCATCCAAATCCCCGAAATCTCCGTAGAAATTGTGCGCATTCGCCCAATTCCGAAATGCCACTGGCGGCATGTCCAGCCACGGAAAACCGCCATAGGGCTGGTTGAGCACGTTGACGCGCACCTCTTCTTTCACCACGTCGCGCTGGTTGCGCAGATTCTCGTCGTCCACTTTCAGCGCGCGCATACGGTCCGCTTCCAGCCACAGCACGCGTTCCAACGCGTTGGAAGGTACCGCTTCGTAGTAGTTCGTCACGTCGTACATCGTCGAGCCGTTCAGCACGCCGCCGCTCGAATTGATCAGCTTGATGTGCTGCATCTTCGCCGCGTTCTCCGAGCCTTGAAACATCATGTGCTCGAATAAATGCGCGAAACCGCTGCGCCCCTGCGGCTCCAGCCGGAATCCGATTTTGTAGTACACCCCGATGGTCACCACCGGCGCGGTCGCGTCCGGCGCCATCACCACGCGCAATCCGTTTTTCAGCGTGGCGCTCTGGATGGGAATCTGAAGTCGCGTCAAATCTGGCCCCCTTTAATTTTCGATGACTGCTGTGTTGCAATGGAAATCGTTTCCAGTTCGTTCAGCATGCCCGCTGGATCGTGCGCCAGAACCCGCGCCGCCAGCCGGCTCACCGCCTGGTACGCTTCCAGGAATTCCGGAGCAAATTGTTGTAAAGCCTCTTCATGCCCGGCAACCACGCCGTAATCGCCTCGCGAGAGCGGCCCGGTCCACGCTTTGCCTGGTCCCAGCTTCTCGTAGTGATCGATCACCTGCCGCGACAACGATAGCAGCGCCCGCGTCGCCTCGCGCCTCTTCATTCCCGCCCTCATCAGCATTTGCACCCCAGCCTCTTCCAGCGCCAGCACGTGTCCTGCCGCAAACGCTCCCGCCGCGTGATACAGCGGCTTCATTTCCGCCGCGATGCTCACCGGAGTTCCCCCCAGTTCGCGCGCGATCTTCCGCGCCACGCGCACCGCGATCTCGTCGCCCTCTATTCCGAAAACCTTGCCTTCCAACGGTGGCACGCCAACACCGCTGAACGTTTGCATGGGATGCATGGAAGCCGCCGCCGCGCCGCAAGCTCTCACGGACTGCAGCACACCGGCATTCAGCGCCCCACTCGTGTGCAGCACAACCTTGCCGCGGAGTTCTTCGCCGCCCATTCGCGCCAGTTCATCCGCCACGCTGGCGATTACGTCGTCCGGCACGCTCACTAGAATCGTTTTGCTGCCGAAAATCTGCCGCGTGACTCCTGCTTGTGGCTGCCCTTCCCCAATGAACCGTACCGCCTTCCGCGCGTTGGCTTCCGTCCGCGCCGCAACCACCCCGATTCTCCAGCCCAACTCTCGCAGCCGCCGCCCCAACGCGCGGCCCACGCGCCCCGCTCCTACAATGGAAATGCTTTTTGGCATCCGTGCTAGCATAACCTGAGGCTGGCTTTCGACTCCAATCCGCATGCACCTTTTCTGGCTCACCCTTTTCGGACTCATCGCTCTCCTGTGGTTGACGTATGGCTTGCGCGTGGCCTATGGCGCCGTGCGTTTGCCGTGGCTTAAAAGCTATGCCCCCGCAAAAGACGCCGATTGCCCGCGAATTTCACTGATTTTCGCCGCTCGCGATGAAGAGGAAAAGCTGCCCGCAGCCCTCGCCACCCTCATCGAGATCGATTATCCCTGGCTGGAAATCACTGCCGTGGACGACCGCTCCCACGATGCCACCTCGCGAATCCTCGATGACTTCGCCGCCACTCACGAACGCCTGCGCGTTGTCCATATCAGCGAACTTCCGAAAGGCTGGCTCGGCAAGCCCCACGCCCTCCAAAAGGCCTACGAAGCCTCCTCCGGCGATTGGCTGCTCTTTACCGATGCCGATGTGCGCTTCAAGCCGGACACGCTGCGCCGCGCCGTCGTCCTTGCCCGCGATCACCAACTCGACCACCTCACCCTCTTTGGCGACGTCATCATGGTCGGCTTCTGGGAAAAAGTGTTCATCACCTTTTTCGGCCTCTCTTTTATAATGGCCATCGACCCGCACCAGGTCGGCAATCCACGTTCGCGCGCCTATGTCGGTGTCGGCGCCTTTCAGATGGTCAAACGCGCCGCTTATGAAGCTTGCGGCACTCACCGCCGCCTCGCCATGGAAGTGATTGATGACGTCATGCTCGGGAAAATTGTCAAGCTGGGCGGTTTCCGCTCGGGCGTTGCCGTCGCCCAGGACGCCGTTTCCGTGCGCTGGCACGCAGGCATTGGCAATCTGATTCGTGGTGTCGAAAAGAATTTCTTTGCCAGCGCTCAATTCAGCGGGCCATTGGTAGCCGCGCAGTCCCTCGGCGCGCTCGCACTCAATGTACTTCCCTTCCTCGGCGTGTTCCTTGGCCACGGCTGGGTTCGCGCTTTCGCCAGCATCGCTGTGCTGATTGCTCTTTCCTTCCACATCGGCGTGGACATCGTCATGCGCGTTTCGCCGCTCTATTGCCTCACGCTCCCGCTCGGCGCGCTCCTCTTCACCTACATGCTCCTGCGCTCCACTTTCATCACGTTGCGCCAGGGCGGCATCACCTGGCGCGGCACCTTCTACTCTCTCGAAGAACTCCGCCGCCGCCGAAGCTGATCTTCCTCATTTGGAGTGCGGCCGCTCGCCGCCGCTTTTACAGTTGCAGCCCCGCCGCAAACTCCCCTTTAACGCCAGCCCATCTGGCCCGCTTTCGTCCCCTCCGTCATTCCGAACGGAGTCCGCGCAGTGAGGAATCCTTCTTCTCCTGGGTTCAGGCTCTTGCTGCTCGCCAGCCCCTTCCATTCTCCTTCGCCCCATCTGTGTCATCCCGACCGGAGGGACGGCGGTTTTGGCCGCCCCGGAGTGGGGGGATCGCTCCTCAACTTTAGACTTCAAGCTGACCCGTCGCCCGTCCCCTCTCCCGCCTCCTTCCCAAACATCCCCGCCAAATCCTGCTGCTTCAAGCTCTTGATCCTGTCCCGCAACTGCGCCGCCTTCTCAAATTCAAACTTCTTCGCCGCTTCCCTCATCTGCATTTCCAGTTTCGTCAGCATCTCCGCAAGCTGCTCCTCCGAATGAATGCTTGCCGTCGCCGCATCCAACTCCCCGGCATCCAGCGGCACCGTCACGTAATCCGCTTCCACAATGTGGGCCAACTCCATGTCCACGCCCTTCACAATCGATTGCGGCGTGATGTTGTTTTCCTTGTTGTACTCGAGCTGTTTCGCGCGCCGCCGGTAGGTTTCGCCGATCGCCTCGTTCATGGATTTCGTTCGCCGGTCCGCATACAGAATCGCTTTTCCGGAAATGTGCCGCGCGCACCGCCCCATGGTCTGGATCAGCGAAGTCGTGCTCCGCAGATAGCCTTCCTTGTCCGCGTCCAGAATCGCCACCAGCGACACTTCCGGCAAATCCAATCCCTCGCGCAACAAATTGATTCCGATCAGCACATCAAACTCGCCCTTGCGCAAATCCCGCAAAATCATGATGCGGTCCAGCGTCTCCACTTCCGAGTGCAAATACCGGCAGCGCACGCCTATCTCCGAAAAATACTCGCTCAAGTCTTCCGCCATGCGCTTCGTCAGCGTCGTCACCAGCACGCGTTCGTTCTTCGCCGCGCGCAACCGTATCTCCTCCAACAGATCATCCACCTGGCCCTTCACCGGGCGCACTTCCACCTCCGGGTCAATCAATCCCGTCGGCCGGATCACCTGTTCCACCACCACGCCTCCGGAGCGCGTCAATTCGTAGTGACCCGGCGTTGCCGACACATAAATCACCTGATTCATGCGGTGCTCGAACTCCTCGAACGTCAGCGGCCGGTTGTCCAGCGCCGACGGCATGCGAAATCCATAATCCACCAGCGTCTGCTTCCGCGACCTGTCGCCATGCGACATTCCGCCCACCTGCGGAATCGACACGTGCGCTTCGTCCACAAACAGCAGGTAATCCTGCGGCACATAATCCAGCAGCGTCGGCGGCGCTTCGCCCGGCAAACGCCCGCTCAAGTGCCGCGAATAATTCTCCACCCCGTGGCAGTAGCCGATCGTGCGCATCATCTCGATGTCAAACATCGTGCGCTGCACCACGCGCTGCGCCTCTACAAATTTGTTCTGCTTCTCCAGCTCTTTCTTCCACCAGCCCAGCTCTTCCTGGATGGTCACAATCGCGCGGTCGCGCTGCGCCTGCGGCATCACGTAGTGCGTCTTCGGATAGATGGGCACGCGCCCGATATCCTCCTGCCCCGCGCGGATTTCGCCCGTCAGCGGATCAATCTGCCGCAGTGTGTCAATCTGGTCGCCCCACATTTCGATGCGGTAGCCCTGATCCTCGTATGTCGGATAAATCTCGATGATGTCGCCGCGCACGCGAAACGTTCCCCGCCTTAGGTCTTCGCTGCGCTCGTATTGGATGTCCACGAATCGCCGCAACAACGCTTCCCGCGAAGTTTGCTGCCCCTTTTCCAGCATCACCAGCATCCCGTAATACGCTTCCGGCGAACCAATGCCGTAGATGCACGAAACCGACGCCACAATCACCACGTCGCGCCGCTCAAACAGCGACCGCGTCGCGCTCATCCGCAGCTTGTCCAACTCGTCGTTGATCGTCGCCTCCTTGTCAATGTAAATGTCCGCGGAGGGCACATATGCTTCCGGCTGGTAAAAATCGTAGTAGCTCACGAAATATTCCACCGCGTTTTCCGGAAAGAAGTGCTTGAACTCGTGATAGAGCTGCGCCGCCAGCGTT
>Ga0209039_10002441_pt1 | contig 15754 bp, 13 predicted proteins | sample BogFormECP12_OM1_FD_188238 | JGI IMG/M metagenome (GOLD analysis project Ga0209039, IMG submission 188238) | Bog forest soil microbial communities from Calvert Island, British Columbia, Canada - ECP12_OM1 (SPAdes) (version 2) | ecosystem: Environmental > Aquatic > Freshwater > Wetlands > Bog ... | reverse complement strand
GAAAAGGGCAACGATTTTTATCCCCTGCAGACCATCCAGCCCTTTGCTGTGCTCGATTCCCTCTTCCGCCTGGGCCTTGCCGATCCGGCCACCGTGGAGCTCTACACTCTCGACATCAGTTCCGACGTAAATTTTCATATTAGCCGCGCCCGGAAAAATGCTGTTGCGGGTCGTCCCTATACGGTCCAGCTTCCGTGGGACACTTCGGCCCGCCACACTCCCGAATATCGCAAGGATTTCGTCAACTATTGGCAAAAACTCGGCGATCACATCGGCGCGCCCGTCGCACCCATCGCCGTCCCCCCGGGGGCAGCCGCCGAAACGCAGACACGTGCCGTCAAGATCCGCCCTGAAATTGTCCGCCGCGTCACTCCCCTGGACCTGAACATCGTCTTCCAGCATCTTCCGCCATCACCTCAGCAAGGCTTCGATCTCATCATCGGCACCAATATCTTTGTCTACTTCAACTCCTTCGAGCAGTCCCTCGCCCGCGTCAACATGTCGCTGATGCTGAATCCCGGCGGCTTCGTGCTCTCCAACGACAAGCTCCCAGGCAGCGTCCCCGCGGGTCTCTCCGATTCGCTCCTCACCACGCAAATCGTCGCCCGCGACCCGGACATGACCGAAATGATGTTCTCGTATGAAAAGAAGCCCTAGCGGAGCTTCCCGCCTGGACAATCCGCTTCTTGCTCCCGGTCGGGGTGCGAGGAGATACACGCGATTGTCATTCCGAACCCCGTTCGCTTTTTAAGCGAGGTGAGGAATCTGCTTTTGTCTTGACTGTTTTGCGATAAGCAGATCCCTCGCGCCGCTCGGGATAACAACGCATGAGCGTTTTTCCCCGCCAGCTGCAGCCAAATCCGTTCAGGCCGGCACGAGTTGCGTGATTCTTTTTTGAGGTTTTCCCGCTGTCTTAAGGATGCGGCTTCGCGGCCGCCGCGGGCGCGCCTACCGCTGTATGTGGATGTTGATGGCAGGTCAGATTGCAGGAGTTTGTCCCTCTGCTATACATGATCGGCGTCGCGCCGTTCGGGGCCACCACGTTCACGTCAAAATTCACCAGCCGCTCGCCGGAAATGCTCCCGTTCACGGAGCCCATGCCATGCGCCGTATGGCACGCCGAGCAGGAGAATCCGTCGTTGATATGCCGGGCGTGCTCGCTGAAGCTGGAGTTCGACAGAATTACGCTCAAGTTGTGGCACTTGCCGCACAGCGCGTAAGGCCCGTTGATTGACAGGTCCGGCGTCGGCAGCAGATTCGTGATCAACTGTCCCGGCGCTGTCGTCTGCGAAAACTCGTAACGCCGCTCCAGAATGTGCGTCCACTTCGATCCGTGCGGGCCATTTGGTCCCAATCCCCCGAATTCGCGATTGTCATCGCTGTTGTGGCAATCCGTGCACAGAATTTGCACGCCCATGCTCCGACCCTGCGTCGCCCCATCCAGGTTCAGCATGTTGGCCAGCAAACTGGGCTGCGGCAGCGCGCTCATTCGAACGTGTGTTACCGGATGGCTCGAACTGCTAGCCATCGCGAATTGCGGTATCACATTAAACATGTCTCCCGAAGTGACCGCGCGCAGCGGCAAGTACCCGAAGATTGGATTGGCGACTTTCCCTACGCTCGTTCCGTGGCAACGCAAACAATTCTCGTACTGATTGACCGTGGGAGTAACCGCCGTGACTCCGTCCGTCGCGCTCACACCCGCAACTCCGTTCTGGGAAGCCCGCGTCATTGGCGGAACGGGAAACGAGGACACTTGGCCTGACGCATGACCATTGTGGCAATCGGCGCAAGTGGCATGCCGATTGTTGTTCAACAAGTTGCTCTCCGCCGCGTCGTGCACACTCGTTCCCGACATGAATGGATGGCCAACCTTCGGATTCGCATATTCCGCAAACACATTCAGAGCGGCGGGCGCCATGTTCGTGCCTCCGCCATGACACGCAACGCAATCCGTTTCATTTGGCTGGCGCAGCAAGCGCGTCCCGCCAAGCGCGTTGTGCGGCGCGTGGCAGGAAATGCATGCATTCTGCGCTACCGCTGGATAACTTCCCACATTTGCCTGCGAAGATATTTTGTTCGTGGCCTTCGCATGGATGCTTACTGTCCAGCCCGCCAAGGGGTTCTGTTTCCCCGTCACCACGCGATTCGGATCGTGGCACGCCAGGCACAGTTGACCGTTCGCGCTATTAATCAGCAAAAAGTTCGGTGAAAGGACATCCGTTGATTGCACATGAGGATTGTGGCAGGTGGTGCACTCGATGTTTCCGTTCACCAGCTTGATCGTGCCCGTCGGATCCGCCGTCTTCCCCTGCGAAACCAGGGACGCCGCAAGGTCCGGCGCATCCACGAGTGGCAACATCAGGCTGAACGGATGCGATCCCTGCAAATTTGTCGAGAATTTATCGGCCGCATTCATCTGCCCGGTCATTGGGATTGTCTTGTAGGCCACCGTTTGACCCGGCGCCACGGTTCCGTCGTGGCAGCTCAAGCACAAGCTGCTTGACCCTCCCAACAGCGGCTGTGCTTCTTTCTCAACCGCTGTCGTACTCGTGTATGTCGTATACACGCTGGTCGAGAGCTGCTGGTTCCAGAGCGGCGTGTTTCCCCCGACGCCCGAGTGCGGTGCATGGCAATACAGACAGGAAGCGGAGAGCCCCCCCTTGATCGGGGAGATCCCGCCGGGCGTCAAATCATGCGCACCCAACACGTCTCCGGTGACCTGTTGGCCTCGCGTCATCGTGCTCGCCAACAGGATGGCGGCGCAGATCCACAATGTCTTTCTCACTGCGCTCCCCCCGCGCCTTGCTTCGGCAATCCCCAATAGCGATAAACCTGCACGCGCCGGTTCAGCGAGTCGGCCACATAAATCCGGTCGTTGCGGTCAATAAAGAGTCCTGCCGGCAATTGGAATTGCCCGGCAGCCGTCCCCCGTTTGCCGAAATAATAAAGCAACTCGCCACTGCGGTTGAAAACCTGGATCGCGCCCCACAGCCCGTCCACCACGTACAGGTCCCCTTCCGAATCCACGGCAATGCCCTTCGGCCGAAACATCGCCCCCGAGGTGTCGCCGATTTTTCCGATCGCGTACCGGAAAGTCCCCGACTTGTCCAGCACTTGCACCCTGAAGTTCATCGCGTCCACAACAATCAAATCACTGCCGTCCAGGCGTAATTCTGTGGGAAAGTTAAACTCGCCTTCGCCGCCGCCCGGCTTGCCGATCGTCTGCACCACGCTGCCTTGCATGTCCATCACGTAAATCTTGTTGCGCAGGGTGTCCGACACATAAATGCGCCCGGCCGCGGAATCGATGGCAATCCCCGTTGGCCGCTTGAATATTCCCTCACCATATTTCAGGGCGCCGATCATGCGGTCATACTTGCCATTCGCGTCGAACACAAAAATCTTGCCCGATTCCGAATCCGTCACGTAAATATTGTCTTTCGCGTCCACCGCCACGCATTGCGGCGCAAACAGCGAGTTTTTTTCCTTGTCGTGGCGCGAAATAAACTTGTATTTCTGTTGCTCAAAATCAAAAATGTGGATCCCAAACGCATCCGGGTCGGTCACGATAATGCGCCCGCGCGAATCCGTCACCAGGCTGTAGGGCCTCGCCATCGTGTGGTACTCCGGCGGCCCGGCCACCACGTCCACCACCCGCGCCCAGAATCCTTTCTTCGGCTTCACGTCGCGTTCCCAGCCGAAGTTCCTCTCGTACACAAGCTTGCGCCCGCCTTCCAGCAACAAATCTGGAACGCTCGCCTGCACCGACGCATTCTTATCCGCTTTCTTGTTTTTCTGCGCGGCCCAAGCCGGTGTGACCAGGAGGAGAATAGCCGCGGCCACTTCCAGAATCGGGCATCGCCTTTTCTCTGATGCCCGGTCTAGAAGAAGTTGAACCATCGTTGCACACCGACGTAAAACGAGTTTAGCTGAGCAGGCGCGGTACCGGAAGCACTGAATCCCTGAACGAACCTGCTGTATCCCCCGGTGAAGAACATCTGCCGGAACTGGTATTGTATGCGGCCGTACACATTCTCGGAATTGTTCTGCGAACCGACGCTGTTGCTGACCGTATCGCTGAATGCCCTGGAGTAGCTGAAGGTAATGGTCAGCCGTCTATAGGGGTTGATTCCGATGCCACCCCCGTACGAATGGCCTCCATACAGGATCAGGTCCGTCGGCAGGGGTGATGCACCCGCCAGAGGTGTCGCACTCGTCAGCGGTGTCGTGATCACCCCATTCACTCCAAGCAGCCCTGTTCCACTCGATTTCGTGTACGTGCCGCTGAATCCAAACCACCTCACGTTAAATCCTGTGCCGTAATTCTGCGAATTGTAGCCATACCCCGGGGCCGTATTCAATAAGCTTCGGGATCCCCCGGCATTGGCATTCCAATGGACTGGACCAAATTTACGGCCCACCTGGCCGGAGTAACCCCATCCGGAAGTGGTATACCCGATTAACAAGGTCTGCGTGTTCTGAAAGTAATTCCCCGAGGCGCTCACGTCCCAAAGGTCGATTTTGCGGGAGTAGTTCACGACTGAAAGCAACCCCACCGCGCTCAGATTGGAAGTGTCCTCGGTTGTTCGCGTGACGCTCAGTACTGTGCTGAACGACCCGCCAAGCAGCCAGTTCCAATAGTTCACCGAGCCCGTCAGCGCATTCGACCCGTACGCACTTCCGAAGTAGCTCTGATCGCGATGCTCAAACGTCCCATAGAAGATCCAATGTTTTGTCAGGGTGTAACTCGCCAATCCACTGGCATCCCACGAATTGGATGATTGGCCCGGCGTGCTCTGCTGCAGGATGCCGCCGGCCGAAATGATGTTTTGGTACAGCGTCCCCAGCAAATTGTCCGTGTAGTTGAAATTGGCGCCGAGTGTCCATTGCGCTTCGGGATGGAAATTCACACTCGAACTCACCGTGTCCACTGTGCCGCTATAGCGACCATCCGAAAAATCGGAGGTGAAATCCGACCGATTGAAGTTCACGCTAAAACTTCCGTGAAGTGGCAGATCGCGGCTCGCCCCGAGTGAATACGAGTTCCCATCGTTGCTCAGGTTCTCGAGTTGCTGAGTTTGCAGGACCAGTGGATATTCGGCATGGGTCTGATTGTAGACATATCCGCCATTCAGGTTGAATCCGTATTTCTGGTACATCACATGGGCATTAAAGTTATGATAATCGGATGAGCCATTCGTATCCGTCCCGTAGATCGAATAATCATTCGTGCCTTGCGCGTAATTCAGGGAAAGATGCGGCAAATCCGGCACATTCACTCCCCAGCCGACGTTGAACCCATCCGAGTTTCCGTGTGTCGTGTAATTCGGCAAACCGGGGACGCCAAACGTGCCCAAACTATCGTAGCTCCTCGAGAAGCTGATCGAACCCGGGTAATTGCTCCCGCTGAAAAGCGATGCGCTGGCCAGCACTCCGCTGCTATCGGAAATCGACGATGATGTCGAATTGTCCCGCGATTGATTGTAGTAAGGGCTTACCTGGAACGATAGAAAACTCGGGGTGTAATAAGACCCATTCAGCGTGGCGTTCCCTCCAAGCGTAATGCCATGGTCCGAAGGTATTTGGTTCCCATAGTCTCCTGTATACCCGGCGGAAATCTGCCCGTTCATATTCATGCTCACATCGTTTCCGACCGTAACCTGCGCCGGCACGCGCGCCGCCGCCGCCAGCACGATGAAGCATCCGATCAACGTTGCGCGCCACTTCACGGCCCCGTCGCCCTTTCCCCTACAGCACTTCCACCTTAGCCGTCGCCCGGAGTTTTTTATCCAGCCCAGACCGCAGTTGCTCGGTCTTCAACTTCTGCAATTGCTTGCTCAGCGAATCTTTTACGTCCTCGAACTTCTGCATGCCCGCCGGGTTGTGGGCGATAAGCCGCACGATCGTAAGAGCTTGATCCACCTGGATTAGGTCGCTCACCTGCCCGGGTTGCAGGGCCAGCGCCGCGCTCACCACCTGCGGTGGCAACTTGTCGCGATCCACGGACTTGTGGTCGCCCATCATCACCCGGTAGTCGTCTTCCGAAATCTTTTCTGCCAGCAAGCCGAACTCATCGTAGTTCTTGGTTGCTTTGGCCTGCTTCAGTGCATCCTCCGCCCTTTTGCGGGCGTCCTTTAATTGCTCGGCCGTGGCTTTTTCCGGCGGCAGGATTGAAATCGTCTGGAAGGAAAAAGACTCGGGCAACCGGAACGTCGCGGCATTCTCTTCGTAGTAAGCCTTCGTTTCCGCCAGGGACACGCCGGACTTGTCTTTCACTTCGACGGCCAGCAGTTGGTCAATCAGCAGCGAGCGCCGGATTTTCTGCCGCAGCACTTGCTCCGAGCCTTGGCACTCCCAGGTCATAAATTCCTTGTACTCATCGGGGCTCTTGAATTGCTTCCGGAACTCCACCACGGCGTGATCCAGTTTCGCCGACGCCACGGTCATCCCCCGCCGCTTGGCTTCCTGGTACACCAACTCCTCAAACACGATCATTTGCAGCGCGCCCTTGCGAATGTCCTCTTCCATAGCTTTGGGAAATCCGCCATTGTGTTGCCGCGCATACGGAAAAATCGTGAGCATCTCGCGCAGCAAATCGCGGTCCGTCAGTACCGTTCCGTTTACCCGGGCCACCGGCTTCTCCGGGGGAATCGTCGCTACGTCTGCACTTGGCGCCGCCAGATTGGCCGTCGGATCATGAGAAACCGCCATCTGCGCATTCGCAGACGACCCCATGCCCGCCAGCACCACCAGCACCATTGCTACCAGCGCCTTCTTCATAATCCCCTCTGCACACTTCACTTCTTTGCTTCTATTCCGAACCACGGATTGTTGCTCGCTCGAAAAGTGGGGGGAGAGACTTCCTCCCCCCATTTCATGAACAGCCCGGCTTAGGTCGTCGGGAGGTTCGTGTTGTGCATTTCGTTCGATTCACCGCCATGGCACTGACGGCAGAACTGCGCTACCGAGTTGCTGGTCGCGCTGCCTGGGTTGTAGTAGCCGCGGACGAAGAACATCGTCTGGAAAGTGCCCTTGACGTTGCCGATCGTGCCAGCGTAGACGGTCATGCTGTGCTGATCGTGGCAAGTGGTGCAGTTCACCGCGGGGTTGACACCGTCAAAGGACACGGTGCTCACCGTGAAGCCATAGTCGAGTTTGAACTGTGCGAAGTGGCTGCCCGCTGGGGCCACCAGCTTCCCGCCCGCAATCGTGCAATCCCAGTTATAGGAACCGCCGCAGCCGATCATGGCTAACGGTCCCACTGGGTGATCGTTCGTGTAGTCACCTGCGGTACCGCCCGGCTCGTTGCCGAGCCACGTCGGAGCGTGACCGCCGTAAGCATTCGGGATAATTTCGACGGTTTGGCCCGTCATCATTGCGTTCTTTGCTATATTGCCGTCATGGCAGCTCAGGCAAAGCATGATGCCGACCGTCGGGTCATGCACGCCGGCAGCCATATTCGCCGGGGTCGTGACTGGGTAACCGCCTGCATCGCCAAACGCAAACGTCTGGCTGTAATACGGCACAACATTCGCACCCCACAACGCCGCATCACCGCTGGTGGTATCCGTAGTCGCGATGCCATTGCCCCGAGCGCCGCTGTGCGGTGCGTGGCAGGCTACACAACCCCGTCCATAAACGAGGTGCGCTCCCAACACGTCCGTCGGCGACGACCAGGTCGAGGTCACTTGGGCAGAAGCAAACGTCGCCGCCGCCAGAACCCCTATTAGTAACAACATGATTCTCTTCATTGAAAGAACCTCCTGAATTGTGTTGCAACACTCCACTCCTACTTCGTTCGAACGAATACTTCCCCGAATCGAAAAGGGACAAGCCGGCCGGACCCGCCCCTCCCCGTTTTGGTTGTCCGGAGGCAGCCAGAGCTCTGGGTGCCTCATGGAGCCACCAATCCTTGCGCCTTCGCTGCCGCGTCACTCTTCGGTGGCGCGGCTTCTGGCGACTTTTGTGCCGGCGCCTCTGCCGGCTTCGTTGTTGTGCTATCCACCTGCGCTTCGCGGCTAGCCTTCTCTGACACTGCTTCCGCGTCGGTCACGTAGCGGAACATCTGCACCCGCCCCGGAAACTGCTCCGACGTCACTACCCGATTGCTTTTGGGATCGATCGCGATGTCATAGGGCGCCGAGAACTGTCCCGGCCAGTTCCCTGGCTGGCCAAAGTAGATCAGCAGTTGTCCTTCGGTATCAAAAACCTGCACGCGCTGTTGCACCCCATCGACCACCCAGATGTGCCCGTCCCTGTCAATGGCAATTCCCTTGGGCCGCGCGAAGTGCCCCGGGCCATCGCCGCTCCTGCCAAACGCGCTGATGAATTTTCCGTCCGCATCGAAGATTTCCACGCGATTGTTCATGGTGTCCGTTACATAAACGTTGCCTTCTTTATCCACGGCCACGTTCGTCGGCAGCGAGAAATTTCCCGCGTCCGTCAACAGGTGTTTCTTCCCCGGTGTCCCGATCTTCCGCAGCAGTTTGTAACTGTCCGCATCGAACACATCCACAACATCGCTGCCCGTGTCCACCACATACAGGAAACGGTTCTCCTCATCGATGGCCATGCCCCCGGGACGCACCAACACGTCCGAGCCAAAAGCGGCTTCCTGCTGGTGCTGCGGGTTGATGACAATCACATTGTGGTGTTGGTCGTCAGTTACAAAAAGCCGGTCGGTGTCGTCGATCGCCAGCCCGTTGATCAACCCAAAATGCGCTTCCTTGCCGTTGCGGATCAACTTCACGTCGAATTTCTTGTCGGCGTCCGGGTTGAAGACGAAGATCGCTCCCACTGCCTGGTCAGCCGCGTATATATACCCTTTCGAGTCAAAGGCCAGTCCGTACGTGCGAACCAGTTGGAAAGGTAGATCTTGCACCGTGTCTACTTGCGGCTTCGTGCCTGCCAACCGGTCCATCCAGGTCTGCTTGGGCTTTTGCGGTTTGTTGACGGGTCTGTTGAAATCGATCTTTTCACCGGTAAGTTGTTCCACAAACTTGACCCGCGCGATCTCTGGCGGGCTCGGCCACACGATCTTGCTGATATCAAAGTTCACGCGCTTCGGCAGGTTCGCGTTTGGGTCTGCGGCATTCTTCTTCTTTTTCTGGGCTGCACCTGCAACGCCGGGGAAGGTCAAGGCCAGCGCCAGCAGAACAGCCAGGACTGCCACAACTTTCGAGCCGTGAGTCGTATTTGAGCGATGCGCGAACATGCGAACGTCTCTCCCGTTCCTAATTCAGCCTGCCCTTATGACAGGTATTGCAGAAATCCATCCCTGGTTTCTGATCCTTCACCAACATTCCCGCCTGATCGCCGGCGTGCGCCTGGTGGCAGGTCAGGCAGTTCATCTGTCCGGCAGCCGGATTCTTGGCATCGATCGGCCCCGCGACTGGATGGAATTCCACGGGGTGCCCCGCGTTGTACTTCAGCGTCAGGATCGGCACGTGATACTTCTCCGGCAGCTTCACTTTTCCGTCGAAAATTGCAATCAAATGCTGACTTTCCAGCCTCTCCGGCACGGTGTCCGGCCCATGGCATTCCAGGCAAAGCGCGTTGACGTCCTTCACACGCAATAGATGTTCGTTGTCGTTCCCATGCGCATCATGGCAGGTCCCGCAACCCTCTCGGAACGCCGGACGATGCAAAATCTTTTTGGTCTTCAGCATCTCCGCCTGCTCCGTATGGCACGTCAGGCAAATCTCCACGCCGTTCGTCTTCGGCAGCCCGGGAGTCTTGCTGGCATGCGGCGAATGGCAGTCGGTGCAGTCACCCGCTGCTCCCGGATGCTGCACCTTCGCCGTTGCGATTTGTTTGGCTTGCTCGCCGTGGCACGTCACGCACAATGATTTCGCGTCCGCCTGCGTCAGCACCACTTTCCCATCCTTTGCCGGCGCGTGGCATACCTCGCACTGTTTGTCGGCAAACGGCGGGTGCATGAACTTCGCCATCAACTTCGGCGCCGCCGATTGGTGCGGGTCGTGGCACTGCAGGCAATCCGCACTGCCGAAGGGTTGGTTCTGGTGCGCCTTCTGCAGGGTGGCGTCCCTCGGATCGTGGCAATCCACGCAAAGCGCGGGCGCCGATTTCGTCAGGTGGAACAGGTTTTCGGGCGTCGGGTCCGCGCCAACTTTGTGCGTCACGTGGCAGGTATCGCATCCCATATCCAGCGCCGCGTGCCGGCTGCCCTTCTCCGGCACATTCAAGCCTGTTGTGTGGCAGCTCAGGCAAAGGTTTTCCTTTGCCCCGCCCGACGTTGGCTTCAGCAATTGATATTTGTTATCCGAACTATGCGGGTCATGGCACTTCAGGCAATCCCGCACCGCTGGCTTGTGCACCAATCCCTTGAGCTCCGCCGCGTTCTTGTCCGCGTGACAGGTGAAGCACAGCGCTTGGGGCGTCGTGGTGGTCAGCTTGACCCGCGTTACATCCTTGTTCACGCGAATTTCGTGACACGTGGTGCACCCCATCGATATCGCCGTGTGCACCGCCTTGCCCTTCGCCTTGTCCGCGTGACATTCCAGGCACTTCGCCGAATCCGTGTTCTTCTCCAACGGTACCGGATGGATGTCCGCCTTTGCCGGTGCGATTCCCACCAGCAGAAGCACAACCGCACTCCCCAGCATGATCGCCAGGCGCCGTGCGGTCGTGGCTAGACGCATAGCCATCCCGTCAACTCCGCTTTCACGTCTATGGTTTGTGCGCTTGCAGGAATCCGCTCGGAAACTTCTTTCTTTTCGCTGCCCCAGCTCCGCTCCCCCGCCAGAACCAGTGCCGAGGTCAAGGCCACGGCCGCTAACAACAGCAGTACCATATAGGCGACGCGGTGGGAGCGATTTGTCGTTGTCACCGTCATGCTTTTCTCCCTGTCAACCACCACAGGGATCAATAAATTTCATCCAATCCTCGTCCCCCGGGAATTGCGCTTGTCTATTCTCTTGAAAGCTTGTGGAGCGAGTTGGAAGAATTCCACTCTGCGGATGCCCCAGCTGCATCAAGAAAGGCTGAACGAGGGAAGCGCTCATTCATTGACCCCAATTTCAGTGTTCCTATGTGCACCCTCTGTGCCGAACCGACTCAAAACGACAAATTGGACCTAACCCACTCTATTACTGTTAGTTATCTACCATCAGCATGTGATGAGAAAGAGCCCTGATCCTTGTTTTTGAGTCATTTCCCTCATCTTGTGATGCGAAATCACACAGATAACTGTTGAAAAATTAAGCAGTTTTCCTAATCCCTCGGATTTCCACTACTTACCTTGAACCCTGTCTCCCACTCACAGCTTCAGACTTATGTCCTCGCTCTCGTTCATTCCCCCTCTCGCACTCCCTGTTTCACCAAAATACATCGCCGACGATGCCTGCGGCAAACGTCCGTATGTTTTGATCGTGGAATGGATCTACGAGGGTAACTGCTGGTAGGAACTTCTCGCTACTTGCTCCCGCAGTGCGCCTACAAAAGCAACTTCGCCAGCTACTGATCGTGTCCTTAGAGGTGGCCTACGGGCTCACCCGCAACACCGCCGCTCCCGGTATCGCGTCATTTTTTAGCGCATTCAGTGCGCGGTTCGCCTCCGCCAACGCGAACACCTGCACGTGCGTGCGCACCAGAATCTCCGCTGCCAGCCGCAAAAAATCTTCGCCGTCTTTCCGTGTGTTGTTCGCCACGCTGCGGATTATCCGCTCCTGGTACAGCAGTTCATACGCAATCGAGGGAATCGCGCTCATATAAATGCCGCCCAGGATTAACCGCCCGCCCTTCCGCAAAGCCCGCAGTGCCGCCGGTACAATCTCTCCCGCCGGCGCAAACACGATCGCCGCATCCAGCGTCACTGGAGGTTGCGCCAGCGTTCCTCCCGCCCACTTTGCCCCCAACTCCCGCGCCAGCGCCTGGTGCCGTGCATCACGCGTCGCTGCGTATACCTCCACTCCCCAGTGACGCGCCACCTGAATCGCCACGTGCGCGGCTGCGCCAAATCCGTAAAACCCCAACCGTTCTCCGCCATGAATCTCGCTTAGTCTGAGGCACCGGTAGCCAATAATACCCGCGCACAGAAGCGGCGCCGCTTGCTCTTCTGGAAATACTTCCGGGATCGCATAGACGAAATCCTCCGGCGCCACAATGTATTCCGCGTACCCGCCGTTCACGCTGTATCCGGTGAAGAGCGGCGCATCGCACAAATTCTCTTCTCCGCGCCGGCAGTATTCGCAGGTGCCGTCCGTCTTGTGCAGCCACGCGATTCCCACGCGCGTCCCCACCGGGAACCTCTCCGCCCCCGCGCCCCGCGCTTCAATCCTCCCCACCACTTGATGCCCCGGAATCAGCGGTGACCTTTTCGGAGGCAGCTCCCCCTCGATGACATGCAGGTCCGTGCGGCACACGCCGCACACCTGCACACGCACGAGCACTTCGCCTCCTGCCGGCTCCGGCTTCGCAAATTCTCCGTATTGTAGGGGATTCGTCTCAACTGCCGCGGGTGTGCTAAGGAAACACGCCTTCATCATGAAGCCTCAACCAGTTTTCCCCAGCACACCAGAAATAGGCGGCCAACACACTGATTGTCTCAAACATACCGCGAACTTCCGTCCGTGCATAGTCCCTTGCCCCGTTGCCGGCTCAGCCCACCATTCCGTTTGTTCTCTGTGCCATTTGCGCTGCACTCCGGCGCGCGGAAGGGCAATTCTTCCCATCCAGCCTGGCTTGAAGCTGCTCCCACCTCTTGTACACTTCTATCCTTGTCTGCCCTTCCTTCCTTGCATTCGGACGGCTGAAACCCTAACCTAACTCTTTATGCCAGACCTTTCTCCCGCAACACTTGTTCTGGGCTTTATCTGGTATGTTGCATTTCTTTTCTCCACCACTTGCCACGAGGCGGCTCACGCTTACGTCGCCAAACTCGGAGGAGACACCACCGCTGCCCTCGGAGGCCAGGTCTCCCTCAATCCCATCCCTCACATCCGCCGGGCCCCCTTTGGCATGGTCGTTTTCCCAATTCTCAGCTTTCTTCTCTCCGGCGGCATGATTGGTTGGGCCAGTGCTCCTTATGATCCTCTCTGGGAACGCCGTCATCCTCGCCGCTCTGCCTGGATGGCCCTGGCCGGCCCCGCCGCCAACTTCACGCTGATGATCATTGCCGCTCTGGCTATCCGCATCGGCCGTTTCTACAATCTCTTGTCGTACGATCCGCTCACCGGCAAACCCGGTCTTGTCCTCCTGACCCTTTTCATCGTCTTTTCCCTGAATCTTCTCCTCGGCACCTTCAATCTCCTTCCTGTTCCGCCGCTGGATGGCAGCACCGGCATCATGGTCTTCATGGCCGAGGATCGTGCCCAGCGCTATCTCGATTGGCTGCGCGGCAACAGTTTCGCCATGGCCGGTCTGCTCATTGGCCTGGTAATCTTCCGGCGGATTTTCCCCCTCGTGGAAAGCGCGGCATTCCGCATTTTTTTCTAATCCCCGCGGAATTCTCTTCGCCGCTCTGCTTCACTCTGAACCACCAGCGCGGCGCCATGTTTCTCTCCCGCACATTTGTTCCTCCTAATCCAATCTAAGCACCTTTCCTTCATTCTGTTGCCTTCTGTTCCCCTGGCAGAAAAACTGCTCATCTTTCCGCGGGAGGATCACCGGTGCTCTCGGAAACGCTTTCTATTATCGGTAGTTGCCGCGTTGAAGTCTCCGGCTGGGACGAGGATGGAATCTTCTTTGTCGAAGAGTCCGAACTCTCCTGGGACGACTTCGCCGGCAAACACGTTGCCCTGAAACACATGCTCGCCGACGGCGCCCTCATCTTCATACGCATGCTCCAGCCTACTTCTCTGCAGCGTTCTTTTCCCATCGCTTATGAAGCCGAATTCATCGCCTGCGACGTCCACGGCTCTCACGAATTTCGCCTGAATGCCGTCCAGCCTCGCCACGGCCGTAATCGTTTCCCTGTGAATTAGTTTTTCCTTCCCTTCCGTTTCGGAACAATGGCCCGATTTGGGAGACGTGCCCTTCCTTTTTCCAATCCTTTTTCCCGCCTCCTCATGTTCGTTTTCTCATGATTGTCGCCTTGCGCCTCACTAGTTCATTCATTGCACACTACTTATATCCGCGAACCCTTGTGCCTCTCCTTCACGAAACACTCCGCGTCCCCTTTGGCACACTTGTTGCCTCTTACTTTGTCATGGCTTACGCAACTTATAAATCTGTAGAAGTCGCAACCCTTCGCACCTCGCTCACGCCGTGCATTTTTGACGACGAACCCCTCGAGCGCGATGCGCTCTCCGCGCTGATCTCCGACATGGGCTATGAGCCCCTACCCACGGGCGACCCCGAGGAAGCCCTGCGCCTCATCCGGTCTGGGCGCTCCCGCCTCGTCTTGGCCAGCATTCATCTGCAGAATTCGGATCCCTTTGAGTTTCTTGACCGCGCGCTCCGCTGCGATCCCGGCGTCCACATCATTGTCATGACCGCCGATTACACCTTGGACAACGCCCTCGAAGCCATTCGCCGCGGCGCCACCGATTTCCTCCCCAAACCTGTCGATCATGCCCGCCTGAAGCGCACCCTCGACGAGGTGGCCGCCCTGTACGATCAGCGCCGGCGCGTCCGCGCCCTGGAGGAGCAACTCCTCAAAGACCTCGAATTCCACGGTATTGTCGGCAAAAGCCCCGCCATGCTCGAGGTCTTCGACTTCGCTCGCAAGGTTGCCCGCCACTACACTAATGTTCTCCTGGTGGGTGCCACGGGCACGGGTAAAGAGCTCGTGGCCCGCGCCATTCATCAGATCAGCCCGGTCAGCCAGCAACGCTTGGCCGTCTGCAACTGCTCCGCCCTGGTGGACACGCTCCTGGAAAGCCAGTTGTTCGGCCATGTTCGCGGCGCTTTCACCGGCGCCACGGATACTCGCCCGGGCCTGTTCGAGTACGCCAATGGCGGCACGGTTTTCTTGGATGAGGTCGGTGAGACTTCCCTGCCCATGCAGGCTAAGCTGCTGCGCGTCATCCAAAACCGCGAGATCCAGCGCGTCGGCTCCCCTGAAGTCAAACAGGTCAATGTCCGCCTGATCGCTGCCACCAACCGTGACCTTCGTGCTGAGGTTCTCACCGGCCGTTTCCGTGAAGATCTCTTCTATCGCCTCAGTTCCATCCAGATCCGCATCCCTTCCATCTCGGAGCGTCTGGAAGATATTCCACTGCTCGTGCAGTTTTTCCTTAAGAAGTACAACGATGCCTATGGCAAGAGCATCGCCGGTCTCACCCGCCGCGCGCAAACCTTGCTCCTCCAACATCCCTGGCCCGGCAACGTCCGCGAACTGGAAAACGTCATCTCCACCGCGTGTATTACGGCCACCGGCGATTTCATTGACATCAGCGATCTGCCCGAGCATCTTCAGCATCGCAGCCCCCGCCTCGCCAATGACGAGGACTGGCATCCGCTTTCGCTCGACGAAGTCCGCAAGCACCATATCCAGAAAGTTCTCCAGATGTGCAATGGCAACCGCCTTCGCGCGGCGCAAATTCTCGGCATCGGCCGCACCAGCTTGTACCGCTACCTCAAGCGCGACGGCCTGGACATCCGCCCGCACACCCATTCCACCGGCGCCGCCGCTTAAGCGCTACCTAGTGTGCTGTCCGGTAAGTAATCGAAAAAAGTGTCGCAGCTTCAAGGGCTGAAGCCCGATTGATTCCAAGCCACATACGTGGGGGCTGAAGCCCCCACCTCCTAAAGAGGAATACCTGGAACTTCTGGGACACCACACTAGAAG
>Ga0209039_10002439_pt1 | contig 15774 bp, 9 predicted proteins | sample BogFormECP12_OM1_FD_188238 | JGI IMG/M metagenome (GOLD analysis project Ga0209039, IMG submission 188238) | Bog forest soil microbial communities from Calvert Island, British Columbia, Canada - ECP12_OM1 (SPAdes) (version 2) | ecosystem: Environmental > Aquatic > Freshwater > Wetlands > Bog ... | reverse complement strand
GCACAAACCATGAGGGACGAAGAACCAGAAAAACAAAACGCAAAAAGGGGACACTTCTAACCGGGTAAGCATGGGGACATTTCTAAATGGGCTTGACAAAAACGAAGGTTTTCATTGACAAGCGAAAGTATTCATATTAAGAGACAAGCGAAGATAATATCGGATCTTCGAGAGAGGCAGGACAACATCGACCAACATGCTTAACGAAGAGCGCCGCCGAAGAATCCTGGAAATCATTAACGAAGAAGGCCGTGGATTGGTTAAGGACCTTGCTTTGCGGCTGCAAACCTCGCAGGTGACGATTCGCAAGGATCTCGAGAATCTTCACAGCGAAGGTCTGCTGCAGCGCTCCCACGGCGGGGCTTTGCCGGTGCGGACGGGCGCCTTGCTCGACCCCAGTCTGCGGGAAAAAGAGAAGCACCACCGCAAGGAGAAGCAGCGCATCGGCGAGGCTGCGGCGGCCATGGTGAATGAGGGAGAGTGCGTGATTCTGGACTCGGGAACCACCACCACGGCGGTCGCCCGGGCTTTGCGCAGTCGCGGGCGGCTCACCGTGATCACCAACGCGGTGAACATTGCCGCCGAACTTGCCGGCACTCCCATTGAGGTGATCCTGACGGGGGGAATTCTACGCGAGAACTCCTTCTCCCTGGTGGGACCGCTCGCCGAAGAGACCTTGGGCAGACTGAGCGCCGATACCTTCTTCCTCGGCGTGGATGGATTTGACGTTCATTACGGCCCCACCACACCCAACCTGCTGGAAGCCAAGGTGAATCACGAGATGATCAAAATCTCGCGGCGGACCGTGGTGGTGTGCGATTCCAGCAAATTCGGGCGCCGCAGCCTTTCCCAAATCTCCGCGCTCTCCTCCATTCACCAAGTGATTACTGACAATAAGATTCCCAAGGCAGACTTCAAGGAGCTCACGGAGGCCGGGATTAAGGTTACCCTCGTTTAGCCATTCCGGTCGCACCTTGCGGTTCCCACTCGAAAGGCCTTTTGAATACTTTTCTTTGACACACAAATCGAAATGTAGTAAAAGGAAATGTAATGTAAACCATGCGGCAGGACCTGCAAAACCCATAGGAATTCCTGCCGGGATTGTTTATAAGGAGAAACTTTCCATGAGCGTTGCCGCCAAAACCAGCGGGGCGAATACGCGCGCTGAAATCTTCTCACAACCGCAATGCTGGAAAGCGTGCTTCCAGGCATTGGAGAAAACCCAGCAGATCGAGAAGTTGGCCGCGAAGATTCCCTCGGACACCGATTGCCTATTCATCGGCTGCGGTTCCAGCTACTACATCTCGCAAGCCGCAGCCGCCAGTTGGCAACTGATTACCGGAAGGCCGGCGCGCGCCATTCCGGCTTCCGAACTGCTCCTCTTCCCGGACCTGGTTCTGAATGCCCACCGCCCGTGCCAGCCCATCCTGGTTTCGCGATCCGGGAATTCTTCGGAAGTGGTGCGGGCGGCGGAATACCTGGAGCGACAGAGGGACACCCGCACCTTGGCCATCAGTTGCGGGGAGCATCAGCCGCTGGATGAAACCTCCAGCCACACCCTCTATCTGCTGCCCGCCGACGAAAAGAGCGTGGTCATGACGCGCTCGTTTTCCTCCATGTTGTTGGGGGCGCAAACCCTGGCGGCGCAGGTGGCGAACTGCCAGGAAGTGGCGGAAGGCATTCGCCGGATTCCTGAGGGTGTGCAGGTGGTTCTGGATTCTGTGGGCGCGAGAATTCAGCAATTCGTAGAAAGCCATACCTTCGCCGACTATGTTTTCCTTGGCCAAGGTCCGCTGTTTGGCATCGCTTCGGAAGGCCAACTTAAGGTTAAAGAAATGTCCTGCTCTTACGCGCAGGTCTTCCACACCCTGGAATTCCGCCATGGCCCCAAGGCGATTGTAGGACCGGAAACCTTGATTACTTTCCTCCTGTCCGAAAGCGGTTACGAGGAAGAGCGCAGGGTCCTGGAAGAAATGAAAGCGCTGGGCGCCACCACGCTGGTGATTGCCAATCAGGCGGATGACGCCGCCAAGCAGAGCGCCGACTTCCTGCTGGAGCTCCACCTGGACGCTCCCGAATGTGTCCGGCAGGTCGGCTATCTGGTGCCCTGCCAATTGTTGGGTCTTTACACCGGCCTCAAAAAGGGGTACGATATAGATAACCCGCGCAATTTGACGCGAGCCGTGATTCTGGACAAAGAATAAGACGCTTCTCCCATGCCCCATTTTGATGTCACCGTGGTCGGCGAGTTAAATCTCGACCTGATCCTGTATGGATTGCCGCCGCACCTCGAACTCGAACGCGAGTTGATGGCCGACGGCTTGGCGCTTACCCTGGGCAGTTCTTCCGCGATTTTCGCGCACAACCTGGCAGTGATGGGAAGCAAGGTGGGATTCATCTCCCGCATCGGAGCGGATCCCCTGGGCGAAATCGCGCTCGCGCGTCTGGCGGCGGGCGGCGTGGACGTCTCCGCGGTGCGGAAAGTGGCGGGCCCTACGAGCACCGGGCTTACAGTGATCCTGCCTCGGACGGGCGGCCGCAACATCCTGACTTATCTTGGCACCATGAATGAGATGTGTTTCGAAGACTTGAATTTGGATTACCTCGCGGGGGCGAAGCATTTTCACCTTTCCTCGTTCTTTCTGCATCGCGCTCTGCGGCCGCGCATCGCCGAACTATTCCGGCTGATGAAGCAGCGCGGCCTTTCGACCTCGCTCGACACCAATGATGACCCGGAAGATCGATGGGACGGCGACTTGTTTGAAGTCCTGAAATTCGTGGATGTCTTTCTTCCCAACGACCGTGAGGCGAAAAAGATTACGCGCGCTGACAACCTGGAGGCAGCCGTCGCCATGCTGAAGCAACATGTGCCGGTGCTGGCGGTCAAGTTGGGAGCAGAAGGCGCTTTGGCTTGCGGGCCGCAAGGGTCCGTCCGCGGTGCCGCACGGTCCGTCAAGGCGATCGATCCCGTGGGCGCGGGCGACAGTTTTGACGCGGGCTTCATTCATGCTTACGTGCGCGGCGCGGACTTGACAAAATGTCTGGCGCAGGGCAACGCCGCCGGCGCCTTTTCCACCACGCGCCCCGGCGGCACGGAAGCCTTTCGCGACCGTGCGTACTTTGCGCAGTTCTTCCACGAGTAGGGAGCAAGGGCAAAATGTCATGATTGATTTTCACACTCACCCCGTTCTGATCCGCGAGTTCGCGGACAAATATCCCGATTACACCCGCATGGCGCGCGAAGTCTTCCAGATTGGCAACAACCTTCAGCCGCTCGAGACCTTCTTCTTGCAAATGGACGTGGCGGGAATCGAGAAGTCCGTCCTTCTGCCCATCGCCTGCGCGCGTGCGCGGGGGCTGGCCGTCTCAAGCAACGAGCAGGTGGCGGAACTGTGCGGCCTCTCCAAACGTTTCATCGGATTTGCCAGCGTCGACCCCTTGCAGCCCGGCGCTGCGAAACAGTTGGAGGCCGCCATCCAGGCGATGGGGCTAAAAGGCCTCAAGCTGGACGCCGCGCTCCAGGATTTCGACCTGAACGATCCCAAGGTGTTCGAGGTTTACGAAGCGGCCACTGCGCTGGGCATTCCCGCGCTCATCCACACGGGCATGAGTTGGGCCCCGGGGACCCCTCTCGCGCAGGGACAACCGCTTTTGTTGGAACCGGCCATCCGCCGATTCCCCCGGCTGAACTTTGTGCTGGCGCATTGGGGATGGCCCTGGGTGTGGGACGCCAGTGCCCTCGCCTTGAAATACCCCAACGTGTATTTGGACACCTCCTGCTTTTACTACGATGGCCCCACGGAATTCTTCCAGTTCCACTTTCGCCAGCAGATGCCCATCACGCTCCTGGAGCGGAGCCTGCGCAATCAAATCGTCTTCGGCTCCAACTACCCGCGCGTGGAAATCAAGAATATGGTGAAGGCCATCAAGTCGTTGGGGCTGACGGAAGCGTGCCTGGAAAAGATCCTGCGCACCAATGCGGAAAAACTGCTGGGAATCGAAACCCGGCCCGCGCGGTAGGGGACAGTGCCTATGATCATCAAGCTGGACAAAGTGAAGGTGCAAAGCCGCAAGGCGGAAGAAGCCATCAACATCACCCCGCAGGTAGACGAACTGGTGGAGAAGAGTGGGGTGAAGAACGGATTGGTAAATGTGATGACCTGCCACACATCATCCGGCCTGCTGGTAACGGAAGGGCTTCCCTGCTTGGAGGAAGACATCCTCACCCATTTCGCCCGCCTGCTGCCCGAGGATGAAAACTATCACCATCGGCGCTATCTGGATTTCGACGGCCGCGTCGGCTTCAATGCCGAGACCCATTTGAAAAGTATTTTGGGGGGAATCCAATGCTCGTTCCCGATTGAGAATGGCAAGGTGGTGCGCGGTTCCCGCCAAACGATTTACTTCATGGAATACGACGGCCCCCTGGAACGAACTTACATGGTGCAGGTGCTAGGGGAATAAGCGAGCTACACCTTCTCATTCCGTGCGCAGCGCGACGATGGGGTCGATGCGCGACGCCCGCCGCGCCGGCAGGTAACCGGCAAACAAGGCCACGGCGAGCAGCACCAGTGAAACCGAGGCGATCGTCGGCAAGTCCCCCGTTGAAATCCCAAAGAGCATGCTCGCGATAAGCTGGCTGGCGGCCAGCGCGCAAGGAATGCCGAGGCCTATTCCGAACAGTCCGAGCCCCAGCGCTTCCCGCAGCACGAGCCATAGAACCGTCGGCCGCTGCGCACCGAGCGCCACGCGAATTCCGATTTCGCGGGTTCGGTGCGTCACGGCATAGGACATCAGTCCGTACAGGCCGACCGAAGCCAGCAACAGCGCCAAAGCCGCGAAAAAGCCGGAGAGCATGGCGATGACACGGTCTTCCACAAGCGCTTGGCTGACCTCTTGGGCAATGGTTTTCGTGCGCAAAGGATATTCGTGTCCGAGCGACTCGATCTCGTGTCCCACGGTCCTGGCCAGTGTTTCGGGAGTCAGCTTGGTGCGCACCAGGAGATCGCCTTGTTGCGTCCATTGCGGATGTTGAAGACAGGGAAAGTAAATTACCGGCGCGGCCGCATTGTGGAGATCGAAAAGCCGGGCGTTGTTCGCGATGCCCACAACTTCGAGGTCCTGAAGTTCGGGCATGAAGCTGAAGCGGATGCGCTGGCCGATGGCATTGTCCGATGGGAAAAGGCGCTCGGCGAGCCTCCGGCTGATGATGGCAACGCGCGGGTGGTGCTCGTCGTCGGTCCACTCAAAGTCACGGCCACGAACCAGGCTGATTCCGAGCGTTTGCATAAAACCTGGCGAGACCAGCACCTCGTTCGCCATCATGCCGGCGCCAGGGCTGGAAGCGTCGGACATTGTTGAGACAGTGTCTTTCCCGTATTGTCCCTCACCAACGCCAGCGTCCGAGAAGCCCACTGAATCCACACCCGGCAGGTTCGAGATCCGCTCGATGAGCTGCCGGTGGTAGCCGTTCATCTCGAGGTTCTGGTAGCCGCCCGGCCGGGGATAAAGGTCCACTTCGAGCACGTTCTCTTTCATGCCCGGATCAACGGAACCCAACCTCTGGAAACTTCGTGCCAGAAGTCCAGCGCCCAACAGTAGAATAAGGGAAAGGGCCATCTGCGCGACGATGAGCGCCTTGCCCAACTTCCCGGTTGTGCCCGCCAAGCTGCGCACGCTCTGCTGAAGTACAGAAGCCGGGTCCTCGCGCGAGCAACGCCATGCCGGAGCGAGGCCGAAGAGAATTCCCGTCAGGATGGCCACCGATGCGGTGAGAGCGAGCACGCGCCAATCGGGGCGCAGGTCAAGCATGACGGGCGAGAGATATCCCTCGGTCATGAGACTTACCAGCAAGCGGCTCCCCCAGTACGCAAAGGCAAGTCCCAGCACCGCTCCGCAGGCGGAGAGCGCCAGACTCTCGCTCAAGACTTGGCGAACGAGCGCCCAGCGGCTTGCTCCCAGGGCCACCCGCACGCCCATCTCATGACTTCGCGCCGCCGCGCGCGCCAGCATCAGGCTCGCCAGGTTCACGCAGGCGACCAGGAGGATCAATCCTACAATGCCCATGAGCACGTGGAGTGGCCGCGTAAAACGCGACCGCAGCTCGGCATTAACGCCGGTGGCGGCGGGCGCCACATCCAAACCCATCGAGAAGAACGACTGGCGGCGCAGTCCGGGAGTATCGGTCGACGCCGTCGCCCGCAGCACTTCCGGCCAGAACGATTGCAGTTGCGCGCGAGCCTGCGCGATGGTAACCCCGTCTTTCAGCCGGCCGGTGATAGATACCCATAGGAGTGAACGCTCATCGGTGCCCTTCATCGGAATCGTCACGTCCGCCGGCTCGCCCGTCGCCATGCCCGTGAACCACTTCCTGGCCACGCCAATAATGGTAAACGGCTGGCCTTCGATCGCAATCCCTTTGCCGGCAACGTCCGAAGCACCACCGAAGCGCCGTTGCCAGAACTCGTAGCTGAGCACGGCCACCGGAGACGCTCCGCTCCTGCCCAGACTCACGTCTTCCGGCGTGATCAATCTCCCGAGAAGAGGCGTGGCCCCCAACTCGGAATAGTAATTGCCGGTGACCGAACGCACGTCGGCTCGCGAGAGCACGCCGTGGATTTCCACATTGGTCATCTGGCCGAAGTTCCAACCGATCAGGCCGGAAAAGACTCGTTGCCCCCGGTCGAGTTCCCTGAACATTGGAAACGAGAAGGTGATTTTGTCGCCCCGGCGGACCACGGAAAGCTCCACCAGGCGTTCCGGCTGCCACACGGGGAGGTCACGAAGGAGGAGAGCGTTGAGCAGGGAAAAGATGGCGGTATTCGCGCCGATTCCCAGGGCGAGCGAGAGCACCGCGACCGCCGTGAAGCCGGGGTTCCTGCCCAGGACGCGGATGCTGTACCGTAAGTTCACATTCCCTCCACGCTACCGGAGGTCGATGGCGCGACTCGGCACCAACCGCACCGGTCCCATCATACCCGAGGGAAGATAAAACGCTCGGTTCTTAAACACGATGAAGTTGGGATCGCCGGCCAACCCGTCACCGACCAGCCGGTTTCGCAGCGTATTCTGGACGATAATCTCAAGATGGTTGTTGCCAGCCTGAAGATATGGGGTCGCGTCAAACCGGTAAGGGTGAAGCAGAAGGGTCGCCGCCTTGTGCTGGTTGATCCAAACCTCGGCCACGTCATGGACGTCCCCCAGGTCGAGGTCCAGCACCAGGCCGGGTTTCAGATACTTTTCATCAAGTTGGAAATCGAGCGTGTAGTGACCCTTACCGGAGAATTCGCGCAATTCCGGCACCAGTGTCCAGTCCTTCAGATCGGAAAGGTGGACTTCCCGAGTGTATTCCTTTCCCTTCTTATCCTTGCCTACGGCCGAGAGGAACCAGTTCGGCCCCAGGGTCAGAACGCCGGGGATTTCATTGTCGGCGATTTCCGTCTGCATCGTCCTTCCATCGCTCAATTGAGAGCGATAGGCGCCAGGAACATGGGCCAATCCACTCCAGCAGCCATTGATTTCGCGCACTTCGGCAAAATTACTGGCGATTACGTGGAGCGGTTCGGCGGCATCACCCATCGCTATGAGAACCGAACCGTAGGAGGCAAGATGGATATTCATTGCCGTTCCCGCCTCGTTTCGAACGTAACGCGGGGCGCCAGCGATCTTGCCCGTCCACGCATCCCACAGCTCCGGTGTTCCCGCGCCCTCGAACACGACGCGCGCCTCCTGCGGCTCCTGCTTGGGATTGCGCAGGAAGTAGAACCGCACCGAACCGTGGTCGAATTGCGCGAAGTAAATGTTGGGCTGCGGCGACTCGAAGCGTAGATTGGGATGAACCCCGAGTGAGCTCGCGAGCAGGCCGGGGACGCGCGTAGCATCTTTGACGAAGAGGGCGGAGCCGGTCTTCCGATCCTCGCTCGAGGCCGCGCTTTCCGGTGTTACGCCGCCTAGCATCTCCGTGACCAATTGCTTGATTTCCCGGCCATTCTCGACGTAGTTGAGAAATCCGATTTCCTCCGCGGGAGCTGCCTCCGCGAAGACTACCGGAAGCCCTTCCTGCGAAAACTCGTGGAGCTTGCGAACCAGTGCCAGGGTCAGGCGGCTCTCGTTCCTAAAAACCAAGGCCTTGTAAGTGCTGCCGGGGGTCTGAAGCTCGTGATTAACCACTTTCGCGTTATTCACGAGAATATCTTCATTGATGAAATCGAAGTTGTAACCATGGGCCATCAACGAATACTCCAGCGGGTAGTCAACGTCGGTCGGCCCCTCGGGAAAATCGTTGTAGTGGCTGTAGAGGGCCACGGGCGCCACGAAGTGGCTGTTCTGCGAAATGTACTGGATTCGGGTCAGGTAGTCATTGACCTGCCGCATGTATCCCCAGAAGGGGTTATGAAAGTTCATATGCGACGAGTAGGTGTTATCGGGTTCGTAGCGCGAGGAGAAGGGGTGCCACCCGGGCTCGGGCCGATCCATGTACTCGTAAGGAAAGCCGTGGTAAAGGATCTCATTGATCCCTGCCGTCAAAAGCTCGTCGCCATAGATTTTGACCTTCTGCGGCGTGGTTTCGTAATCATGATTGTTCCATACGAAGCTCTCGCTGGAAGCGAGGTTGCGTCCGTAGAGGTGTCCGCCTGAGGACGCATTCTTCAGGAAATCGTAATTGCCATCGTCGTAAAGGTCTTCGGTCTCGGGAATGTCCGAGTGGCCATAGACCTTCAGGTTGTTGGTGGGAGAGCCGTGCGCCTGAACGCGGGCTTCGAGATGGTTCGCCCGTGACCAGTCAATCAGCGGCTGGTAGAAGGTCTCGGTCATGACATCGGCGACCGTTTGCCAGTAGTCATGCCGGATGCGCGCCCCGACCTCGGGCGCATCGTACAGCGGCAGGGAAGAATAATTGGATTGGGAATCACCGTACCCAGGATGCTTGAACAGGGGCAGATAGGGCGTCAGATCATAGCCGCGCAGCCTTTGAAATTCCGCCAGGAAATCGTCGCTCCAATAAGCATTGTAGCCTTCCACTTCCAAGCTGTCGCAAAAGATCGCGCGCAGGCCTTTGCCGTATTGGTCGCCATAAAACTTCTTTCCTGCCTCGCCGATGGCGTCAATGTGCTTTTGCAGTGCGGCCTTGCTCAGGTGGTCCAGCACATACTGAGTGCCCGCTCCTGCTCCGCCGGTCACCTGCTGGGCGGTCGGTTCTTGAATAAAACTGAAAAGCAGCCAGTTTCCTTCCGGGACTTTCCAGCTCAGGGTGTGGTCAGGTTTTACCTGGCTCGTTAAGACCACCGAAGACTGCGGGTCGACCTGGCCGGAGCGCACCACGAGGACTCCCGTCGAGGGGTTTCCGTGCATCTCAGGTGCCGTTCCACGCACTGCAACTACCGCGACCAGTTTGAACAACTTTGGGTCTTGCTGGACTCGGGGAGGGTAGCTATCCGGCGGGGCAGCGGGTTGCGGCGCAGGCCAAGGAATCTTTCCCTGGAATTTGGAGGGGCCGGTCAGGGGGGTCATTTTCACGTCCAAGAATTTGGCGCCCAATTCCGGGGGAATGTGGGGGCCGCCGTAAGGCCACCCGGAGCCAAGGGTAAGGTCCACAATCATCCCCAGGCGCTGGCCCTCTTCAATGGCGTGCTTGACGTGGCCAAACCATTCCGGCGACAAGAAACTGCTTACGCGCGCTGCCACCTCGGGAGCGGGCTTGGGGTTAAGTCCAATAATGAAGGACTGAATCTCCACGCCCCCAATCCCGGCTTCCTTCATCAGGCGAAGCTCTCGGGAAATTTCCTCATCCGTAACGTCCCCCCCGGGCCACCACCACCGGACCATGGGCCGAGCGGCCGTGGGAGGATTCTGAAAGCCCTCGCGGAGATCAGAGTCCGAGGGAAGCGGGCCTGCGGGAACGGCCCGGCTTCGAGATACCACACCAAAACTAAAAAGAAAAATGAAACAGGCAGCTATAACCCCAAAGATGACTTGGCCACTCTTTCCACCGCGGCCCATGAGCCTGGGGCTCGCCGCGGTAAGGGAAAATGCGCGAAGCGCCTTGGACTGCGGCGGTCTGGCGCCGCCTTGAAGTAACGCCGAGGAGGAGGACCAAGGCGGCGTCGAGCCGCCGCAGTCCAAGGTGCCTTCGGCACATTTATTTTGATCGCCGAGGTGAGACAGTCGCCTTTTCAAGAAAGATAACAGGGGGCTCATAAGAGGTCCTTTCATGGGAACAATGCGGTTAGCGATAACCGTGGGGTTTTCGGGGAGTGAATTCCAAATCAACCCGGGATCTCGGTGCTGAATTCCCCACCGGACTGCGGACTATACTCGTTTGCTGTGACCTTCGTCAAGAATGCAGGGACTCCTCTACTTCATATTCGGGTCCTGTCCCGGGCCTCCGGTGATCTTGAATTTCGGTATGCGGTCCTCGATGCGCGGCAAAGCCGGCAACGGTGCGTGGGGCTCGATCTGGTACCAGTAGGCAACGGAATAGAGGTTGTCGGAGCGCAAGTTCGCCTGCCCATCTTCGATCGTGACCTTGATGTCTTGGTGGAACCGGATCGGCCCTTCCAGGTGCCAGCGATACAGAGAGAAACGCGCGCCCGGCTCCCAGCCCGTGAACTCCGTCATGCCCACCAGAGGAGTGGAAAACAACTTGGTGAATCCCCAGGCGAAATTAAAGTAATCCTCGCCCCCCGTGCCGTGGATGCGGGGCTCCTTCTCACCATCGATCCAGATCATCTCGTCACCCTCGTTCCACCCGCCCCACTGGTTTTCAAAAACGGAGAAAGTGACGCCCACGAACTGGCCGTCTCCCTTTGCTTCCAGGATGACGTAATTGCCTTCGCCGGACTTGTTCAGCCAACGCGGGTCCTTGTGGGCTTCTTCAAAATTGTTCCCATAGAAGTTCCCCTTGTACCAGCCCTGGCAGGGCGCGCACTGGCGATATTCGGCGTGGAAGTATGCGGTGGACGATGCGATCGAAGGGAGCCTGACCCAATCGACGTTCCAGTAGTAGTCGGTCACCTCTTTGCTGCCCTCGTTGGTGACCGTGATCCGTCCATGCTTGCGAAAGGGCATGGGGAAATAGGAGTTTAGGGCCTGGTCCGGCAGCACGGCCACCAGCGCGGATTGAAAGACTGTGTAAGTCCCGAGGCCGAGGCCAAAGAAATCCCCAATGGGCGTTTCAACACTGGGGCTTGTCTCGTTGTCCCAGTACATGCGCAGAACGATCTTCTTCAAATGGTAGGTTTCCGACCAGGGTGGAATGGTGGTCCAGATGTGGCGAATCTCTCCCGGCCCGTCCTCGTTGAAGATCTCGACGGTCTCCCCGGGCTTGATGCTGGTGTAGTCGTGATTGCCTCCCGTCCGGTCAAAACTCGAGCTTCGCGCGGATTGGTAGTCGCCCAATTGGGCGAGGTTGCTGACCGAGTACTGAGCGAGCAGCACCGGGGCACACAGCACGGTGCATGCCAACAGGCAAAGAGCTCTCATGACGGTGTTCCTCCAGGCAGCGTTCGTCTTCGTGATGATGGCCCATTAGATACGCGAGACCGGAGCTTCGTCAACTCTTCGTTCTCTTTGGAGTGCGGCAGCTTGCTGCCGCTTTCTCACCAGCCAGCTTGCTGGCTGGTCATTGCGCGCTCGGGTGAAATTCCCGGAAGCAAGCTTGCGGGGAAAAAAGCGGCAGCAAGCTGCCGCACTCCAAAGCTTCGCGCGCACGAACCAAAGGGCAGATCGATTATTGGCGCGTAGCGTTTTTGCCTTGGCAGACCAAAACTGTAGCAGTATTCTTGGGCACCAGGGGGCGAATTCGGGCAGCCGGCTCGTGCCGAGCGAAGCCGCTCGGCAGTGGCTCATTTTGAAGTGGCACGGGCGTCCCGCCCGTGAGCGGTCACGGCCAAGATGGCCGTGCCACTTCAAAATGAGTCACGACCAGCCGCTCCGTTGGTGGCGCTCAAGCTCCGGAATGGTGTTACAGCACGCGAGTGTCAGCAATTCCTCCGGGGCCGCCTCCGCCGTCATTTTTGCGAATGAGGATATAACCGATGCGTAGAACACGAGTTTCCTTGATCGGGATGGTTATGTTAGCTGGGTTGTTGGCGGGCTTTGCCAGCTCAATTCTGGGACAAACTTCTGCCGATTCCTTGGAGCGCGGGTTCATGGATCCCCCGGATTCCGCCAAGCCGCGCGTGTGGTGGCACTGGCTCAATGGGAACGTCACGAAAGAAGGGATCACCGCCGATTTGGAGTGGATGAAGCGTGCCGGCATCGCCGGAATGCAAATGTTCGACGGGAATCTGAATACTCCGCAATTCGTCGACAAACGCCTGGTCTGGATGACTCCGGATTGGAAGGACGCGTTCCATCATGCCGGCGATGAAGCCGCCCGCCTGGGACTGGAAATGGCGATGGCCGCTTCCGGCGGTTGGAGCGAGACCGCGGGACCCTGGGTGAAGCCGGAAGAAGCAATGAAGAAGATCGTCTGGAGCGAGACCCTGGTGCAGGGTCCGATGAAGTTCTCGGGTGTGCTCGGGCATCCGCCGACCGTGAACGGCAAGTTTCAGAACCGGGAGATGCTGACCGGGACGAACTTCCCCATGCCCAGCGACCTGCCCGGCGCCAAGCCGATGCCACCACCCTCGCCTGCCCCGCCGGACCCGACGTTCTACGCGGACAGCAAGGTCCTCGCCTACCGCTTGCCGGAAGGCGAGGTGCGTATGGCCGACCTGCATCCCAAGGTCACGGCGAGTGCGCCCGATGTCGATTTGGGGCCGCTCACGGATGGCGATTTCGCCACGGCCGTTTCGCTGCCAGTGAACAGTGGTGAAAAGCAGGTGTGGGTGCAGCTTGAGTTTCAGCAACCTTACCGTGCGCAAGCCATTACCCTTGCTGTTGGCAATGTCCCGGGAAGAGGCAGAGGCGGAATACCTGAGGGTGAGGTCCAATGCAGCTCGGACGGCGCAAGCTGGTTGACGCTGGTCAGCCTGCCGGGGCCGATGCCAGCCACCGGAGGGTTCCCCGTCCAAACCTATTCGTTCCCTGAGGCGACGGCAAGGTTCTATCGGGTCGCACTGCGGCCCCTCCCGCCGTTTCTACCTCCGGGGGGAATGGCTGCGCCCCAGGCCACGCGCCCATTGAGTGTCACCCTTGCAGAAATCGAAATATCGGGCCCTCGGGTGAATCACTGGGAGGGCAAAGCCGCTTACGGCAACACGATAGAATTCCAATCCATTCCCACTCCCAACGTAGCGGCAAACGAGGCCGTGGCTCGCCACGATGTCATCGATGTGACTTCGATGATGAAGCCTGACGGCACACTCGACTGGGACGTCCCCGCCGGGAAATGGGCAATACTGCGCATGGGATACTCGCTGACGGGCGAGAAGAACCATCCCGCCAGCCCGGAGGCGACGGGCTTCGAAGTGGATAAACTGAGCGCCAAGCATGTGGGCGATTACGCGAAGACTTACCTGGATATGGTTTCGGACGCGCTCGGATCGAACTTCGGCAAGAGCTTTCGCTACTTCCTCATGGACAGTTGGGAAGCCGGCGTCGAAAACTGGACGGATGACATGATTCCGGAATTCCAGAGGCGCCGCGGATATGATCCCACGCCCTACCTGCCCGTGCTCACCGGCCGCATTATCGAGAGCTCGCAAGTAAGCGATCGTTTCCTGTGGGACTTCCGCCGTACCATCGCGGATATGCTCGCCGAGAACCACTATGGGGTCGCGACCAAGTATTTCAACCAGCACGGTGTGGGCCTTTACGCCGAAGCGATGGGCACCGGCGCCCCGACCACCGGCGATGGACTGCTGAACAAAGGTGAGCTCGATGTCCCCATGGGCGAGTTCTGGGTGCCTTCTCCCGGAATGAAGGATTCGCCCGCGCATCTGGCGGATGTTATCGAGGCCGGGTCCGCGGCGCACATCTACGGCAAGAAATACGCCGCCACCGAATCTTTCACCACGGCGCCCGCCAATCCGGTTTGGGCGTCGCCTTACTACTTGAAGCCGCTGGGCGACAAGGCGATGGCCTTGGGCATCAATCGCTTCGTTTTTCACACCTCGGACCAACAGCCGTTCGTCGATGACCAGCACAAGCCGGGCATGACCCTGGGCCCCTTCGGCCAGAACTACACGCGTAACAATACTTGGGCGGAGCAGGCCATCTCATGGAACACCTATCTGGCGCGCTGTTCCTATCTGCTCCAACAGGGACGGTTCGTGGGCGATCTCGCCTACTTCTACGGTGAAGGTGCGCCCGCCACGGTGCCCTATTGGAAGCCCGTGAATCCTCCGCCACCCCCCACTTATGCCTATGACTGGATCGATGCCGATGTCGTGTTGAACCGGATGTCGGTGGAGGACGGACGACTGGTGCTGCCGAGCGGCATGGTCTACCGCGCTTTGGTGCTGCCGGATTATGTGGATCAGGTGACGCTGGCGGTTCTCGAGAAAATCCGCGACCTGGTGTCGGCAGGGGCCATCGTGATCGCGCCCCGGCCGACCGGCTCTCCGAGCCTCGCTGACTACGTGCGCGAGGCCGAATTCCGCTCCATCGTGAACGAGGTTTGGGGGCCCGTGGACGGAATGGGCTCCACGGAACACCCTTACGGCAAGGGCAAAATCTACTGGGGCAAGCCGGTAGAAGAGTTTCTGGCCGCGGAGAAAGCATCGCCAGATTTCGAGTATAACCATCCTGGGTTCGACTCCGAGTTGGTCTGGATCCACCGGCGTGACGGTGACCAGGATATCTACTTTGTGGCCAATCAAAAGGAACGCGCGGAAGACGTCGAGACCAGCTTCCGCGTGGAGGGCAAGGAACCCGAGCTTTGGCATCCGGACACGGGCGCCGTCGAACCCGCTGAGTACCAGATGGAAAATGGGCGCACTCGAGTGCCGCTGCATCTCGATCCCTATGGCTCGGTTTTCGTGTTGTTCCGAAAAGCCGCCGCCGCTCCGTCCCGCACCTTGCCTCATCCCGTGCGCACCGAGGTGGGTACGATTTCGGGGGCGTGGCAGGTCAATTTCCCGGCGAACTGGGGAGCGCCGCCGCAAATCAAGATGGACCCGTTGGTTTCGTGGACGAACTATGCCGACGACGGCGTGAAGTATTTCTCCGGCACGGCGACTTATACGAAGGACATCGACGCCCCGGCGAGTTGGTTCAAACCGGGAGCAAAGTTGCTGATGGATCTCGGACAGGTCAAGGAGATTGCTGAACTCTCAATCAACGGAAAACCCGTGGGAGGCATTCTCTGGAAGGCGCCGTTCCAGGCCGAGGTAACCTCGGTGCTGAAGCCGGGGAAGAATCACCTCGAGGTGAAGGTCGTCAACCTGTGGCCCAATCGCATCATCGGCGACCGCCAGCCGAACGCCATGAAGAAGTATGCGTGGCTCGACTACAAGCCCTTCACGGCTGACGCTCCGCTTTCCGAATCGGGCCTGCTCGGGCCGGTCAAGGTGTTTTCGGTGACGATGAAATAAGCCGCCGGAAGGGTGGAGACGGTATCTTTTTCAATCCCGTTCATAATTAGGTGAACAGGATTGGGGTTAGGCGAGGCCAGTGAACCATGGTTAATCGACGAAGTTTTGTTCGCACGCTGGGTGCGTCAACAGTTTTGCCGGCGCTGTCGCACGCACTGGCGGGGTTCGCTTCTGCGCCTTCAGAATCGGGAGCCGGAACAAGATCACGGGTTGATTTGAATGGCCAGTGGGAGCGGCGGTTTGACGGTGAGTTGTACGACCTCGTCGAGGTGCCTTCGTCGCTGCGTCCGTCGGG
>Ga0209039_10002438_pt1 | contig 15778 bp, 26 predicted proteins | sample BogFormECP12_OM1_FD_188238 | JGI IMG/M metagenome (GOLD analysis project Ga0209039, IMG submission 188238) | Bog forest soil microbial communities from Calvert Island, British Columbia, Canada - ECP12_OM1 (SPAdes) (version 2) | ecosystem: Environmental > Aquatic > Freshwater > Wetlands > Bog ... | reverse complement strand
CTCGACGACTGGAAAACATTTGTCGAAGACTTCCTCCCCCGAAACTTCAAGGCCTTCGAACCGGATCCGAACGACAAGCCCGAAGGATACGCAGACCTGGTTGTCAAGGCTATTCGGGCGGGCGATCCGACTCTTGTGGAAGACGAGATTATCAGCAACGCATCCGATTATCTCAATCAGGCACAAGATCAGGCATTCATTGAATGTAGGGCTGAATTCCTCAAGGTGTTCGAAGATCCTGAGGTCTCCATTGAGTTCGATGGAGATACCGAGTTCGACAGCATCTTCAACGAGATCTACGTGGAACGACGATATATGAACGCCCTGGATCTGGTTCGCGGGTTGAACCTGTTGGTATGGAACAAGAAGAATCAGGCGAGTCTCGGATGGGCCGCTCCCAATGGTCCTCAGGACGCAGTTTCTGAAATCGGAGATAATGAAACCCTGCGAAATTTCTTCTATGATGCAGAAGATCTGGCCGGTATAACTGTGGCGCAGGAAAGAGAACTTGTTGTCAATGGTTTCGATTTCGATGTTCAGGCCCTCATCGGGGGTATTATCGACGCAGAAGAACTCCTTCGCAACATGGAAAGCCCAGATGAATATGGGTGGGTCGAAGTCGATGAATCGGTCGTTGCTTTCTGGGATGGCCTGAACGGGGCGGGATACTTCGTTTATGGAAAGAAGCGAGTTAAAATCGATGTTGCACACCTGAAAGACAATTCCGTCGGGGTCGATTTCGGCAGTTACTCCCTCGGAGATATCTTCGGCGGGGTTGACTGGACCTGGAGGGCGAAATAAATGGCCGTTCAGATATTATTTTTCGCGGAAATTTATGCTCCGGGTGAGAGAAAACCCCTGTCTTTAGGCAGGGGATGAATCTCCCCGTTTCACTCCTATTTTCGAAAGACATATTAAGCAACACTACCAACATAGCAATCAATGCTTAAAGCGTATCAGTATAGATTGTATCCAACAAAGGCGCAGATTTCAACGCTCAACAGAACGTTTGATTTGTGCCGGAAGGTCTACAACAATACGCTTGCATTGAGACGCGATGCTTGGGACTATGATCAGAAGTCCCTGACATACTACGACACATTGAAAGAACTCGTTCAATGGAAAGAAGATTACCCAGAATTGAAAATGGTTCATTCACAGGTTCTTCAGAATTGCCATATGAGAGTTGACCTTGCATTCAAAGCCTTCTTCCAGAGAGCGAAGAAGGGATGCAACCCTGGATATCCAAGGTTCAAATCCTTCGGACGATATGACAGTATCACCTATCCGCAGGCCGGTTACACTCTCGACGTTCAGAATCAGACTGTGACTGCATCAAAGATCGGTAAAATCAAAGCGGTCATCCATAGACCTTGTGAAGGAACGATCAAGACAATGATCATTCGACGTTCCAGTACGGGGAAGTGGTATGCTTCTTTCGCAGTAGAGCAGGAACTTGTAGTTCGTGAACACGTTGGGGATGAAGTCACGGGCATTGACCTTGGACTGACCACGTTCGCAATGCTCTCGAATGGCGAGAGTATAGAGAATCCCCGTTTCTTCCAGACTGACGAGAATGCACTTGCCAAGGCACAACGGAGGATGTCAAAAGAAGTCAAGGGATCTCCGGAACGCAGAGTTCGGAGGATGGTAGTATCAAAAATTCATGAGCGCATCGCGAATCGTAGAAAAAACTTTGTTCATCAGGAAAGTAAGAAACTGGTGGACCGGTTCAAGACAATTGCATTCGAGAATCTCAACATCAAGAATATGCAGCAGACCTCCCATCTGGCAAAAGGTATCGCTGACGTGAGTTGGGGTATGATGATTAGGACAACCGAAAACAAAGCGGCAGAATCTGGTTCCCGTGTAGTCCTCGTCAACCCCAAGAACACAACACAATTTTGTTCACGTTGCGGTCAGTATGTCAGAAAGGAATTGTCAGATCGCATTCATTCGTGTCCATCGTGCGGACTGGTAATGAACCGCGATCAGAACGCAGCCATCAATATATTGAGACTGGGACTACAGTCTCTTTCGGCGTGTCATGCGCATGAATAGAAGCCCTTGGCTTTAGCCGAGGGAGTAGTCACACATGAGCCTCTGGTAGAAATCTATTTAATGGTTATGCACGAAACAGAGAGATAATGAGCGAAGATCTGATAAATATTGATCCTGTTTCTGCCTTGAGCAAGTGGAGTGACGATTCCCTGAGAACCCTGGGCGATGCGAAAATATTCACCCAGGAAGATCTCGGGAAACTTGCGGCCTGTGCGCCGGCCATAACGCATGCATTCGATCACATGCAGGTTTTCCGGACACCCACGGAGATGAGGGTTTCCGTTCTCAATGATGTGCATTTTCCGACTGCAGACAGCAAATACTGGCAGACGGTCAGGGAAATGGAGGTCATGTTCGAGAACCTGGTGAACCTGGTCTTTACATACGAGGAAAAGAAGATCGATCTCGAGCAGATCCATTTCGAAATTGATGACATTAAACAGGACGCGGGGGACATTTTCTTCAGAAAGAAAAAAGAACTCGAAATTAAGAAAATAAACTGGCATATGACCAATATCAAGAGAGAGGCCCATAACCGGATCAGGGAAATTGCAGAGTGGAAACAGATTCAGGATGAACTTTCTCCGTATATTCAGTGCGGGATGGAGAATGTCAATGATCACCAACTCTTGAGTCTTGCAGAGCAGTTCCTTGGGGCATATGTTATCGAGATGCAAAGAAGAGGGCCCAAAGGGGAAGGAGGTCTGGAAGCGTTTCAAAATCTCATGGCCCATCTTATAACAACACTCAAGTGGGTGAAGGCCCAGGGGAAGATGGACGACCTGGTAGAACGGGTCAAGAGAGATAAGAATAAAATGCAGGTTTTACGGGATAACGGGTACATAAAATGAGTGAAAGTTACGGGGAAGGACCGGTATCTCTGAATCCAGCACCTTCTCCGAAGGTTGGGTTCAGGCGAAGAGTGGGTGGATTCGACAACACGGGTGTGGCCGCGGGCATGTCCTGGATCACCGGGGGGTCGGCTATTGTGGCGAGGAGCAATCTCATTGGTGTGGGTTCTCCCACGGCTGCAATTTCAGCAGGAGGATACGATTATACCCTCACTCTTGTCGGGCAGACGGAGGTGTATAACGGGGTGTCCTGGGCTGCAGAGACTTCTTTGAATACTGCCCGGGCTGATTTCGCGGGAGTGGGAACCCTGTCGGCTGCGTTTGCGTTTGCAGGAAATTACGGGCCTGCTGTCACCGGAACCGGAGAAACATTTAATGGTACTACGTGGACTGCTGTAGTGCATTCCCTGAATACGGCCCGGTCGGAACTTGCAGGGTGCGGGACCCCGACTGCTGCGCTGGCAATAGCCGGGACATCGACCGGCACCGGATATGCCGGGGTTATCAGTTCGGTGGAATTGTACAACGGAACCTCGTGGACGACCCAGGGGGGATCATTGAATACTGCCCGTCAGGAATTCGCAGGGTGCGGAACATCTGCGGCAGCCATGATATATGGAGGGGTGAATATAGGCAATGTCACTCTTGGTTCCTCCGAGACATACAATGGATCAACATGGTCGTCAGGCCCGGCATCTTTGAACACCGCCAGATTGGTTCATGCAGGTTGTGGTGTCTCGAACTCTGCGCTTGCAACCGGGGGATATAACGGGTCTGCGATAGGATCGGTTGAAGGATTCAATGGAACCACATGGCAAATCGTTTCTTATTTGCTTACTGCGAGATATCACCATGCCGGGTGCGGGACCGCATCCGGGTCCCTGATGTTCGGAGGGGTCAACAAGGCCGGGACGACCATCGGTTCCACGGAAAAAGAGGTTATAAACGCCCCGAGTGCCGGGTTCGTTGCTTCTGTGACAAGCGGGAGCGGGGCCCTTACGGTGAGTTTCACCGACAAATCGACCAATTTTCCCTATACCTGGTCGTGGAATTTCGGGGACGGGAATACCTCATCGTCCCAGAACCCGAGTCATTCCTATGTGACAGCCGGGATTTTTTCTGTGAAACTTACGGCGACAAACAGCACGGGGGCAGCAACGGTTGTTGCAACAAATTTAATTACTGTGGCTGCTATAGCGCCGTCTGCAAATTTTTCAGGAACCCCCCTGTCGGGGCATCCCCCGCTCGCAGTTCAGTTTACCGATTCGTCGTTATATCAGCCGACTTCCTGGTCGTGGATGTTCGGGGATGGCGGTACAAGCCTGGCAGAGAGTCCTTCGTATACATACCTGTCGGCCGGTACTTTTACTGTTTCCCTGACCGCGGCAAATGCCCAGGGGAGCAACACGGATACCCAGGCCGGATATATCGTGGTGACGTATGTCCCGACATGGAACACCCTTGCAGCAGTGTTGAATACGCCTCGCTATTTATTGGCCGGGGCCGGTGTCCAGGCTGCAGCGCTTTCATTCGGGGGGTATGTCAGTGCTTCGAGCAATGTCACAGAATTGTGGAATAATGTCTCGTGGACAACAAAGAATACCCTGAATACAGCGAGGTTTAATCTTTGCGGGTTCGGTACGAGCAGTGCGGCAATATCAGCAGGGGGGTTCATAGCGACTTACAGTGCTGTTGTTGAACAGTGGAATGGAACCTCGTGGACCAATAAAACTGCGTTGGGTACTGCAGTTGATGGCCCCGGAGGATGTGGGACAACTGGTGCGGGGGTAGTATTTGGAGGAGCAGCATCTACCGGGGATGTGGGAACAACCACGTACTGGAACGGAACCACATGGTTGGTCCAAGGTGGGGTTTTAAATGATGCTACGGATGCTTTTGGATATTGTGGCAGCCAGACCGCAGCTCTAAGAATAGGAGGTAATTACCCGGGGGGGTCTACGACGACCAATACGACCGAGTCGTGGAATGGAACGGCATGGAGTTTTGGAGGAGACCTGAGCACTCAGGTATACGAACTTGCTGCTTCCGGGACATCTTCGGCAGCGCTTTCTTTCGGTGGAAACTTCGGGGGAGCTCTCATGACAACTGAACTTTACAACGGAACGGCCTGGGCTGCTGCAACCAGTATGTCTGCAGCCCTTTACGATCATGCCGGCTGTGGTATTTCTACCGTGGCACTGGCTTTCGGGGGAAAGAATAGTGGGGGGACCACTGTAGGAATAACAGAAACTTACTCGTAACCTTTTTAAAGTTTGCTCTACCAAAGAGACTTATGGCAGCGGATTCACGGGCAAAAGACGTACTGGTCGTTGGGGACGATAGCGAAGTTTACGATCAGGTCACCGATGGGACGTGCGCAACATGCGACGATGGGTTACAGCCGTCCCAGGAGGATTTTGACTTTTACTGGGATGCCGTGTATGAGGCCACGGGCGAACTGGTCCGGGCCCGGGCCGATGCGGTAGACCTCCATTCAGAAATGGGCGACTACTGGTTTGCTGAAGGAAGGGGTGTGGGATGGCGAGGACAGCGAGGATATAACCTATTCGAGGTTCATACATATGAAAGAGCCACTCGTGCCATCGGATTCGACTTCCTGAATCACATCCTTCCCCAGACAGATAATGCGTTCTATATCTATGACATTGAAAATGAGCATGGTCTACGGATAGAGAATCGCAACCACGATGCCCCCGTCAATCCCGAAGTCTACGAGTGCCTGCCGGTCGAATACATGATTTCCGTAGGCATGTGGTGGGGTATCAACGGGGATCGGGATCAAGTTCTCGAAGAAATCCATGACGTGCTTATGGCAGAATGGGAATTCGAGTTCCTGAATAAAGAACTGAGGGACCCATCCACCGAAGAGCAATTGATGGTCCTGAACATCGAGTTCCCAGGTTACTACAGGAAATTCCTGGCCCGATATAATGTAGTCCCGACTCCTGAAAACCAGTATAAACTTACCCAGTTACGGGGAGATCTCGGAGAGTTCTTCGATCGATACTACGCAGAACGAGCCGACGACGAATTCGGAAGATTCCTCGAAGATTTATTGAGTCTGAAGGTCATAAAAATCGGGGATTTCAATTTGGCACTCACGGATTTCCTGACAAGTTTTGACATCTATCGTAAAGACGTAGCCTCGGATGATGTCGAACTGCTGAGGAAAATTTACGACGAGATGGTTAAGTAATGTCACGTAAAGTAATTTTCATAACAAATGGGATGGAATACTCCGATTACCACATCTATGGAATTGTCATCGGAGAGGACCTCAGGGATTTTGAAGATCTGGACAGATTCTGATTCTCATGTCCTTCTTGATACTCTACCTGATTTTTGGAATTTTTGCAGCCGGGTGTGTTTTATTCGGGGTGGGTGCTTTTTTTGATTGGATCCGGTTTTGTAAATATGGAACCAAGGCATGGATAGTGGCCCTCGTAATTTTGGCGGTGTGTATTGCCTTGCAGGTGTGCGGATACCCGGTGGTGTGAGTGGTTCCGTTGGTGGGATATCGAAATTCGGGTTTTCAGGGAAGTGGAATAACCGATCCGATCGAGATTGCTAAGTGGGAGCACGGGGAATTTCAGAATGAAGATATCCAGTACACTCTTTTCAATAAAAAGCTCATTAAAAAGCGTTCATTTTCAGAAGCGTTGAAGTTTATTGGGAATATGTACTCCCAGGGATATACCAGGTGCGTCTGGGTATGTTCAACGGTTGAAGATCTCGTGGAAAATTACACTTATGAAGACGAAGATCCCCTGGAGTTTGTCGATCGATATACTTTCACTGATTATGAAATTATTTCAGACCTTGGAGATGAGGGATTGCTGGTTCTGTACCGGCCGGGAAGCGTAGAGATCGAAGAAGTCGAAGTTGACGGTGCGGTCGGTAGGACCATGAAACTTTCCGATATTAATCTTGAATTTCAGGATATGGGTTTCGGACCGGAGGGGGAGAGGGACGTTCGGGAAATCATGGTGGCTATTCGCAGGGGAGAACAGATGCCTCCAATACTTGTGAATCCACATGGGTACCTGCAGGATGGCCGGCATCGGTACTTAGCTTATAAGAGATTGGGATTCAAAGAGATCCCGGTGGAGATCGGGTATCACCCGAGTGCTAAAGTTAGGTGATAAGGCCTCGCTATCGCGTCCGGGAGGCAAACCTCATGATCGATCCTGTGTTCCTACGTTCAAATTGAAAGAACTCCCGTTTTGGTCGTTTCAAAATATTTATTAACTGGTTGCATCATAAGGGATTTGCCGAGATCCGGGTTCCTTCACTTCATTCCTGGTGACCGGCAAATATCCCTGTCCGGTCCTCATGCGGGCAGGGAAAACGCGATCGTGGTGTCAGCGGCAGCACGTTTTGGCGGACTTCCGTCTTGGGTTTGCTGAAAAGGTCCGGGTTCGATTCCCGGTGATTGCGTCTCTTCTGTAAAAAGCATTAAAGGAAACGTTTATTAATAGGTCGCACCATACGGGATGTGACGCATTTATGACAAGAGATTTGATATTACGCCTGAAATATAAGTATTTCGAAGAGATCAAGGATGGGATAAAGGACAAAGAATATCGACTGATAAAAGATTACTGGACCAAAAGACTTGTTGGAAGAACATATGATCGGGTGGTTGTCGCTCGTGGATCTCTTACTTGGAGCAATCCCGATAATTTAATGTTTTTCCCCTGGAACGGGTATGTTATAGAGGAGATTGTTCATCCAGAGTTTGGGAATCGTCCGGCCAAGGTGTATGCTATTCTGTTACGTGGTGAGGCACATGCGTAATTCAGATGTCGAGACACTTGCCCTCATAGGCATAGGAATTGCTGTCGGAGTGATAGTAGCCCCGGTAATCCCGAAGATTCGGATGCGGCATATTAAATTTGCGAACAAGGTCATTCTTCCGATTATCAAGGAAGTATTGGAGAAGGCATGATTGACGACCTGACCGATATTGAAATCAACCGGAAGAAGACCCTGGGGCCCTGGAAGGTTGAGGTTCACAGATGAAGGCATGCAGGTGGGAAGCAGCGGTCAAAACCGGGTGGGATATACTCATTATTGGGGGAGCTGTAGCTGTAACAATCTTATTGTTTATTGGACTGGTACTGGTGTTGAATTGGTTTTCCTCTAAGGTACCGTATTTTCCCGTGGTGAAAGAAATAGGCGGGATAATCATTATCGGACTTCTCGTGGTTTTTATAATATTATCAGTAGCATCTGGAATTTACGGGAAATATAAAAACCACCTGGAGGAGTGCGAGAGAGAGACATCGGAAGAAACAGTAAAAGGAGATGAAAAATCGTGACGAACACATACCTGGATAATGCACCGCTCGATGTAAAGACATTCGAAGAATTACGTTGCCTCAGGTGTGTCCTGGAGCGGCTGTTGACAAGTCTTGACCCGGTCGGGTTCAAGGATTATCAGCTCGAGAAATTCTCGGGGAGTGCAGAGGCACGGGCGATACAGAGAAATGTTTCTTCTCCGATACAGACTGTCCCTGAGTTCATCGAACTCAATCATGTTGCATCGGATCGAAATGTAAGAATATCAACCGATCACTGGTCTCCTGTATTGGAAGCAGAATATGCTTCCCAGGTAGATGAATTGAAAAGAAAATTAGCGGATAAGGGATACCCAGAAATAAGAATCTATGACATTCTTGCTGCAGTTGACCGGCTCATCGAGGAGGATCAAAAATGCACAGAATTGTAACCATTGATATCACGACAGAGAATAAACGAAAAGTCATCCCTTATTTACATGAACATGTCAATTTCCTTAATTCCATGGGACAAATCAGAGATTTATTGAGGAAATATGATTGCGAACAGATTGTAAGTGCTGAGAAGGACGTTCATGATACAAAACACGGAAATTTTGTAGTTTATACCTTGGCATTCATTATAAAAGGAAAAAAATTTGTTGTTGAATTTCCTGTAATATTTGCCACAAGTAGAAAGGGAAATATCCCGAGAATGGATATCTCCGGCCGGCTCATGTTTCATAAGATCAAGTCGATCTTGGCAGATGTCGAGATCGGATATCTCAGCTTCTCCGAGGCCATGATGCAATTCCAGATAGTGACCTTGCCGAATGGAAGTCAGGCAACATTGATGGATTACGTGCGGGAACACGAGCAAGAACTCTCCGCGGGAACCGCGGATTTGTTGCAGCTCCCGGGGAGGTAGGTTATGGGCAAAGAACTATTACGATTGAAATTTTTAAGGATCGCCGGCTCGCTCGAGGCATTTACTGTGGAGGGTCTGGCTGACCAGTATATGCAGGCTGTGGAAGAAGTTGAAAATAGGCCCATCGAGAAAGATATTGCGAATCTGAAAGAAAAAGTCGAGACACTTGAAAAATATCTTCGTGTAGGTGAATCATGACATTCGAAGAAATACTCGGAAAAACAAAAGAGGTAAAAATACTGGATCTCATTATTCCATTATCGGATGAGGACAGTTTTACCCCAGAAGAAGTTGCCAAGGGAACAGGGATGTACCCGAAAGATGTAAAACGAATACTTGACAGATTTGCAAAAGGAAACATCCTCGTGGAATATCCCGGGATAGGCCGGGGTACTTACAAGAAATTCAAGCAATCCAACCAGGCATGGGCCCTGAACAACCTGCTTCACGCGATTTATACCGATAAGGTCAGGAACGAGAACCTGAAAAGGATGGGGAAGGAATGATCCTCTTCTGGCTTTTCCTGGCAGCCGCGATCGTGTGCGGAGCGAGTTGTGCAAGCTCGGTTGCAATCGGGGCAAATTTCCCCCACAACTGGTGGAGAAAGAACTGGTTCAAAATCGGGTATATCTGCGGATGGATGACTGCATTTTTCCTGATGATGGCGGTGACGGCGGTATGACTGCAGCCGAAGACATTCTGGAACTCCTGAAAAAAGAAGGCCCGCTTGACGACGAGAAAATAATTGAGAAGACCGGTTATGTTCCGAAGACGGTACGGTATGCCCTGCGAACCCTCAAGTCAAAGGAATGGATAACAGTAACCCTGAACGTCAAGGATTCCCGGAAGCATATCTATCGGGTGGTGTAAAATGAGCGAAAACATGAAATATTATCAGTATTGCCCCGATTGTCATTCCGAGCTCGAAGAGCTGCAGTGCCATAATTTCAGGTGTCCGAAATGTAAATCAGAATGGCACTCGGACGGGATATCTTATATCCGGGGGTTTCGAAAGTGACTACAACCGGATCCCACAAACGGCAAGCCAGGAGAAACCGTGTATTTTACGAGATATTGAAATTCAAGGAACGAAACGTCCTGAAATTTACAGCCCAGGACATCGCATTGAACTGCGATTTAGGAAACGCATGGTCTGCAGGTCACATAATTGCTGAAGTGTCAGAAAAAATTCCCGGAGTGAAAAAGATAAGAGATGGAAAATATGCATTTGTCGAGGAGGTAAAAGCATGACTGAGTGGATCAACAAGGCCAAATTGCTCGAGGCGCTAAAAGCCCGTGCATTATGGGATATTATCGGTGTAATCAATCGCGGAGATTTCGATGCGGATGTGTCAGAAATGACATCGGAGATTAGGGTAAGACTCAAAGAGATTATTCAGCAGTCAGATCTGATCTATGATCCTTGGTTCGAGCAGTTGGCAGTCGAGATCGGCCCCTTGGACCGGTTCTTCGGGGACCTGTCACGGGAAAGGATTCTGAAATGGTCGGTTGCTCAAGAAAATTCATTCACTGTGGCAGCTGTGTGCATGTATCTCGGGGCCCGGGATATCCTGGCTGCTCGGAGGATGTCGCCTGCAGATCTGCAGAAAGAAGGATTCGTCAAGTATACCCGCCCGGAAGATGACAAAGTAATCTTCCTCCTTTCCCCCGAGCCCCAGAGCGATAAAATCCGCCTTTACGTGTCGTTCTACGAAGCGGGAACGTTTAGCATCGAAGCAAAGAAAGAAGAACTGGAAACCCTCTATAAACAACTGGGAAATTTCCTAGGTGAAAAACCATGAGCTTTTATTGTTTGCAACACTTAATCGGGGTGAATTCATGGATTACTTTTTAATTAAACTGGGAATGGCGATACTAGCACTTATCATCGTTATTCTCTGGGTATTATTTCGGGAATTGACAAGCCCTCCGCCGCCCGCGTCCGCCGCAATCACCGGTTCGGTGACCAACTCGAACGCGGCACCAAACAACACGGTTACAGGTGTCACCATCACCGCCGCTCTGGAAAGCACACCCTCGAACATTGTCGCTACGACTGTCACCGATGCAAATGGGAACTACACGTTCTCGTCCCTGGCAAACGGAGACTATGTCATCAGCGCATTCATGTCAGACGCTGACGGTTCGACCCTCAGTGCAGCTGAAAATGTAACCCTTAACGGGGTGAACGTAACGGCGCCGGTCTTGGCACTCGTTAAAGTAATACCCAGATTATTTCCTTATCTTTCAACAATGCCGTCAGTAAAAGCATTCATATCGCCTTCGGGGAGAATTATTTATGTCTGCTGAAATACACGATGCTCCAAGCATAACATGGCAAGAGACACACCGAAACCTCACCGATGATGAAATCCGAGCCCTGCCCTTTGATTTAAAAATCTGCTTTTATCTTGCCCCGTGGAACATATCTGCAACAAGCAAAATAACCTCGGTCGATACCTGGGCAGATGCCATGGCACTGGGATTTTGCGACGGAGAAACCGAATCGTCCGGAACAGGTGCGGACCGTGCACGCAGAAAAGCCTGGAGCCTGATTGCATTTCTCAAGACGTATGCAAAATTGGGGTGGGTACAGTGAACCAACTCATCCGAGTCAAATGGAACTGTCCTCAATGTAAAGGGGAATTCTGGGTTCGTCAGGGAAAAGACCAGTATAGAGGAAGACACCTGGGTCCGCATTGTCCTGTTTGTGGATATAAAGGGAAAAAAACGAGAGTACTTGGTTAAATGCCCGACTATAACATGGCTATAGCCCTTATTTGGGCCAAAGCACTGGAAGAAATATATGAAACGTCTCCGTTGCTTCCAGAATCCCTCTCGAAAGTATCCAAGCGTGCGATGCTGGTAAATACTCTGGACATACCTAAATTTGTCAATTGTCTGGTTTATGATTGCCTTGAAGAGTTATCAGACGAAGCAAGATACTCCTGCTTCAAAATGCTTGCCAGGATAAGCGAAGAATTTATGCCGGAAACAGACGAAGTGGATCGGACCGTTATTTCGCTGCGATTATGGTCCGGATGTCTCCTTGCAGCAAAAACGATAGCCCTTCAAACCATGGAAGGTCCGATCGCCCCAGGCATGAGAGAATATTATTCCAGAGATATCGATCTTGAGGCGAGAATTGACCCGGTATTCCGTGCGGGAGTAGAATCGGGAATAGCCTTCAAGAGACTCCGAAGAGAAAAATACTCTTTCAGGGGACTACCAGAGAGATGTTTCATAAAGAGCAAGATCTCTTTCCTCGATAAAACACTGAAACCTTCACAGACTCGTTCTGTTGGCGTTTCTCGCATACGATCAATGAAATATACCAACAATGTGAAAGAACAGCCCCTTTGATATCATTATCAAGCACTGGCATGCATTTGGAAGGTACAAGAACCTATGATTATTTACTACGTGGTTCTATTTCATCGCCCGGATCTCCGGTTTCCGGTTTTCGTTCATCGGAAAATGAAAAATTTAACCTCGAAACGAATCCTGAAAAATGGACGCTCCTATAGGATAATCCTATAGGCCGAATTTTAATTCATATTAAAGGAAAGATTTATCAGCTCTCCGATCCAAACTGGGATCATGCGCCGGAGAAATCCCCGGACCCGGAAAAAACCGGGATCCGGGATCTCACCGGGCATAGGAGATGCACACAGTAGACCCACAAACGGCCCCGGCAAGGCTTACACACACGATAGAGGCACACAGGCACATTAGCCTGTTAAAGCTCGTAGCAGCCCTCCCAAATATGGAGGATACTGAGGAAACACGGGGGATACCACGCCTTCCGACGATGGAACTAACGTCCCTCCCCGGGCTGACACAATGGAAATCGGAAACGTCAGGGAACGACGGGAAACGCACGAGAGATCGTATCAGTCGTGCGGCGTCCCCGTTAATTGATCATCAACGTCTCCCCGGATACCGAGATAGACACCGACGATATGATCGTCCTATCGGTCACAGGCACGCGCTACACGACCAGAGAGGGACAGGACGCCGGCAGGATGCTATCAGCGTACACGGGATAAGTACACCACACGCCGGAATGCGTGCTATGGAGGAGCGGGACGCGGATGTGAAGGGAGAAAAACGCACTGTCTCATCCCGACGGATCAAACTTCGCTCCATACAGTCCGGAGCTCTTGAGGACTGGTATTGAAGAAAAGACTACCTTTGCCCTGATAGACGGCGGGGAACTATCCCCCACCGGGCTTATCACCGGGTCAAAGCCGGGGCAGGGGTTTACCCTCGAAGAGAGGGCCAAACCAAATCTATTTTAGGACGTGAAAAGCGATGGAAACTCAACACACAGACACGCTCACCGAAGCGTGCAAAATTGCCGGCATTATCGCCAGCGAAGAAAAGAGTATTGTCGAACTTGAAAAAGAAATCGCAGATCGCTTACGAAATATCACGAAAAAGATATTTTCATCTGCACATTTCAGAATGCCTACTCAACGTCTGTCGCAAGAAGACGAGTCCGGAGGAGTACAGGTCTATTCAGACATCTGTATCGTCCTCCATGACGGGATCGCGTGGATAAACGGGCGTTACTACGGAAACGCCCGAACCCTCCGTATCACCCCGAAAGGAGATATCATATACGCATGGCAAGGAGTGTACGGCTACTCTCAATACTCCCTCGCCGGTAAATCGAACTGGGAAGTCTGCATTGATGCGGACGGCGATGTTCTACGATGGGGAGATGCTTCCGATCACAGTATCGCCATACACGCGGTTGAACTCGCCAACAAGCTGCTCAACGCACTGAAAAAGCGTATCGACACGAGCAAGGACGAGAAAGACGAACTCCAACAGATCGCCGGAAAGCCCAAAGCGGCATCTCCGATCACCGTGGGGTCTTGAACATGTTACCCAACATCAACCGCACCAAAGCCGACCTCCTGAAAGGTATCGATGGCGTTACCTACTCCAAAAAAGTAGATCGTAACACCGTCATGTACCGTCTAGCAGACGGAACGGAATGCGTAAAATATCACGATACTATCGTCGTGAAAAAGTCACCCAAGGGAGTCATTACCCTGAATAGCGGAGGATTCCGTACCCCTACAACGAAAAAACGATTTTGGCAGTATGGAAAAATAGACGTGTCTCAAAAAAATAGTGTTTGGTACATGTCAGACGGCTCGGCCTTTTACGACGGAATACAGATTATTGCCGGGTCCGAACCATCTAATACAAACGGATGGCGACAAGAATATCGCGTTGTTTCCAAAGTCAAGAAATCGAACAATGACGCCGTTAGAAAAATGAAAGCGCGTATCGTCAAGTACGTCAACCTCATCGCTCCGACAAATCTCCCCGTGCCGAGTGCCGGGGATTGCTTCTATTGCCTTATGAGAGATGTCAACACCGGCAAAACTATGGGAGATACCGTAGGCAGAAATCCCGGCGATACCCATCTTCTTTCTCACCTGAAAGAGGGCTATATCGTTGGTTCTCTTCTCGTTAACGCCATGAGAGAAAACGGATACACCGATAAACAAATCGGACTTTCCTATCACGGTGCACAACAGGGCGACAAATGGTATCTTTCCATAATCCGTCGCGCCGTCGTGAAATACCTGCAAAAACGGCTGCTGCCGGGGATTAACGTTACGGAGGCCTGATAACCATGCCTTACGATCTGAAAATTGCACCATTTGTTTGTCAAAAGACTGAGGATGCCAGCCCATTTATCGACTGCACCGATTTGTTTCCCGAACTCGTTGAACTGATGAACACCCGGTATCTCCGGGAAGCCGAGAACTTTGAAGACTGCCGGGGCACTGACCTACAGGACGAACTTGAGATCCTTATAAACGCCATCATCTCCGATACTGAGGCCGCCACCGATGAAGAGATCGCCCTTCTCTATTACCTTCACGGCGACGGGGAAACCAATCTTTGGTTTGACGATTTCGACGACCAGTGCCGCACCTCCTATGGCTCCGGGCCGGTCATTAGAGAGGGAAGTACTGATTACGCTATCATTGCCCACGATGACATTGAAGAGGCCTTCAAGGAATATGCCACGGGATTGATCAACGAGATCGACATTCCGAACATCCCCGAACACCTTCGGGCATATTTCGATTACGAGCAACGCATCCACGACCTCGAAATGGACGGTTACGGCCAGATGTCCGGTTACGACGGTAACGACAATGAGGTTATCGTCGGCCAGAAATGCTGGCATGTATTCCGGCTGAACTAAGGTGAACACCATGACCGAACTGACAGAAAAACAGGCGGCCTCTCTTCCCTGTCGCATCCCGGGCTATCACGACCCCTGCCCGGACTGCCCGCTCGACGAATGCACTTACGGCACCGGTACTCCCGGCGCTGATGAGTATGCCCGCAGGAAAAACGCAACCATCGGAGTAGAAAATGGAGAATCACCATGACCGACAACAAAGCCCTCGAAAGGGAGGACTGAATCCCAATGATGAAAAAAACAACAGTCTATAAACTAACAGAACAGGATATGACCACGCACGGCGGGTTCCGGTGGGAAATCGGGAAACAAGCGACCGCCCCGGGAGAGGGCGAATTGTGCGGGCCGGGCTGGCTGCACTGTTATAGCGATCCGTTGCTAGCGGTATTGCTCAATCCGA
>Ga0209039_10002437_pt1 | contig 15787 bp, 10 predicted proteins | sample BogFormECP12_OM1_FD_188238 | JGI IMG/M metagenome (GOLD analysis project Ga0209039, IMG submission 188238) | Bog forest soil microbial communities from Calvert Island, British Columbia, Canada - ECP12_OM1 (SPAdes) (version 2) | ecosystem: Environmental > Aquatic > Freshwater > Wetlands > Bog ... | reverse complement strand
GCCTTGCAACATCGCGCGCGCCTCTTCCTTGAGATCCATGGTCTTGTTTTTGCTGGCGAACTGGCTGAAGTCTTGCGAGGCCTGATCGAGATCACGTTTCACGCTAGTTAGCCGTTCTTCGAGGAAAACGCGCTCGCGATGCGCAGACGAGGTGGACAATTCCGCCACCAGTTGGTTGAGTTCCTCGACATAGGCATGGGCGATGGCGGCAGCGCGCCGAGGATCGCGATCGGTGACGATGATCGAGATGATTCCGCTCTTGCGGTCTTCGGAGATGGCAGTCTTCTCAGAGAGTTCAGTCCGCGCATCCTGTTCGTATCGAGTTCCATAGACGTGGCGTAGATCGAACTTATCAATCAAACGGTCAAGTACGGTCCTGCTTCTGAGGATGCCGATGAACAGGGCTCCCGAACTCTTGACGCCCAGCAGGTCTCCCGCCAGAGGTGCCATTCCACTGCCGGTTTTCGCGGACAAGGCAGCCAACATCGTTACGCCCGAACTCGACTGGTTGTCGGGGGGCATCAGCTGAGTCGTAGACTCATAGCGTTTCGGCAACAAGAATGCGAGCAGTGTTCCGGCAAGCAGACCGGCTAGCGTGACTCTTTGAATCAGGCGCCGTTGTTTCCAGAGAGAGTTCAAGCGGACAGAGACAGTGTGCTTGAGATCGGTCCCCACAATTTCGTCGGGGAACACATCTCCCTGCACCTCCTGGGGCGTGCGCTCCGGTTGCGGCTTAGCGGCTGTCTGCGTCACACATCTCCTTTACTCCGCACATTCGTTTGCCTCCGAGTTCCCATTCAGTCATTTCCCTGCATGGGGCCAGAACGTGAACCCTAGTGAAGCTGTTACGTTCGACTGAGGTGTGGCGGCGAGAACCGGGATATTCCACTTTTCGTACTGCACGAAACCCGACAACTCCATGGTTTGGTTCAACCAAATATCCCCTCTCACCTCCCCGTCGTTCACGCTTCCTCCGCCCGGGGCATACTGGCCATCGATCTTCCGATGCCGATAATTGACCTGAATCTTGTCCCGGCTGCTGAGCCAGTAGGTGCTCAAAGCTTGCTCGCCCTGCGCAGCGCGCCCGATCCAACCTCCCATGAGGTTGCCCTGGTTTGTGTACGAGTTAATGAAGCGGCCATTGTCGTAAAAGCACGCCACGCAGCCAGGGAAATCCACGGGAGCCGTAGAACCTCCCTCAACACGTAAGTCCAGCTTTGCTATGCCCGGAATCCTCGGCAGATAGAGCCCACCCTCAAATGCAGCCTTTCGCGGGTAACCCAAAGGGGAAAACTCATCTTCGGTGAACGCGTCGCCATAAAAGGTCAGCCAGTTTCGCAACCCCGGAATCTTGTACTGGAAGTCGACACCTGACCGAGCGTCCCCAGGATCGGAGCTGCTGCCCGGAGGGCCATTCCCGATAGGGTCTACACTTTGAAGAAACTTATGAGTAGTGAAGGGTTGGCCAGCCCCGGCAGTAACACGCGTGAAGTCGACTCCGAATTCAAAATTCCGGGTTGGCTTGAAATTGAGTTTTACACCGTCGATAAATGGCTGATCACTAAGAACCTGGCCCCACTGACCAATGAGTCCGGTATTCACCCCATAGATAAACTCGTGACCCGAAAGCCGTCCCAAGAAAAACTCGAATCGCATCGGCCCCAAAATTCCAAAAATCCAAGGCAGCTTGAAGGGAGAGACGCGGTCAATGCGGAACATTGTCACCGGGGCCGCGTTGTCGGTGAACATCATGGGACCACCTTCATTCGAGCCCCACCACAAACTTTGTTTGCCAAACGCGAGCTGCCAGTTCTCGAAATTCATGGCGATGTAGGTATCGAGGAATTGAAAATGATTCACGGCGGCGGTAGGGGTGTCAGGCGGTAATGGCAGGGACACTCCATTCCCATCCGAGGAGGCGATCAGTTGCCGCGCAGCAAGGGGTAGCGCCGGGCTGGAAGGAGCATACTGATACTCACCTCGGACATAAACAACCATGCGTCCATTAGCTGCCCATCCGGAGAAGCCTGTGACATTGTTGAAACCCTCAGCCAATGGCCGTCCAAAATCATTGGCAATCGTCTGGCCAAAATGGAAGTTGTCGTTCAGAGGTCGGCCTGAGGTTCCTGTAAGTCTTGTGTACATGGATTCGGCGCGGAACTGTCGGTTGGTCCCTGATCCAAGCGACTCCATCTCCGGCGTGAATTCCCGCTCCAGTGTGTCGAGGAGTTGCTGCGCTCCCTGCTGCGCAGTGGCATCCGCCGCTACCAGGTCCTGAGCTTCACTCAAAAGCCGCGCACACTCCAAGCGGGTCCACGGGCGCATGCCAACTATTGCGGACTGCACATCACCCCGCGCTATGAGGCGGTCAAACGCTGGATAGACCCAGCTATCCAGGGGAACATAAGGAGATCCCATATTCGCGCTGGATAGGCCAGTGGACTGTCGAAGGAAGTTGCGAAAGGGTTCCCAGGAACTGCCTCCCAGTTCTACGTCATGATGGCGGCTATAGACGTTTTGGGCGACGAGGTTGCCGATGAGGCTTCCGACGACCACATCGGATGGAAAGTGCTGATGTGCCTTCACGCGCGAGACGCTGACCAAAGACGCCAAGCCGTAGACCATGATCTTGGTGAGCGGCCCCGGGTATTCGTGTGCGATTACCCCAGCCACGGACCATGCGGCTGCGGCGTGTTCCGACGGAAAGGATGTGCCGCCTCCCTGAAAAAATGGTCCGCTGCCATCGCCTTGGAACGGCCGTTCGCGCCGCAGCGAATACTTCAATCCTTCAACCATCACCAAACTGTTCAACGCTGCTTCACCGGAGAGGAACCCAGTCTCACTCCAGTGCTCGTTGTGCTTGGCGTGGCCCAAGAGCCACATTCCACCAGCCCCCCCAACAAGCGCTCCCACACCAGCGTTGGATAGAGTCTTGTAGTGACTGATCGTCGTCGGATTTTGTGACAGGTGTTTGCTGAAATCGCGATCTGTCACGAAAAGCCCAGCCGTAACGCCGCCGAGAGGCACCAACCAATTCGCATCAGGCCAACGAAGATGAGCCGGGCTGGTCCATATTCCTTTTTGATCGTCCATGAACCTTCCCACCAATCCCATCCGCGTTCCCTCAGGCGTTTTTGTTACTTCGTCGATTCCTGGCATCGCGTCGGTCCGTGAAGAGGACTCGCGCTTCGCCGATTCAGTTCCCGAAACCAAAGGCCCCGCTCCCTGTTCTTGCGCCGATGACATGCGAGCGGTGCCAACGCCGAAAAGCAGCGCTGCTCCCAGAATTCCGAACTGGCGTCGTGTCGGCATGCGCGCTCAGGGAATTGCCACCGCTGCAACCAAGGCGGCGGACGACGCGATTTGCGCGATCGTCAAAACGTTTTTCAATGTACTGCTGCCAAGAACCGGCTTCTCTGGCACCACAATCGTGTCGCCCGGCCCCAGCGTCGTCGAGAGCACACCTCCGGACCAAAGGCGGCCCTGCGAGCCGCTCGTCACCGAACCGTCCGAGCGGACGATGAAGATTGCGCCCTTGTTGGCAAGTTGTGTTGCCCCTCCCGCACGGGAGAGATACCAATTGGCGCTTCTTCCAGGCGTATAGGTGAGGGCGTTGGCGTTGTACACCTGGCCGATCACCAGCACCGCTCCGGGCTGCTTCGGAATCGTTAACGAGTCGCCTGCGCGAAGTTCGATATCGTCTGGAGACCCTTCAAAGCCTGTACGATCCGGGCGCAGATGTATCACCAAGCGTCCCGATATCGGGGCTTTACGGAGCGCATCCAACACGCGTTGGCGCTGTTGGATGGCTGCCTGTTGCAGCGCGGCTTCTTCGTTTCCGGTTGTCGATGCCGCCGTCTTCACGACCGTGGACTCCTGCTCAAGCCTCTGGATCATTTCCTGGCGGTTCTTCTGCTGCAGTTCGCGTACTTCTTCCCGCTCAAACACGGCCGCTCGCGGATAGGCCGTCGGTAGCAACCCTCCCCCGCGCTGTAGTAGCGAACTTAGCCGCTCGCCAGGCCGGATGCCGTACACACCGGGTTTGCGCACCTCGCCGCGCAACGTAACCACCGCGCCGATGTCCTTCCACCCGGCTTGCTGCGGCACGGTGAGCACATCGCCATCGTGCAGAGGTACGTTCTGGTTCTCGGCTCCTGCGAGCGCAGCGGCCAGACTCAAGTCCTGGTGTCCAGCCTGCACGCGTTCCCCCGACGAATCAGCGATCGCATAATGGGTTAGATCGCCGCCCTCAGAATTCGCGCTTCGCAGCAATCCGCCAGCGGAACGCACCAGATCGCAAACCCGCATATTGGCAACGAGCGGGTAGCGGCCCGGCTTCGCCACTTCCCCCTTGATATAAACGGTCGCCGGGTCGACTTTCGCCGGACTCTTGTGGATCAACAAGCGATCCCGCGGCGACAACAGGATGTTTTCCAGCGGATTGCCTGCCATCGCTTCCCCTAGGTTGACGCTCAGAATCTTCATCGTGCCGTCGGCCTGCGTCCGAAAGACCTGCGCGCTTCCTTGCGCGGCATCCGGCGTCAATCCACCCGCCAGGTAGATCGCGTCGCGGAGATGCACCTGCCCGGGAGTGTCGTATTTCCCGGGGAGCCGCACTTCGCCGCCCACCCAGATGGCCGGCGCCGCCTCAAAATCGTAGCGCCCGTAAATCCGCACCGTATCCAGGGGCTGCAGCTTCGGCGCGGTTTCCGGGTCCCGCAGCGCTGCAGCCAAGTCAAAACTCACCACGCTGGGATGAAAATCGGGCGGATTCAGCCGGATGATTTCCGCATAATGCGCCTCGGGCTCGGGAAGGATTTCTTTATATGACGCGACGAGATCGTTCAGCTTCATCCCATCGTGATAGGAGTATCGCCCGGGCCTGAGAACGTGTCCCTGCAGGTAGATGGTGTCCTGGTTGTAGGGCGCGATCGGGAAGATATGAATTTGATCGCCGTCCTGAATCCGAAAGGAGGCGAGCTGCGATGGTGCGGAGTCGTCAATAGACAGATCCAGACTGAGCATCGTGCGCTTTTCGTGCGCTTCCAGGCGCTGCACCTCGACGTGCCGCAGAGCCGCCGCTGGCAGGATGCCCCCGGCAAGCTCGAGCACATCCGCAACAGTTTTTTCGCCGTGCAACTCGTAAATCGCCGGCCGCCTCACCATCCCTGTCACGGTGACCTGCGCCCCTAGCGGCGGCACCAGCAAGGTGTCGCCGTTCTCGAGCCTCTTGGCGTCCGGCGTGACACCATGCAAGAGCAGGTCGTAGGCGTCGATTTCCTCAAGTTCCTGCCGCCCGCGCATGTGTTTTAGAGAGCGCAAAGACCCGCGGGGCGTCGCTCCCCCGGCGGCCACCAGCGCGTTCAGCGCCGTGGAGAGCGAGCTGATATCGTAGGCCCCGGGCTCCTCGACTTCTCCCACAACGTACACGCGAACCGTCCGCAGACGGGACACGGACACATCGGCCGAGGTGTCGCGATACTGCGTCCCAATCGCTTTTTGGACAGCTTCTTGCACTTCGCCGAGCGACCTGCCGCTTACGAGCACGGGACCTGCCTCCGGAAGGGTGACCCTCCCCTGGCGATCCACAACGCGCACGAGTTTTGTCGAAACACCTCCCCAAAGGTCGATGGATAGGCTGTCACCCGGACCAACCACATAGTCAGGTCCCACCGGCAAATCCATGGGGATGCTGCGGGGATCGCGCAAGCCGTCCTGAAAGACTTGTGTCCCAAAGCGTTGCGGTGGGAGATCCCTGGAGGGAGCCTGCACGTAGAGGTCATACAACGACGGAATATCCGCGTAAGGATTCGGCCGGTGAACCATCGTTCCAGGCGCCAGATCGCGCTCCTTCGCGAGCCGTGCTTCACGGGGCGAGATAGCTCCGGCACCCATTTCGGATTTCGCACTCATCGAGGAAGCCGCTTCCCCGGCGGAAGACCCGGACCCCAGCCCAGGGATCGTTCCCGCACGCCGCTGCTCCATGGAAAAAGAGTTCAATGAATCCGGCGACATATTCCCATTGAAGCTCTGATCGCTCTGTTTTCTTATCGGGCTGGAAACGCTCTGGAACGAAACACTTCCGTCCGCGGCTCCGCCGAACGGCGTACCTTCTGGATTGACGTCTGTTTGCATGAGGCGAGGAGACGGCGTCAGGGGCTGGCCATCGTTGGGATAATTGGAAGGCGGCTCTTTCTGCTGATTGGTTTCCTCGGGAGTCGAGACGACGCGCCGCTGCCCGGATGCCGCTCCCGGCAAGCATTCTCTGCCCACATTTGGATCGCAGGGCGCCGTCTTCGCTTCGCTTGTCCCCGAAGGCGGCTTGAGCGACTCTGAATCCTCCAAGGCCTCAACCTGCACCAGACGCCTCACACGCTCCTTAAGAAGAAGGTCCTGCTCTTTTCCTGCTTCGGAGGCGGGATTCAGATTTGGACGCAAGTAGCCATAGCGCTGCACCAAGCGGGTCGCGACCGAGCGAAACGCCACATCGGTTCTCAATCGGTCGAAAATGGCGCTATCGGCAAGATCTTCGTCGCTGACGATCTGCCCGTTGTCACTTGCTTCCCGGGCAACCCATCGCTTCAACTCCACCAGGATTCCCGGTTCGCTCGCAAGCACTTCCTGAACCTGTGAAGGGGAAGCGGCGACACGCAAGAGGTTTCCCTCCTGAAGTTCAGAACCCTCCTGGTTGGCACTGCGTGATACGCCGTTGGAAGGGCGCGGTTGGCGATTGGTCTCCTGTGACAGTGCGGAAACACAAAGCGCCAGGACAACCAGGGGAACGAACGGCCTGACAAATCGAATGGCTCTGAGCATGTTGATGCACTCCCCCTCAGTTGATCTCACTGCTCTCACTCATGATCCCAGCCACGTTTTTCACGGCGCTCAGGAAGCCCTGTTCCGATGATTCGATATCGGCGGCATGAATATCGAGCGACGCCCAATAACAAACGATGTAATTTTCCTGCGGTGCAACCGCGATGATCCGCAGTGCAGGAAACTCTTTAAGCAACTCGTCGCAGATTACCGGCCGCTTGCCGGGTTTGTCCGCCGTAACCACCAGGAGGTCCGGCGCAGTCTTTTGCACCAACTCGCGAATTTCCACTTCGTGTGTCACTTCCCCGACGATTTCAATCCAGGATTCTTCTGCGAGCATCTCCACAAGCAGCTCTCTCATCAGCTTTGGCTGGTTTGCCACGAGAATTCGGAAGGTCTTGAGCATTGCTGTCCCCTCTTGAACATTGAGTATTCATCGATTGGGAAAAAGTACTAGGTCCAATGAAGGGTGAATTCGGCACTACGGGCGGAAGGTGGCTTTGGTCGTGAGTGCGCCCATTGAAATGGAGAGCTGCGGATAGTCCAAGGACCTAGGTTCTAAAATAGCCCCCCAGTAGTCCGCGAACGAATCCTGGTTCGTCCTCAAAGTAGGTGGTCGATTTGGCAGTTGAAGCCACGATCAAGGCCGCTCCCGCTCCGGGCTGAGCATGTTCCAAACTGGGTCAAAGTAATCTACATTCCCTAAATGTATATAAAGATAGTTGACATCTGCTCAGCCAGCTACTAGACTCCTGTTGCCAATTAGGTGAAGTACGTGCTGCGCATCCCCTCCCCCGCGCTTGGTGTTCTGCCCTCTCGAAAGGTTGGATTGAATTGAGGGTGTCTATGGGACAGCCAGACGATCTCAAATCTTCTCCGCAAGTCAGCGTGTACCTCCTGACCGAAAACCGATTGCTGCGCGACACTTTGGCGCGGCTCCTTAGAAAGCACTCGGAGATTAACGTAGTCGGGGTGAGCCGCCGCTCGGAAACCGTTAAGGACGAGATAATCTCCTCACATTGTGATGTTGTCTTGACAGATTACCTTGACAGCACGGCTCGCTCGACCTTTTTGCGTGACGTTCTCGAGCGAGGCCCGGGAATCAAGCTGCTTCTTTTCGGCATGAACGAGGACCCAGACGTCTTTTTGGAGGCGGTCTTCCTGGGCATTTGCGGTTACCTGCTCAAGGACGCCTCCGCCGCAGAGATCGTCGCGGCAGTGCGTGCCGCTGTCCGCGGAGAAGCCACCTGTCCCCCTAGCCTTTGCATGGCTTTGATTCATCACCTGAGCAAGAAAAGACACGAAAAATTCGAAACAGCGGATGCCCCGAATGTCGATCGGAAGGCTCTTACTCCCCGGCAACTCCAGCTCATCCGGCTTGTGGCCAACGGCATGACCAATAAAGAGATCGCGGCAAACCTGAATTTATCTCAGTTCACCGTGAAGAATCATATACGCCGGGTCATGCGGCAGGTGGAAGCGGCAAGTCGCTACGATGCCGTTAACCTGGTTCGTGCCACCGGGCAGCTCACCACGCCATAGGCCGCAGACCTTCGGCGACTCATCCCCCCAATGTTGAGGTATTTGAGTACCACGTTGCAGAGCGGCGGGAGGAGTTGGAGTGATTTCGAACCGTTGCGTACGCGCAGGTATCCATGGAGGTGGCGCGTAACCCAAGAAAAGATGGTAGAAGAAACTGAGGAATCAATACCGCAGGAGTGGTTGGCCTGCTCACCGGCCAGGGCTAAGGTCTCGTTCGATTGTATGTTCTCTCTCCGGCGCCAGAGAAGGGGCCGACTCGGTCCTTTGTGCGACCGGCGGTTCTGGCGCGCGTGTCGACTCCAATGCGGATCGGTGTGAAACATCGCGGCCAAGCCCTTCGGCAAGAGCGGCTTTGTCGTTGGTATAGATTTGTGCGTCGTAGCGGGCGCGCGACACCGCGACATATGCCAAGCGACGATTGACGAGCTTCTCCCCACCTTGCTCGGTGTCAACATGGATGAGCACGCGGTCGGCAGTCTGACCCTGACTGCTGTGGCTTGTCACCGCATAGCCGTAGTCCAGATGCGGATTCTCTCGAATGTTGAACGCGATCGCACGGCCTGAGTCCAGTCGGATTCGTAAGTTGCCAGTGTCGTCGATCTTCTCGATCATGCCCAGCTCCCGGTTGGCGACATGCTGATCTCGATTCGGTGCGGTGAACTGTATGCGGTCGCCTTCGCTGAACGCTCGTTCTGCCTCTCGGTACAGCGTCACGCCTTGTAAACGGCGCGGGTCGTAGCTAAGGCGCTGGCCATTTATCCGTTCCACTGTAACGTGATTCTGCTTCTCGTCAACGCTTTCGACGCGCGCGTACTCTCCTGGTGAAATGCCGAGGGTCTTGCTGCCCTTAGCGTACCGCACCACATTGCCGGGTTCGTATTGGGCAGCCCACTGGCGATCCGCTCCAGTGATCTCCTGCCGGGCGACCAACACTCTCATCCGGTGTTCGCGGTAGGTCATCTGGTTCGTATCCTGCATGGCATAGTGGATTGCTTGGTTGATTGCCATCCGCGACTGGTTGTCGGGAGACACGACGAGCGTGCCTCTCGACTGCTTCGCATATTCGTGCGCGATTACAGCGATGCGGTCGTCCCGGTCGGAGATCTCATGTACGCGACCATCGGCATCGAGTTTTTGCATCGCCTCTGTGACTTGCCCTCGTGAGAGCTTTTCTACAACCTCTTTGAGCGCCGGGTCTTTCTGCCGTACGATCTCATCCAGTCGAGCCGTCTGGATTCCTGCTTCCTGTAATTGCTGATACGGTCGGCCTGCTTCAACTGCTTGGTGCTGGCGTGTGTCACCAACAAGCAGTACACGATCACTTGGTCTGAGCCGTTGGAGGAATTCGTTCACTTGCCTGGTGCTTGCCAGACTTGATTCGTCCAAGACATAAAGGCGTTTCCGGCCATCGTGCCGCTCATCGGTTTGGGCAAGATGCCGCTGCAACGTGCTCGATGTGATTCCGCCTTCTCCCAATTTCTGTGCGGCGCGAGAGGTGGGCGCTAACCCCTTGACGATGTACTCCTCTCGCCCGGCAGCCTCACGGATGGCCACCAGCGAGGTAGTCTTGCCCGCACCGGCAACGCCTTCCAGCGCAGTTACTTGATCGCGACTCGCCAGGATTTGCTCGACAGCCCGGCGTTGGGTTTCGCTCAGATGCGGGTGAGCTTCTCGGATTGCTGTGCGCGTGCCAAAAGTCGCCAGCGCGGGATGCTGGCCTTGTCCCGCGCGCATGATATTGATGTTGCCTTGCTCATAGCCGATCATCTCCGCGGTTGTAAATGCACGATCAGGTGAACTGCCTTTCTTCTGTGCTTCCACGAACTCGCCAGATCTGATGCGCTCCTCAAGGTCGGCTTTTACGTCCAAAAGTGTCGCCCCACCCATGGCGCGCCGGAGCGCATCCGTCAGTAGGGCGCGTTCATCCGCTACAGCATCGCGTTCGAAGTTTCGTTCCTTTGCGAAGCTTACAGCCGAGTGCGCGATCTTCTCTCCCGAATCTTGGCCAGCGGCGTGAGCCCTATCTCTTGCACGCTCCTTCACATGCTCAGGTTGATCACCGAACTCAGATGCCATGCCCTTGTGCCGCCGCTGCATCTCTTCGTGTGAGAGTTCGATCTTTGGTTCACGCGTCTGGTGCGCCGCGATCTGCGCCGCCCCCGCCCCTCGTTGATTCTCTTTCGCCAGATGCTCTTCGATCTGTCTCCGGCGCGGACTCGAAGCCTCAAGATACTCGCGGCTATAACCCTTGATTTCCGGTTGACCGCTCTTGCCGTGTTCAATCTCGTAGCCCAACGGTTGCAAACGGTGCGCCAGTTCCGAGCGATACACAGCGGTGGCGTATTGCTGCGTGCGGTAAAGTTCCTGCGGTTGCAGCGGGCGCGTTTCACCATTTTCAGTTTCTGTCAGATTGAAGAAGACGACGTGCGTGTGAAGCTGCGGCGCTGCATAACCGTTTACTGGCCTCGCGCTGTCGTGCTCGAATTTCACAGCAACCCACTTACCCGTTGTCTCCGGTGGAAGATTCCCTCCAAGCCGGGCCTGGACATAGCGCTCCAGTTCATCCAATGCAACCCCAACACTAACTCGATGGGCTTCCTGCACCCGTTCATCTCCGCCCACGAGCGCAGTCAGCGATACGCTTTTCGGTGCCGAGAACGTCGCATCCCAGCCAGCACGGTGCTCCATCGCCTTGACCGTACTGCCCTGCTCGTTCACATATTCCCGCGCCGTCTGATAACGAACCAGCTGCTCGCCAGTAACCGGGTGTTGGCCATCGCTGAGCCGTCGAAAGTGCTCCTCTTGCACCGCGCCGTGCAACCCCCATTTCTCGGCCAGTTTTCCGTGCCACTCGCCGCGTATCCGCTCGCCTTCGCTGTAGTAATTCTCCTGTGCGTTGCTGAACTCCTCCTGATGGTACGCACGAGCTTGACCTGCACTGAGCGGTTTGGAAATAGTCAGCATGTGCCTCTACTCGAAGAATCGTCTCTCTGGTAGCTTCAAAGCGTGCTCCAAGTTTTGATCCTGAGTCGGCGCTTGCTTTATTGGCGTAGGTTTCTGCGGCGCGCCACTTGACGGTGGAGTGCTATCTGTTCCCGCTGCGGCTGTTGCTGTCTTGGGCGGCTCCTGGGGCAATGCCTCTGCCTTGACTAAGACAGGGGGATTGTTTTTGCTGAGCGGAACATGGAGTTCTTTCTTGGAACCCAATACCCTGGCCAGGATGGTGCGAAGCGAGTTCACTAAGCCCATGCCACGGGAGCTTTGCCGGCGGTTCAACTGCGCCGGGGGCGTCAACTCCGGGCTTCTAAGTTTCCTCCCGTAGCGCAGCGCAAAAGAACGTTTCTGGTCTAGATACGTCGCTGGCAACAGGCCCGCAAAGAATAGAACCAGCCCTGCCCACAAAGCTGGCCGGACAAGATCCATGAGGGTTTGGTTTTGATAAATCAACTGGCCGAGGTAGGCGTGCATCTCGGCGTTGTTGTAATAAGCGCGATGGAGTTCAAGACGCAGCGCGCCATGCTTTACGGCTTCCTCGGTGAGCGCGAAAGTATTCTCTCCGCTGCCCGACATCGCGGGTAGCACATCGCTGTCCAGTGCCAATCGTCTCCGTTTCCGTGTGACAACTTGGAGCATCGTGTACGAGCTGTTCTCGCGCACTACCCCGGCCACCTGCGAGCCCAGATAGGCGGGCAAATAATGTCGTTCAAGGGGCGTCCAGCCCCGCATGTAGCGGAAGCCCTGGATTCCAAGAGTTGCCACAAGGGATATGAGTACTAAGGCGTAGGTATAGACCGGCTGAATGCTCGACTCTCCCGTGCGCTTTGTTCGGCCCCAATTCATGCTTGTTGATGCTCCCATTGTGCTGTCTCTCAACTTCGCTGTGGCTCCGTAGTTGTCTTTGTCAGCCGTTCCAAGGCCTTTGCCGTCTTGCTCGCATCGGCCCGATTAATAATGTCGTCCATGGCCGTGCTCGTGAGCGGCTCCCGGTTGGCTATGGTGAACAGAATATTCATCAAGATCATTCGCAGGGCCAGTAATTCCGCCACAATGATCTGCTCGGCGGGACTTGGCTTAGCTGTCTTCAACAAAGCATCACGCACCCACTCGCTGATCGTTTGATCGCCCGCGAGGGCTTCAAACTGCGTGTACTCCTCTTCGGTGACTTTGGTGCTGATGGATTTGCTGCGTGGTGTAGGCATTGGGCACTCCTGAATCTAATTCGAAGGCAGGAAAATGGGAGCGATCTGTCGCCTAACAAAATCAACAAGTTCCCATATGGGAACCACAGGTTGGCGAACAGGAACCACGGTGAGCGGGAAAACGCTAGCTGCCGCGTTTGCAGCAAGTTCCCGTATAGCAACCTTGGTTGCTGTACAGCACCCGAAACGGGGTGACGTGTCATTCCCTCCACCCGGTGCCGAAGGCACCGCTCTTCGAAAACGCGGCCCCCGCCACCGATTCGCGCGATCAACCCTGTTCGCCATACTCGAGTTGAAGCTCCTGCAACCACCGCTGAACCTCGGGGATGGCCCACGCTTTCTGGAACAGGTTGCGCAGGGCGTCCCATTCTTTCTCGGTGAACTCGATGCCCACGTCGCTCTGCCGAAGCCAAAGCGTGAACTTCGCTGGCCCCTTCTCCTTGGCCCGCGTCACGAGGAAATGCCTACCGTTCCAAGAACGCGTGGCCGACCATCCTTCGAGCATGGCGTGAAACTCGGCCAGGTTGGGATACCGGGCATTGAGATAACTCACCCGGCGCACCGGTCCGAGGTCAATATTCACACCCAATTCCGGACAGGCATTCGTCGTGAACGACAGCTTCAGCTCATTGGACTCCAGCTGATCAGCCAGGATAATTCGTCGGCGAAAATCATCCTCGTTGTGGCTTGCTAGTCGCACCGGCTGGCGGCCGTGCCGCACCCAATGGCCCCGCGCCGCAAGGCCCCAGAGAGTCGCCCAATAGGGGGCAAGGATTTGGTCGAGTCTGGTGCTCTCAACTCCTTCGTCTCGAATGGCCGTGAGGAAGCATCCTCCGACTGTGCCAGGGCTCTGCCATTTCTCGGATGGTTTCAGCAGTTCCTTGCGAATCGCAATCTGCTTCAGAACTGCTTGGTGCCTTTGCTCGGCATCGTCATCCGAGAGTCGAACATCCGTGGAGTGGCCACCAAGGTTCCCAAAGTAATACCAGACGTGCCTCGAAACTGGCTTCTTCCGGTTCTGATAGACGGCCTCGAACGCATCGAGCAAAGTGAGATAAGTCTCCCTGGACGGAATTGCGGGCCAAAGCAGCGGAGGCTCCTGAGTTTCTTCCTCCGTGCCGATCTGCACGTACTGCGCGAGGACATCCCATTCGGCAATGGACAGGGTGTGCTGTGATTCCCACTTCTTTCGAATGTGGTAGAGCGAAGCCGTTGGCGCACTGAGCATTTCATGGCGCGCCGTCTCGCGGTCCATGCCGACAGCGCGCTCCTCGATCACCAAGAAGGCAGCTTCTGCCAGAGAGACACCACGGCCCGTCTGGTCGGACAAGAGCCTCTGATAGCGTTCGAGGAGCTTGAGGCGGTCTTCGTTGAGACGAATGGAAATGACCTCGTGGCGGGGTTTCTTGGAAAGGATTCCCATGCAGTTGACACAACCTCCTACTGTAGGTGTAACATCATAGTTGGATGTTAGCGCATCTCGGGAGGGTTGCCAAGAGAATTCTTCAAAGGGCAATCCCCCGGGCCTCCAAAGGGATACCAAGCCGGAACAGCCACATGAAATACCGCAATACACAATTCGCCGCGCGCAAGAACCCAGACTCGCCAAGAGTGCATGGCTTGCGCCTCAAAACGAATTCGCCATCCGCGTCACTGAGAGGTGCAGAGGATTCATGCGAGCGGGACAGGGCGCACCGTGCTCCAGGCGCAGTGGGTTCATACGAAGGGAACCGAATGGAAGTCGCAAGCCACGTTCGATTTGAACCCTTACTGGATGTTGCCCAAGCGGCAAAACTATTAGGAATTCATCCCAAGACTCTGCAGAGACTTGCACGCATCGGCTCCATACCTGCGTATCGCGTGGGGAGATTTTGGCGTTACCGCGCTTCTGATATTGAAATGTGGTTGCGTTGTAGTGCAAACTCGAATCGCCAACCCGCTGACCCCGTGGATTTCACACAGGAGAAGACTCAGTGAAATTCACACGTCAACGGTATCAATCAGGAAGTTTGACCAAAGAGAAGCGAAAGACTGGCCCAGCAGTCTGGATTTTCAGATGGCGAGAGAACCAGCCGGATGGCAGGGTCAACCGAAAGGTGGTTGTGGGCACTTTGGAACAGTTCCCAACCAAAACGGCGGCATGTAAGGCCGCTGAGCCGCTTCGCGCAAGCGCCATCGCGGAAAACCCCGCAGTGCCTGTGACCGTCACGCAATTGGTCAAGCACTATACAGAAAATGAACTGCCCGACAAGGCTCATTCCACGCAGCGTACCGTGGAGACATCTCTGCGTGTCTGGGTTACTCCTAAATGGGGTGAATGCAGGCTCTCAGAAGTCCGAACGGTTGAAGTTGAAGCTTGGCTGCACCGGCTTTCGCTCGCGAACGCTACAAAGGCCAAGGTCAGAAATGTCATGCACGTCATCTTTGCCCATGCTTGCCGTTACGAATGGCTGCAGAGGAATCCCATCAGCCTAGTGCGGCAGAGCGCGAAGCGGAGAAAGACGCCTGATGTTCTGGAAGTCGGAGAAGTGAAGAGCCTTCTGGCTAAGCTTCAGAATCCCGCCCGCGCGCTGGTCTTCCTGACAGCCGCCACTGGCTTGAGGGTATCTGAGGCTCTGGGCTTGAAGTGGTCTGACCTGGACTTCGACGATGGAGTCATCAACTTGGCCCGTGCTATTGTTCATCAGCACGTCGGCGAGATGAAGACCGAAGCATCTCAGAAACCCGTTCCGATGGATGGCGCGCTTGCTGCTGCGCTCCAATATTGGAGCACGCAGACTTGGTATCGCCAGCCGGATGACTGGGTTTTCGCCAGCCCGAAGATGCACGGCAAACAACCGTACTGGCCGGAAACACTGCTAAGGTGCTACGTGAAGCCCGCGGCAAAAAGCACGGGAATCGTAAAGCAGATCGGCTGGCACTCCTTCCGCAGGACGTTTGCAACGCTTCTAAAGGGTAGCGGCGAGGATGTAAAGACCGTTCAGGAACTGATGCGCCACGCGAGCAGCAGACTTACACTGGACGTGTACGCACAGGCCCTGACGCCAGCGAAGCGGGCGGCGCATTTGAAGGTTGTCGAGATGATTCGACCGACGGTGGGAACAACTGGTTTCCTTACTGTTCCCACGTATAAGGAAGCCGAGTCCGTAACTGCTTGATTTAATGGAGCGGCCTATGAGAATCGAACTCACGCCTGAACCTTGGCAAGGTTCCGTACTACCATTATACTA
>Ga0209039_10002435_pt1 | contig 15789 bp, 18 predicted proteins | sample BogFormECP12_OM1_FD_188238 | JGI IMG/M metagenome (GOLD analysis project Ga0209039, IMG submission 188238) | Bog forest soil microbial communities from Calvert Island, British Columbia, Canada - ECP12_OM1 (SPAdes) (version 2) | ecosystem: Environmental > Aquatic > Freshwater > Wetlands > Bog ... | reverse complement strand
GTTTATTGTAGCATCTGAGGCTTTGAGAATGTTGAAGGCATTTAGCCATGCTTGCTCGTCATTGTTAGCGCGTTCTGACGTACCGAATTCATTCAGTTTTTCGCCTCGATGTTCCTGAAACTTCAAGGTACTGAAGGCCTGTTCTGAAGTCTGCCCTGATTCAACCCCGGTGAAGACCTCGGCGAGTTGCCGTTTACAGCTTATAGATGCGCTTTCGATTGCATTGAGAAAGTCCAAGAAAATCTCTGCGACTTTCTGAGCCTTGTCGCTCATACAGTTCCCTCAGAAAATTCTCTGCATGCAGGAGTTTTCCCATTCTTGTTGCAAATATAGCCTTTCCAACAACGACGATTCTCTCGCCAGTGGACACATTGAGCGCAAAAATAGAGCTCAGAGCTTTCATGGGATTTCGTCGAGAGCTCGGCATCACTCATTTCGCAGGGACCTCCTGGCGGAGTAATCCTCGTTTTTCGAGGTCTTCGCGGATCAAGTCCCTCAGATAATCGCTCTCGTTGAGATGGCCGTCAGTTTCTAGCACTTTCTCAATGGCTTTTTGCATGGATTCGGTGATGCGTGTTCCGATGGAAACGGTTTCTTTCACGCTATTCTTGATTTGCATATACGTCATCGCTTGTGATTAAGCGGTAACGCTTATATTGTAACACTTCTGTAACAGTTACACTTGTGAAACAGAAATATGACACTGGAAAGTGACGTAATAGATATCTTGCTTCAAAACTCAAGGCTACGACCAAGTCAAATCAGGAAGATACTGTTATCGTTGCCTGGCTACAATAACAAGAACACCCAAGGAAAGAGGAATAGGCTTCTAGATGTTCAGATAAATAGACTTCTCACACATCTCGTAGAAGACGACTATATTTTAAGGGAAGACGTCAAGCATGGAGAAGTCCGCTACAGCTTGACAAAGAAAGGAAGGAAGAAGGCTCCCTCGCTATCAATGCGCGACAAGGCAACAGATCCTCAAAGGTTTCTGGAAGTGTCTTTTCAGGAGATTCTCAAAGCCCCGATAAATACACATGATATTTCTGATGAAAAAACAATCCAAACCTTGCATGAAATTCAGCCAGAAGGGACGGCTCCTATTCAAGTCGCTTTTTGGCTTGACCAAGAAAATCAAAGCCAAGTCGATGCTGTAATTAAGAACCTCCAGAAAGATGTCGACCGGTCACTTATTCCCAACATTGACCACTTGGCTTCAAATTTCGCGTTTGCTGTCAAGAATGCACTTGCTGACGCTAAGAATCTATGGTATGAAGATGAGGGTCCTCTACGGATGCAGAAGTTAGTTAGACTCGCGAAGGAAAGCTTGAATTTTGATGCTATGGTCTGCTTTCGTTTCAATGGAAAACAAATCGTGGCTAATTTGGACTGGGACAAATACAAAGCGCACTACGAGAAACCCGATAGACAAGAAGAGGAAAAATATGAGAAATTCAGAAAAGGAGTGAACGGGAAAGGTGAAACACGAAAAGCTTGGATTAGAACTAATATTCTAAAGAAAGCGCGTGAGGCTCAAGACAATTTTGGAAAGAACGTTCTTAGTAAGACCTTCAGACGCCTGGACTATAAGGAAGTATTCGAGTTTGAGGAAGGAGAATGGAAGCTTATGCTTTCTCCTTCAAGTTCTGAAAGTCTCTTGATGAATGAGTATGCTGAACGTAGGCTTAGTGCAAAAATGCGCGAGAAGGCAGGGTTAGGCTCGCTTCCTGACCCCCCATCTATTGATGAATGCAAGGAAGCATTCGAAAGTCTTCAGAAAGAAGGTGCTCTTGAGATTGTTCCTGTCTACTTCTACAAGGTGAACAGAAAGAACGGAAATAGGGCTTTCCAGAGAGATGTAAGAAAAGTGTATGATGAAACGGGTTATTCACTTGATGATATTGCATTGGGAGTCTCTGAAATGCGAAGATTGCACGACGAACAGGCAGGCAAAAAACCTAGCGGTTAGTCTTGATTTGTCTGTTTCCTGCGCCTCTTTGGCCTCGGTGGAGCCTCAAGCACGTTAAGCATCGTTTCGACATAGCGAGTCAACTCAGGACTAAGGTTCATTTCTTCAAAGAGTTTCTGTGCTTCCTCTGGATTCTTCTGAACAAAAAGATTATAGAACACTGCAGCCGCGATACGTCGACCGTCAAGGTTACGTTCACCTCGTACAACGCAGAAAGCAGCTATTTTCCTCAACTGTTTTCCTAAAAGATTCGCGAAAACAACGTTTTCCTCGTCGTTAGTGTGCATTCCATAGTCATTCATGAATTTGGAGCCGTAACTGAGGAAGGTTTCCGTTGTTGGATGGTCATACCGTTTGGTTATCAGTCGGATTTGCATGGCTCTTAAAGGTAGGTCGGTAGGTCCATTTTTTCCTTGAGCTAGAATGCGGAATAGTCCTTTTCCGTCAGGGGGAGCGCCGAGTCCATGACCGAACGCGAGCTCTGAACCTGGCGAATAATTGCCTTCAGCATGAGCAGACGTTATGTTACCCTCTTCAATAGGAATTCTGGCATCTTCAAGCGCAACATTGTCGGACCAAACCGCGCCGCAACCACAACAAGCGTATTCCTCATCTTTTTCGACCATTTTTCCTCCGCAGTCCAAACATATTCCAGTGTCCGAGACGAATTGGTTCTGGAATTCCCGAGGGATCCTTTGTCGCAGAAAACTGAGAGATATTAAGGCCTCGGACTGAATCTGTTTGGGAACAATTTCAAGCAAAACGGTCGAGCTTATTGTTTTATTTTTTATCCTTAAAAAGTTTGCGTACAGCAACCTTAAACTTTACCTACGACAAGCTTTCCAAAGAAACTATGACATACAGCAACAGTGAGGTTGACAGACTGGGCATGTTTTGAGCTAAAAGGTCCACCTTATTTGATGAAAAAGTGTAGTGCCGGTTACACATTCATGCCTATTGTCGTAAACCTTATGATACCTTCTTATAGGTCGCTGATGTGTCGTTGCGGAAAGGTTTGAATGATATGAGTGCTATTGAAAAAGAAAGCAGTGCGTTTCAAAGCTACAAGTCTGAATGCACTAGGAAAAGACGGAAAAGAAAACTTGCGAGATTGGCTCCTCGATATAGACCTGCTCAAATGCAATAATTTTGAGCGGTGATAAGATTGAGTGATAAGCTAGACGACAATTATCATGTTGCTATACTTGAGCCAAAAACCCGTAAGCCTCTCGGTAAGGAAGAACAGTTCCAGACACTTGAAGAGGTACTGGGTTTTCTTCACAAGTTTGAGGAAAGCGAAAGAATCCGTGATAGACTGTTCGTATGCTTGATGGGCTTAAAGGGTGGAGTAAGTGAAGTGGCTATCCATAGGAAGGAATTTCAAGTGGGAAATCAAATATTGCTGGTCAAACCCCCTGAGAGATTTCACAGATTGTTCTGGGGAGGGTTTGAGTTAGAGTCTAAGAAATAGATGAGGTGACTTGGGTGACTAACAGAAACACGAAGATTCCGAGACCATTCAAATTCAATAAAATTGAGCGCACGCGGCTCTATTCCTTCTTTTTCTTCTTGAACAAATCCTTATCTAAATAGAGGATGCCAAGTTTGCTTAGAAATTTTCTTAAAGAAGGATAATTACGTGTCTCGTCTATGTCTCCTGAATCAAGCAGATTGTCAGATGCAACAGACAAATCGAAGAGTGCTTTCTCCAACTGCTCGTAGGGCATATCTAACAGTTTAGCCAACTTTCTCCAAAGCTCACGCGTACGTGCTTGTTTTGTCACGCGTTTCTTTTCTGTCAAGCCTTATTCCTTCTTTTCGTTCTCCATGAGCTTAGCGAGCGCATACTCAAAAGCGTGTGATCTGTTCCTGAACCTGAAGGACTGAACTTCTTTATCGGTCCAGTCCAGGAGGCGCTTCTCGATTGTGATTGTGACTTTCTGTTTCGGCATACTTTCCATTCAATCACCTTCCTTTTTAGGTTTTATCTTACATTGTCTTACAATGGTAACCCTTATAAGCGTTTAGCATATAACACCTTAAACACCGAAGGAGAAAGCCAAAGATGGAAATGGTCAAGTTAGAATTAGACAAGCCAGTGTTCGAGAAACTCAAGGCATCAGCTGAACTTGCAGGGTACAAGGATCCATACGTTTACTTGACAAGCCTCATTCTCGATAAGGCAAGAGAACAAGAATTGAGAGGTTGCCCCCACTGTCCCGTCAATGCAAAGGCTGAAAAACCACTCTTAGAAATGACTAAGCTATCAATCGACGGACGGCTTCATAAGGACCTTGAAGATACCGCGAAAAAAGGTGGTGAACGGCCTGAATGCTTCGTTTGCGACCTTTTCACAGACATGATAGACGGATTTGGGTATCAACGGAAGGCGTAAGCATGGAATACTCTGATGAAAAGTTGCCTGAACCAAAAAACCTCCATGAATTTCTGCAGACACTTAAGCAGATGCTTGAGGAAGTAAGAGTAGCTAGAGAGGAAACTCGGAAACAAGAGAACGTAATGGCTGTGTAGAATCTACACTGTTTCCCCTTTCTTTTTTTATTTTTTTATTGCTGAACGTCTTCAATGAATTTTCTCGGAATAATCGCTTTTTCTATTGAGGGTCCTCAAAGTGTCATACGGAAGAACGAGTAAGAAAACATACGAACAGCCTCCGCAGACGTCTGGTCCTTCAGGGAAACGGTTCAAGCCTGAAGGCAAGTCCAAAGCCAAAGACTACGAAGAGCAGCTTTCAGAGAAGTTAGAGAAGTCTGAATGAATGAGCGCGTTTCGCGTGAGCAGCTAAGTTTCCATTTTATTTTTCTTCCTCTTCCTCAGAATAGAGATTACAAAAAGAGAGTGGAATTTAGTAGTAATATGTTATTGTTACGGTTTCAGTTGCTCCGCTGCCAACAACAAGTCCGTTACCTACTCCTATCGTAATGCTTGAAGATGGTAGTACGGGGAATGCTGATGTACCGCCTACGTTTACTGTTATCTCTTGGTTATAGTTGACTCCGTGAGATGTGTAGCTTACTTCAGTCCAGGTGCCACTAACAGTTGAGCTATCAACATTTATAGTAACGTATCCAGCATAATTCGCTGATAGAGTGAAGGTATAGTATGCTCCATTTCCTTCCTCTACTGTTTTATCAATTGCCACAGGGTAAGAGTCGTTAAGACTGATGATATTATTGTAAGCAGTAATGTTACCAGAGAGCCAAGTCTGCAGTTGAGTTATTTGGTTAAGAAGGGTTTGGTATTGCTCGTTAGTATAGCTATGGTCACTAACATAACTGTTGTACGCAGAAATGTTACCAGAAAGCCATGTTTGCAGTTGAGTTATTTGGGCGTTCAATAATGTGATGTTTCCAGTTAGCCACGTTTTGGTTTGAGTAAGCAAAGTCTCGTTTCCATTCAGCCATGTTTGAAGTTGGTTGTTTTGGTTTTTCAGATTGTTATAGCTGTTCTGTGCTGAAATGCCCGTTACCGTGAAATATGCTATAAGGGCTATCAAGACGATGCAGATTATCCCAAGTGCAATAGTAACACTTCTACTGACCATTTTCTTTGGTTTCGGTATACTTAGGTTTGTTTCATCGATTTTTGTTTCACTCATTTTTAAACCTCTAGTTTGTCTTCTGTTGCTGAGTTGATTTAAGACTTATGTGCGTGGAGTTGAATCTAGGTCTAATAATGTCGCTTTGGTTCGCTTCGCAAAAAACAGGCGTGTGTATACCCTTATTGTCAACTAGATTTAATCTATATTAAAAGTCCATGCTGAAACCGAGGAGTACGCAATTCGTGTGTATGCCCTGCAGCTCTGAGTCTGAGTCTGGGGACAGCTAAGAATCAGTATTGTAGGGGTGGGGAGCTCTCGTATGTAGTGCGTATATGCGCATTGTTTTAAGTGGTTTTTTCTAGTGGTGAGAGTAAGTGCAAGAACAGACAGAAGTCTTGGCGTTACCATTCAAAGGCAAAGCTGAGCTGGGGGAAAACACTGAGCTGTTTCTCAGTCGAGTCAAACCGAGTACCGCGAGAACCTATAGGGTAGCGCTCAATGCCTTCGCTAATTATCTGTGCGGGTTAGGGGAAGGATCAATAGATTCGTTTGTTCTCAAGGTCGACGCGGAGAACCGCCGCCCATTGTCTGAGGGAAAGCGTGACTACGCAGAGAAGACCTTGATAGGGTTCAATCAGCGTCTTCAACGAGCAGGGATGGCTAACAAATCAACTAGGACCTATCTGGCTGCGATTCAAGGTCTATGCCTCTATTTGAAAGTGGGTTTGACTCTGAGCTATATTGGATTGCCGAAGGACAAGACGCAGGTTCAAACATACGTATGGAACGATGCTGATGAAGTAGCAAGATTTCTAGATCTGTTCAAGCTTGACTCTTACCAGGCTCTTGGACGATTGCTGTTCCAAAGCGGTCTAAGCGTGTCGGATGCTCTAAGTTTGTGTTATGCAGATATTGAGAAGGAACTAGGGAAAGGAGTATCGCCGTTGCTACTTGACTTCAGGGTTGAAGGCAGAAGCAAGACTAGCGTCAAGTTTTGTACCTTCTGCGGTGCTTGGACGATTAGCGCTCTGCAAGACTACTTAAAAGGCAAGACTCTTTATCCAGATACTAAGCTGTTTGATTTGACTGTCGAATCTGTTGATTCCTATTTTAAGAATAGAGCTATCGCCTTCATAGGAAAATACCACGACAAAACTAATCCTTGCTCTCCACATTCTTTGAGACACGCCTTTCGCTCGATAACTCACAAGAGCCGTGCATTGACAGACGCGGACCTTGAGTATTTCATGGGGCATGGTGAAAGTGGGAAGATGAAGATAGAGAATACGTATGTGACTCTGGGTCCTGAAGACTGGCGTAAATCTTACAGACTTATCGAAGGCTGCTTAACACCTTCCTATCTTCAAGGTCAAATCAAGACTCTTTAATCATGGATTTCTTTTTGAAAAAAACCGTGGCATACATATACTGTTCTCGATGAAACTTTTTAATGAATATTAAAAGGCATGGGAAAAGAGGGGGCCCCCGGACAATTACACATACGTTTGTTCTGCTCTCTTAGTTCTTGGCATTGTTTAATAGCTTAATACTAATGGGGGAGGAGTTAGCGAGGCATACATACATACATATCATTTAAGAGATAGACATCGTGTGCGAAATATTTCGCAGACGACACTTGCGAACCTACATTAGCGAGGGGAAGTAGTTGCAAGTCAGCATGGTTCATGGTCCATATCAGACTCTAATAATGGATTTTTTTCTTCTTTCTTTTTTTCTGGGCCTATTAGGTTAGGACGCATAGACCATTTTTAACTGCCATTAAAAGACCATGCTTTGAGATGTGACGGGGAGGTTTTCTAGTAGCGCGAGCGCGACTCTTGTTTCTTTTCTACTGCATTATAGTAAAATTAGAGTCTAGGTGGGGCTATGTGAGTTTAGTTCCTAATGTTCAGTATTTGATGGGAAACCTACCTGTAGTTTAGTATTCCTCAATTAAGTACCTATTTTTCTGTTAGTGCTAGACTTGCCAACAGATAGGAAAGTAACTAGCGTCAGTTTCGATAAGACCCTATGGGCAAACTTCAGAGCTGAAGTAAAACATCGAGGCGAACAGATTCAAGATGTCTTTGATAGGCTGATGGCTTCCTACGTATCACCTACAGGGAAAAATACTAACGCTGCCAAGACCGTGACGGTTACGACTGAGGAAGAGGCTTGGCGTCCACGTACTCCAAGGATTAATGCTGACAGCATGGTGAGAGAAGAGGAAGAGGACACTGAGACAGAAGAGGACGACACGGAGGAGACTGACGACGAGGAAGAAGATACCTTTTCGGTTGTGCCTCACTTACCTGGAAGCAGTCCCCTTGAAATAGACGACGAGCCTGAAGGGGAAGAGGAAGCCGACGAGGATGATTCCGAAGAGGAGGAATGGTGACATGACACTATCAATCAGGCTTAGAAAATGGCCATGTTTCTTCCTGAATAGAGAATTGATTAGATTTCCTTCTTAAAGACCGCAATAACGTGTAAACTGCCTCCTGTTTCGCCTATGGTGTATATTTTCGTCAATTCCCAACCTTCCATACCCAACTTTGCAAATTCTCTCTCAGACTCAATTTGGCTAGATGGTGGGTGTACATCAACAAACTTGTATTCCCAATTCGTCATGTTCTTACCTCACTTGGTAATCTAAGGAACGACAGAGATAAAAAATGTGGGGTAAGGAAGGGTTAACCCGCGTGCGCTACAAGTGGCTAACCCTAATCCAAAACGCGAGCCGGGAGAAGTCCTAAATTGAGATGAGGGGAGATGGTAGTTTTGCTCACTAGGGAGAAAGGGAGAAGAGAGAAAAACTTACCACCATTTCCCTCAGTCAATTTCGATAATGCACATACATGTCACTCTTAAGTTTATCTTCGATTTTTGAATCAAATTTACAAAAAACTGGTGGGAATCAGAACGAGTCTCTTTTCCCTAGTAGAACAATCCCTGAGAAGTTAACAGAAGCTAAAGAATTATCCGGTGAAGTGTCCGATGTGCGGCTTGAAACTTGATTGACTGAAGCGTAGCGCGCACTCAAGAGCGAGCTCTGGCCTCGTATTGTACTTGCATTATAGCTTGATTGTCTGGATGACGAACAAAGATGACGGAACAAGCGCTGTTTTCGCAGCTATATCTAGCGGCGCCCTTGTTCTTGGTCAATGGTTTCCCACATTCTGGACAATTAACCGTGAGCGGCCGATAACGCATCTTCAAAATCCCTCATGGATAACTAGGGAAGATGATGTAATCTGTCTTATGAATCTCAGATAAGTGAGGGAAACTCGGCAGGATATTAACTTCAACCGTCCTCTCACAGTTTCAGCTAGGTCGAATCGACAAACCATTCTTATCCTCTAGCATAGGCCCTCTCTGTCGGGAGGTTTGACTGATGGGTAAGACTGTTCCAACTTACAGGATGGCTTTGGAGTTTGAGATTGAACACTGGAAAGGCTTCAGAAACGCTTTGGAAAGCAGCCGTGAGAAGGAAGCATTCGAGGAGTTGATGGATATGTGCAGACGTAATGCTATGGCAAGCAGCAACGCCTGCAACCCGGTTATCTTTGAGCCAATGGTCATGTCGATTCTTTTGGCTCAAGAGAGGAAGATAAGAGAACTTGAATGCAAGCTGAACATGGATCGCTAGATCCGTATACAAAAGCATCAACGAGGTACACAAAAAAGGGGTTATGTTCTGAAAGAATCACCAAACGGTCGGGAATACCTCACCCCGGCCACTTTTTGGTGATTTCGGTTACTACTTTCCCCTGCTTTAAAGGTGTTGCTCATTTTCGTTTCTTCAGGAATATCAAGCCTTCCTTCTAGGGAAACAGAGAGGTTAGCAGCAGTGTGTGCTCTTGTTGTTTCCGTAACCCAACGTAGATGCTCTTGTAATTCCCCTGCATATTGTGGCATCGTAGGGCATCAGATAGAAATACGCTTCCTCAGAAATGCCTGTTCCTGTTACGCTGAAAAGTTGGCCTTGAAACCAATATTGGGGAACCTTTTATGATAGAGATCAGCTGAAAATAGCGAGCCCCACAGGCGGTCTTCTGCAGCCGATTCTGTGGCTGAGGGAGTCGGGCTTCTTATAGAGCGCGTGTGCGCGCGTGTCTTTCCGAATGCAATTGCCCACCGGTCGCCCAATTGTCCTTTGGCGCTTCATAAATGACTATCTCGACTGCTTCCTTGGGAACTCCTAATTCCTCAAAGACTTTAGTTATCCCTTCGACTGTTTTCTTCTTGTTCTCAGGGCTCATGCCTTCCCATACAGAAACCTGAACTATTGGCATTTCATTTACGCCTCAAATAAAACTTCAATATCCCGCTAATTAATATGTTCCCATAATCGCGCGATCACCATTAGTGTTGTCAAGTCGTGACTTTACGAAAGCATACAAGTGCGGACTAGATATTTGCCGATGGTTCTGTATACAAAAGCATCAACAAAGTACACAATAAAGAAGCATTCGCTGCAGGATGCATCAAAAAGCCCTGCGAGGGACTCACCAACGAGAAATCCGGCAGAAAGAATGGAATGGATTTCGTTGTATCTCTTGTTAATCTTACGGACTCGATGTCGGGGCATTCGGGTTTCAAGTGATTAGAAATGAATAAGTTTAAATCTGGTCCGAAGATAAATTGGCAGTGTGCAAGAAAACTCCTTGCACTCAAAACCATAGGAGCTGAGTAGTAAATGTATAAGAAAGAAACACACAAAGCAGTTTGCGCTGACTGCGGAAAGGAATGCGAAGTTCCTTTCAAGCCAGACGGCAGCAGACCAGTATATTGCCGCGAGTGTTACGCGAAACGAAGACCACCACGCAGCTATTAAACTTACAATCTGTGTCGATTTCGTTTCTCGAAATTTCTCTTTTTTCATTACAATGCTGACTGCAAATGCATGCATTCCCGAAGTCTAGGTGAGAACTCGTCCGTGGATTCTGTCCGTATTCTAGCCAAGACGAAGACAATGATTCAAGTTGGCGTTTGACTGTAAACATCCTTATTTCCTGGAATCTCGCTTTCGAGGGCACGCTTTGTTAGGCGAATAAGTTTAAATCTGGTACGAGAGGAACTATTGACCATGGGAATTGTTTACGCCTGTATAGCACCTCACGGTTCCGAAGTTATTCCTGAGCTCGCTGGGAATAAATTCGATGCTTTTGATGAGACGAGGAGAGGGATGGAAAAGTTAGCTAAACAAATGAAGAAGCATGATCCTCGCACGATCGTGCTAGCGACCCCTCACGGCCTAAGACTCGACCATACCATAGGCGTTGTTACTTCATATTACTCAGAAGGAAGTCTCGAAGAGAAAGGAAAAAGAATCGCCGCCCGTTTGAGATGCAATCGCCGACTCGCTCTAAAGATTCTTCCAGAGACAAGGAAAGCGTGGCTGCCTATCGTGGGAGCCAATTATGGCGCGAGTGAGGGACCTGCTTCCTGCATGCAAATGGATTGGGGAACGCTAATACCCATGTGGTTCTTCGGAGCCCAAGGAAGAAACAAGCCCAGAATAGTAATCGTGACACCCTCAAGAGAAATCCCACTAACACAACTGGTCGACTTCGGTAAAATCATCGCGGAGGTTGCGGAAGCATCTCATGAAAAAATCGCCTTCGTAGCCAGCGCAGATCAAGGTCATGCACATGACAAAAAAGGGCCATATGGGTTTCATCCCGCATCAAGAGAATACGATGAATTGGTCATGAAAGCTGTAACAGAAAACAACCTGAAACAGCTTCTCACACTGGATCCACAGTTTATTGAAGATGCGAAGCCGGATAGCCTCTGGCAAATAGCCATCCTCGCAGGCTTGCTGGAAAGAGTCAACATGAAAGCTAGGCTCGTCTCTTACCAAGCACCCACCTATTTCGGATTGCTTTGCGCCAGCTTCGAAAAAATAGCAAAAGTCACACTATGACTTACCACAGTGACAAACATATCCAAAAGCACATGTAAACAAAACTTAGAATGCGTCCCTGTTCTCTTGCAGAATTTGTAGCGCGCCGAACTTGTTCTTGGGGAAAGCCATAAAAATTGAAAGCCCAAGCTCATTAGCGCCGCTCGGCTCACTTCTAGATTCCTTCGTGCACTACATTCGGTTACAATGTGCTATTGACGGAATCACATGATCATTGAGAAATTGAGGAACAATTCTTTGCTGCTCTGAACCAAAACGTATTGAGAATTTGAACACGAATCGGGAATCTGCAGATGTTCTAGAGAGGCCTGTCCGTTTTCTTTTCTATGAAGAGCTCGTTGCCTATTATTCTCAGTTTCAGGTTATTTTCTTTCCACTTAACGTACTCAGGATAGGAAACGTTCGTTCGTATACCACTCTTCGTCTGAACTGGTCGCCTCATGACAACGCTGAAATCCACTCCATCATGCTTGGCTATCTCCATCAGCAATCTCTCGATAGAGGGGTAAGCTGTCTTCGGCAAAAGATCCGCTTTGATAGAGTCCAAAAGCACTTTGTAAGTTCCTCTCTTCTCCTTAGCTATGGCTTTAACAAGCTCTAAATACTTGCTCTGTTTCCTATTTCTCTTTGACTCGGGGGTCTTTCTTACCCTCTCATATAACCTGTCTTTCCGGCCCTTCTTCTTTCTTTTCTTGACGAAATCCTTCATAACCAATGGCCTTTCGAACACTTCTTCTTTCATAGCGGACACACACATTAACAGCAATGGATTTCACTATATAAAATCAACGTGCGCACAGTGCAACTCAACCGATATCAGTGCGGAAAGCAATAAGCATTTTAGCTATTTCTGAGCCATGACAATCGATGAGGAATACAGCCAGATGACTGCTCCTGCAGAACCAAAATTTACAAAACGAATCATATTGTTCGTTGGCATTGGGCTGGTAGCACTTGTGGCCTATCTCTATTACTTCATTGGAACGGTAAATATTACTGAAATCATTGAGAAAACAAACCTCTGGATATACTCTCTGGCTTTCTTTGCCTTTTTGGCAGATGCCTTCTTCTACGCGCTTGCTTGGCATAGTTTGCTGAAAAGCCTTCACGTAAAAGTTAGTATTCGAAAAGTCATGCTCTATGCTTGGGCAGGAATGTTCTTTGACGCAGTCCTGCCTGATCCAGGCTGGAGCGGTGACATATCCAAAGCATACATGCTAGCAAAAGATTCCGGCGAAGACCCCGGAAGAATGGGGGCTTCCGTGGTAAGCCAGAAGATTATCGTTTCCACGGCCACAATTGTGAGCCTAATTATTGGCTTCACACTGCTGGGACTAAACTATAGCGCGCACGCCATAAGCTACACTCAAACAGATGTTATAGCCTTTGTAGCTATAGTCCTGGCACTGGCCACCGTCTCCCTGTTTGTACTCCTGCAGCTTAGCCTCAATGAAAAAGCGACAAAAAGAGTACTTGATTGGCTAATAGACGTAGCATCTTTCCTGCGTCGAGGAAGATGGAACCCCGAGAAATTCCGATATGGGGCATCTCAGACACTGAAGAAGTTTCACGAAGGAATAAGAGCTTTGGCTGCGAAACCTCGAACCCTAGTTCGGCCAGTACTGTTCTCCCTACTATCCTGGGGATTCGACCTCTCGATAACTTACATAGCCTTTCTCTCCCTAGGATACCGCATAATGCCCGACCAATTGCTGATTGTATATGCATTGACTGGAAGCCTACAAGCTTTCGGAGTATCCTTTCTTGGCTTTACCGAAATAGTCGTAACCGAATCCTACATAATACTCAACGTACCGAAAGACATCAGCTTCCTCGCGACACTCCTAACTCGAATCGTGACTTTATGGTTCAAGCTTGCAATTTCCTACGTGGTTTTTCAATGGGCAGGAGTGGGGCTACTGACAAGAAAAAACGAGGACATAAAATCAGTTCCAGCCGAAAACAGCCAAGAAAAGGAAAACATGCTTCGAAACGTGCCGAACTATATAAATAAGTCGCAGCAGACGCAGAAGAACTAAGAAAGGTCTTTCCATTGAGTCAATTTCCACCATAGCTCACGGACGCTCAAACGAATATATGCACTTCCAATAGTTCTATCAGCCACGCTTTCACATTCTGGTCGCTGAATACCTAAGGTCGACATTCGAAGAACCCTGTAACGTGCGGAATCTACAAAAAGACGTTAACTCAAGGCGAGAGGACACGAATAAGTTTAGCCAAAACAGTCAATCAAATGTTCGAATCAATTCCAAATAGACATCGTAAAGACGAAACTTGGGTTTTCAAGATATTTCAGGAGACCGACCAGCGAGCGCGCATGCTTGTTCCCAAATTCCCTAACGCGCCCATTTTTGGCAATCCGATCTACTTTTGATTTCCCCTCAGAATCGGAGGTTCAATAACGCGCCAATCTTAACGCCTAACGAACAGTCAAAACCAGTGCATTCTCTGATTGGCAGCCCAATCCATTCTTTTCAAGCCTTGCTAAACACCTTAGATTTGGCCTTAGAAACAAAACTGCCGAGCAGACTCTGAAAAAGCTCTGCAGACTGTTTTTCAACATCGAACCTTAGGATTCAACATTACATCTGGCCTTAGGAGTTGAGGGAGGGGGGTCGCCTAACGCAACATTACAATTTCAGGGCCCCCGCTAGAAACGAAAAGAAAAGGCCTATTCCCCAAAAAAACAGAAGCATCAACAGACGTATATGCTTACAAGTTCCACTCTTTCCAGGTCAGATCCAGCCTCAAAAAACGATGCTTCCCCGCATCCGAAGCAAGCAACCTCCAAAAGCGAAGCTGAATTCTAGAACATTAGTCACCTCTAAAACGAATTTAGGAACAGGCATGCGCTTTAAGCAAGACTGCCGCAATCTCGCTCCTTCGCCCAGATATATGAGCGCGATGAATCGTATCGTGCCCCGCGATTCTTATACTTTAAACAACAATCAAACGTCGGGAAGCGGAGTGATTTAAGAGGCGAATACTAACCGCTTTCCGGGTGTGCGCCACCAAAGAGAGCAATAGAACAGTTCGAAGCTGCTCGAAAATATATAAAGAACCAACCTGCGACAAAGGATCATGTTTTGGAGAGAGAACACACAACGGTTTTCCTCACGCATTTTATGTTGCCTGGCCGATTAATTGATATTGACTTATCACTAAATCATGTGGCTTCAAGAAAGAGGCGCCACAGGCGCTAAATAATTCGTTTTGACAGCGTGAATTCAATCGAAGTGCAAAACTATTTACATACAACCAGCAATTTTGAGCTCCAACACATGGCAAAAATGCTTGAGGGCCGCCTTCATATCATGGTCTCCGGAAACCTGAAGTGAACGAGGGAAGCGAACCTTTGCACTTCCGGAAAGAGTTGGTACGCATATGTAAAGAACTAAGATGATTGAAAACTGACGTTGACACTGCTTGGTTCACATCATCTTTCGCCCATAACCTGAACGATAATCTCCCTCTTTCTAGGATAAACGTCTGTTTCCACGAAAATCAACGATTGCCATGTTCCAAGCTTCGCGTGTCCATCTATGACTGGAACCGTCTTGTCGGGAGGCAGAAGCATTGATCTAAGATGGGAATGGGCGTTGGAAGGATGTGAATACTCATGGTTTTTTGCCGCCAGTGTGTCCAACAAACTACTGATGTCCTTCATTAAACGCCTTTCATTTTCCGTCAATATTATCGCTCCGGTTGCGTGAGGAGCGAACACGTGGACGATCCCGTTTCTTATGCCTGACTCTGCAACGATGACTTGAATTCGATCAGTCAAATCTATGAACTCTATCTCACCCTTGGTTGTAAGTTCAAAGGTGACGTTGAAAACTCCAAAGTCTGTCATCCAAATCTCACTCCAGATGTTTTGCTGTTTGCAACCTGTCTATTAAAGGACGCTCAATTAAACGTGTCCTCGGACGACGCCCTCTGAACGAACTTTGTTCTCTTAAAGGAAATTAATCACGCGGTTATCGGCGGCAATAAGAGATAAAACCAGAACTCGACGTAGGTCTTTTCCTGTCACGAGACAAAGCTTCCCTTATTCGATTTCAAGCCCAAATTCCTGAACGACCTCTTGACAGTCATACTTATCGCATAGGTTTGTCTAACATCCACTTCAGCAATTGGCAGCAGAAGTCGCGAAACTCATAATCTCGATGTTAGCGACAACGAAAATGCAAAGTCCTCTTGAAGACGACGAAGAAGGCCGAACAATCATTCTACCTCCAATTCTCCTTCTAGACCCCGCCTATTCCTGCTTATCTCTGCCTTCTAAATCAAGAGTCATTAGGGGAA
>Ga0209039_10002434_pt1 | contig 15800 bp, 12 predicted proteins | sample BogFormECP12_OM1_FD_188238 | JGI IMG/M metagenome (GOLD analysis project Ga0209039, IMG submission 188238) | Bog forest soil microbial communities from Calvert Island, British Columbia, Canada - ECP12_OM1 (SPAdes) (version 2) | ecosystem: Environmental > Aquatic > Freshwater > Wetlands > Bog ... | reverse complement strand
GTGGCTCGGCAATCGGCAACTCCTGATCCGCTTCGCCTGAGATGCCAGAACCAGCGAAATGTTAGGTCAAGGTAGTACCGTGGAAATCGAGGCTAGCCCGCCGCGCCCCGCGCCGGAAGCGGCAGCAGGCCGGGGTCCAGAATGCGCGCCTCCATCCAGCCGGCGTCCTGAAACTTGCGCGGCGAGGGCGTGAACACCAGCTTGTAGCTGGAGGCGTCGAACGGCGGGCCGGGCGGCGGAGCGCCCTGCTGGCTGGCCAGGGCGAGATACTTCAGAATGGCGTAGATGTCGCCCTCTTCGGGCTGGCGGACGGCGAAGCCTCCGGAGCGGAACTGAATCGACGCGCCCTGCGCCGACAGCCGCCACACCAGGAAGGCGCAGCAATCCACGGCGTGCTCGAACCACGGGTCGAACTCCGGGGGGACGTCGCGGTCCAGGTACACTTCCACGGTCTGCTCGCGCTCGCGGGCAAACTCGCGCACCTGCAAGGCGCCCACGTGCGCCGACGCTTTCCAGTCCACGTGGCGCGCGCTTTCGGAGATCTCGTAGGGGCGGATGCGGTAGAAGTCGCGCCCCAGCCCGCGGTAGTGGGTTTCGATCTCGCCCGCGATCCCCGCGAGCAGGTCCTCGAATCCCGGCTGCGGGTCGATGGACGGGTAGACCAGCATGTCGCGCCGCAGCGTCACGCGCGCCCTCTTCACCAGGAAGCCGAAGGGAAACGCGGTGGAGAACGCGAAGCTGTTTTCGCGGTAGACGCCGCGCCGCGGAAAGCGCACTTCCACGGTCTCCTCGAGGGTGGCGCGCGGCGGGATCAGCGGAAAGTACACGCCCGACCGCAGCGCCGGGCCGGAGGGGGCGCGGATGCCTTCGACCGCAATCGAGAACGACGGAATGAACCACTTCTGGTTGCGCACGAACAGCTTGCCGGGCGCGGCGCGGCCCACCGTAACGTGCTCCGGAACCAGAAAGTCCAGCTCCAGCGCCGCCAGGCACAAGCGGCTGCTGAACCCCGCGGCCAGCAAGGTGGCCAGCATGGCCGCGGCGATGAGGAAGAGCAGGTTGTTGCCGGTGATCGTGGCGGCCGAGGCCACCCCCAGCAGCAGCAGCGTGAACGCCACCCCGGTCCAGGCGATCCTGTGGCGGACGCGGCGGGAGAGGAACGCGCGGAACCGCTGGAAAAGTGCCACCGCTGCCGATTATGGCACGGCGGCGGCCCGTCACATGGCGCGCAGCCACACCTCGACGCGCCGGTTCTTCTGCCGCCCCTCCCCGGTCTTGTTCGACGCCACCGGATTATCGGCCCCGAAACCGGACACCACGGCCGGGGCGATGCCCCTGCGCCAGAACTCGTCCGCCACGGCGTTGGCCCGCTTCAGCGAGATCGCCTGGTTGTTCCCGCTCTCTCCCATCGAATCCGAAGAACCGCACGGCAGGATCCCGCCGCGGTTCCGGCCGGGGCTGGAGAGGAAACCGGCGACGCGGTTCAGGTCGTCCAGAGCGCGGTTGTCCAGGCCGCTGCTTCCCGGCCGGAAGCGGAAGTTCAGACTGAGCCGCTGGGCGCCCTGGATCATGCGCATGTATTCGGGAGTGGCGCTGGCGGCGGCCGCGGCCGACCCCGCTTTCACGTTCAGCTCCACGAAACCGTTCTGCGCCACGATCGTCTGGCCGCCGCTTCCCATGGCGAACTCCACGAACCTGCGCACCAGGGGATCGGGCGACGCCGCGATGTAGAAGTACAGCCGCCGCGATAACAGGTAGTCTTCGGTGGCCACGGTCAGGCGGTTGGGCAAGAGAGGCGTGGTTCCGGCTTCCGAAATGGCGACCGCCTTGGAGCTCCTGATGTAGGGCAGGCCGATGAAGCCGATGGCGTGGGGATCGCCGGCGACGCGGCCGGAGATCTCGCGGCTGTTCTCGATACGCACGGCGCCCGCCGCCAGCGCGGCCTGGCCCAGGACCAGCGCTTTGAAGGCGTCGTAGGCGCCCGACTTGTCGTCGCGCGCCAGAACCGCGATGGGCCCGGCGGCGCCCCCGACGTCCCGCCAGTCCGCGATCTCGCCGGTGAAGATCCCGGCCACCTGGCTGGTCGTCAGCGCCGGCACGGGGTTGCTCTTGTTCACGATGATGGCCAGCCCGTCCAGCCCCACCACGTGCTCGCAGGCCGGCGAGGTCATGTCGCCCAGTTTGGCGAGGGACGCCGCTTCCTCGGGTTTGACCGGCCGCGAAGCCATGCCGATGTCGCACTTTCCCTCCGCCAGGCCGGGGAACGCGGTGCCCGAGCCGTGGGCCTGAATCTCAATGGCCTTCGGGCGCGCGTCTCCGGGCATGGTCCCCAGCACGCGAAGTTCCCCTGGCTGACGGTCAAGGGCGGGAGTGCGATGGCTGGGACGCAGGGATTCGAACCCCGATACGCAGATCCAGAGTCTGCAGTCTTACCGTTAGACGACGTCCCAACAGAATTCCAGTTTAACAAAAGCGGCCTGGGGGAATCCAGACGAATCTCGTAGTACACTGGGAATCGCTTGCGGGTGGAGCAACCGGGCCGGTGGTTGGATGAGAACGACGCTGATTTTCGTGGGTGTGGCGGTGGCGCTGGCGGCGGTGGAAGGCGGCAGCCAGTACCTCCGAATCAGGAGAGATCTGTCGGCCCAGCGGAAAGCCGCGCGCGACGAGTGGTCCAACGTCGGCGAGGCCATGGAGCGCCGCGCGGCGCTGATCTCTCGCCTGGCATCAAGCCAGGGCGAGTACGCCGCCGTGGCTGCGCCGGACGTCTCCGCCGCCCGGCAGGCGATGGCGGACGCGCGGACTCCGCGGGAGAAACTGGCGGCCAACCGCCGGTTGTCGGCCGTGCTGGAACGCCTCATGGAGGACGCCGGCAGGAATCCCCGTCTGCAATCGGACAACACCTTCGCTCAATGGAAGGAAGAACTTGCCACGTGCGACAACCAGATGGCCGTGGCCCGGAACCGGTACAACCGGGTGCTGGAGAAATACAACGCCCGCATCCAGGAGTTTCCGGACAGACTGGTGGCCTCGGTGGCCGGCCTCCGTCGCGACAACGCGTACTTCAAGACGGGCGATGACGCGCCGGAAGCGCTTGGGAAATAATTCCCGCCCCGCCGCCGGCCCGGCCGTCAGTCCGGCGCCATGACACTGGGCCCCCATCACCAAAGTACTGGAGCGAAGGAACCTTGTCCCCCGCCCAGGGGCGGCTTACACATCATGTGTGGGCAAGTTGATCTTTTATTTCTCACTGGTTGTCCCGCTTTCGGCGAGCTCGATCTACTGGAGTTCGCCCTCGGCATCTCCCACTTCGCTGGGCCTGGACTCGGTGCTGTCGTTAAACGACTCCGGCGTGGCCGTGGGCTATGCGGGGGGACATGCCGCCGAGGTTTCGGTTTCGTCGCCGGCGGAGGTTGTCTCTCTCCGCGTGCCGGCCTTCTTCTCGGAGGCCGTGGCCATCAACGACAACGGCCAGATCGCGGGAATGTACCAGAACCGGAACGGCTACGAGTACGCGTTCTACTGGTCCCCGTCATCGGGCATGGTCCCCGTGGGTACGCTGGGCGGCTCCATGTCGATTCCAACCTCCATCAACGACGCCGGCCAAATCGTGGGACAGAGCGTCGATGGCTCGGGCAATCTCTCGGCTTTCCTGTGGTCGCAGGCTGCGGGAATCTCGAAGATCGGCGACGGCGCATCCGATATTGCCGTCGCCATCGACAACTCGGGTGAGATCGCTTACCAGGAGGACCCCTTTCCGTATTGGAACAGCTTTGGCGCCGTGGGCGGCGCCTCATCTCCCTCGATTCTGAACCTCGGTGGACAGAGTTCCTACATCACCGCGATGAACGACTCCGGCTGGGTCGTCGGGACGGCCGGCGGCCAGGGGTTCTTGTGGACTCCGGCCGGAACGGTGAACTTCGGCGCTTCGTTCACGCCGGTAGACATCAATGACAATGGCGAGATACTAGGCAGCTACCAGGGCCGTCCCGCGGTGTGGACCGCGGGCGGAGGGATTCAGTTTCTCGACCTGGCGGGTTACGCCGGCGTGTCCGCCACGGCCATCGACAACGACGGCCAGATTGTAGGGGGCGGAACGCCGGTCCCCGAACCCTCGGCGCCGGTTCTGTTCCTGGCGGGGGCCTTGCTGATGGCGGCCGGGTGGCGCCGCCGGGCCGCCATCCTGGCAGCGCACCTGGGGCTGTCCCGGCCACCCGCAACCGCTGAAGAAGCGCCGCCGGATGCGCGCCAACCGGTTCCTCCCGCAAACGCGCGGTAACGGCTCCGCCGGTCAGGCTGGGCTCACATTTGGGGGCAAAAATTGTATTCCATCAGGCGCCCGCATCCAAGCAGATTCCGTGGGCCGCGGCTCCTTTTGTACTGCAAAACACCCCGCCAGTGCCCACGAGCCGCCGGACGCACCGCAAGGAAGCAGTTCCACGGGTTATGGCGGGGGCGTGAAGGCCGCGCGCCTGGAGCGGTGTCCGGCCACTTGTGTTTTGATCTTCAAAACTGATAGAACAGATATCGTCGAGCGAGCCCACGTGAAGACGTCCAACCACAGCCGGTACATGGTCAAGTCGCTGGTGCACGCGTCCCGGATTCTGGAGGCGTTCCAGTCGGCCGGAGACGTGTTGCGGCTGCGAGACGTGGTGGCGCGGACCGCATTCAACAAGGGCATGTGTTTCCGGTTGCTCTACACGCTGCACCAGTGCGGGTTCCTCGACAAGGTGGGCGAGAACCGCTACCGCCTGGCGTCGGAAGTCCGCCGGCGGAAACTGTATCGCGTGGGCTATGCCGCGCAGGGGCAGGACACGTCCTTCGACCGGGACGTGCGGGTCGGCCTGGCTGTGGCGGCCGAGCGCGAGCACGTGGAGCTGATCACGGTGGACAACCGGTACCAGCCCAAGATCGCGCTGCGCACGGCCGACTACCTGATCCGCGAGCGGGTGGACCTGGTGATCGAGTTCCAAACCGACGAGATGATCGCGCCGGCCATCGCCTCGAAGTACATGGAGGCGCGGATCCCCTTCATCGCCATCGACATCCCGCATCCGGGCGCGACCTATTTCGGGGCCAACAACTACCAGGCCGGGCTGATGGCCGGGCATTTCCTGGGGCGTTGGGCGAAGCGGCATTGGGGCAGCGAACCGGACGAGATTCTGCTGGTGGAGCTGCAGCGCGCCGGGTCGCTGCCCAAGGCCCGCATTCGCGGCATTCTGACGGGCATTTCCGAGGTGATGCGGATTCCGGAGAATTGCCACACGGTGTACCTCGACGGCGACGGGCAGTTCCAGACTACCATCGAGCGGGTGCGCAAGTATCTGCGGGAGTCGAAGGCCAAGCGGATCCTGGTGGGCGCGGCCAACGACCCCAGCGCGCTGGGCGCGTTGCGGGCGTTTCAGGAAGCCGGCCGCGCCAGCGAGTGCGCCATTGTGGGGCAGAACGGCGAAGCGGAAGCGCGCGCGGAGTTGCGCCAGCCGCACACCCGGCTGATTGCCTCGGTGGCGTACTTCCCCGAGAAGTACGGCGACGGCCTGTTGCGGCTGGCGTTGGACATCCTGGGAAAGAAGGCCGTGCCTCCGGCCGTGTTCACCACCCACCAGATCATCACACCCGAGAACGTGGACCACTTCTACCCCAACGACAGCCTGTTGACCGCGCCGGCGTAGCCATGTGGGGCGGACGCCTTCGTCCGCGGCCAGGCCCCTGGCCGGCTGCCCCTGCGAGCGGAGAGCGGGACGAGGGCGTTCCCTGCGGACCAGGGGGTCCGGCCCACTTGGCCCCTGTCACCCCGCACCATCTTCTGCATCTTAGCCGTTGAGGCCGCCAGATCCGCCCAACCGTATGCGAACCATCATCGTGTTTCTGCTTGCCGTCCCCCTGTGGCCGCAGTGTCCGCTGTCGCTGCGGGATGCCGTCCGGCTGTCCCTGCGCGAAAACGCGGGCGTAGCCGGCGTAACCGCGGGAGCGCGGGCGGCGGAAGCCCGCATCACGCAGGCCCACCGGGGGATGCTTCCGAAGGTCGACTTTTCCGGGAACTTCGCGCGCAGCGACAACCCGGTTTTCGTCTTCAGCTCGCTGCTCACCGAGCACCAGTTCGGGGCTGACAACTTCGCCATCGGACGGTTGAACCGCCCGGGGTTTCTCAACAACTTTCAATCCCAACTGACGGTGGACCAGGCGTTGTACGACGCCGGCCAAACGCGGAATGCCGTCAAGTCGGCCGAACTCACCCGGAAGATGACCGGCGAAGAGCAGCGGCGGGTACAGATGGAGGTCATCTCCGCGGCCGCGCGTGCCTACTACGGCGCCGTGCTGGGGGCGGAGATGCTGAAAGCCGCGGAGCAGGCGGTGCGCTCCGCCGAGGCCGACCTGGCGCGAGCCGAGTCGGTCCGCGCGGCCGGCATGTCCACCGACGCCGACGTGCTGTCCATCCGCGTGCACCTGGCCGCGATGACGGAGCAGCGGATCGATCGGGCCGCGGACGCGGATGTCGCCAATGCCGCGCTGAACGACGCGCTGGGCCTGGCGCTGGACACGCCTCACGCGCTGACCACGCCGCTCGAGGCTGTCGCGCTTCCCGATCCGGCGCTCGATGGCCTGGAGCGTTCGGCTTCCACCTCCCGCCCCGAGGCGCGCGAGACGCAGTTGGCGACGCGGCTGGCCCAAGCCCGGGCCGACGGCGCGCGCGGCGCGATGCTGCCGCAAGTCAGCTTCCGGGGCGCATTTGAGACGGACAGCCAGCGGTTCGTCGACCGCGGCGGGGCCAACTGGCTGGCCGCCATTTCGCTCCGCTGGAACCTGTTCAACGGCTCGGCCGACAAGGCCCGGATCGCGGAAACCGCGCAGCTTGTGGAGCGCGCCAAATCCGATGAGCGGCTGACCGATTCGGCGGTCCGCATGCAGGTGCGGCGCGCCTACGCCAGCCTGAAGGCGGCCCAACAGCGCATCGAGGTGGCCAAGGCGGCCGTGGCGGAAGCCGCGGAAAGCCTCCGCATCACGCAGAACCGATACGAAGCCGGGATGAACAACGTGACCGACCTGCTGCGCACGGAAACCGCCGTGCTTGAGAGCCGCACGCGCTGTCTTGCCGCCATTCACGATCAACGGATCGCCGCCACCATGCTGGAACTTGCCGCGGGAAGTCTCGACGCGGATTCGGAGGTTTTGAAGTGATGAAGCCCTATTTCCCGTTCTTGCCGATCCCGCTTCTTCTGCTGGCATCCTGCGGGAGCGAGCCGCCGCAACGCGCCTCGCAGCCGCAAACCGCGCCGCTGGCGGTGCACGTGGCAGCCGTTTCCACCGGAGACTGGCCCGCCAGTTACGAAGCCACCGGCACGGTCCGCGCGCGCACCACTGCCACCATTTCGAGCCACGCGATGGGCTACGTACAGCAGGTGAGCGTGCAGGTTGGGGACCACGTTGCCGCGGGGCAACCGTTGATCGCGCTGGACGCGCGCGACCTGGATGCGAGCTTGCGGCAGGCCGAGGCCGGCCGCGCCTCGATCGAGAGCGCCATCCCCGAGATGGAGGACGCCACGGCCGCCGCCAAAGCCAATCTGGATTTGGCGCAGGCCACTTTCAAGCGCATGGAAGAACTCGCCGCCAAGAAATCGATTTCCAATCAGGAGTTCGATGAAGCCTCGGCGCGGCTCAAGGCGGCCCAGGCGAATTTCGATATGGCGCGCTCGCGGCGCAGCCAACTGAATTCCAGAATGGCCCAGGCGGAGCAGGAAGTTCGCGCCGCCGGAATCGTGCGCGACTACGCCAAGATGGCGGCGCCGTTCTCCGGCGTGGTGATTTCCAGGACCGTGGAGCCGGGCAACCTGGCGGCGCCGGGCGCGCCGTTGCTCTCCATCGAGCAGGACGGGCTGTACCGGCTGGAAGCGTCGGTGGACGAATCCAAACTGGCCTCGGTGCGCGTGGGCCAGGCGGTGGAAGCGGTGATCGACGGCCGCAAAGTGAATGCGCGCGTTTCCGAAATTGTCCCTTCGGTGGACGCCGCTTCGCGCACTTACACCGTGAAGCTGGATCTCCCCGCGATGCCGCAGTTGCGAACCGGCATGTTCGGACGCGCCATCTTCCCGCTGGGCATGGAAAAGGTGGTGGCCGTCCCGGCCGCCGCGCTGATGGAGCACGGCCAGTTGCAGTCGGTATTTGTGGTCGAGGACGGCGTGGCGCATACCCGGCTGGTCACCACCGGACGGCGCATGGCGGACTCCGTGGAAGTCCTCTCCGGCCTGAACGCGGGTGAGAAGGTTGTGCGGCCCCTGCCGCCGGGATTGCAGGACTGCGCCCGAGTGGAGGCGAGGCCATGAGCGCCCCACGCCGCCTGGGTCCCGCGGGGCGCGTCGCGCGGGCCTGGATCTCATCCAAGCTGACGCCGCTTCTGATCTGCGCCGCCTTGCTCATCGGCGCGTTCGCGGTGTGGAAACTGCCGCGCGAAGAGGAGCCCCAGATCGTGGTGCCGATGATCGACGTGTTCGTTCAGATGCCCGGCGCTTCGGCGCGCGAAGTGGAGGAGCGGGTCACGCGGCCCATGGAAAAGCTGCTCTGGGAGATCCCCGGCGTGGAGTACATCTACTCGACAACCAGTCCGGGAATGTCGATGGCGATCGTGCGTTTCTACGTGGGCCAGGACGAAGAGAAGAGCATCGTCCGCCTGAACCAGAAACTGCTCGCCAATTTCGACCTGATCCCGCCGGGCGCTTCGCAGCCGCTGGTGAAACCGCGGTCCATCGACGACGTTCCGATCCTCGCGCTCACGCTCTCCAGCCGCCGTTACGGCGATTTCGAATTGCGGCGGATCGCTTCCCAACTCAACGACACCATCAAGCAGGTGCCGGAGGTCTCCGCGGTTACCCTGATCGGCGGCCAGCGGCGCGAGGTGCGGATCGTGCTTGACCCCGCCAAACTGGCGGGCTATCAACTGTCGCCGTTGCAGGTGGTGCAGGCGCTGGGCCTCGCGAACCGCCGTTTGGCTTCGGGCGAGTTCGATTCCGGCAATCGCGAGTTCCTGATCGAGACCGGCGAGTTTCTGCGCACCTCCGAGGACGTTGGCAACGTGGTGGTGGGCGTGGCCGGCGATAAGCCGGTGTTCGTGCGCAACGTGGCGGAAGTGGCCGATGGCGGCGCGGAGCCCACCGAATACGTGCGCATGGTGAACGCGGCGTCGAAGGAGTCCCTGCCGGCGGTGACCATTTCGATCGCCAAGCGCCGGGGCACGAACGCGGTGGAGGTTGCGGGCAACGTGCTGCGCCGCATCCAGCCGCTCAAGGGCGCCGTCATCCCCGCGGACGTAAGCGTGGACATCACGCGGCAGTACGGCGAGACGGCGGCGGAGAAATCCAACGAGCTGCTGCTGCACATGCTGATCGCCGTGATCGGGGTGAGCCTGCTGGTCGCGCTCGCGCTGGGGCGGCGCGAATCCCTGATCGTGTTCCTGGCCATTCCCGTGACGCTGGCGCTAACCCTGGCCGTGTTCTACCTGTACGGCTACACGCTGAACCGCATCACGCTGTTCGCCTTGATCTTCTCCATCGGCATTCTGGTGGACGACGCCATCGTGGTGGTGGAGAACATCGCCCGCCATTGGCGGATGGCGGCCAACCGCGCCCGCCCGCCGTACGAAGTGGCCGTGGAGGCCGTCGACGAGGTGGGCAACCCCACCATTCTGGCCACGCTCACGGTGGTCGCCGCCATCCTGCCGATGGCCTTCGTGGGCGGGCTGATGGGGCCGTACATGCGGCCGATTCCCATCGGCGCCAGCGCCGCCATGGTGTTCTCGCTGCTGGTGGCGCTGATCGTGACGCCGTGGGCCGCGGTGCGCATTCTGAAGCCGTCGGCGGCGGACTCGCACGGGGAACAGGAGGCTTCGCTCACCAGAATCTACCGCCGCGTCATGGGCGCGATTCTGCACCGCACGCCGCTGCGCTGGGGGTTTCTTGCCGGAGTCGTGTTCCTGCTGCTGGGGTCGGTCTCGCTGTTCTACTTCCAGTTCGTCAAGGTCAAGATGCTGCCCTTCGACAACAAGAGCGAGTTCCAGGTGATCGTGGACATGCCCACCGGAACCACCCTCGAAGAAACCGCGCGCGTGGCCGCCGAACTGGCCAGGGCCACGGCGGACCAGCCGGAGGTGGTCAACCTGCAAACCTACGTGGGCACGGCGTCGCCGTATAACTTCAACGGGCTGGTGCGGCATTACTATCTCCGCCGGGGATCCAACGTGGCGGACATCCAGGTGAACCTGCTCGCCAAGGGCGCGCGCAAGCTGCAAAGCCACGAAATTGCCGAGCAGGTGCGGACGCGGCTGCTGCCGGTCGCGGATCGCTACGGGGCGCGCATCAAAGTGGCCGAGGTGCCGCCTGGTCCGCCGGTGCTACAGACGCTGGTGGCGGAAGTCTACGGACCGGCGCAGGAGGGCCGCATCGCCATCGCCAGGCAGATTCGCGATCTGTGGAAGCGCACCGCCGGGGTGGTGGATGTGGACTGGTACGTGGAAGACGACCAACCCAAGTACCGCCTGCTTGTGGACAAAGAGAAGGCCGCGCTGAACGGCATCTCCGAAGACGAGATCGCGCGCACGGTCGAGGTGGCGTCGGCGGGAGTTCAGGCCGGACTGCTGCACGCCGAATCCGAAAAGGAAGACGTGCCGCTGGTGGTCCGGCTGGACCGGGCCAGCCGCTCCGCGATCGAGCGCATCGAGAGCGTCAAGCTGGCGGGCCGCACCGGCAGGCTGGTTTCGCTCGGCGAGGTGGCGCACGCCGAGCGGGTCACGGAAGAGAAGAGCATCTACCACAAGAACCTCATGCCGGTGACCTACGTGACCGGCGATGTGGCCGGCGCCATGGAAAGCCCGGTCTACGCCATCCTCAAACTGGGGCCGGAGATGGACAAGCTCCGCGCGCCCGAAGGCTATGCCATCGAGCAGCACATGGCGGCGCTGCCCACCGATTCCGGCCGCTACTCCATGAAATGGGATGGCGAGTGGCACATCACCTACGAGGTGTTCCGCGATCTGGGACTCGCTTTCGCGGTGGTGCTCATCCTGATCTATGCGCTGGTAGTGGGATGGTTTCAATCGTTCGTGACGCCGCTGGTCATCATGGCGGCGATTCCGTTTTCGCTGGTGGGCATACTGCCCGCGCACGGCATGATGGGCGCCTTTTTCACGGCCACTTCGATGATCGGGTTCATCGCCGGCGCCGGCATTGTGGTGCGGAATTCGATCATCCTGGTGGATTTCGTGGAGCTGCGTTTGCGGGAGGGGATGCCGCTGGACGCGGCCGTGATCGACGCCGGCGCGGTGCGCTTCCGTCCCATGCTGCTGACCGCCGCGGCCGTGGTGGTGGGGGCCGCGATCATTCTCTTCGACCCCATCTTTCAGGGTCTGGCGATTGCGCTGATGGCGGGCGAAGTGGCCTCGCTGGCGCTGTCGCGCATGACCGTCCCAATCGTCTATTTCATTGTGAATCGCAGGAGGAAGACCGTATGTGTATCGAACGTCATCTCCGCTTGATCGCGGGTTTCTTCGTGATAGCGAGCGTGGCCCTGGGCTACTGGGTGCATCCCGGCTGGCTTCTGTTCACCGCCTTTGTGGGGCTGAACCTGTTTCAGTCGGCGTTCACCAACTGGTGCCCGGCGATGACGCTGCTGCGGAAGCTGGGGGCGCGGCCGTCTTCGGGCGGGACGTGTTGAGGGCCCGCGCGCATCACGCTTGCGGCTGGCCGGCGGTCCGCTTGACCCACTTATAGGCCTTGACCGAATTGCGCCAGAAGTATTTTTCGGCCGCGGCCTGGCCCTTGGCCGCGAAGTACTCCTGGACGATCTTGAATCCCACCGGAACGGGCAGCCACTGGTCGCCGTTCGGCCAGTCGCTGCCGTAGAGCACGCGGTCGAAGCCGAAGACGTCCACCACTTCGTCGATCCTGGGGCGGTAGAAATCCAGATCCGTGGGGATCTTGTCGTCCACCCGGCGCAGCACCTCCGACACTTTCACGTAAACCTGCGGCCGGTCGCGGAGCGCCTTCATGCTGGCGTCATAAGAGGCCTGGGCGGCGGGTTCGGTGGGCCGCGGCATCTGCGGCAGGTGATCGATGACGATGCGCAGACTCGGGACCTTGTCGCTCACGCGCACCACGTTGGCCAACAACTCCACGCTGGGATTCGCCGTGTCCATCGCCAGGTCCGCATCGGCCAGGACCTTCAGGTCGGCGATGAACTCCGGCCGGTCCACCTGCTGGCCTGCCCGCCCGCCCAGCCCATACCGGATCCCCCGGAAGAGCGGGTTTTTGTGGAACCGCTCGAGCTGCGCCCTGAATTCGGGCGTGCCGGGGGTCAGGTGCCCCACCGTGCCCACCATGATAGTGTCGTCCTGGGCCACGTCCAGCACCCACTGGTTGTCCTCCAGCCAGGCGCTGCACTCGATCTCAATCGCGCCCGCGATGCCCAGCCCATCGACCACCTTGCGGTATCGCGAGGGCAAGGAAGGCATGTACATGACCTGGTGCGCCGGGTTGTTCTTGCCAGGCCATGGCACGCCTTGCGGACGCGTCGGATCGAAGAGGTGAATGTGAGTGTCGATGACGGGTATGGATGATGGAGCGGGGGCCGGGCTCGCATCCGCCAGGGCAACGCTTGCGGCAACGCCGAGAAATGTTCGCCGATTCATAGCGCCATTATAGCCCTGTGGATCGGCCGGCCGAGTGCCGGTCACGGCAACAGCCCGAAATACCCCGCCGCCGCACCCAGGACCAGCACCAACACGGGAGGCCATCGCCAGCCGGCGAGCAGGCCGAAAGCCACCGCCAGCAGCGCGTACCCGTGCCACCACACCAGCGCGCCTCGCCCCAGCAGCAGCGCCGCGCTCAGGACGAGGCCCACCACCGCCGGATTGACGCCCGCCAGAAAGCGCTGCGCGCGCTGGTCATTCCGGAAACGGCCGTATTCGCGGCTGAGAGCCAGCATCAACGCGATGCCGGGGGCGAACAGCGCCGCCGTAGCCGCCAGGGCTCCCATCGTGCCGGCCATGCGGAATCCGGCGAACGTAGCCAGCACCGCGATCGGCCCGGGAGTCAGATTGCTGATGGCGACTCCGTCCAGAAACTCCTGGGGCTTCAGCCAGCCGAGCTGGGTGACCAGGCGGTTGTGGAGAACCGGCACGAGCACGAAACCGCCGCCAAAAAACACCAGCCCGATCTTGAAGAAGGTGACGGCCAGTTTCGCCACGGGCCCGGCGGCGAGAAACGGGAACGGCAGCAGGGGCACGGTCCCGCGGCCGGCCGCCTCTTCGGGCCCGCGCGGCTCTCCTGGAGCGGTGAATCTCACGGGCAGGAGAAAGCTTGCGGCTCCTGCCGCGACGAGCACCCAGACCGCATTCCACTGGGCGGCTCCGGCCGCCAGGGCTGCGGCCGCAATCAAAACAGCCGGCCATGAGCGCAGCACTTTGCGGCCAATCGACCAGCCGGCGTCCAGGATCAGGGCAATCACCACCGGAGCAAGCCCAGCCACGGCGCTCTGCAAAGCGGGCACGGCGTGATAGCGGAAGTAGAGATCCGACAGGACGATGACGAGGGCGATCGACGGGGCCAGGAATGCGCCCGCAGAAAGCAGCGCGCCGGCGGCCCCGAAGAGACGGTAACCGATGAAGATCGCCGCGTTCACGGCGACCGAACCCAGCACCTGCCCCAGCCCCACGCCGTGGACGAACTCATCCAGCGGGATCAGGCGGCGCTTCCGCACCAACTCGCGCTCCATGAGCGCGATTACGGCCATGCCGCCGCCGAAACCGATGCTGCCGATCTTCAGAAACAGGATCAGCAGGCGGCCCAGAGAAACTGCCGCCCCACCCTCGAGTTTCGGCGCTGATGGGTCGCGGTCCGCCGGCTGCATGTTACTTCCGTCGCCTGGGCGGCATTGGCAGACACTCGCGGAAGGCCGATTGACAATCGGCCGCAAGTTGACAACCTGCCCCACATTTGAGAAGCGAAATCAGACGCGCTTGGAGAGCACCTGCGCTTCGTACTGCCGGATTACGTCGAACCAGGCCGCTCCCACGGGCACGTTCTTCTTGACGCAATAGTAGTCCCAAACGGCCGTCCAGGGCAGCGATTTCATCTCTTCGAGCTTCACCAGCCGCTCCGTGAAGTCCATCTTCAGTTCGACCTTGCGCAGGGCGGCGGTGGGCTCCAGCAACGCAATCAGCAGAGCCTTGAGCATGTTGCGGGTGCCGATCACCCAGGCGGCCACGCGGTTGATGCTGGCGTCGAAGTAATCCAGCCCGATGTGGATGCGGTCCAGCTTGCCGCTGCGCACCAGCTCCTTGGCGATGGCCTGCAGCTCGTCGTCGAGAATTACGACGTGGTCGCTGTCCCAGCGGACCGGGCGGCTGACGTGCAGCAGCAGGCCGGGGCAGAACAGGAGCACGGAGGAGACTTTCTCGGAGATGACTTCGGTCGGATGGAAGTGCCCCGCATCCAGCGTCAACAGCTTCTGGCGCGACACGGCATAGCCCATGTAGTATTCCGCCGAGCCGGCCGTATAGCTCTCCGCGCCGATGCCGAACAGCTTGGCTTCCACGGCATCCAGGTGCACTGCGGGGTCGATGGGTTCGGCGAAGATCTTGTCGAGCGAGTCCGACAGCCGCTCGCGCGGAGCCGTGCGATCGACGGGAATGTCCTTGTACCCGTCGGGGATCCACACGTTGGTCACGGTGGTGGTTCCCAGTTGCCGCCCCATCTCCGCGCCGATCTTGCGGCAGGCGATGCCGTGCTCGATCCAGAAATTGCGAATGGCCTTGTCGGGATGGGTCAGCGTGAAGCCATCCGCCGCCTTGGCGTGGGAGAAATACGTGGGGTTGAAATCCATGCCCAGGCGCTTGGATTTGGCCCAGTCGATCCAGCCCTGAAAATGCTTGGGCTGCATCTCGTTGCGGTCGACGAACTTGCCGCCGTTTTCGAGGTAGCAGGCGTGCAGGTTCAGGCGGTGCTTGCCGGGAACCACGCTGAGCGCCTTCTCCACGTCCGCGCGGAGTTCGGCGACGGTGCGCGCCTTGCCCGGGTAGTTGCCGGTGGCCTGAATGCCGCCGCCCGACAGTTGCGCGCCCACGGTTTCGAAACCGCCGACGTCGTCGCCCTGCCAGCAGTGCAGGGAAATCGGAATCCTGGCGAGTTTCCTCATGGCGGCATCGACGTCCACGCCCAGAGCGGCATACTGTTCTTTGGCGATCTCGTACGCCTGTGTGACTTTTTCGTCTTTCATTCGGCTACTACCTCCCTTTTCCGGACCCCATCCCCGACCGGGCTGGTGGTGGTCCCGCGAAACAACCAGTGTACGCCTTGCAACGGACCGGCTGGCCTCCTACATACAGTAGCATTCGTTTCCGTGGGCCGGGGAAGCGCGCGGCGCCGGGCCGGTCCGCCTAGCGCGGATTGCATGGCGGACACAAAGGCGATACGATCTGAGCTTCGGGTATGTTGCCGCTCGCGCCGCTGGTCCCGGATCCTCTCGCTTGAAGGCTCCGGCCGGCCGTGGCGCCGTGCACGTGGCGCCGGGCGGCACGGACGGAACAAGGAGAACGCATGCAATCTCTCGCGACGAACGCCGCTAGTCCGGCGCTCGGGACTCTTATTTTTGCAATCGGCGGCCTGGCTGGCGCCGTGTTTTACGTGCCTTTCAAAAAGGTTAAGGACTGGGCCTGGGAAAGCTACTGGCTGGTCTACGCGGTCTTCGGACTGGTGATCGTACCCTGGGTTCTGGCGTTGACGACATCCCCGAACGTGCTTTCCGTGCTGGGGGCC
>Ga0209039_10002432_pt1 | contig 15807 bp, 11 predicted proteins | sample BogFormECP12_OM1_FD_188238 | JGI IMG/M metagenome (GOLD analysis project Ga0209039, IMG submission 188238) | Bog forest soil microbial communities from Calvert Island, British Columbia, Canada - ECP12_OM1 (SPAdes) (version 2) | ecosystem: Environmental > Aquatic > Freshwater > Wetlands > Bog ... | reverse complement strand
GGGCTACTTGGCCGGCGCTCGGGTACAGGGCCCCGCTGCGCACAAGGAACCGGTACCGGTGCTCCCGGCTTTTGGAATCCCAGTACCGGAGCGCATAGTCGTTTTTGATCCGGTCAGTCCGGCTCGCATGGGGCAGGAAAAGCGCAGCCCCGCGGGCAACGGCATCGAGCGGGTGATCGGAGAGGACCGGCACGCCTTCAAACTGCTTTTTTATGAGATCCTGGACAGCAGGTATCGCACACCCCTGGCCGGTCATAATGACGGCAACGGGCTGTACCTCTTTGCACCCGCGGGATATGGCAGCTGCACGCGCACGGCCGATTGCACGGTCAAGGACTGACAAAAACCCGTGCTCCGTCAGGATCCGGCGAACATCATCCCGGGATAGCCGGGCGGGGAAGGTTGTTCCGGAAAGCGAATCTTCGATCCCGATGATGGCCTCGTCCGCTGCTGCCAGCTGTCTGTACAGCTCCCCAATCCTTCCGGTGATTCCATCATGTATCCTCTGCGCTTTTGGTCCCCTGTACATCATGTGGTTCCGGGCGAGCACATCCTGTGCGATCCAGCCATCGATCTCCTTGCATCCTGTATCATCGCAGGCCGAACCGGTCACCCGCGGTCCCCCGGCAGGGCACTGGTCCGATGCTTCTTCAGACAGGACAAAGGACGCCGAAAAGTCCATCTCGTCCCAGCGGATGATGAGATACCCCTGCCCCGCTTCAGGGGACAGCCCGTACCCGGCAACCACGGCAGCAGGTTCGGCAAGCGTGTGCCAGGACCTGATGCCTGCAGCATCGGCAATGCTCCCAAGCCATCCGGTATACCATTCAGGAACATCCTGGGGGATGGCAAAGACGACCGAAGAGCACCCGGGATACTCCCGTGTTGCACGTGCAAGGACGGCGGTGAGGAAATCCGTTGCCGCATCGCGGAACGTGATACGGCGATCCGGACCGGCCGGGATCCGCACCGGGCTTTCCTCCAGTAGGTATTTCCGGATCCATCGCGCCGTCCGGGGGTGATCGGAATCACCCGCACACACCACTTCGTTGCCAATGGTCCTGTTCCCGTCCTCGTCGTAATGGACCAGCACCGGTACTGCATGCACCGGTCCGCCGGCTCCTGTACCGGGCATTTCCCGCGACCAGCCGGGGAATTCCAGCGTACGGTACCCTTTGCCATCCTGTCCCGTGATGCCGATGACAAGCGTTCCGGTCCCGAAGTCTACCCCGAGACGAACTGCCTGTCGGAGGGAATGTTTGTACCGTTCCATGGGAATCACCCGACGATCTGGATATCGTACACTCCGGCATCGCGGTATGCCGGGCAGAGTTCGATCTCGTTCTGGAACCGGATGGACAGCAGGTGGCAGAGAAACATCCACTGTTCAGCCATGGCATCTGTACCTGCAGCTGTCTCCTGTTCCTGTGCGAAAGCAAGGTCTGCAAGAGTGGATTGTGCCAAGGGCCGCATGAAAGGGACCCGGAAGATGTGGATCATCCCGTCAGTACCGCTGGTTACGATGCAGTCTTCGCCCCTTATGGGAACGATCCCGGTGACGGCGCCTGCATGGGCGGGCAGGGCCCGGATCAGGGAGTGCCCGTGGAGAGCATAGAACGCGAGGGTGCCATGGTCATATCCAGCCACGATCGCGAGCCCGTCTTCGGTGAACACGAGAGCAGTTGGTCTTCCCGGGATCTGGGGGATCGTCCCGGCAGCAGTCCCCTCCGGCAGATGGTACAGCCGGAGCACGGGGTCTGTTCCTGCAGCGGCAAGGAGTGTGCCATCCGGGGAGATCGCGCAGGCGCTCACCTCATGTTTTGCCTCCTCAAGAACGATACTCCTGTTTTCACCGGTCAGCCGCCAGATCCGAAGGGTCGTGTCGTTACTGCCGGTGACAAGAAGGCGCCCGCTGGGATCAACGCAGCAGCACGTGATGATGCTTGAATGCCCGGCCAGTGTCCCCGTCAGTTTTCCGCCCGGCACATCCCAGATCCTTACCACCCCGTCCCAGCCGCAGGAGATGCATGCGGCTGTATCCGGCAGGAAAGCGAGGCACCGGACGGTGGTAGTGAGAGTTTCGCACGTGGCCACAAGGCCACCCTCTGCAAGTTTCCAGATGCGGAGGCTGGGGTCTTTCCCGGCACAGGCAAGGTATATCCCGTCAGGGCTGACCGCAAGGGCCCTGACCGATGGCGTGTACACATCGATGGATCTGACAAGCGAGCCGTCTTCCCGGGAGAAGATGCGGACCCTGCCGTCAGCAGTCCCGGCAACTATCCCGGTGCCACCCGTACCGGAGGTGAGGGCAAGGGCTGTTACTGCACCGGCGGGGCCCGAGAGCGTACGGAGGAGTTCCCCGGAGGGAATGCCCCGGAGTGTCACGGTGCCATCTCCCCCCGCAGTAGCAAGAATGTTGCCGTCCGGAGAGATGGCACAGGCAGTGACTGATTGCCTGTATCCCCGGAATTCTTTTATCCGTCGCCCTTTGGGAACACTGAAATAGTATATCGTGCCTTCGTTGCAGCCGGTAGCGGCCAGTTTCCCGTCAGGTGTCAGGGCACAGCATGTCGGAAGGCGGTTGTAGAAGGGAACTTCGGTTGTCGGGTTCCTCTCCTGCCAGTTCCAGAGCCTGAGTACATGATCATCGCTGCCGATTGCGGCCAGAGAATTTTCTGTCGATATCGCGTGGCAGGCAGGATGACCGGAGAACCCGGGGTATGTCCGCACGGGCATCCCGGTGCCCCCATCCCTGAGTACAGGGAGGGAACGTTCATAAACCACATACAACTGATTAGCCTGTCCTGTGTGCGCAAGAGCCCTGACCGCGTCACCGGTGCCCGGCACGGTCCATCTCTCTCCCCCAGTTGCGGTATCCCGGCAGCGGATGGTCCCGTCAGCGTGGCCAAAAGCGATGCTTTTTTCGTCCGGAGCAGGGGAAAGGGAGGTGACTTTCGACGGGTGCCCTGGTACCGCGATCAGGGTCTTACCTGTCCGGCACCCGATGCGGATCATCCCTCCGCGCTCATCACCGGCAATTAACTCCTCTCCGTTAACCGATATTGCAACACAGGAAACCGGGTGGCTTTCGTCCGCGTACGACCAGATCGTGTTTCCCAAGGGAATGCCCGCGCAGGTAAGCTTCCCGTTGTTCCCTCCCGAAACCAGGTACGAGTTATCTGGTGCGAATGCAAGGAAGCCGATGGAACCGGCATTTGTTGTAAGGGAAGTAACGAGCCGGGCTGATGAGAGCTGCCAGATTGCAATTCTCCCGTCGCAGTTGCCGGAGGCAAGAAGTGTGCCGTCGCGGGAGAATGCAAGTATCAGGCACTGGCTGTCCTGGTTCCCCATGGAGAGGATGGGTTTTTCAGGTGCCGGATGTGCCCATGCTTCCGGCAGCTCGCGGACCAGTTCGCGAAAGACCTGTGTCCCGTCACCATCAGGTTTCCAGCCGGCTACCTTCATGGCGTTCAGGGCCGCGACCGCGAGTGACGGGGGTGCGGAAACGACCAGCAGCCACAGCACGTCCCACGCCCCCTCGCCGGTAAGGCCGGAGATGACCGCCTCCCACTCGCCATACGACCATGTCCCGGCAGCCCGGACCGGGTCCGTCCCGATAAGTGCATGTGCAAGAATCCTGACCGTGTGGGTATCGGAGGCCCGGTGGAGCGCCCGGGCTTTGATCCCCTCCGGTGCCGCAGCATACCCCCGGGAGAGCAGGGGATGATGGCTGTCAGGATCAAACCGGCACAATGCCTCTTCCTGCCCGGTGATATACAAAAAGAGCGCCGCGAAACCCGGCTCCGAAGGGAGATATCCCCGGCTAGTGGCAATTTTTTCAAATGCCGGGTCTTCCTGGAGCAGCACCTCCCCGCAGAACACATCGATCACGTCCTGCGATGAAAGGGTACCCAGGGCACCGAACGCGATCGCCCGCGCAGGCGCATCCAACCCCGCTCTGGCAATAGCGCTCAGTTCCCGGACTGCCTGCAGGTCCCCTTTTTTCACGGCCCCTGCAATCACCTTGACCGAACGCCGGTAGAACAGGGGGCCGATGACCGGAAATGTGGGGGCAATCTTCATACAGGCTCACGGGCGCCCGGTGTCGAAGGTCTCCAGCGCAATCGCTCTCCCGTTCCCCGAAGATGGCGGGGCTGTCCGCGATGCGGACTGCGCCCGCCCCTCCGCAAGCCAGGCCCGAAGGGTTGCCACCGTCTCCCGCTGCGAGACTGAGAGGGGGACCTGCGTCTTCATGCAGAAAAGGATATCAGTGGTCGTGACCCGGCGCATGTTCTCGCTGAACGCGCGGTACATCGCGTCGATGATCGTCTGCTCGATCTCGGCGCCCACGTAGCCCTCGCTCTTCTGTGCAAGAGTGTCGAGGTCGAACTCCGCGGGGATGCACTTGCGCTTCTTGAGGTGCACGGTGAAGATCTCGCGCCGTTCCTCAATGGTGGGCAGATCGAGGAAGAAGATCTCGTCGAATCGGCCCTTCCGCAGCAGTTCCGGCGGGAGGGCTGCGATGTTGTTCGCGGTCGCTACCACAAAACAGGGGGAGGTCTTGTCCTGCATCCAGGTGAGGAGGTGGGCAAAGACCCGCTGGCTCGTGCCGGCATCCCCGCTGCCGAACGCAAACGCTTTCTCGATCTCGTCCACCCAGAGGATGCACGGGCTGATCGTCTCCGCAAGCGAGAGAGCGCGGCGCGTCCTCTCCTCGGATTCGCCTACAAGGCTGCCAAAGAGCGCCCCCACGTCAAGCCTGAGCAGGGGCAGGTGCCAGAGGTCGGCGATCATCTTTGCCGTGAGGCTCTTGCCCGTGCCCGGGATGCCAATCAACGCGATGCCTTTCGGCGCCGGGAGCCCGAAGTCGCGCGCATCCTGCGTGAACGCCCGCTCACGCAGGGAGAGCCAGTCCTTGAGGACTGCAAGGCCCCCGACGTTCTCCGGGGCCTCGGTATAACTGTAAAACTCCAGCGCGTCCGAGGCCCTCAGGATATCTTTTTTGTCTGCGATGATCGCATCGATATCCCGGTCGTCGAGTGTACCATGGGTGACGATAGCTTTCGAGAATGCCCGGCGCGCCTGATTGAGGGTCATGCCAATGGCGGCCTGGATGATCTTTTCCCGGCCGGCAGGAGAGAGCGAACAGGCAATGCCGCTTGTGGTAAGCAGGTTGTCGAGATCGGCAGAGAGCTCGGCTGCCGTTGGTGGGGGAAAATGCACGATTACCGCTTCGTCGCGGATTTCATCCGGTACCTTGGGTGTCGGGGTCACGATCACGATCGTGCGCCGGTTGTAACGGAATGCCTGCGAGGAGTTGCGGATCCGTCTTTTCACCTGTGGGTTGTTCCAGTACTCGTGAAAGTCTTTGAGGATGATGACGGCATCCTCCCCGGTCTTCGTTATGTCGTCGAGAGCTGTAAGCGGGTCCCGCGACTGGTTCAGGAAATCTTTATTGCCGACGATAATGGAAAAACCATCCACGCTGTCCCACGCAATGCACTGACGGGGAGGGTCCCATCGCTCGCAGACCTCTTGGATTTGCGATACCACCCTCTCTTCTTCCGGGGTAATCACCACAATCAGGGTAACCCGGGCCCGAAGCGAGACATTCAGCCTGCGGGAGAAATCGGGTTCGGCAAGTTGCATAGCCTACTTCCACCTCCTGACAACAATCCGCACGGTTCCGTCGTTCTCTTCGGTTTCCGAGACAAAGTCAAAGCCGTCAGCGGCTGTCTGTTCGAGCACTATTTTTTTTGCGTATTCTTTCTGGATGGTCTCTGCCTGATGGTTCAGTTCTTCGGCGATTTTCTTCTCACCTTTTCCCGAAATGCCCCACCAGTCCGCTACCATGTCGTACGTGCCTTCAGGGTTCTCCACAAAGCCGAGGCAGTACCTCCCGGATTTTTTCACGGCAATATCCACGTTATGCTGGCCGTGGTACCCCGTGATTGTCGTATCAGTCTCGACCGTGTAGCCAAGCTCCTGCATGCACTGGATCAGCGCCTCGCGCCGCCGGAAGGTTGTCTTGATACGGCTGAAATGCGACATGGTATCACTCTCCCCGGCAGCGGGCGGCGATCTGCCGGACCATGTGTTCCCGGGGAAAACCGGTGGTTGTGACCATACCGCCGGGATCAATGGAAAATTCCACGATCTCACCGTGCGCTTCTCCGTCCGGGACATCCGTGCGGACTCTCCCGGTCAGGGGAATGACCTGCTGGTTCGAGGACCCGATGTACGGTTTGTCGCAGGCTTGGGATCCGATATACGGGCCGGCGATGAGGAGGTCAGTGACACCCAGGAGCCGGTCCCAGGCAGGATTATTATTTGAGGTGAGGTGTTCGTGCGTGTAGCCCGTATAGGTCACGACCGTATACCCCGCTTCCTGCACCTTTTCTCCCACAGATGCAAGTGCGTCTGCCTGTGCAAAGGGCTCTCCTCCGGAGAACGTGACCCCGTCGATATCCTTGAGACCAAGGATCCGGCCGGAAATCTCGTCTGTAGAAACCCTGTTGACCGGAGAAAAGGACCAGAACGCCGGGTTGAAACACTCCTTACACCGGATCGGGCACCCCTGTACCCAGATGACGGCCCGGATGCCGGGCCCGTTTGCGGCTGACCTCGCGAGAAAACCCGCGAGGTTGAGCTCACTCATGCGTCGGTATCCGTGGTCGTTCGTCTGATGCACCATCATTTTTCCGCCACTACGTATTGGCTGCTGAAATGATTCCGGTGTGGGGGATCGATGTACCTTATAGTATTACCCAAATATTCCCGGAATGAAAACCACCCTCGGGGACGTGCAAATAAGCATACTTATGAGATACAATCTGACTATACAGGTTCGATTTTTACCATTTAATAGGCATTGTTCCGGTCTTTTGCCATTCATAAGGATTTCGATCAGGGGCTATAGGGACGCGCGTTGGAACGGGTCCCGTTTTCCCGTGCTCTTATAACACTTCGGCAACAATAGATCCAGCAGTGAAGGCGACAGTTGAAGGCACTTCGGTGCTGACCGGCAGGGACGGGCGGGTGCTGTACGACCAGAGCGGGTACGGGCGGCCCGAAGGCGATGGAATACGCCTTGCGCCGCAGGAGGCCCTGTACCTGCTCCACCGCCACAGGATCGAGGTTTCTGACTATACGTTCGATACGCTCCTTGCCGAATATGCCGACCAGCGCAACTTCCTGCGCAGTTTTCTTGTCTACCGCGACCTGCGGGAACGCGGGTATGTCGTCCAGACCGGCCCCCACGATTACCGGGTATTCCGGCGCGGGGAAAAGCCGGGGACCGGGGAGTCGCTGTACCTCGTCCGCGTCCTCTCGGAACGCGACCCGATCCGGTTTACCAAACTGATTGAGGAAGTGATCACTGCACGGAACATGCGCAAGCAGTATGTCCTTGCAGTTGTCGACGATGAGGAGGAGCTGACCTATTATGAGATCAAGCTCCAGAAACTGGCCGGTGCCTGTGCTGCTTCCGAAATCGGTTCCTGCGATGCGGTGCTGGTGGGCAAGTCTGCGATGATCCTGGTACCCCCGGGGTCCGACCTTGAGAAGGCCGGTTTCGGGAAACGGTTCGATGAAGAACGGCTGATGATCTCGCCGGTCGAACTCCTGTACCTGATGGGGCAGGGAACAGTCCGGGTCTCAAAAGACGGCGCCCCGCTGACCCATCAGGAGTTTTTCGCATTCGCAAGCGGGAGAGACCAGGATCTTGCCGCAAAAGACAAGGTCTATACCGAGCTGCGCCGGCACGATTTTATTCCCCGGACCGGTTATAAGTTCGGCCATCACTACCGCGTTTACTGCGGAAAGAATGTACACTCCGACATGCTGGTGCATGCGATAGAAAAAGAGGCAGGCCTTCCCATGAGCGTGATCTCCCGGTCGGTCAGGATGGCGCACAGTGTCAAAAAGAAGATGTTGTTTGGCTGTGTACATACTACCGGAATCCAGTTCGTCGAATTCGCCCGGATAAAACTCTGAAATGAAATCCTCAAACATTCCCCCAAAGCGGTTCCTGTGAGGGTACCTGGTATGCCAGAATCACCGATCAATCCCTGGTCAAGCACCCCTTCGCTTGATGTCGAGAAGATGTTTGCCGAGTTCGGCATCGACCCGATCGCCCCGGTGCTGCCCGAGCTGCCCGAGATCCCGTACTTCATGCGCCGTGGCATCGTGGTCGGCCAGCGGGATTACCTCCCGATCGCCCGCGCGATCCGGAACCATACACCGTTCCATCTGCTGACCGGGTTCATGCCGAGCGGCCATCCTCACCTCGGCCACCTGATGCTCATGAGGGAAATCGTCTGGCACGTGCAGCAGGGTGCCAACGGGTACGTGACGATCGCTGACCGGGAAGCTTTTGCCGTCCGTGGCCTTTCATGGGAGAAATGCCGGGAATACGGGAAGGAGTACCTCTCCTGCCTGTTTGCCCTAGGTTTCGAAGGACAGACCTATTTCCAGAGTAAAAACGAGCGGCTCAAGGACCTTGCGTTCGAAGCGGCAACCAAGGTGAACTTCTCCGAACTCACCGCGATTTACGGGTTTTCCCCCGAGACCGCGCTTGCCCATGCGGACAGCGTGATTACGCAGGTGGCGGATATCCTGTACCCGCAGGTCGAGCGAGAGCCGGCCCCGACGCTGGTGCCGGTGGGGATCGACCAGGACCCCCATATCCGGCTCACCCGGGGGATCGCCCACAAGTTCCGGATGTTCACGGTTGAGGAGCGGGACGGGTACATCAGCGTGCGCTCGAAGAACGCCCCTGATGCGGCGCTCGATTCGATAAAAAAGGCGTTCCCGCATGCGAAAAAATACGAGGGCCACGTGGACATCACAGGTGCCGGATGCGCCGATGTGAGCACAAAGGTCAGGGAGATCGAGCGGGCCTGCGGGGGCTATGCGTTTTACACCCCCTCCTCCACCTACCACATCTTCCTGCCCGGTCTCACTGGCGGCAAGATGTCGTCGAGCATTCCCGAGAGCATCATCTCGTTCTACGAGCCCGAGGCGGCGGTACGAAAGAAGGTGATGAGCGGTCTTACCGGCGGCAGGATGACGCTTGAAGAGCAGCGGCGGCTTGGCGGTGAACCGGAGAAGTGCACGCTCTATCTCCTCAACATGTTCCACATGATCACCGACGATGCAAAACTTGCGGAGCTCCACCGGAAGTGCAGGTCGGGAGAGATCACCTGCGGGCAGTGCAAGAAGGAGACCGCAGAGCGCGTCGTGGCATTTTTAAAGGATTTCCGGGAGAAGATGGACGTGGCGTCAGAGACGATCGAGGTGTGACGGGCGATGGCGGAACTGACGTTTAACGAAAAAAGGCTGCTTGCCGCGCTGGTAAAGGAGAAGAAGAGTAACGCAGAGCACCTCGCTTCTCTCCTGAATGCAACCCCGGAAGCAGTTGTCCAGTGGGCACACCTTGCTATGGACAAGGGGCTTGCAAAAGTCGAGCGGATTGTTGAGAAAGCGTTCGAATACACTGATGAAGGAAAGACCTATCTGCAGAACGGGTTGCCCGAAACTCAGATCCTTCACCTTATCAAACCGGGTACGACGCTTGCTGATCTTCAGGGTCATCCTTCATTCAAGATCGGGTTTGGCCAGCTGCGGAAGAAAGGATTCATTCGTGTAGAGGGGGCCGTCGTAATAAAAAATGAAGGTACATCAACGAAAGCAGAAGAATCCTCATTGCGAAATCCGGTTTCTGGTGAACCTCATACAAAAGAGTTGATCAAGCGCGGGATCCTTGCCGAATCCGAGACTGTCCGGTATGCCATTTCCATAACCGCCGATGGCATCGCTCTTGCACAGCAGGGCCTTGACCTCAAAGAAGAGATCGGCACGCTCACCCGGGACCAGATCCTCTCCGGCGCGTGGAAGACCGCGAACCTGCGCAGGTATGACATCAAAAAACTGCCAAAGACCGTGTACCCGGGAAAGTCCCACCCGTACCAGCGGCTCATCGACGAAATGCGCCTTATCCTTCTCGAAATGGGCTTTACCGAGATGCACGGGGAGATCGTCCAGAGCGCGTTCTGGAACTTCGATGCCCTCTTCCAGCCGCAGGACCACCCGGCCCGGGAGATGCAGGATACCTTCTACCTCAAAGAGGAAGCACCGCTCCCTGAAAGGTGGGAGTGCCTCCGCGATATGCATGAGCACGGCGGGGACACCTCTTCAACCGGCTGGGGCGGGAAGTGGAACCCCAAAAAAGCAAAGCAGTGCGTGCTCCGTACACATACAACCAGCCTCTCGATCCAGTACCTCGCCACCCACCCGGAGCCCCCGGTCAAGGCGTTCTGCATCGGCAGGGTCTACCGCCGGGAGGCAATCGATCCCACCCACACACCGGAATTCGAACAGCTCGAAGGGATCGTTATGGATAAGGGCGTCACCTTCCGCCACCTTCTCGGCTTTTTGAAAGAGTTCTATTGCCGGATGGGCTTTTCCGACGTGCGGTTCCGGCCGGGCTTTTTCCCGTACACGGAACCCTCGGTTGAGCCAGAGATCTGGGTCGACGGTCTTGGTTGGGTCGAGATGGGCGGTGCCGGCGTCTTCCGGCAGGAAGTCACCGCACCATGGGGCGTGCAGTGCCCTGTGCTCGCATGGGGTCTCGGCGTGAGCCGGGTCGCCATGCTGCGGCTGGGCCTCAAGGACCTGCGGCAGTTGTACCAGAGCGACCTCGAATGGATCCGGAACAGCCCCGTGCATGCGCCGGCAGAGGCCGCGAGGAAGACGTAACATGGCGATCATCAGCCTCTCCTACAAATACCTCGAACGGCTCACCGGCACCGGCCGGGAGACGATCTTACAACGCCTCCCGATGATCGGCTCCGAGGTCGAACGCCTGGAAGAGGACCACGCGGACGTCGAGTTCTTCCCCAACCGCCCCGACCTCTTCTCGGTCGAAGGTGTGGCCCGGGCGATGAGGGGGTTTCTGGGGATCGAGACCGGCCTTCCGAAATATTCGGTCAGACCTTCCGGAATCCGCTTCACTATCGATTCGAAGCTGGAAGCGATCCGGCCCTGCCTTGCCTCTGCCGTTATCCGGAACATTGCCTTTGACGATGAGTCCATCCTCTCGGTCATGGCGCTCCAGGAAGCGTTGCACTGGGCAGTGGGAAGGGGCCGTAGCAAGGTTGCCATCGGCATCCACGACCTCGACACCGTCGTGCCGCCGTTCCATTACGTGGCCTCGCCCCGGGGCAGGACATTTGTTCCGCTCGATTTCACCGAAGAGCTCACCCTTGACGGCATCCTTGAACAGCACCCGAAGGGCAGGGACTATGCAAAGATCGTCAGGGACTTCCCGCTCTTTCCCCTGATCACCGATGACGAGGACCATGTCTGCTCGTTCCCGCCGATCATCAACGGCGAACGGACCCGGGTGACAACCGGGACAAAAAACATTCTCCTCGACGTGACCGGCACCGACCAGCGTGCGGTCAATGTTGCGGCAAACATCATCTGCACCGCCATGGCCGAAGCCGGCGCAATCATAGAGAGCGTGGAGATCAACGGCGTTCCTTTCCCCGATCTCGCCCCGACGGAACGCATGGTCAGCGTCAGGGAGTGCTGCGACCTCATCGGGGTCGGACTGACCGCCCCGCAGATGGCAGGGCTGCTCGAAAAGATGCGGTTTGGCGCACAGCCGGCCGGGTCCGACCGGGTCAGGGTTCAGGTGCCCTGCTACCGGGCCGATATTATGCACGACTGGGATCTCTTCGAGGATGTCGCGATTGCATACGGGTACGAGAACTTCGCCGTGGAGGTACCCCCCACGTTCTCCATCGGGACGGAACACCCGGTAAATGCGGTCGCCACGCAGGTGCGCATGATCCTCGCAGGGCTCGGGTACCTGGAGATGATGCCCTTTACGCTGACAAATGAACGGGTGCTCTGCGACCAGCTGCAGCGCCCCCGTTCCGCTTCCACTCTTCACCTCATGCACCCGATCAGCGAGGAGTATACGGTGGTGAGAACGGAGATTTTGCCGCTCCTCCTGGAGATGCTGCAGGTCAACCGGCACCGGGAACTCCCGCAGCGGCTCTTTGCAACCGGCGATGCGCTTTCTGATCTCTGCACAACCCAGCGGCTTGCTTTTGTCAGCACCCACCCGGCGGCGGATTTCTCGGAAGTCTACGCCCATGCCGCCGCCGTGCTCCGCGAGCTGGGGATCGCGTACAGCGCGGAGGTGTCTGCCGATGCGGCCTTCATCGAGGGAAGGCGGGCGGATATTGCTGTCGCCGGGAAAAGAGTGGGCGTATTTGGCGAGATCCAACCTGCCGTGCTGACTGCGTTCGAACTGGAACAGCCGGTAGCGGCATTTGAGCTCGATCTCAGAGCCGTACCGGGATACCCCTCCCGGTAAGATACTCTTTTACATCGTGAACCGTAAATTCGCCATAGTGAAAGACGCTTGCCGCAAGGCAGGCATCCGCTTTTCCCCGGGTAAACCCGTCGTAAAAATGCTCGGGTGTCCCGACCCCGCCGCTTGCAATCACCGGGATATTTGCCGCCTCTGAGATCGCGCGGGTTATTGCAATATCGAACCCGTTCTTCGTGCCGTCGGTCTCCATGCTGGTCAGAAGGATCTCGCCGGCACCCCGTTCCTCGGCCTCTTTTGCCCAGCGCACCGCATCTATCCCGGTCGGTTTGCTCCCTCCATAGATGACCACCTCGTACCAGCAGGTACTTCCGTCGCACAACCGGACCGGCACTGCCGCCGGGTTTGGCGTGAAATTCCGGCGGACATCCATCGCGACCACGATGCACTGCGTCCCGAAAGATTCAGCGGCTCTGGTGATGAGCGTGGGATCGTGCACGGCGCTCGTGTTCAGGCTCACCTTGTCGGCGCCTGCCCGGAGGATCTGCTGGATATCGTCGAGCGACCGCAAGCCCCCGCCGACGGTGAGTGGCAGGAAGAGCCGGTCGGCTGCACGCTGGATGAGCTCAATGATAATGCCGCGTTTTTCCTTGGATGCAGTAATATCAAGAAATACCACTTCATCGGCGCCCTGCTCGTTGTAACGCCCGGCAAGCTCCACCGGGTCCCCGGCGTCCCTGAGGCCAAGGAAATTTGTCCCTTTTACGACCCGGCCGTCCTTTAAGTCAAGGCAGGGGATGATCCGTCGCGTCAGCACCATTTCATTCTTGTTTTCTTCCGCAAGTGCTATTTACCTATCTGCCAGCACCCCTCCCTTCGAGGGGAAGTTTATGTGCATTCATCACCTTATGTACCGGGTACGTTATCGGGCGGTACCTGCCCCATGCGGGGTACTGCACAGGTGTTTTTCATGAGTACCGGGAAGCTGAAGATTGACTGGGCGGCACAGTACATGCCCGTGCTTGCCTCCATCAGAAAACAGTTCGAGAAGGACAAGCCCTTCAAGGGCATGACGATCGGCATGGCCCTCCACGTGGAGGCAAAGACGGCAAACCTCGTCCAGACGCTCGCTGCCGGGGGTGCAAAGGTCTACATCACCGGGTGCAACCCGCTCTCGACGCAGGACGATGTGGCAGAGGCATTGAACGAGGTAAAAAACGTCCACTGCTACGCAAAGCGAGGGTGCACGGTCGGGGAGTACTACGCGGCGATCGAACAGGTGCTTGATGCCGCCCCATCCATCACGATAGACGACGGGATGGACCTCATCCATTACCTGCATACCAAACGCCGCGAGATGCTCAAGAAAGTGATCGGCGGCTGCGAGGAGACCACAACCGGTATCCACCGGCTCCGTGCGATGGCGGCAGAGAAAAAACTTGAGTTCCCTGTTGTTGCGGTCAACGATACGCCGATGAAACGGTTCTTTGACAACGTGCACGGGACCGGGGAGAGTGTGCTCTCCTCAATTATGATCACCACGAACACGCTTATCGCCGGCAAATACTTCGTTGTTGCCGGGTACGGTTACTGCGGCCGGGGACTCGCAAAGAAAGCCCACGGCCTTGGCGCCAAGGTCGTGGTCACCGAGGTGGATCCCCGCTGTGCCCTTGAGGCGCACATGGACGGGTACCATGTCATGACCATGGACGAGGCAGCGGGGATCGGCGATATCTTTGTCACGACCACGGGCAACGCAAGCGTAATCGGGAAGAATCATTTCGGGAAACTCAAAGCAGGTGCGATTCTCGCAAATGCCGGCCACTTCAATGTCGAGATAGACATCGCGTGGCTTGCAAAACACGCGGATTCGACGGTCGAACGTGAAGGGATTACAAGCTATATCATCAAGGGAAAACCGGTCCATGTTCTCGCCGAGGGCAGGCTCGTGAACCTTGCAACGCCAAAGGGCATGGGCCACCCTGTTGAGGTCATGGACCTCAGTTTTGCCCTTCAGGCGCTCTGCACCCGGTATATCGCGGAGCACGGCGATTCCCTTAAGGGTGGGGTCTACGAAGTCCCGCAGGAGATCGACGAACAGGTTGCCCGGCTCAAACTTGCGTCGCTTGGTATTACCATCGACGAGCTGACTGCGGCCCAGAAGGAATACCAGTGCAGCTGGGATATCGGGACGTAGATCGGCCCGCGCATATCTTTTTTTTGGTCAGCCCGGGATCGCCGGGATTACCCGGGCTCATTCATCTACGGGGACTTCCCTGCAGGCAGGATACCGGAACTGACATAGCAGTCCAGTTTCCATTGTTCTCGGATAACGATCAGTGCCCCTGCCGCGAAGAGGGGAACGGCAAGCCAGAACTGGTTTCCGAGGGGATCGGAAAAGATGAAAAGCGATACAATGCAGCCGATGAACGGTGCTGCCGCATAGATCGCTCCCGCCCGCGCCGCGCCCATGTCCCGCAGGGCCACGATAAACAGGATCAGACCAAAACCAAAGGAGAAGAACCCGGTGAGGAGGGCAAGGAGGATAAGGTTCGCAGCCGGTATGGGCTCTCCGAGCACGATCACGAGTACCGCTGCGATGCTCCCGCCAAAGATCACCTTGTACATGCCGATCAGCTCCGGGGGGTATGCGGTGATATGCGCCATGCAGTTGTTATCCACACCCCAGAAAAATCCTGACAGGATGATACCCAGCGCCCCGAGGGAAATGCCAAGCGCACCCTCGCCGTTCCAGCCCAAAATGATGCTGCCGGCAAAGATGAGGAGAAGGGCAAGCCCGATCATTTTGTCGGCCGGTTCATGGAAGACCCAGAACGCAAGCAGGACGGTTGCAACGATCTCGAAGTTTAAGAGAAGCGCCGCAGTCGCCGCCGGGGTGATGGTGAGGGCAAAACACTGGGTGACGGGCGCCACAAAACCTCCGACGACCACAGTTCCCGCAAGGAGGTACCGCTCCCTCGTACCGGCACGCGGCAGTATCGCAGGTAAGTGGGGACCGTTCATCATCCGCCAGCTGAGTACACCGGTACCTGACCCGAGGGCAAGGAGGGCAATGAGGAACAGGGGGGCCATCCCGTCCACAAGAATCTTCAAAAGCGGTGTTGCCGTCCCAAAAAGGATGGTGGCACCTGCGATCGCCATGACCGGTTTTGGCAGTTTGTGAATAGGGAAACAATCCATGGATATCAGGATCTCAGGGAAAACACGTGCGGGGATGCGGCCCGTGTTTTGACATATATGGGATGACTCATGTCTTTGAACCTTCCCGCGCAGCGTAGATATATTCCTGCGCAATTCCGCAGTATATGCCGAAATGCTTTCGGGCAAAGGCGCGTATCGTATCGTACTCCCTCCCGGTCAGGCCCGTATCCTGCGGAAGTTCCGGAAGGTAATGCTCCCGCATTATCCTCCGGATCCAGACATCAACCGGAAATGCCTCGAAC
>Ga0209039_10002431_pt1 | contig 15813 bp, 8 predicted proteins | sample BogFormECP12_OM1_FD_188238 | JGI IMG/M metagenome (GOLD analysis project Ga0209039, IMG submission 188238) | Bog forest soil microbial communities from Calvert Island, British Columbia, Canada - ECP12_OM1 (SPAdes) (version 2) | ecosystem: Environmental > Aquatic > Freshwater > Wetlands > Bog ... | reverse complement strand
CTGCTATACCGCTATCACCGCCTGCCCCAGGCGCTGGAGCGGGCAAAACAACTGGATTGCGAAGGGGCGCGGTTTCCGTTTGCCACCATCACCGGGACGGAAGACAGTGGCACTTGGCAGCATGTAGACTTGGAAATCCACGCCGATATGGCCGTGGCCTATGCCATCTGGCATCACAACAAGATTTGCCGGGACAAGGAGTTCTTGTATCACGAAGGTATTGAGATGCTGTTGCAGATCTGCCGCTTCATGGCCAGTGCCGGCGGGTGGAGCCCGTTGCACGGCGATTTTGGATTCTATGGCGTGATGGGACCGGACGAGTTCCACATGATGGTGAATCACAACTGCTATACCAACGTCATGGGGAAGAAGGCATTTGAATTTACGCTCAGCGTGTTGGCCGAGATGCAGAGGGAAGCGCCTGAGCTATACCAGCAGGCGATTACTAAAACAGGACTCAAACCGCAGGAGCCTGAGCAATGGAAAGAAATGGCCGCCAAGATGCGGATTCCCAAAGACGAACGCACTGGCATCTATGAGCAACATGCCGGCTATTTTGACCTGCCGCATGTGGATCTCCAGCATTTCCCACCGGAGCAAATCCCCGTTTACAAACATTGGGCCTACATCAAGATCTTTCGGCACGATATGGTCAAACAACCCGATGTGTTGAACCTGATGTATTTCTACAGCCAGGATTATCCCCTGGAAGAGAAGCGCGCGAACTATGAGTTCTATGAAGCCCGAACGATCCATGAATCGTCTTTGTCGCCCTCTCTCCATGCCATCCTGGCGGCCGAATTGGGCAAGTTGGATGAGGCTTACACCTTTTTCTCCTACGGGGCACGAATGGACCTGGACGATTACAACCGCAATACCGACCAGGGCGTACACGTGACCTCCGCGGCGGGTGTGTGGGCCAGCATGATCTTTGGTTTTGGCGGCATGCGTACCGACGGCGATGTGCTAAGCTTTCGACCCACCCTTCCTGCTCATTGGAAATCGTATCGCTTCCGCGTATGTTACCAAGGCGCGGTCATCGAAGCGCGGGTGAACGGCAAGCAAGTTGAATTCCAGGTCATCAGTGGCCCGGCCGTGGATATCCGGGTATATGGGAAGAGCTATACACTTGGCGCCAAGGGGATCACCACTCCATTGCAACCTGCGGCTTGATATGATCCGGAACTTGGATCATGTTTTTTGTGGCGGTTTGATGTTTTGGCCAGAGATTTCCAGCTCTACCTCTAATAGGTTGGTCGTTCGAACAAAATATGCTGATTCGGATCGCCCCGGGTCGACAAGAACCCGCTGGTGGTGATGCCGGACATCCTGTCCAGGATGTCCATTGACGAATCTCTGGATGTGACCCTCACGGACATCATGGTCGACTACATCTCCGCATCACACCATCAGCCATGCCGGATTGGTGGGCGGCAGCAACTGGCCGCGTCCAGGTGAGGTCTCGCTGGCCCATTACGGCGTGGTCTTTCTGGGTGAGCTGCCCGAGTTCGGTATCCCGTACAAGGAACGGCATTATCGAGCGTGTGCGGGATGTGCTGCGCCTCCCGCAGGGAGACATTGTACCGGTCATCCAATCCAATACACGTGTAAAATTCGTATGGAATAACCGAATGAGGCACGACGAGGTTCCCATGGATCATCCCTTACGACCTCTACCCAGAGGTTCTGTCAAACTGTTGGCCGGCTTGTTCCAGCAACGCTACGACCTGAACCGAAAATACATGCTGTCGCTCAAAACCGAAAACTTGCTTCAAAACTATTACCTGGAAGCCGGGCTGTGGAATCCGGCTTCTCACCCTGGCGATATCCATTGGGGTTGGGAATCGCCCACCTGCCAGTTGCGCGGCCACTTTTTGGGGCACTGGCTTTCGGCAGCGTCCCACATAGCCGCCAACACCGGCGACCAGGAAGTGAAAGGCAAGGCCGATTACATCGTCAGTGAGCTGGCCCGTTGCCAACGGGAAAACGGCGGCGAATGGATTGGCTCAATCCCCGAAAAATACCTGGAATGGGCCGCGCGCGGCAAGCCGGTTTGGGCGCCGCATTACACCCTCCACAAGACCTTGATGGGGCTATGGGATATGTACGCCGTCGGCAATAATGCCCAGGCCTTGGAGATTTTATTACGCTGGGCGCACTGGTTCCATCGCTGGAGCGGGCAGTTCAGCCGGGAGCAAATGGACAATATCCTGGATGTTGAGACTGGCGGGATGCTCGAAGTGTGGGCCAACCTGTATGGGTTGACTGGCGAGAGCGAGCATGCCGAGTTGATGCAAAGATATGACCGGCGCCGATTGTTTGATGCCCTGACGGCTGGCCAGGATGTGCTGACCAATATGCACATGAATACCACGATCCCTGAAGCGCAAGGGGCGGCACGCGCCTGGGAAGTGACCGGCGAACCTCGCTGGCGGCAGATCGTCGAAGCCTACTGGCATAGTGGTGTGACTGAGCGCAGCGCCTACATTACCGGTGGCCAGACCAATGGCGAGGTATGGTCGCCACCGCAGGCACTTTCGGCCCGCCTGGGATTCCGCACCCAGGAACACTGCACAGTCTATAACATGATGCGCCTGGCAAATTATCTTTTACGCTGGAGCGACGATCCCCATTATGCCGATTATTGGGAACGCAATTTGTGGAACGGCATCTTGGCGCAGCAGCACCCCAATACCGGCATGGTTGCCTACTACCTGCCGTTCTATGCCGGGGCCAAAAAAGAATGGGGTACACCTACGGAAGATTTCTGGTGTTGTCATGGTTCGTTGGTACAGGCGCACACGATGTATGCCGAGCACATCTGGTTCGAGCACGTGGGCGGCCTGACCCTTAGCCAGTATATTCCTAACGAACTTGATTGGATCCATAACGGGCAAAGCATCCACCTATGCCTGACACACGATCCCCAGATTCAATTCTCTCATCGCCCAACCAGCCTGGCTTATGAGCTGCGGGTACAAAGCAGCCAGCCGGTGGAATTCAGCCTGCGTTTGCGTTTGCCGTGGTGGTTGAGCGGCGAAGCCCGGCTTACCCTGAATGGCGAACCATTGCCGGTGAACTGCGCTGCATCCAGCTATGTGGAGATCACCCGCTTGTGGGCTGACGATACCCTCCAGGTTGTATTGCCCAAATCGTTGGGCGCGGTGCCGCTCCCGGATGATCCGGAAACTTTCGGCTTTATGGATGGCCCGGTGGTGCTGGCGGGCCTAAATCCTGGCAGGCAGCCATCCGGCAGGAGCCACATGTCCGGCGACAATTCCCCTGAAATTTATCCCATCAGCGGGATTTCATTGAAGGGAGATATTTCCCACCCGGAAACGATCCTGATCCCCGACAATGAACGGGAATGGGGATACTGGAGAGGCGAATATCGTACCCGCGGCCAGTCCCAGGACATCCGCCTGATCCCGCTCTATGAAGTGCGCGATGAGGCTTTTACCGTGTATTTCACCCGGTCAACCGTCTGACGGCCTGCTTCACCTCGGTGACGTGGATATCAGCTATTACTCACCTGCCAGGGTTACATATTGAGGTAACTGCTTTGCCCTGTTGAGGGGTGCCCCCCTCAACTACCCATATGGCACGATTGTAGGAGAGCAATGATCCTTTGTCTGATAGGACCATTCATTTTGTTGTTAGGTGGGATTGGATTGTTGGCTGCGGGGTTTTAATAACAGAACGTCAACGTTTGTTTGATTCGAGTCGTGGGACGCGGAGCGGACTATGAAAAATGTGGATTCAAATTGTTTTGAGCTCCGGCGTTTAGGTTGATGGCGAAAGTGACCAGCTATTTTACGGGAATGATCAATTGATATGCACACTTGACGCTTAGCGCATCGCGTTATATAATCCCGGTGTGATCAAAAGCATCAAAGATGCTGAAACCAGGCGGATTTACCAGAGGGAAATCTCGCGTAAATTCCCGCCAGAAATTCAGCAGGTGGCATTGAGGAAGCTGCGTATGCTGAACAATGCCGCCGCCCTGAATGACCTGCGTATCCCCCCTGCTAACCGATTGGAAAAGCTTACTGGTAGCCGGTCTGGCCAATACAGCATCAGGATCAATGACCAGTGGAGAATATGTTTTGAATGGCGTGATGGGGACGCTTATCTGGTAGAGATTGTAGATTATCACTAAGGAGGCAGGTATGACTGACAACAAACTTCATCCAGTCCATCCGGGAGAAGTTCTACTTGAAGAATTCCTAAAGCCGATGGGGTTGAGCCAAAGTCGCCTGGCCCTCGACATCGGTGTGCATCCGCGCCGGATCAACGAGATTGTCCTGGAGAAGCGCAGTGTGACGGCGGATACCGCCCTGCGACTGGCGCGCTATTTTGGTACGTCGCCCCAGTTCTGGCTGGGCCTGCAGGATGATTTTGATCTGGACATTGCCGCGGACACCCTCGGCCCAAAACTGGAACGGGATGTGAAAGTTTATACCAGAATACAGGCCTAGTTCAGCATCAAACAAACGCCCGCAAACTTCACGGCGGGCGTTTGTTTTTTCCAAGACTCATAATCCATCATCTCCATCGTACGACGAGTACTTTAATATCTGCCATGTGATTTTACCTGCCCGCCTGGTTACCGTTCGGGGGAGGAATGATACAGGCTCCATGATGTGGCCCCTACGCCGCCATCGGATCATGGGGGGATGAATTGATAGATTCAAACCCCTCTTCTCCTCGTGTAACCTGCTGAGACAGCTGAGTAAAAGGTAAATTCTCTGCAGCCTCCGCAGTGGGTCTTCACGATTTGTGCGACTTCCAACGGACTTCAAGAAGGCTGTGGGGGATTAATTTATAGGATAGTCTTTTGCAGCGAGCCTCTTAATACAGGCTAGTCTTTCTGGATGGTTTTTTCCATCTTTCGACGTTCTTGATCTACCACCTCAGCCAATTTACTGATGAAATCCGACAGAAATTCTAATTCTTCCTCAGTGTAACTTGAAAGAAGCTGCTCTTGTGCTCTTATTGCAGATGCCAAAATGGTAGCGATTTCGGATGCTTTTTCTTTGACAATAACAATCAATGTACCGCGGCGATCCTCGGGATTGCGACGGCGCTCGATAATGCCACTCCTTTCAAGTCGATCTAGCATCGCCGTTGTTGCTCCGGATGTAAGTCCGGTATGCTTAGAAAGCTCAGTGGGAGTCGATACTCCTTTCTGAAGGAGTAGCCCGAGACATTCCCAATCTGTGATATTTACTCCCAGCTTTTCGACAATGGTTTTTCGAAACAATACGTTGCTAAAGTTGTAGTCTCTGACTGCGCGGATGGCTTGTCCTACTGGTACCTTCTTACCAGGTGTTGGCATAATTTTCCTCTTGACATTTTCGTTGTAGTATCTTAGAATTCGAGTATCTTGATTATAAAGGATTAATCAGGGGAATGCAAGGGTGACGAGAGGTTGCCCTTGACACTAATTTTATACGAGGTGAGAAGATATGAACCCAGAGAAGGACGCATAAAAGTCTGCTGTGATCGGCGACATCCATGGCTGTTGTGATGAACTTAAGGCATTACAGGATAGGCTCGGCCCAGGAGAGAATGAGAATTTGAAAAGAATCCACTTGACCTGTCATTTTGGCAGTATCCCGTTCGACGTTAGGATCGAAAGGTAAAATAAAGCCGTAATCCAACCATTTAGAGTTAGAAAGGAGCATTTCATGAACCAAGGTAAGAGCACCACCGCAAGCAACAAGAAGTCCAAGGGATTCACAGACGAGGAAAAAGCTGCGGCTAAGGCTCGGATACAAGAGCTGAAGGCGGAAGCGCGGGCGAGCGAGAACAAGGCGGAAGGGGAAAGCGCCGTACTTGCGGCGATCGCCGCGCTGCAGGAACCGGATCGCTCCATGGCCATGCGGCTTCATGCGATCATCAAAGCCAGTGCGCCGGACCTCTCGCCGAAAACCTGGTACGGCATGCCCGCGTATGCCAAGGACGGCAACGTCGTCTGCCACTTTCAAAGCGCGCAGAAGTTCAAAACCAGGTACGCGACGATCGGCTTCAGCGACAAGGCGAACCTCGACGAAGGCAACCTGTTCCCGGTCGCCTTCGCGCTGAAGGAGTTGACCGCCGCCGAAGAGGAAAGGATCGCTGCGCTCGTGAAGAAAGCGTTGAGCTGAGCATGAAAGCAGGTACGAATCCTTCCTCGAAAGGGAAGTCCCCATCTCAACAGATCGATGCCATCATCAAGGAGCCAGGCGACTGGCGGGGCAAGAAATTGTCACAGCTGCGCGCTTTGATCAAAAAGGCTGACCCTGCCGTGGTCGAAGAAGTGAAGTGGAAAAAACCCTCCAAACCAACGGGAGTCCCCGTTTGGTCTCATGAGGGAATACTATGCATAGGAGATACGCTCAAGAACGCCGTGAGGCTGACCTTTCCCAAAGGTGCTCAGATGAAGGATCCGAAGAAGCTCTTCAACACACGTTTAGATAGCAACACGGTCCGGGCCATCGACTTCCACGAAGGTGACCCGGTAGACGAGGCAGCGTTAAAGGCGCTCATTCTGGAAGCCGGGAGGCTGAACTCGCTGAAAACGCGCGAGCGATAAAATGAATTTACAACTAAGACAGTAAAGGAGAACCCCATATGCAAACAGTCAACAAACTGATGATGCTCGCCATTGGTGTCAGCGACATGCCGAAGGCCAAAGCATTTTACGAGGACAAGCTTGGTTTGAAAGTCACAACGGACTACCGCCAAGACGACGACCACTGGTGGGTTTCGCTTACCCTCCCGGAAGGAGGAATCACAATTACCCTGACAACCTTTCATGGAAATGCGAAGCCCGGTACGATGACGCTGTGGTTCGCGACTTCGGATCTTGGCGCAGCCCACAAAGCGCTGGGCGACAAGGGAGTCAAAGTCAGCGAAGTCGGAGACGATCTGCACGGTCCGGGGTCAGGCGTAAAATGGTTTAACTTTATGGACCCTGATGGCAATTTGATCCATCTTGAACAGGCGTAAGTCTAAGAGCTCTTTTCATGGAGAGGCCGAAAAGCCTCTCCATGAAAAGAGGCGCGGATGTTGAATAAACTTTGCGACGCCTTCTCTCTTGAGAAGCGTCGCTTCTTCAAAGTTGGCAACCGTCTTGGGGATTATGAAATTTCAATAATCGAAAATATTGCTAACCCACCTGTACGGATTAATCCGTGGCTGTTTAAAGGCAAAACGTCCGAAACATAGATTTCGGGCGTTAAGAAGGGCAGAAAATGACCCGTTTCCTGCCGGGTCGCTTATAAGTTCGACCCGATTCAGATCAATCCACTCTGCGCGTAGCTTACCCCCGTTCAAAGGCACTCGCGGATGTAGTTGATGACGAATAGTTGCACTACTTTCTTGTAAGGTTCCGGAGAAACTTTTCCTTAGCGGGCGAAATTATCCCCCAAAGAGAGGGTGTGTCAATAACCTGTCGATCCAATCACCCTTGTGCGTAGCGTAATACTCCGTGCGCTGTTGCAAAAAGGTGTTGTAAACGAAGCGGGAACAGCCCAACTGGCGGGCCAGGGGCTCGTCGCTGAGCCGCGTTCGGGTAGAGCCGGAACTTGAAGGCCTGGTGGATGCCCATTGGGCCTATTTTCCAGGGCTGCCTGGCCTGAATAGCGGATTAATGATCGACGCTCCGCAGGTCTGATCGTTTTAAGTCCGAAACGAGACTGGTGACAAACTCCTGATCTTTGCGCGAACAGACGATAAAGATCGCCCCGATGAGGATGTCTACTTGTCATACATTTATTATTTTGCCGGAAGAGATAACCCATTAAAATAAACCCGGTTGTTATTCTTTGATCCCGGTCCGCCTGAACAGGGACCAGGAGGTCTTTCTTGCCTGTTTTGGCCGCGTTCTGAAATAACGCTTCAGCTTCTGGTTTGTGATGACTCTTTTTAACAGGGAACGCACCGGTCAGGCGGTGATGACCCGCAGATGCCAGGTGCCGCGGCAGCTTTTTCAAAAGCACTCAGCGCCGACAAGCCAGGGGTACAGAAAGCACCAATGGCGGAGCTGGACGAGTACGGCGGTAGCCGTTGGCCCATGCAGGCCTTGCTGGGAAGTTGGTTACGGTCAATAATAGAAAAGCTAGCAACCTTCTTGTTGCAGCTGGACAGAACCTGCAATCGAGAAGGTTGCTGATATTATGATCGAGATGAAAAAACGAACCAGGTACCGGGTAAATGCAAAATTTACTGCAGTCATCACGCTCGTTGTGTTGATGTTGGCAGTATTGCAAGTGATACCCGCGTATGCCGCGACGTGTACTTCCACAGGCAGCACAGCCTGGAATTTGGCTTCAACCTGGTCAGGCTGCGGCGGGGGCGTGCCGGGCGCTGGCGATACTGCGGTCATCGCCAGTGGCAATACCGTCAGTGTAACTGCCGGGGATACAGAGTCGGTGGGTACACTGACGGTTACGGGAGCACTCACCAATAATGGCACGCTGACTGTCAATACAGCTTTGACGGGAGCCGGCGCTCTGACCAATACGGCAACGGGTATCCTGAACCTGGGGGGAACCACCACGATCACCACCCTTACGGCGGCCGCGGCCGGTAACACGGTTAATTACACGGGTGCGGCGCAAACCCTGAAAGTCACCGCCTATAGCAATCTTGGCTTGAGCGGCTCGGGCACGGATGTGATGGGCGCCATCACCACGATCGGCGGCAATTTAAGCCTGAGCGGCACGGTCGCTGCCACCACTGGAGCCAATTTAACCATAGGCGGTACCCTGAATGTAGGCTCTGGAACCACCTTTACCACGGGAAATACCTTTACCCTGGGTGTCACAGGAACTACCACCATTGATGGAACATTAGCCCTGGCCAGTACCGGCGCCAAAACATTTACGGGCGATGTGACGGTTGACAGCGGCGGGATTTACAATGAAAGCGGCGTTGCGGCGATCAATTATTCCGGCAGCCTGACGGATAACGGCACGTTTACCGCCAGCACGGGTGTGCATACGTTCAGCGGGGCGACAAAAACCATCGGCGGTGCAAACCTCATTTCAATCCCGACTGCCACCTTCACCGGAGCCTATACCAACAATGGAACCTTGACGGTCGGCACGCTCCTTACGGTAACGGGCGCGGCCGTAAGGCTCACCAACAACGGTACGCTCACTGCCAGTACGGCTTTATCCGGAACAGGCGGGGTAACGCAGGGTGCAACCGGCATTCTCAACATCGGCGCGGCGTCTGCGATCACCACCCTGGACGCCTCCACCAACAGCGGCAACACGGTCAATTACACCGGCGCGGCCCAAACTCTGAAAGGCGTGGCTTATAGCAATCTTGGCTTGAGCGGGTCAGGTGCGAAAACGATGACGGGGGTCACCACGATCGGCGCTAACTTAAGCTTGAGCGGCACAGCCACTGCCACCACCGCAGCCAATTTAACCATCGGCGGCAACCTGAGCGTCGGTAGCGGAACCACTTTTACCACCGGGGCAAACTTCACCCTCGGCGTAACAGGAACCACGACCGTGGATGGAACACTGCCCCTGTCCAATACCGGCGCCAAGACATTCACCGGCAATGTGACCGTGGACAACGGAGGAACCTGGAGTGAAGGCACAGGGGCGATCAATTACGCCGGAAGCCTGGCCAATAATGGGACGTTTACCGCCAGCACGGGCCTGCATACCTTCAGCGGTACGGGAACCACCATCAGCGGGGCCAATCTCATTTCAATCCCATCGGCCACCTTCACTGGAGCCTGTACCAACAACGGAACCTTGACGGTCGGCACGGCCCTGACGGTAACGGGCACAACCCTCACCAATAATGGCACCCTGACTGCCAGTACGGTCTTATCCGGAACCGGCGGAGTCGTCCAAGGCGCCACCGGCACCCTGAACATCGGCGGGACTTCCACGATCACCACGCTGGACGCTTCCACCAACAGCGGCAATACGGTCAATTACACGGGTGCGGCGCAAATCGTATATAACACCAATTACAGTAACCTCGGCTTGAGCGGCTCCGGTGCAAAAACGATGACCGGCATCACTACCGTCGGCGGCAACTTAACCATGAGCGGCACAGCCACGGCCACCACCGCAGCCAATTTAACCGTCGGCGGCAGCCTGAGCGTGGGCGCCAGCAATGCTTTTACCACCGGTGTCACGTATACCCTGGGCGTTACTGGAAACACCACCAACAGTGGCACGCTGACCGTAAACGCAGCCATGACGGGTGCAGGCACATTGACCAATGCGGCCACCGGCACGTTTAATTTCGGCGGCAGCTCGCTGGGGCCGACCCTGGTCGCCAGCGCGGCTGGCAACACCGTCAATTACACCGGGGCAGTGCAAACCGTACAAGCCACCGCCTACAGCAATCTCGGCCTGACCGGCTCGGGTGCGGAAACGCTGCAGACCGGTACCACCGTCGGCGGCAATTTAACCGTGAGCGGCGCTGTTTCTGCCACCAGCATGGAAAATCTGGCCATCGGCGGCAACCTGAGCGTGGGCAACGGGGCTGCTTTCACCATGGGTGCAACCTACAATCTTGGCGTTACTGGAAACACCACCAACAGTGGCACGCTGACCGTAAACGCAGCCATGACAGGTGCAGGCACATTGACCAATGCGGCCACGGGCACATTTAATTTCGGCGGTAGCTCGCTGGGGCCGACCCTGGTCGCCAGCGCGGCCGGCAACACCGTCAATTACACCGGGGCGGCGCAAACCGTGCAAACCACCGCCTACAGCAATCTCGGCCTGACCGGCTCGGGTGCGGAAACACTGCAGACCGGTACCACCGTCGGTGGCAATTTAATCGTGAGTGGCACTGTTTCTGCCATCAGCACGGAAAATCTGGCCATTGGCGGCAACCTGAGTGTGGTTGCCAGTGCTGGTTTTGACACCGGTGCAAACTCCACTCTCGCTGTCACCGGAACTTCGTCTGTTTCCGGAACATTGACGCTTGACGGTACCGGTACGAAGACATTTACAGGCGATGTGACGGTTAATACTGGCGGGGTATGGAATGAAACCGGTGCGGCCAATATTAATTTCGCCGGCAGCTTGACGAACAATGGCTCGTATATTGCCAATGCCAATGTGCACACGTTTTCCGGCACCGCAAAAAACATCGCCGGCACGAGTGCCCTGGCCATCCCCAATTTGACCATCAACGGAACGATCACCAACAGCAATTCGCTGACCGTTTCCACAGCGCTGGCCGGCACGGGCACATTGACCAATACCGGCAACTTGACTTTTGGCGGCAGTGCGATTGGGCCAACCCTGGTCGCCAGCGCGGTCGGCAACACCGTCACGTACACCGGCGCAGCACCCACCGTGAGTTCCAATAACTATTACAATCTCAATTTGAGCGGCCCGGGCGTGGACACGCTGCAAGCTGGCACCACTGCCATCGGCGGCAGCCTGACCTTGAGCGGCACCGCTTCGGCCACCAGCGCAGCCAACCTGGCCATCGGCACCAACCTGAATGTGGGCAGTGGAACGGCTTTTACTGTCGGTCCAAACTACACCCTGGCTGTATCGGGGTCCACCACCATTGATGGAACCTTGACCCTGGCCGGTATCGGCACCAAATCATTCGGAAGTGTGACCATTGACAGCGGGGGAACCTATAATGAAACCGGCGCTGCGGTGATCAATGAAGGTGGCAGCCTGACGGATAATGGCACGTATACCGCCAACAGCGGTGTGCATACCTTCAGCGGCACCGGAACCTCCATCAACGGCGCGAATCCAATTGCCATCCCCAGCCTGACCATCAACGGAACCACCACAAACAATGGCACACTGACCGTATCCGCGGCCCTGGCAGGTATTGGCACCCTGACCAATGCCGCCGCCGGCACCCTCAACCTGGGGGGAACCTCCGCGATCACCACCCTGACGGCCAACGCGGCCGGCAATACCGTCAATTTCACCGGGGCGGCGCAAACCGTGAATTCCACAAACTACAGTAATCTCGGCTTGAGCGGCTCGGGCGTGAAAACATTGCAGGCCGGCACCACGGCCATCGGTGGCAACCTGACCTTGAGCGGTACGGCTTCCGCCACCACCGCGGCCAATCTGGCCGTAACCGGCAACCTGAATGTGGGTGCCGGAACCGGGTTGACTGTCGGGACCACCAGTAATGCCCTTACCCTGGGTGTAACCGGAACGACCACCGTGGATGGAACATTGACTCTCGCCAGTACCGGCGCTAAAACCTTCACGGGCAATGTGACGGTGGACGGCGGGGGGACCTGGAATGAAACCGGCAACGGGGTGATCAATGACACCGGCAATCTGACCAATAACGGCACCTACACCGCCAACACTGGTGTGCATACATTTAATGGCGCTGGCAAAACCATCAGCGGCACCGTTGCCATCCCCAACCTGACCATCAGCGGGACCACCACCAATACTGGCGTGCTGACGGTATCCACAGCGCTGGCCGGTGCAAGCACACTGACCAATACTGGCACCTTGATTTACGGCGGGCTCGCCGCGATTGGGCCAACCCTTACAGCCACAGCCGCCGGCAATACGGTCAATTACAACGCCGCGGCGCAAACCGTGAAAGCCACAGCCTATAGCAATCTCATCTTGAGCGGGAGCGGCTTGAAAACGATAGCCGCGGGCACTTCCGTTGGCAACAATCTGAATATCCTCCATGCTGGAGGCGCCATCGCCAGCATCGCCAATGGTCAAACGATCACCGTGAACAGCCTTGACTTTGATGGCGTTGGACAAATTGCTGGAACCTGGGGATCCACTGGCTCCACGGCGACCAACAAGAATAACAACTACTTCAATTCGGCGACCAGCGGCAAGTTGAGCGTCAGCACGCAGGATATGCGTGCCCTCCCGGTCATCACCTTCGGCCCCGCCCCGACGCCAACCTACCTGGGCGGCAACTTCACAGTCAGCGCCACCACGACGAACACCGACAGCAGCGCGCTGACCTACAGCGTGGTGAGCGGGCCGTGCACGCTCGTCAACGGCGCCACGTTCAGTTCCACCGGCCCGGGCACGTGTGTCGTCCAGGCCTACGGCGCCGCCACGACCAACTTCGAAGCCGCCTGGGCCACCCAAAGCGTCACCATTGCCCTGGCCAACCAGGCAACCCTGACGGTGGTAGCGACCCCCTCCACCGTGGTACAGGGCTACACCTCCCAGTTGAGCACCAGCGGTGGCAGCGGCACGGGAGCTGTGACCTACAGCGCCGGCTCTTCAACCGGCTGTAGCGTGAACAGCACCACCGGCGTGCTTACCGTGACGGACGCCAGCGGCACCTGCAGCGTCACCGCCACCAAAGCCGGGGATGCCAATTACCAGCCGACCACCTCAACCGCCCTTCCCATCACGCTGGCCCCCTATGAGTCCGAGATCAACAAGAGCTTCAGCCCGATCAATATCGCGCCCGGGGGTACCTCCACCCTCACTATTACGCTCTATAACCCGAATGTATTCCAACTCACCAACGCCGCCTGGAGCGACAACCTGGTGGGAGTCCAGCCCGGCATCAGCCTGGCCAACCCGGTGAACCTGTCCAATACCTGCGGAGGAACCGTCAGCGCCGTTCCTGGCGCTACCAGCCTTTCCCTGAGCGGGGGTACGGTACCCGCCAAGGTAGGCAGCACAAATGGCTCCTGCACCGTGACCGTCGCCGTTACTTCAACCACGGCCGGCAACCTGATCAATACCATTCCGGCCGGCAATTCGACCGCCACCGGCAATGGGGGTCTGGTGGCCAGTACCACCCCGGCCAGCGCCACTCTGCAGGTCAGTACGGTCCTCCCGCCTTCGGTAAATAAGAATTTCAACCCGGCCACGGTCTGGGCCGGGCAAAGCAGCCAGCTGACCATTAACATTGTCAGCTCGGATCCGAACAATGCGCTGACACAGATGAGCCTGACCGATGCTCTGCCAGGCAGCGTGGTCATCGCCAATCCGGCAGCAGCCTCCCTGACCAACTGTGGGGCGGGTACATTAACTGCAACGCCCGGCGCCACATCAGTCACCTTGAGCGCCGCCACGCTGGGAGCCGGAGTGGGTACCACCTGCACCATCAAGCTGAATGTCAGCTCGAGCACCCAGGGTTCTTATGTCAATACCATCCCGGCAGGCGCCATCCAGACCTTCCAGGGAGTGACCAACGCTGCGCTTGCCCAGGCCACCCTGAATGTCCAGCAGCTCAACCTCACCAAGGCATTTCTTCCCGCCGCCATTCCAGCCGGCGGCACCAGTACCACCACCATCACCCTGCAAGACCCGACCAGCTTCCCCTACACCGGAGTGAGCTTGACGGACATCCTGCCAGCCGGCATGTTGGTTTCCGGGACGCCCTCTCCAACCCAGTGCGGCGCGGGGTCGGTCTCCTCCACTTCCAATTCCGTCACGCTAACCGGCGGCACGATCCCGGCCGGAACGCCTGGCTCCCCGGGCACCTGCACGCTCGTTTTCATGGTCACCACCTCGGCAAACGCCGGCACGGGGAACCTGACGAACACCATCCCGGCAGGCAGCCTGCATGACGACCAGGGCATCTCCAACCCGGTGGCCGTGAGCACCAACCTGGCCGTTACGGCCGGGCTGACCGTCACGAAGGCCATCGCGCCCTCGCCCGTTCAGGTCGGAGCCCCTTCAACGGTGACAATCACCCTGTCGAACAGCACCGCCGCGGCCCTGACCGGCGTGCTCATGACGGACACCCTGCCAACCAGCCTGACTGTTTATGGAACGCCGGCTTCTTCCCAATGCGGTGGCACGGTCAGCTATACTGCCTCTTCGGTCACGCTCACAGGAGGTACCGTCCCGCTTGCCCCGGTTCCCCCGACCACTCCCGGCACCTGTACCGTTACTTTCCAGGTGTCGAGTACGGTAGCGAACACGTATACGAACACCATTCCCATTGGGGGTGTGACCGACGGCCAGGGCATCAGCAATGGTACCGCTGCAAATGCCAACCTTACGGTGTCAGCCAGCGTCATCCCGGTCACCGGTTCGAAAACGTTTACTCCCGCCAACATCCTGCCCGGCGGAAACAGCGACCTGACCATCAAAATCACCGCGCCCTCGGATACCTCTTTGTCGAATGTCAACGTCACGGATGCCCTGCCAACCGGTGTGACGATCTCCAATTCATCTCCGGCAACAAAAACTGCAAACTGCGCCGGTGGCAGCCTCACGGCTGTCACAGGTTCCGGTACTTTCTCCTGGACCGGCGGCAGCCTGGTGGCGGCCAAACTATGCACCCTGGATGTATGGGTCACCTCCAGCACGCCCGGGACAGTCACGAATACCATTACCCCGGTGCAGGTTTCAGATAACGAGGGCCGCACCCTGACGGGCAGTATCAGCGCCAACCTGAGCGTATCCAACCTGCAGATCAGCAAGGCTTTTTACCCGACCTCGATCAACCAGAACGGATCCTCCACGCTGACCATCATGCTGACCAACACCAACACCACCGAATTGGACAGTTTAAGCCTGACCGACTCCCTGGCCACGATGGGAGGTGCAAATGCGGTGGTCGCCTCGGTGCCGAATGCCAGCACCAGTTGCGGCGGCAGCCTGACGGCCACGGCGGGGGCCAATTCGATCACGCTTACAGGCGGCGTAGTCCCGGCGAAGGTCGGGGCCATCACTGGCATTTGCACGATCAACGTGGATGTGAAAGGGACCGGGGCGGCAGGTACCTATACCAACACGATCCCGATTGCGAATGTCAGTGCCAGCCTGGGCGGAGTGCTCATCGTTCCGGTTGCGGCGGCCACGGCCAATCTCACCATTACGCCTCTTTCCATCACGGTCAACA
>Ga0209039_10002430_pt1 | contig 15819 bp, 14 predicted proteins | sample BogFormECP12_OM1_FD_188238 | JGI IMG/M metagenome (GOLD analysis project Ga0209039, IMG submission 188238) | Bog forest soil microbial communities from Calvert Island, British Columbia, Canada - ECP12_OM1 (SPAdes) (version 2) | ecosystem: Environmental > Aquatic > Freshwater > Wetlands > Bog ... | reverse complement strand
AGCTTGACCTACGAGGAAAGCCTCTCTGGCGGAGAGCTGACGTAGCGGTGCCGCGTGTAGATAAGCACCGCTACGTTCTTTATTTTTTAAAGAAATTTAAATTAGGATGATAATTTATTTTGTTTCTTGATGCAGCGCCCCAAGGTGCTGTCCCTTATGCATCTCTATGGCCGTCGAGCGTTATCTCGCCCGGGGCGAGAACCATAGACGGATAATATAAAAAATGATTACATTTCAGAAAGGTAGAAGCGTCTAGCTGGCGGCGAACTTGAGTGGAGTCTTACTTGGGGCAGAGCTGGCGGGGGATGAGAGGCAGCGGATCGTTTATAAAAGGCCTGGCTATGGCTGATGACAGGTTTAATGATAAAAGTAGAAAGGTCCTATAATTAGAGGTTATAGGACATGCATCGTATATGTCTGTGTGCTGTATACCGTGGAATCTCCTTTTGAGGTTACACGCACGGTGAACGTATATGTCCCGAATGATCTGGGAGTTATGGCTAGATTCCCATAACGCCCGTCGCCGGGATTCACGGTGCTTGCGCCGTTCAGCGTGAATTTCCACCAGGTCGACGGTATCCCGGTCACCGACACATTATACGAGTCAGGCTTAGTACCGGTATTTAGATAATAGACGCTCTGGGATACTGTTGTCCCGGGGAAGATCATCATACGCTCGATGGATTTGTTCGTGCCATAATAGGTCGCGTTTCGATGGGTTGTCGTCACGTTATAACCTGAGCTAACGTATAAAGTATAGGACTGCGTGCTGGACACGAATTTATTGCCGTTCGAAGTGACCGTCACATTGAAAGGATAAGTGCCCTTGGTCGTCGGCGTAATATTGACATTCCCATAACGCCCGTCACCGGGCTGCACGGTCGAATTACCATACAATGTGAATCTCCACCAGCTCGACGGTATCCCGGTCACCGACACATTATACGAGTCAGGCCTCGTACCCGTATTATTATAAAGGACACTCTGAGCCACAGTAGTACCCGGATTTACCAGGAACTGCTCAATTAGCTCATTTGTACCATTATACACCGCCCAACGATGCGTCGTACTCACATTATACACCGCCGGCTGAGGCGAAGGCGACGGAGTAGGCGTCACTGTTGGAGTCACAGTCGGAGCCACAGTCGTAACGGTCACCGTCTGTGTGGCGCTGGCCGAGCCATTCGAGTTAGTCACCGTCTGTATTACGGTGTATGTGCCCGCCGCGTTATAGGTGTGCGTCGGGGCCGGAGTCGTGCTGTTGGCCGTGTTGTCGCCCCACGAGTAGTTGTATGTGGTGGCGTTCGTCGCCGTGTTGGTCACCTGGACGAATAGCGGAAAGTTCCCGTTGTTCGGCGCCACGGTGAACCCTGCGGTCGGAGCCGCAGTCGGTGTAGGCGTAGCGGTAGGCGTAGGCGTCGGTACGATCTGATTTAGCTTGACGAGATACACATCATAGCTGCCATTCCCGTATGACGTGGTAGCCCCTGCTATGATGACACCGCCATCGAGCGTTTTATCCATCGACCATGTCCTACTTATGCCACTGCCACCGTATGTCGACGTCCATTGTGCATTTCCATTACTGTCGGTCTTAACGACGAAGAGGTCGCCATTGGGATTTCCGAATGAATCAGTCTGCCCGGCGAGCACGTACCCGCCATCGGACATCTGCTGGACGGCCCTGGCCTCATCGAAATTAGAGCCGCCGTAGACCTTGATCCACTGAGCATTGCCCATAGAGTCGGTCTTTATCATCAAGGCATCGTGAACACCATTATTACTGTATGATGCGGACAACCCCGCGATAACGTACCCGCCGTCCGTCGTCTGCCTTATGAACTGGCCGAAATCCCTGCCGCTCCCGCCATACGTCCTCGTCCACTGGACATCGCCGGTGGCATTAGTCTTGACTAGATAAACATCATAGCTGCCATTACCATAGGAGTCTGTGTACCCCAGGAAGGCGTATCCGCCGTCCGATGTCGGTATAATGTCCTTACCGTCATCATCGCCCGGACCGCCATACGTCCTCGACCACTGGAGATTACCGCTCGCATCCGTCTTGATCAGGTAAAAGTCGTTGCTGCCATTGCCGAAGGATGAGGTATAGCCGCCGATCACGTATCCCCCGTCTACAGCCTGAAAGACCGAGCAGCCTGAGTCATTGGCAGCACCGCCATACGTCTTCGACCACTGGAGATTACCGCTCCCATCAGTCTTGACCAGGTACACGTCGCTTCCCCCGTTCCCGAATGAGTACGTATATCCGGTTATTATATAGCCACCGTCTCTCGTCAGGTTGACCGCATATGCGAGGTCGTCGCCACTGCCACCGTACGTCCTCGACCACTGGAGATTACCACTCCCATCAGCCTTGACCAGGTACACGTCGCTTCCCCCGTTCCCGAATGAGTACGTATATCCGGCCACGATGTAGCCTCCGTCGGGGCATTGCCTGACCGAGCGGGCCTCATCATCCCCTGGCCCACCATAGGTCTTCTGCCATGCGACACCTGGCGGTGAGGCAGCGGATGCCGGCTGTATGATAAGGCCATTATACACAACGTAGAGGATCAGGGTCACAAAAAGAAGTACTAATAATGCCCTGATCGCCGGCCTTATCGTACTTTTCAGAACAAAGATCGCCATGATAGTACACGCTTCCGTAGAGATTGATTTAATATTTATCATTAGTTATATTAATATTAATATAATTAATTACTAAATAAAAAGCCCTTAAATAGTTTTTTCTCCTGGAAATCGCAAAACAAGAGGTTTTGATGGGTTATTTAGAGTCGATTGCAGGCTTTTTATATTCGCGGTGAAGCTCCATAGCCTCATCGAGCGTTATCTCGCCACGGGCCACCTGTCGGGCGAGGAACTTGGGTATCGTGGCCCGGCCCTCTGACTGCGACCGGCTCGTCTCCTGGATGACCCGTATCTCGCCCTTGGACGGCTCGATCTCCCTTTTGCCCACGGGCTCACCCTTGATGCGGGCGATATTAATAGCTGCTATGATGTCCCGGACGAGGCTGGTGTGGATGTTCTTGCCGACGTAGGGCGTGGTGCCGGTCTCGTCCACCAGTTCCACCTTGAAGCCGCTTTCCAGCAGCTTGTTGATGATCTGGGTGGTCATGAGCCGGGCGCCATTACCGATGCGCACGGTAGAGATGCTGGCGTGATACTCGTGCGCTATTTTCCTGAGCATCGGCTCCACCTCGGTCACGCCGGCCTGGTAGACCGCGATGACCATGTCGCCCGACAGGACGGCGATGCCGGGCCTCCGGCCCGGGTCGATGCCGATGACCAGGGACTGGAAGTGCCCGTTGCCCCGGAGCGCGTTGATGGCCCGGTCCACGGTACTGAGGGCGTCATCGAAAATGACCACGTGCTCGCCGCTCCAGCGGATGAAAGCAGACTCGCCGGCCGTCGTGATGACGACCTTTACGTTATAGGGAACGGGGTCTGTAAGCCGTAATGTGATAAAAGGTAGCTGGCGATCTTTCAAAAGAGATACGACCTGCTCATACACTGTGAAATCGGATGTGATCAGGGCGATTGTATTTTTCCTCCGGGACCCTCCTGACTTTACGAATAAAATGACCGACTTTATGTTATTTATAAGTGTCCCTTTCTGCCTGGTTTGCTATCGTCGAAGCCGTATCTCCAACAACCATATAAACGAATAAGTTGCATTGGACAAGGACGAAATGGCGACGAACGAGACGATCATAAAACGGCTACCTACGGGCTCGAAAGCCCTGGATGGCCTCCTGGGCGGGGGCTTCGAGTTAGGCACCATATCGCAGATATTCGGGGAGCCCGCGAGCGGCAAGACCAACGTCTGCATACAGCTGGCCGTCAACATGCTCCGCGACGGTAAACGCGTCATCTACATCGATACGGAAGGGTTCTCTATCGAGCGTTTTAACCAGATAGCCGGCGACGATGCAAGGGACCTGGCAAAGCGCTTCATCTTATTCTCCCCAATGGACTTCAAGGAGCAGTATGTCGCCATTAAGGACGCCGAAAAGCTCATAAAACAGGACGTGGGGCTCATCATCCTGGACTCGGCGACGGCGTTCTACCGGGTCGAGCTCGAAGGCAAGGATAGCATGCTCCTCAAGCGGGAGCTGGCGAACCAGGTGACGACGCTGCTGGGTATGGCCCGGAAGTACGACATCGCCGTCGTCATCACCAACCAGATCTACATGGACGTCGAAAAGGAAGAGCTGAAGGCCGTGGGCGGCAACATGCTGGAGCATATCAGCAAGGCCATCGTGCAGCTATCAAGGACCGGCGTTGGCACCCGCATGGCGGTGCTGCGCAAGCATAGGTCCCTGGCGGAAGGGCAGACTGCCGAGTTCAAGATCACGGCGACCGGCGTCGAGTAATGATTATCCTGGCTTTTTAAAGTACTTCCATCCGGTCTTAGCCAGCTTCATGCGCTCTTCGGGTTTCTCGTTGATCCATGCGATTATTTTATCGAACGGCCTTTTAGGGTCGTGGGTCTCCTTGGGGTCGAAATAGCCATGGTAACCGAGCGACCCCACGTATTCTTTAAACCTATTTTCCAGCTCCGTCTGCAACAGCCCCTTCACCTCGACGACCTTAACCTCGTACCCGGCATCGCGTAAAGCATTCTTTGAGCCGACGTTCACGTAGCCGGTGCATACCTGGATGAGCGTATCGTCCGGACAGGCATTAAGCCTTCTTAAAAGGTCGAGAGTGATGGAAGCCGCCTTTTCCAGGTATTCATGGCGCTCGAAAAGCATGCCCTGGAAATATTCTACGGGGATCAATCCCGTCTCTATGCGTTTGTCCGACGCTGCCCCGATCATGACGCCGCCCAGGGGGAAGCCCCATCCTGCGTCGTCCACCGTAACAGTGCTCTCTTTGGGTGGAGCCATACGGCCTTCCAGCATATCGCGGAGTGTTTTAAGATCCACGGTGACGAGCTTTAGACGACCTTTGCCGTCTTTATATATTTTAGCGTTCCACTTTTCGGAGGCACGGACGCCGTCCCCGTACACGCTCAGTGCCACGTATGGGCTCTTCTCTTTACGGGAGGGTAGTCCCAGGTCCTTTATGCGCTCAAGACATCGGGCATCGATTGTCTTAATGTCCATAATCAATGCCGAATATATGACATTCCGGCCTAATATAATAACCGTCCGGTAAAAATAATTCTATTGTTAATGGCAACCTTAGTTCTAAAATACTAATTATGTAAACAAATGGTACGGCAAACCGTAATTAGGGGCGTTTTCGGCATTCGGCAATACAATGAGACCCGGTTTTAGCGGTAAGGGCTTATTTTGCCGAAATTTCCCGGCCGCCAGCCAGAAGCATAAATGATACAATAAATATAATTATACGCTAATGGATAACGAGAAACCTTATAATCTAACAAGCACTAACGAATACTCATCAGGTGGCAAAAAACGTTCGGGTCACATATCCCATGTGACAAAAAAGGGATGGTTAAATGTCTTATTATACAAGATCCGACAACTCCACTCCATCTACCGCGCCTTACGGGGGCAAGGCAAGAGAGGGGAGCATATACATAATAAAATCCGACAGCAGGATAGAGCTGTACGACCCGAATAAGGTGGTCGTTAGCCTCATACGTTCCGGCGTGCCGTACAAGATAGCGTCCGATATAGCGGACGAGCTTCAGTATAAGATCTACGACGGCATGTCCACAAGGACTTTGCGTACGATTTTGATCAATCTGGTCGACCAGCGCAATCCTGAAGCCGCGCTTAAATATAAACAATCCCACGAAATGTTCGTGCGTACCTCGCGGGGCACGCTCGAACGCTTTGACCCCAAGTTCATAGAGGACTCGCTGGTCAAGGAAGCGGACGTTTCGAAGGAAGTTTCCGCCCACGTGGCAAAAGAGGTCGAAGCAAAGCTGCGAAAGCTTAAGTTGAATTATCTCACCGCTCCGCTCATCCGTGAGATCGTCACGGTCCAGCTACTCGAGGAGGGGCTGGAGGACGCGCGATCCCGCTATACCAGGCTGGGCATGCCGGTCTACGACGTGACGCAGTTGATCGAGCACGGCAGCAAGGAGAACGCGAACCTGCACCACAACCCGGAGACGATCCACAAGTTCGCGGGCGACCAGATACTTCGCGAGTACCTGCTGGTCAAGATATTACCCAGGCACATCACCGACGCCCACCTCAGGGGCGATATACACCTTCACGATGCCGATTATTACGCCATCAGGCCCAACTGCCTGCAGCACGACCTGAGCTGGTTCTTCCGGAACGGGCTCCGCGTCGACGGCACGGGCGACCACACGTCTGTGGCCGGGCCGCCAAAGCACGCAATGGTGGCTGCCCTACACGCGGCGAAGATACTGGCGAGCTCCCAGACCAACATGGCAGGCGGACAGTCGCTGGATAACTTTAACATATTCATGGCCCCGTTCTTCTCGGGCATGAGCTTCGATGAGGTAAAACAGGTCGCGCAGGCGTTCGTCTACGAGATGAACATGCAGTACGTCGCCCGCGGCGGCCAGGTCGTTTTCTCCAACATCAACATCGAGCTGACGGTGCCGTCTTTCCTTAAGAACGAGCCGGCTGTCGGACCTAAGGGCAAGATCGTGGGCACATACGGCGACTTCGAGGATGAATTGTACGTATTCACCAAAGCGCTCCTCGACGTATTCATGGACGGGGACGCCCGGGGCAAGCCGCACCTGTTCCCGAACACCATCGTAAAGGTAAGGGACAGCGCCTTCAAGGACGCGAGGCAGCAGGAGCTGCTTCTGAAAGTACATTACCTGTTCTCGAAGTACGGCACGCCCTACATCCTGAACATGCTGCCCGAATGGCAGCATGAGGCGGTCAACAGCATGGGCTGCCGCACCCGCCTCAGCGGGGACTGGGCCGACCGGCAGGGCTATTCGAACCCCCGGTACAGTACCATGAGGACGGGCAACATCCACTATAACACTATCAACCTGCCACGCATCGCCATCGAGGCGAATGGCAACGACAACAAGGTCTTCGAGATACTCGACCAGAGGCTGGACCTCATCCGGGAGTCGCTTGAGATCAAGCACAACCTGATCGAGAAGCGCCTGTACGAAAATAAGCTCCTGCCGTTCCTTACGCAGAAGGACCCGAACGGCGAGGACTACTACCAGTTCAAGGACCTGACGCATACCGTCGGGTTCGTAGGCCTCAACGAGTTCACCAAAGTGCACATGGGCAAGGCTCTCCACGAGTCGAAGGACGCATACGACTTCGGCATGGACCTGTTAAAGTACATGCGGGACTGGACCGAGTTCAAGACGGAGATGACCGACTGGCGCTGGACGCTTACCCAGTCGCCCGCCGAGTCGACGGCCGGCCGGTTCGCCCGGCTGGACCTGAAGGAATTCGGCGATAGGGCCATCGTGAACGGCGACCGCAATACGACCGCGGTCTACTACACTAACAGCTCCCACCTGCAGGTGGACGCCGACGTGCCCGTGTTCGAGCGCGCGAAGCTCGAGGGCGAGTTCCATCCGGTCTGTAATGGTGGCCACATAACCCACCTCTTCCTGGGAGAGGGCACGCCCGACCCGGAGGGCCTCATGAGCCTGACTGAGAAGATGTGCAAGAGCACGAACATGGGCCTGTTCGACTATACCAGGGACCTGACGACCTGTAAGAATTGTTCCTCCGTATCGGGAGGCCTTCAGAAGGCCTGCCCCAACTGCGGCGCCACCGGCGCTGCGCTGGAGTACTATTCGAGGATCACCGGCTATTGCCAGCGCATCGGCAGCGGCGACTCGACCACAGGCGGCTGGAACGACTCCAAGGTCGCGGAGCTCAGGGACAGAAGAAGGTACTGCATTTAAAATGACGGGCCCGATCGGGGCCTGTCCATTCTATTTTTAAGGTATCTATGAAAGTCAACCTCGGCGACATCATCCCCACCTCGACTCTCGACTGGCCCGGCAGGGTCGTCATGGTCATATTCCTGAGGGGCTGCCCGTTGCGGTGTCCCTACTGCTCTAACGCCCGCTTCATGGATGCCGGGGAAGATGACGTAGCTGACCTGGAAAAGGTCAAGGCCGAAATATTGCGCGCCTCCGACTTCATCGACGGCGTGATCTTTTCGGGCGGCGAGCCGTTCATGCAGCCGGCGGCCCTGAAGGAAGCCGCTTCATATGTTAAAGGCCTGGGCCTGCTCGTGGGAGTCCATACTAATGGCGTATACCCCGACCGCCTGGAAAGCATGGCGAAGGCCGGCCTTCTCGACTCGGTATTTTTAGATGCGAAGGCGCCGCTGTCCCTTGAGCACTATAATATTGCCGGTGGCAAAATAGAAGAGTGCACGGTGGCAGCGATCAAGCGCTCTATGGCCCTGTGCTGCGACCTGCGCCGTTCTGACGCGATAAAATTTTTCGAGGTAAGGACCACTGTCTTCCGGGGCATTTCGGATACGCCGGAAGACATCAGAAGTATCGTCTCCTCCATTGAGTGCTGCGACGTCTACGTTATCCAGCAGGGCAGGCCCGAGGTCGCTATGGACGAGCGGCTCAGGAAAACCGATGCGGTGACGAGAAAAGAACTATTGGACTTGGCGGAAGCAGCCGCCGGTTGCGCCACAGGCGTAAAAACAGTGAAAGTAAGGACCCACACTTTCGGCGATGAAATAATTAAAAATTTTACTCGTTAAAAGCCGGCTTTAACTTTGGGCGTGAGCTGTACGTGCGTCTTGATGACACCGCTCTTCTTTAGCTTTCTGACAGACTCGTCGTGCATGGCCTTCCAGATCGACTTTTCAATGATATCGCGGCGATAGTCGGGGTCGAAACCGAGGTTCGCGTAGAGCGAAATTGACGCGACGACCGCGATGATGATGAGGCCCACAGCGATGGCGATGTATGGCATCTGGGTTATGATATTTACGTAGAACATGTATGCTTCTGCCAGAATGGCCAGCGCTAATGGCAATATTAGCCCCAAATATGATATCCATAGTCTGGTAGGCCTGCGGACGGCTGTCCTCGACTTGAAGCCCGCTATCTGTTCCATGAGCACCAGCGACTCCCTGGTCGTGCAGGTCGCGGTCACGAAAGCAATAGCATCCTTATGCTGACTCTTCGATAATGACGTGCTCGAAAGCTTTGAGGCCAGGTCTCCCAGCAGCGGGACATCCCTGAACCCGTGTTCTTCGACTCGCTCTTCGACGGCCTCGCGGATGGCGTAGACCTTCAGTATGGTCGATAGAATGAGCTCTTTCTTATTTACGTGGCTTACCGGCACGATTGATTCTCTATTTATCATAATATTCACGATTTCCAGAGATTATTAAGCCTGCTAGATGCCTTTAACTGTTAATATGGCACTGAACATCTATTTAAATGCTCATATATCAAAAATCTTGTCGTACAAAGTCCATGTAAAAAGCCCCAATTTCCACAAGTATTAATATGACCCAGTATGTTAAGAAACCTCGATATTGAGTGTGATCGTTACATGAAGGTCATTGCGTTCGTGGGGATGCCGGGGGCTGGCAAGACGGAGGCGTCCAACGTTGCCAGAGAGCTGGGCATTCCGGTCGTGGTCATGGGGGACGTCCTCCGGGAAGAGGTCAAGGGCCGCGGGCTGCCCCCTACGGATGAAAATATTGGCGGCGTGGCGAGCCAGCTGCGCAAGGAAGAGGGCATGGATGCCATCGCTAAAAGGTGTATACCAAAGTTAGAGGCCCTCAAGGGTAAAAGCGACATGGTCGTCCTTGACGGCGTCCGCGGGATCGCCGAGGTCGAGACGTTCAAGAAGGCTTTTGACGACGATTTCACGCTCGTAAAAATAGACGCCCCATTCGAGCTTAGGCTGGACCGTCTGGGCATGCGGGGTCGCTCGGACGACGCAGGGGGCGCCGACTGGCTGAAGCAAAGAGACGAGCGGGAGCTTTCCTGGGGCATGGGCAAGGCCATGGAGGCCGCCACTAAAGAGGTCACCAACCTCGACCCCATACAAAAGTTCATGGACGAGATTCGGTCCGTACTGATCAAGGAAAGCATCGTCACCACGTTGTCGGCGCTCGTCTTTCCCACCGAGCCCGAGGAAAAGGTCAGGCACGCCATCGAGAACATATTCCCGGGCGCCCGGCTACAAATGATCAAGCAAAAGGGGTACGTGGACAGGCTCGAGGGAAGCGCGGGGCTGGAACGGCTGCACGAGCTTTTAAGGGAAAAGAGGATCCTGGACACGGCCAGAAGCGCCATGTTCAAGGGTCTGAAAAGCCACGAGATATCCTTCGAATTAAATAAGCAGGCGGCCTTCATGGGTGAATTGAGCTTTTTAGACTATGAGATGCCGCTGGGCGGGATCTACGTGACGATCCATTATGAGGACGCGATGCGGATCGTCGACTGGCTGGCCCCCGAGACCCGGGAAGGCAAGCCGCTGGAGGAAATTGAGCTTTGAAGCTCAGCTTTTCCGCCTACAAGCTGGTGACCCGGCCCTTTGACTGGGCCTATGGCCTGGAAGACATGGGATTTAACGGGTGGGAGATCGTCAGCGAGGGGCAGCAGAAGCTGACAAAAGAAAGTCTCCCCGAGATCAGGGACATCGTCAACAGCATGGGCCTGGAGATCACGGTGCACGGCCCGTTCTCGGACTTGAACCCCGCCTCGGTCAATGACGCGATCTGGAATGAGACCGTCAGGCAAATAAAACAATGCGTCGAGCTTTCCGCCGACTTTTCCCGCCGTGTGGTCGTCCACCCGGGCTCGCTATCGCCGCTAGGCAGCCAGATGACGGACCAGGCCTGGGCGAGGAACCTGGACGCGCTCAAAGAATTATGCAGGTACGCCGAAGACTATGGCGTTACGCTGTGCCTGGAGAACATGCCGAACATGGAAAAGCTCCTCGGCAGGACGCCGTCCGAGATATTCGGCATGGTCGAGTCAGTAGACAATCAAAAGATGGGCATGACCTTCGACGTGGGCCATGCGAACACCATGAAGAACATACCGGACTTTTTAGTGGAGAAGGCCCGGTTCAGCCACGTCCACATACACGATAATCACGGGGCCCGGGACGAGCACCTGGAGCTGGGCAAGGGCAACGTGGAATGGAACAAAGTGCTTTCGGAGCTAAAGGATTTCGACGGTATGGTGGTCATCGAGGCCCGCAGCATAGAGGAAGGAAGGAGAAGCCTTGAGTACGTTAGAAACTGGGAAAAACACGCTTAAAAAGGCCACAGTGGAAAAAGATGTCGAGAAACCGAAAAGTCCCTTTGATGCTTTCCGTATCTGCATCCTGGCGCTGGGCCACCTGGTGAACGACAGCTATTCCAACCTCGTCCCGCCCTTACTGCCATTGCTAAAGGCCGCTTACGACCTTTCCTATACCGCTTCCGGCATGCTCATGACCGTTTATACGGTCACCTCGAGCATCGTGCAGCCGGTGTTCGGCTACTACGCGGATAAGCACGGCCGCAGGTGGCTCGTGGCCGTGAGCACGGCCTGGGTCGCGTTCTTCATGTCCCTCATCGGGCTTATCTCATATCTGGGGCTAGACCGGTCGGGCTCGTACATGGTGTTGCTTTTGCTTATCGGCCTCGCCGGCTTCGGCTCGGCGTCCTATCACCCGCAGGCGTCGATGATGGTCCCCCGGATCAGCGGCGAGCATAAGGGCTTCGGCGTGTCGCTCTTCTCGGCGGGTGGCAACCTGGGGTATGCCTTCATGCCCCTCCTGGTCGTGCCGGTGGTGGCGCTGTGGGGGCTCAAGGGCACCATCGTATTCCTGGTGCCGGGCTTCGCCATGATGCTATTATTGTACCGCTATGCCCCGGAAGCGCCGTCCACGGGCGCGCACCTGCGGCTGGAAGAGCTGATCAAGGACATCAGGTCGGTCATCAAGCCGCTAATGGCGGTCACGGGCGTCGTCTGCATGCGGGCCTGGATCTTCTTCGGCCTCATCACGTTTTTGCCATTGTATTTTGCCTTCCGGAACGAGTCGCCCACGACCGCGAGCATCCACCTCTTCATATTGCTCCTGTTCGGGGCCATCGGAGGCCTCATCGGCGGCGCTGCCTCGGACAGGTACGGCCGTAAGTTCGTCATCGTGGCCTCGCTGGCCATGACAGGGCCGCTCATGTACCTGGCGCTTTCCACCAACGGCTACCCGGAATGGGTGCTGACGGCCATGGCGGGCATGGCGCTCCTGGCCTCTTTTTCGCCGGCGGTGCTCATCGCGCAGGACCTGATCCCCAAGAACCAGGGCATGGCCTCCGGCATTATCCTGGGGCTGGCCATCGGCATCGGCGGGCTCGGCATCTCCATCACCGGTGCCTTTGCTGATGCTTTTGGCATCACGGCCGCCGTATACTCGCTGGTGCTGATACCCGTGATCGGCATGCTCATGGGACTCCTCATCCCGGGCCCGGTCAGCCCGCGGAAGCTTACGATGAACAAGTAGTCCGCTTAGACCATCAATAGCGCCAGTTTCCCGATCATGAGAGACACCTTATATACTGCAAAATAATATCATAGCTTAACAAGGGGTGATCTTGAAATGATCTCGAAGTTAAAGGGCAGCCCTGCGGCTAAGACTTTACCAGTATTATGTCTCGTGGTCATTAGCATCGTGGTCGCCGGGTGTACCGGATCAAACGTTCCCACTCCGACGCCCGCACCAACGTCTACTCCGACGCCCGCACCAACGTCTACTCCGACGCCCGCACCAACGGCGACGGCCGTGCCTGCATTGGCCCCCGTGGCGCTTTTCTCATATGGCCCGCCGGCCGGCTCATCGCCCTGGGTCGTATCATTCACCGACGAAAGCCGATATAGCCCGAAATCCTGGTCCTGGAGTTTTGGCGACGGGAATACGAGCAAGGCTGAAAACCCCACCCACGCCTATGGCAGTAAGGGCTCATACAACGTCACGCTCAAGGTAACGAACGATGCCGGCTCCGACTCGATCTCGTACATCCTGTTGTTCTGAGCATCGTTGAAAACTTTTTTATAGGATTCGCCCAATATACGATGACCTAATAGCTGCGTGGGGATGTTAAGACGGCGGACGGCGAATTCGATAAGTTCAGGGTATTCTTACTGGGCCTGGGCCATTTCACGGTCGACGTCTACGCTAACCTGTTGCCGCCTCTTTTACCTTTATTCAAGCAGATGTACAGCCTGTCGTACGCAGCGACTGCCGGCCTCACGTCCATTTTCGCCATCACGTCGACCCTTATCCAGCCCATATTCGGCTTCATCGCGGACCGCTACGGTAAAAAATGGATCGCCGCGCTCGGCGTCGCCTGGATCTCCGTTTTAATGTGCCTGCTGGGCATCGCGCCCGGCTATGCGGCCATCGTCGCCATCGTCGCTTTCGCCGGCATCGGCTCGGCCATGTACCACCCGCAAGGGGCTGCCATGGTGCCAAAGGTCAGCGGCGACCGGAAGGGCCTGGGCGTTTCCATATTTGCGGCCGGAGGCAGCCTGGGATATTCCATCATGCCCCTGATCGCGGTGATGATCGTGGGCTGGTTTGGCCTGCATTCGCTGCCGCTCCTCATCGCGCCCGGGATCATCGTATCACTGATGCTGTACAAGTATGCCCCGAACATGGAAGAGGAGGTCTTGAAGAACGGGCGGGTAAGCCTGCGCAGCACGATCGGAGGCATGGGCCAGATCATCGGGCCGCTCTCCTCGCTGGTCACGGTCGTCTCCCTGCGGAGCTGGGTCTGCTCGGGCATGATCACCTTCATACCGCTGTACTTCGCCCTACAATTCAAAGGCTGGAGCTTCATGGGCAGGAACATATCGTACCTGGCGCCAGGCCTTACGCTGTTCATATTTTTGATCTCCAACGCCATCGGCGGCATCGTCGGGGGCTGGCTCTCGGACAGGTACGGGCGAAAGGAAGTACTGGTGGCCTCGCTTTTCGCCTCGCTCCCGTTCTTCTACCTGGCGTTCACAAGCCCTGACTTTTTAGTCTGGCCGTTCATCGCCCTGGCGGGCGGGTTCGTCTACGCCTCGTACCCGGGCACGGTCATCCAGGCGCAGGAGATGCTCCCCCGGAGCCAGGGCATGGCGGGCGGGCTCATTTTGGGATTTGCCAATGGCGTGGGCGGCTTAATGGTGCTGGTCACCGGCGTCATCTCCGACCACTTCGGTATATTCAACGGCATCCTGTCGCTCATAGTAATTGCCGTGGTCATGGCGTTCCTGTCGCTGGTGATCCCTGGCGATAAGGCGTTAAAAATGGAAATTGATGCTATTCACGCCCTGGAAGTAATTAAATAAGGGGAAAAACAATTTATTCGTCGCGGTCGTTTATACTGGCTTCATTTAATTTTTCAGTTATTCTCCGCAGCGTCTCGGCCATCATTTGCTGTATTTCCAAGTTAACGTCATCGCCGGATTCGTTTCCTTCGATCTTTTTTAACGCTTCGATATTCTTGATGACATCCTGGATTATGTCCAGCATCTCTTCTAAAGTGATCAATCCCGAGTAATATGCGTAAAAAAAGGTGGTGCCCGATCGTGCAATTTTACGCTTGAAAGCGGCCTGCGCCGAGGCGACGTCCTGGCGCTGGTACGGCTCATCCATGAACGGGACGAGCTCGGGGAGGTGCTCACCGATCCAGGTCATCTGGGTCTTGCCGTCCGACGACTTGAAGTCGGCGCAGAGCCGGGCGATGACCCATTCCCTGGCCGTCAGGTGCGTCCTCGCCTTGAGCGTATCGTTCACCTGCTCATAGCTGAGCTTATCGAACTTCTGGAAGCGGGCATACTTGTTAGGGCCTTCCCCGGTTGTCATAATCCAAACACGGATAAGCGAGTAAATAAGCGTTGTCGTGGCGCCTTACTCTTTGAGCGGTATTTCGACTTCCATTAAGTCCTCGGCCACCATGACGTTCGGGAAATGTTTGCTGGCGTCTTCCAGCAGGGGGCTGATGTCCTCGGAATAGCGGCTGCTGATGTGCGTTAAGACAAGCTGCTGCACGCCCGCCATGGCCGCCAGCCGCGCCACGTCCCCGGAAGAGGAGTGCAGCGTCTCCGCGGCCTTATCCGCGGCCTTGTCGGCGAAGGTGGCCTCCGATATCCACAGGTCCGCCCCTTCCAGCATCGATAAAAAAGTGTGCGATGGGGTGGTATCGCCCGAATACACTATTAGCCTCCCTGGCCTCGGCTCGCCAACGATGTCCGCGCTTTTTATTTCCTTACCGTTAAGGGTGACGTTCTCGCCCTTGTGCAGCTTTCCGAAAAGCGGCCCCTCGGGCACGCCCATGTTTATCGCCCGCTGCCGGTCGAACCGCCCCGGCCTCTTATCCTCCCGGAGAGCATAGCCGAGGCTGGGGACGCTGTGAAAGGTGCGGAACGCCTCTATTCGGTAATCCTTACGTTCCACGACGTCCCCGTGCTTAAGCTCGTGGGCCACCACGTCGAAGGCCGGCTTCAGGTATCCCAGGGCGTCCAGTATCTCGCAGTACTCCTCGACGAACTTCGGCCCATAAATGTGAAGAGGCTCCGTCCTTCCCTGAAAGCCCATGGTCTGGATGAGCCCGGGGATTCCCAGCGTATGGTCCGCGTGGAAATGCGATAAAAAGATCGAGTGGATGTCCATGAACCCCGACCGGGCTATCATCATCTGGCGCTGGGTGCCCTCGCCGCAGTCGAAGAGCATCCGCTCGCCCTCCCTGACCACCATTAGCGACGGCATGCCCCGGTTAGGGCTGGGCACCGAGCCGCCAGTGCCGAGGAAGATGACCTTGAGCATAAAACCTGATAATAATATACTCCAGGGATATTAAAATGTGGCTCTCCTTAGCCGCGTTTCACCA
>Ga0209039_10002426_pt1 | contig 15834 bp, 17 predicted proteins | sample BogFormECP12_OM1_FD_188238 | JGI IMG/M metagenome (GOLD analysis project Ga0209039, IMG submission 188238) | Bog forest soil microbial communities from Calvert Island, British Columbia, Canada - ECP12_OM1 (SPAdes) (version 2) | ecosystem: Environmental > Aquatic > Freshwater > Wetlands > Bog ... | reverse complement strand
CATCTGCTGGCAGAGCACTGCCATTGCCGTCTCTTCGCCTATCAAACCCATTTGGCGGCGATAATTCAGGGCTTCAGGAGAGTACAGGCTGGCCAGTACCATCTTGTATGTTTCAAGGATTTGACCTGGGGGCACATTCAGTTCCGTCTGATGAAGCCCCGCAAAGGATAATTCGCCGTCTTCACCATACGCGCTGCTCCGAACTGCCCAATTGTGTGCCCCGTCTTCCCTATGTTGTGTAACAGCCTTGGCCACATTAGGGCTGTCCACTTCAAACATACTGATATGGCCCTCTTCCGCATGTTGTTTGATAGCCTTGGCCAGGTCCTGGGGAATTACACCGGCAAGAATGCTGTAACGAATTTGGCTCGACGCTTTACCCAGCTCCTCTTTGCCTGAGATCCAGGACTCAATCCATGTGTGAATTCGGTCCTCAAGGTCGTTGTGTTCCAAGAACCGGTAATAAGCTCGGCTGGTGATAACAAATCCTCCGGGAACAGGAAGGTGGAGGCGATGAATTATCTCCGCCAGTGTATTCGCCTTACCCCCTACCAGCTCAGGGCTGTCAACAGGCGCATCCGATAGAGGAATTACGTACGGTGCCTCAGATAGCCTCAGCCGGCCTCGAAGCTCGGACTCTATCGGAAGAAAAACACCATCCAACGCAGAGTAGAGCCCCAGGTACCGGTCGGATGCTATGAGGTTCAGTCCTTTCACCATGCGCAGCAACAGGGTCTGGAGTTCGCGGACGGAGTCATGCAGATATTTTCGGTCAAATATATAGTCCCCGCCGGACTTTTCACCCAGATCAGCCATGAGTTCCATGGCTTTCTGGTGGTCTTGGAGCAGCTCCTGAAAGTGCTCAAAAATCTGAGGAAACGCCACCAGCTCCTGCTTGCGGGCGAACAGTCTGTGAAAGATTCTCTGGAGAACCGAAAACACCTTGAATTCTCCGACTCCGGCAATGGCCTAGTGGCTTCAAGACCGTGAAGCGGCCCCTCAGTGTGCTCCTTTTCCCTTGAAAACAAATCCCGTAACGAAGCCTGTAACAATGGCTATAAATACTGCCAAAAGGCCATACGCCGTTGCGTGATGATGGGCCAGGGAAGCCAGAATCGCTGGCAGACCTTCCATAGTGACCGGAAAATCAATGCATTGCTTTTCTGCCAGGCTTCCCTTGTTAAGGACATATAAGCATATTTGATAGTTCCCGGGTGAAATCTTACCCGGAAGTTGGAGTTTCCCCTCGACGGTAGACCGATCATCAGTAGTTCCGGACAGCACCTTTATCGAGCCGGGGAAAACGCCGTACAGCCCGCCGTTCTCCTTCAACTTCAGAAACTGCTGAAAGATCTCGGACGATTCTACCTCTGGCCCCGAACCGGTAAATTTCACCTGCTTCTGCAGGGCTGTGTACCCCCACGCGGTATCAGGGTTATCCGAAGCAGACAAGATCTTCGGATCAGTGCTCATGAACAGGTACAGAGAAGGTGCGCCTTCGACGTCAACTTCCCCTACGTTCATCCATAGTCCGCCGCGACGTCCTTTACGCATCAACTGATCTTTCAGCGCCGGTCCTTTGAATTCTATTATTGCGTCTTCCCCTTTGGGTATATCCGCCGAAACCGTTATCTGAGAGCCCTGGAAAAACTCGCTGATGGCCAGGCTGGACGGCGCGACTTTCAGCTTTTCCACCCTACAGGCCGCAATTGAGGGAAATCCGATTGCCAATGCGAACCCCACAACAAAAACAACCGCCTTCCACGGATCTGCTTTGCCCTGCAATTCAGTGTCCCCCCTTGTATGCCAACATTATGTCCGGTGAAAGGATCAAGCCAAGGAACATCTGGATCATAACGACCAGAACCAGGGATGCCAGCAGTATCTTCAACTGATCCCCCTTCAGCCTTCGGCTGAGACGGGCCCCAAATTGAGCCCCTATTGTAGATCCAATCAACAGTAGGATGGCGAGCACGAGATCCACTGTGTGGTTTGTGACGGCCTGCATTATGGTTACGTCAACACACGTGAAAAGTATCTGAAACAAGCTCGTTCCGACCACCACGTGCATGGGCATCCTCAACATGTACACCATTATGGGAACCATGATGAATCCGCCTCCGACTCCCATAATGGCTGCCAAGACGCCGACAAAAGCTCCCAAGATCAGAGGGAGCAGAGGCGACAAGGTGACTCCCGACTTGGCGAAATGCATCTGGTAAGGAAGCGCCCGAATCAGGCGCAAATAAAGAGACTGTTTTGTCGGTTTGACCTCTTCGGACTCCAGGGCTGGCTTTCTCAGATTCTGGAGGCTTTCCAAAAACATGTAGAACCCGACTACCCCCAGCATGACCACGTAGGTTATCTTGATGACAAAGTCTGCATTGCCCATACTGCGAAGAACCTTGATGAGCTGCACCCCCAGGGTTCCGCCAACGACACCGCCCACGAGGAGCAGCAATCCCATTTTAAAGTCGACATTTCCCATGCGGTAGTGAGCGTAAGTCGCTGATGCGGACGCTGCCACAATCTGATTGGAATCCGACGCAGCCGCGACGGTTGGGGGGATTCCCACCATGATAAGTAATGGAGTCATGAGGAATCCTCCCCCAACTCCAAACAAACCCGACAAAAAACCCACAACTCCACCCAAACCTAAAAGGATCAGGATGTTTACGCTGCTTCCGGCAATCGGCAGATAGATGCTCCAACTCATACCATGGTCTCCCTCATAACGCCTTAAAGATGGAGATCAGAAACACGAGTTATGTGTCCGCCTTTCTGAACAAGTAGGATCTCGCCCTGGAATTCGCTGTGAAGGTGCTTTAGTTGCGGGCCGGGGCTCGATCCCTCCTTGCCGCCCGAATCCTGGGGCGAGGCTAAGACGATGAACTGAATCGACGGTTGGGACCGAACAAATGTGATCAATTCGTCAAAAAGGTCACCGGAGCTGAAAAAAATCTCCAGCTTCACCCCGGCTTGCTGGCTCTCGTTCAGCACTCGATCCAGCCAAGGACACTGACTGCTGTCGAAGTCTTGTGTGACGTCCGTCGATCCTCTGGCGCTGCTTGGGCTTTTCGAGGAGGACACCACGATCAAAGAGAGCGAAGACTCTATTCGAGCGGCCAACTGGATCCCATAAAAGATCGAGTGATATGCGACGGAATCAGGATTGACAGCTACAAGGACTTTCTTGCCCATGTCCAACTCTCCGTCCTCTTATAAGCACGTTTGATGCCAGAGTAGAATTTGATGTAAAAACAAGCACGTGCCTTAAGAAGGACAGTCGGGAAGGGGAGTTTTTGTTTCAAAATGGAACGAGATTCTCGGCGTGTCCCGAGAAATTAGTCCACAATGGGGTTCAACGATGTTTCAGTATGAAATCCGATGCGGAATCAAGGGATTGACGAGGTGTTTTGCGAGGAGGGAGCGAGAAATCGATGTAGTGCTTGCCGACCAATATGTCCGATAGGAGGACCGGATATGGGTCAAGACGTAGAGTCACCCGCAAGCACTGGACATTCGAGTAGGGGGCCAACACCAGGCTCAGTCGTGCCCATTGCGGCCGTCGGCTGCAGCCGATGGTTGGGCGTCTCCAGACGAAAAGCCTGAACCTGAAACCGTTTGGCTCCTGCTGTGTCTACCGTTCGGGCTGCCGTTTCACGGTAACCACGTGCGGCCGCAAGTTGTCTAAGTAAATCGGGCGGCATGAGACGCATCACGGATGCGAGCGCGCAAAGGCTAGTGAATGGCGATGGGGTGATCTCTGGAATCGCAGCGGTTGGCATTTGGACCACGGTTAGCAGCGTTCCATTCGGGTGGAGCATCGACAGAATCTTGGCAAGCACTACGTCCGCATCGACGTACTCGAATAGAAGGCCAGCGAACACCAGTTCGACGGGTGAGAACGTGAAGTCGTCAGTTTGGACATCGCCGACGAACAGATCCAGCCTTGGTATTCGATGATCGAACCGCGCGCGCACTTGCTGCAAATACTCGGGATTGATATCCACACCAACCACGCGTTCCGTCGTTCGGGCCGATATTCGCTCGAATCCATTCCCGCCTGCGCATCCGAGAACGGCAACTGATCGCGGAGAGTACTTGCTCAAAGCGTCTGCGAAAACGTCGGATAGAAGCTGCGCCTGCGCCACATGAGGCAGCGCCATGTGGCCTTCGTAGTCAGCTAACGGGATGTCGAGCCAGGGGTTTTTCATGATGCCCAACAATGATTATACAGTCTGTATGAAACGGGAAACGCAAACTGTTTCCTTCTGTATAAGAAGTTCCAGCTTCCCCGAAAAAGACCGTAATTGCCACTGCATTAGAGTACCTCGTTCCAGTAGCCCTTGTCAAGCAGCATCACTCGGCGGTCAGCGGTGAAGAACGTGGAAATGTCCCGCGGCCATTCCCTGATCTCTGACACCAAATAGCTCCTCTTAATGACATGGTGATACGAGTTCGCTCTCAGACAGTGAGAATCGGTTAGTGGCACCCAACCCCCGGTCAACATCGCTCTAGGGGTGCCACGGATCTAGGCCTTGTCATATCCGTGTTTGGTTTAGCGGTCATTCATTGTTTGCCCGCGACCTGGTGGGAGACATTGCTACTGTCCACCAGCAAATCGGACCAAATTTGCGGCGGAAACCATATTGTTATGCCAAACAGCTTAGACGTTCGGTGCATTCAGTCGGCTGGCCGGATTATTACCTATCTTTTGACAGTCCGTACCTCTTCATTTTCCGCCAGAGAGTCGTTCGGGGGAGATCCAATATCCTGGCACATTGCCCAAGATTGTAGTCGGTCGAGGCGAGGACCTTCTCCAGGTACTCCCGCTCCTGCTCGTCCAATGTAGGCCATTTCCCGTACGGGATCACGGAGTATTCCCGAAGGTCCACCGGTAGATCGTCTACAGTCACAGTCTCGTGTTCAGCCAATGCCACAGCCCGCTCAATGATATTCTCCAATTCTCGGACGTTACCCGGATACGTGTAGGCAAGGAGAATCTGCTGGGCAGCGGAATTAATTCCGCGGATTTTTTTGGAAAATTTGTGAGAGTACTTCTCAAGGAAGTGGCCGATCAACAGCGGAATGTCGTCTTTTCGTTGCACAAGGCTGGGCAGGCTGATCTGCACTACGTTGAGACGAAAAAACAGGTCCTCTCGGAATCTCCCTTCTTGGACGACTCTCTTGAGATCCTTGTTTGTAGCTGCAATGAACCTGAGGTCCAACTGAATGGGTTTGTTGCCTCCGACCCTCATAATCTCTTTTTCCTGGATCACCCGCAGCAATTTCCCCTGCATGGCTAAAGGCATGTCGCCTATTTCATCCATAAAGGCGGTGCCTCCGTGGGAGGTTTCGAGTATTCCTATTTTGGTGGCTGCAGCCCCGGTGAACGCCCCGCGCTCATAGCCGAATAACTCGCTGGAGATCAGCTCCTCTGTAAACCCTCCACAATTGAATGCCACGAAAGGCCTGTCCCGGCGCCGGCTCTCCCGGTGAATCGACCTTGCTACCAATTCCTTGCCCGTTCCACTTTCGCCCTGAATCAAAACGTTGCAATCAAGCGGCGCCACCTTGCTGACCATGCGAAAGACATCCTTCAAAATTGGGCTCACCCCGATTATTTCTCCCAAACCGTCGCAAGCCTCCAGTCGGGATTTGAGGTCGCGATTTTCGTAGAGCAATCTTTTGTGCTCCAGGGCCTTGTCCGTGAGGTTTCTGATCTCGTCCAGTTTGAAAGGCTTGGAAACATAATGAAATGCTCCAAGTTTTACTGCCTGAATCGCGGAGTCAATTGATGCGTAGCCCGTGATGAGAATGACTTCCATCTCCGGAAAACGGTTTTTTACCTGCTTGAGAATGTTGATTCCATTCATTCCGGGCAGGACAACGTCCAGGAAGGCCAGGTCGTATTGGGTGCTTTCCAGGCTCTTGAGGAATTCCTCACCCGAACCGTAGGTATGAACAATATGATTCTCTTTGGCGAGCGCCTTTTGAAGTCTAGTTCTGACTATGGCTTCGTCGTCAACCACCGCTATGTGCATGGCTTGCTCCGGATGGCTGTGTATTGCTGGACTCAGCAGGAAGAATGATCGTGAAGGTTGTTCCCCGCCCTTTTTCACTCTGGACCTCGATGCCGCCTCCGTGCTTCTGCAATATGCCGTAGGTGACCGAAAGTCCAAGACCGGTGCCTTTCCCGACATCTTTCGTAGTGTAAAAAGGATCAAAGATGCGTGGAATGTCCTCGGGGTCAATTCCAACGCCGTTGTCTGACACCTCTATATGGAGATTTCGGTGGTCATCGGAAAGAAAGGCCCTGACGCTCAACTTTCCACCTTCGGGCATTGCATGGATGGCGTTGATAAAGAGGTTCAGAAACACCTGTTGGAGGCTCTTGTAGTCCCCGTGAACACAAGGAAAATTCTCAGGAATGTGCTTTTCCGCTTCCACATTGGAGACGAGCATCTGGTTGCCCACCAACTTGAGAGTTTCATCAATCACCGAGGAAATAGCGATGGAGACCATCTCGGGGCGTTCCGATCTTGAAAAATCAAGCAGATTCTTCACTATCTCAGAAGCTCTATCCGCCTGAGCCAGAATGTCCTGAATCATCCCCAGCGCCTCCTCGGGCTCGAGTTCATCGAAATCTTCCTTGAATGCTTCTGCGGTAAGAACAATGTTGTTGACCGGGTTGTTCAGTTCGTGGGCAATCCCCGATGTAAAAGTCCCTATTGCCGAGATTTTCCTGGCCTGCACAAGCTGCTCCTGGCGTTCCTCCAATTCGTGTATCATCCTGTTGAACGCCCGAAAAAGTGGGAGAAATTCTTCGGAACGGCATTCATCTTCGAGTATGGGAGTAAAGTCCCCGCCGGCGATCTTCTCCATGGCCTGCTGCATTTGGATCAAGGGCTTGGTCATCAGTCTTGAGATGTAAAGGGCGACGACGATTCCCAGAAAGCAGAAAAACCCCATTGAAATGATAAATAGATACAGGGCCCAGCGGAAGAGCCGATCTATTTTCGCGCGTTCCTCCTTAGCCCATTGGCCCGCTATATCCAAAAGTTTCTGGCCGGTACCCCGCAAAGACTCTTCCAGGCCGGAAATGTCAGACTGCGACGCTCCCGTGTCGGCAGATGATAGACTGGCCTGAATTTGAGAAAGTGTCTGTCTGTATTCGGCCAGCGTCCCCGGAAATAGCGATTCCGCGCCTTTTTGAGTCAGCCTGAGGATGCTCTTCTCGTGTTCCTTGTAGAGTCTTTCTACGCCATCCACGTATGATGCCGCTTCGTCGAGGCTGTGCTGCTGCTTATACAGAAAGAAGTTCTTTTCGAATCGGCGAATTTCGAGAATATTGTTGACCAGATCGTCTGCGACTTCCACCAGCCTCAATCTATGGCCGATCTCTCTGTGGATCTGAAAACTTAGAGCCGCGAAAATCAGAACAGACAGAAAGCAGAAAAGGAAGGCCAAAATGATTTTTCGGCGAATCTTGAAGGTCGCCTTCTTCATGGGAAAAAACCTTGCCATCAAAATGGGGTGGCCGATGCTGCTGGTTGCATCCGCTTTCGGAGAAAGTTAATGGTAACAGAAAGCCAAATATTAATCAATATCGCCAACTAAAGGATTTGAGGTGAGATTATGCTTCGTGTTGTCTGCAATGTGTTTGACACGGATCAAGAGCCTCTCAGGAGTTGTTGTATCTGGGCCTTTGGGACGATTCCCACAAAGGATGCTGTGACCTGACCGTTACGGACCACGAAAATCGTCGGTATCTTCCTGATTCCAAAAGTTCGTACCAATTCCCGATCTGTTGTCATCACCAGTCCTACCACGGCCCGGCCTTTTGTCTCTCTTGCAACCTCATTGAGGACGGATTCCATCCGCCTGCACGGCATTCAAGTATTGCTGTAAAACTGAAACAGAACCGGGTACGTTTTCGATGCCTCCACTACCTCTTTCTTGAAGTCGCCGGACCCGAATTGCCTCAACACTCCTGTAACGTATTTGGGTGTCTCGGGAGCGGGCGTTGCCGTTTCCCGAGGCCGCGCGACTTTTGGGGCAGCAGGCTCCTTTGGAAGCGCAACCATTGGTGCCGGGGCAAGGTTAATTTCTCGGCTGTCTTCAATCTTGACTTCCGAGGAGTCTATGCCCGTGCTTTCTAAGTCATTGGAGTTTTCCTGAGGTTGGTCTGCTTCACTCTCGACTTCCTGAAAGGACTCCGTTCTCAGATCAAGAGCGGCAATCTTTGATTTCCCCGTTGCCCGATGTGAAGACCAGAGCAGCACAGCTCCTCCGATAAGTGCGAAAACTACTATGCTCCAAACAACGGGCATCCAGCCTTTCCCGCCACCCGGATCAGCATCTCGTGTGGAATAGGGTGAGACACTCGAAACGTGATGTACTCCTCTCTGACCGGCGACAAATTTGGCCACAACGACCCCGCATGCAGGGCACTCACGCACTTCCGCGGCCTGGGGCGCATCACACGCGGGGCATCGCCATTTGGGCTCTCGCTGCGGTTCTTGTGAAGTTTCAGAGGAGCCGCGGCGAGGCTCCAATCGGCGCATTTCCTCTTCGGTCAGAAGTCCTGCGGTCGACAGTTGCCTGAGCACATATCCGAACGACTTGTCCGATAGGCCGTACTTGCGTTTCAGTTCGGATGCATCCATTCCCGAACGAATATCTGCGAGGATCTGTTTGGCGCTTAGTTTTCTCTTCCCGGATTCGGTCACGGAGCGTTCCTAGTGTCAACGAGGGCGGGTCCTGGTTGTTTAGCTGTAGTTCAGCGTCTAAAAAACGCCACGAAATCTTTCGGATAACTTCCTTTCAAGTATCGTTCAACAGTGCTCTTGTCCTGAAGAGGGGATAACCTGTCTTTCTTGACGATTTTTCCATTGCCGTCGGTGGAATAGAGGACTCCTACAGCATTGCCGGGATTGGCGTCACCGTGGATTGCTCGGACGCATCCGGCAAGCACGAGCGCTTTAGCGAGATCAGAAGTATTGATATGATGCCCTACGGCAAAGACGAGATTTCCATCAGGCCGTATGCCAAACGCACTTCGCGTAGCCAAGAACCAGAGATCACCTGAAGTAAAATTAAGCTTGTGTGACGGCTTTTCTCCCGGAGCACTGGCCGGGACGGCGATCACCGGCTGATCCTCGTCAAGCAGGGAACCAAGCCCAATCTCCGCGGATAGGATCCGGCCTCTTCTCACTAGGGAGGTCACTATCTTGCCGTCTTTTGCTATCAAATGCTGCAACTGGCGGGCGTCTCGAACTTCTGATACCGGGATTTGGTCGTTCCATTCAACAATATCAACTGACTCGTTCTTATAGAAAACGATTGTCGCAACCCCTGGCGCCATTTCCTTGAGGACCTCTCCCCCGAGGATTATCCCGCTCGGCCCTGAGTGCCTGGTTGGCCAGAGGGCATTGGTGACAGCCAAGAGATACGGCTGAATGGACTCGTCAATTCTGGCGGGAGACTCTCCCTTGTATGGTTCAGCAGAACCAAGATACAGTTTCGCCGAAATGTGCTTCATATTGACCAGCATCATATAAACTATCGCATTGGGAAACTCTCCACTCGGGCGGTAAAAGGTGCGATAGATGTAATCGGCCTGGTCATGCCCTCCGGACATATCTTCCTTCACCCAGATTCCTTCACCCGGCATTCTGGGCTCTCTGTACAGGGGGAAAATGTTTTTCACAGTGATGGTTGGGGCGCCAATAGCAGAGGGGTTCATTTGCGGCCTTAGGCTCGGAAGTACGGGGAGTTCCGGCGGTCCTGAACCGACGGGTCCGGCGGCATTGGAGTAAGAGAAGGATAGACAAACAAGAACAACCACTCCCAACAAGTAAAGATATCTCGTCACTGCAACCATTCCTCCCAAGTGATGGCCTTATGTGCCCAAACATGGGTATCTTCATTCGAATGACTTAGTTTCAGTCCAGTTTCTACCATACGCCCCTCTCAAGGCCACAGTCAAGGTGGTTTTCTGGCAATTGGTAACTACTTATGGGGACGCGTAAAGAGAGAAGGCGAAAGATCTATTACCGCAGAGACCGCAGAGGGACAGATATTTGGGCCCGTCTTTGCGCCCTCTGCGTTCTCCGCGGTTGAGTATTGTGGCAATACGTTATTCCTTCGCTCCATGTGTTTTCAGGAATGTCACTACATCGCTATGACCCTGTCCCTGAGCCACACTCATAGCCGTCTTGCCGTCGTTCGTCTTGGCATTGACATCCGCGCCTTTTTCGACGAGCAGTTTAACCACTCCAAGGTGGCCTACATACGCAGCGGTCATAAGGGGAGTGTACCCGTCTTTGTCTCTTGCGTCGACGTCAAGCCCCTTTTCGATGAGCAGATTGATCACGTCGAGGGTAGGCCCGGAGTCTCCATACATGACGACGGCCTTGCCGTCTTTGACTCCTGCAGCGATCACCTTCAGGTTCTCTCCGGAAGCAGCGAACATCAATGCGGTCCAGCCGTCTTTGTCTTTGGCCTTGATGTCCGCGCCTTTTCCTAGGAGCAGCTTAGCTACTTCCAAGTAGCCTCTGTACGCGGCAGACATAAGCGGTGTGCGATCTTTGTTGTCTTTTGCATCGACCTCAGCACCCTTGTCCAGGAGTGCTTTCACCGCTTTCGGGGAACCTTCTCCGGCAGCCCACATTAGCGGTGTCGTGCCATCTTTGTCTCTTCTATTGATATCAACGCCCTTATCCGGCATGCGCTGACCCTGGTTCGAGTCGTCTCTACTAGCCGCGTCAATCAAAGGCTGGTTTTGATCGCCATAGGCCGCAGAACAAAAGACCACACCTGCTGTGAGCAGGACTGACATGACTCTGGCGATTGTAAAATTACGCATTATGAACCTTCCCTGGAGTTGACTGGGGAACGCTGGAGACTTTATTCCTTCGCTCCATGCGCCTTGAGAAACTCCACAATCTGGGTGTGAAGGTTGCGGGAAGCCCATGTCAATGCCGTCCTGCCATGCTCATCCTTAACATTGAGGTCGGCGCCCTTTTCGACGAGCAACCTAACCATTTTCAGGTAGCCTCTGTAGGCAGCATCCATCAGCGCCGTTTGGCCGTTGTTGTCCTTCGCATCGACCTCAGCCCCGTTGTCAAGAAGGCCTTTCACTACTTCCAGGGAATTTTTCCACTGCCCACATGAGCGGTGTTGTGCCATCCCTGTCCTTTGTATTAACGTCAGCGCCGCTACTTAAGAGGGCTGCGGCCTTCTGTGGCTTAGACGGAAAGATTCTGGATTGCGGGTTGCTGTACAGTTCCTCCAAAAAGAAGGTTTTATGAGTTGTCTTCACAACTTTGGAGTCGCCTTCTTCTGCGAGAGCAAGTTCTTTGCTCGTGACCTCAACAGCATGATTGTCAATGAAATGACATTCCATTTCCGTGCCCTCGCATCCGCCATTACAATACAGACCTGAATCAAGCTTCGACAACACAGTTATTCTGCAATTCATGTCTATGTGTAAGAAAGTGAAACTTGTCCCGTGGTCTGGTCCATCGCCCCCTGACCCTCCTACGACGACGTAGTGTGCTTTATTCCTACCTTTGCGCGCCTCCAATGACCTGATACTGCCATAATAATCGTTAACATCAGCCATAAGGTATAGCCGCGAGTAGCACACGAGAACGCCTAAGATGCTGCGATCGAACAAAGCCACTATTGCATCATGATCAAAACCAAGCGGGGCCGGGCCCTCCAAGAAAGCGAGAATCAAAGAAGTCCCTGGAATTGAAAGCGCTGCTCCCGGGCTCGTAAGCTTAACGATGGTATGATCACAAGCGTCTCCGAATCTCTTGCAGTACCCGTCCTTCTTCGGTTCAGTGGTCAATGTCAGCGATTGTTTTCCATCGATGGTTGAATAAAGGAAGAACTTTTCAGACAGCACTTCAATCTGTTTGTCTGGCCATTCCCCTTTTTCCTGGGCACCCGCAGCCTGCGTCAACAAAACAATAACTATACAACACATGACCAAAATAAGTTTTTTCATAGCCGGTCTTTTTGAACCGTAATTACCCAGCCTCAAGCCCGTCTCAAAATGGCTTTACTGCACCCTCAGGAAGGGGCACATCAAATGCCTGGGTTATCTCGCCAACTGTTTGATAAAACCCGCAGAGGGTTACCACTTCCAGGAGGCCCTGCACTCCATAAAGCTTTATCATTTCATTCTGAATATTTTCCGGGATGGACTTGAACTCCAGCACAACGTCCATAGTATCCACAATTACAGAGTACGGATGAGGTATTGAGCCGCGATCAGATTTGAGGATGGATTCTATGAGCCTGTCACTCAAACCCGCGGCTCTGGCAGGCTCCACATGATCCGCCCACTCGAAAGCCACTTCAGTCCTTCTAGCCATAGACAACACAACAAATTGATACGCGTCTCTTGGTAGCTTGCCTTCGAACTTGAGGTAGTATCCCAGTTGCTCGATAAGTTGGGCCAATTCAGGATGATTCATCAAGGGAATGTACAGGCCGCGCAGACCAGTGCCCTGAGCCTGCCGTTTCGCCAGCATCGCGTCGTAAATCTCCTTAGCATTACCGGTTAGCTCCCCGGTCAAATCAGGTAAACTAGTCATAATGTGTCCCCTCTACTCATGGTAGCTCCAAGATTTGGCAGCTTCTTTGAATGGCTCTACAGGCGTTTCAAACCGCTTGTCTGCCTTTACATCGATGAGAAAAGCAGCCTTTGATTCCAGGGCTTGTTGGAATGCCGGCGCTGGCTCCTGAGGCTGACGAACTGTGAGGCTCTTTAGTCCAAGCGCTCCGGCCAGGGTTGCCCAGTCATGATCAGGGAGCGATGTTAGTTCAGAGGGCTCTGGGCCCAATTTCGAGGCACGAAGCCAAACGTTACCAAAGGCTGAGTTGTTTATGACAACATATATTACCGGAACATTGAATCTGGCGGCAGTCTGTATTTCGAGACCGTGCATCAGCATGCATCCGTCTCCGGTAATTACGCCGCACGGCCTGTCAGGTCTCGCGATCTTTACGCCGACTCCGGCTGGAATAGCCCACCCCATAGGGCCGAGATTGGTCGCTGAAATATAAGTTCTAGGCTCGTAACTTTCCCAATACTGGCCGGCAAAGGCTCGATGCGCGCCGCTGTCCACAAGCACCACAGTTTCTCTAGGCATGGCTCTTCTCAGTTCAGCAACAATACGCGCAGGATGTATGGGAATCGCGTCGCTCAAGCAATTCTCCGCGTCATAAAGGCGAGGCAGCTTCCGAATACCGTTATTCCACTCCTCGCGTACACCTCTTCCGGCTTCGAGGTGACTTAGCAGCTCATTCGGTTCAGACATTATTGCCTCAATAAAGGCAGAAACATCTCCTACGACTGCGACTGTTCCCCCGTAGACTGCGCTGATTGCCTCGGGTGTCAGATCGACCTGAAACATGCCTCGCTGAGAAACAAGCTTGGAATTCCAATGCATTGTGTCTCTCTCGTTAAGGCCTGACCCCAGAACAACAAGCAATTCCAAGTCATCAGACAGGATCGCAGTCGAAGCGTGCCTGGTACCGGCATAACCGAAAACCCCCAACGATAATGGGTGATCCTCGGGGAAAACTCCCTTGGCCTCAGTGTGGTTGTGACCGGGATGTGAAAAGCCTCGGCAAATTTGAGCAATCCTTTAGAAGCGGCACAGTTCTCGGCGCCAATTCCGGCCAGAATCGCAATCTTGTCGGCCCTCCCATCGAAATCTCGCCCTGGAGCTATTCTAGCCCAGAAACGATCCGCGGCCCCGGAGTCCAGTAGTTTGGGTTCTGTCAGTGACCTGTCCAAACGCGCGTGGGCCACAGATATTTCAGCTTCTTGTACGTCACGCGGCAGGCTTAGGTGCACCGGGCCTTTGCGCCGGCCGAACATTGTCAATAGTGCTTCTCGAAAGTGATGATTCAGCAAATGCGGATTCTCGATGCTGAGAGACATTGCCGTTACAGATCTGAGAATCTCGGTATCGTTGAAACTTGATGCGCTGGCGTCTTGAAACTCACCGAGTCCTTCCATGAGCGTAGAAACCTCTCCGCTTATGACAAACACGGGAGACCTGTCTGTCCAGGCGGTTGAGACGGCAGTCGTAGTATTCGTCAAACCAGGCCCTCCAATAGCCATGCAAGCGCCAAAATTCCCGCTTGCTCGAGAATATCCGTCGGCCATGTAGCAGGCGCCACCCTCTTGAGCCGCGATAATCGGTCTTACTTGCGGTGTGTCCTCAAATGCGCTCAAGAACGGATCTATCAAACCGCCAGGAACAAAAAAAAGGGCTTCAATTCCCTCAGTGGCAAGCGCTTTTAGTATGTAATGAGTTCCCTTCATTTTGACCTCCTAACCCTGAAACGGCCAGCAACTTAGATCCCCGGTAAGTGAGTTTAATTGGACTTTGAAAGCGTAATAGCGAGACGCAAATGGATCGGACAAGCAAATGACCGTACACTGGAATTGGGTGGCAACCGGGCCATATTTGATCCAGTGCTTAGCGCCCACACTCAGCTGTGTGGCGCTGGGTCTCTGCTAGCGTCATCTGGACTCCCTTCTTGGGCAGGCGCTTTGCGTGCGCTCCTTTTTTTGGAGGAGCGAGAGAGTGTCCCTCGTTCAAGCGCTATCTGTCTGGCCAAGTATATCTTTGCCAAACTCTGGTACGGGACGTCCTTCTTGTTGGCCAAAATTTTCAGTTCCGCCAGCATATCTGCAGGGAGACGGATGGATATTGATTTCAGAGAGGGCTTGAGATTCGGGAGTAATACTCTCCTGGCGGTGCTGGAATCAAAATAGTCCAAGGGAGAATGAGTGGCCCAGAACTTGCGCTCTTCGTCCTCATTCTTGAATTTCGGTATCTTGGTATCCATTCTCTTCATAAAATATTCTCTCTTTTCTGTTCATGTCTCTTGCTGAAATTACCCGTATCAGTTCTCCTCTTCTCGTGAAGACCACGGTGAGAAGGCGTCCCCCATAGGTCTTGCCAAAGGCAGCCCATCGTTTCTCCACTGCGGAGTGTTTTCGATCATCGAGAACGAGCAACGGTTCGTTAAAAAGGACCTGTTCGCACTCCCAGTTGTCCACGTCGTGTGCGATCAGATTCTTGTGAACATTGCCCTGGTCCCATTGAAAACCGATAACACTGCCGAATTCATCCTTCATATTCAATAATGGTATATGGGCACAATATACAAGTCAAGACTATTGTGCCGAATGATGCCAAGGAGTTTAGATCAACGGAGCGATTTCGGAGCGGCCTACAATATGCTTCGCAGCGTGCCGGCCAACCGTTCCAGACTGACGAGGTTGTGACCTGGAAGGAATGAATCCACGTGAGGTAAAGCAGCCTTCATCCCCCGACAGGTCGGCTCGTAAGACGGCCCGCCCATGAGAGGATTGATCCAGATGACCCGATATGACCTCCGATGGATCTTGGCCATTTCTCCTTCCAGCAGCAACGGGTCCCCGCGATCCCATCCGTCGGAATGTATCATCACGACCGTGGATGACCCCAGCGCCCCGCCTCCTTGAAAAGAGGCGAACTGTTGCAAACACTCCCCGATGCGTGTGCCTCCGGACCAATCGCGTACCGTGTGACCCAGCTCTTGCATGGCTCTTGGAAACGGTAAGCGCTCCAGCAAGTGAGTTATACGGTGGAGCCGCGTGGCGAAAACAAACGTTTCCACCTTGGTAGGGATTGTTTGGATTTCCTTTATGAATCGGAGAATGAACCGAAGATACGGGTTCATAGAGCCGCTGACATCGCACAGAAAGACCAGCTTCTTGATTCGCCTTTTTGGCCTGAACTGAGGCAGCTC
>Ga0209039_10002425_pt1 | contig 15846 bp, 13 predicted proteins | sample BogFormECP12_OM1_FD_188238 | JGI IMG/M metagenome (GOLD analysis project Ga0209039, IMG submission 188238) | Bog forest soil microbial communities from Calvert Island, British Columbia, Canada - ECP12_OM1 (SPAdes) (version 2) | ecosystem: Environmental > Aquatic > Freshwater > Wetlands > Bog ... | reverse complement strand
GTGAGGGTGGTCTTCCCATGATCGATGTGCCCTATGGTCCCGACGTTCACATGGGGTTTTGTCCGCTCAAATTTTTTCTTAGCCATAGAGTGCCTCCGTAACTGTTTTTTCTCTGGTCTTCTTCAGCGCTTCGAAAATGTGTACCGGGGCAGGAGCATAGTGGAAGAACTCCATGTGGTAGTAACCCCTTCCCTGGGTCATCGATCGCAGATTGGTTGCATAACCGAACATCTCTCCTAGGGGAACGTACCCAACGATATACTTGGCGTCGTTCCGATCATCAATGGCTGAGACTCTGCCGCGCCTGGAGGCTATATCGCCCACTACTGATCCGAGGTGGTCCGGGGGCACGTTCACATCGACCTTCATGACCGGCTCTAAGACTATCGGGTTTGCTTTTCTCACTGCTTCTTTGAAGGCCATGGATGCTGCGAGCTTAAAGGCCAGTTCCGACGAATCGACTTCGTGGTAGGACCCGTCGATCAGGTCTACCTTAATGTTGAGCAACGGGTACCCAAGGATCACACCCTTCTCCAAGGCTTCCTTGATGCCTTTCTCTATACTCGCCATGTATTCCCTGGGGATAATGCCGCCGACCGTCTTGTTTTCGAACTCGAATTCTTTGCCTTCCAGCGGGGAAATCTCCAGTACTACGTGTCCATACTGGCCCCTGCCTCCGGACTGCTTCACATACTTGCCCACGGCAGACGCCTTCCTCGTTATCGTCTCCCGGTAAGCGACCTGCGGTGCAGAAAAGGACATCTCAAGGTTGTGCTCCCGTTTCGCGCGATCCATCACGATCTCAAGGTGGAGCTCCCCCATGCCGGAAAGAATCACTTCTCCCGTGTCGTTGTCCAGCTTGACCGTGAGAGACGGGTCCTCAACAGTGAACTGGTTGAAAACGAACCACATCTTTTTCAGGTCATCCTTCTTCCTCGGAGAGATTGCAACGGAAATCACCGGCGTCGGCACTTCTATCGTCTCGAAGAGCACCGGTGCATCAGGATTTGTGAATGTGTTGCCGGTAGATGCGGTCTTCAAGCCCGAGACAGCGCATATATCGCCTGCCTCCACGTGCTTGAGCTGTTCCCTCTTGTTGGCATGAAGCCTCAAAATTCTGCCTATTCTTTCGGTCTTGCCTTTTGAGCTGTTGAGTACCGTCTCACCATGATGCAGCCTGCCCGAATAGACGCGCATGAAGCTGAGTTGGCCCGCAAAGGGATCATTCATGATCTTGAATACAAGTCCGCTGAAGGGCTCTTCCTTCGAACCGATCAACTGGGTTTCCTGCCCATCCTCTGTCCAGCAGAGATAGGGAGAAACGTCGAGGGGTGAGGGAAGGTAGTCAACGATGGCATCGAGGAGAAATTGAATCCCTTTATTCTTGAAAGCAGATCCGCAGAGCACCGGCAGGATCGTCTCGTTCAGCGTGCCTTTGCGTATGACGCGCTTCAACTCTGATGCAAGAATCTCGCGTCCATGCAGGTAAGCGTCCATGAGGTCATCGTCGATTTCCGACAGCTTTTCGAACATCTGTTCACGTGCGGTCTCCAGCCGCGCATGCAGCCTGGCAGGCACCTCAGCCACTGAATACTCGCTGCCGAGCCGGTCATTGTCATAGAGATAGGCCTTCTGGCAAATAACATCAACCACACCGAGAAACTCGTCATTTTCAACGATGGGCAGTTGAAGCAGGACCGGATTGGCCCTGAGTATGTCGCGGATCATAGCCACACAATTGTCCAGGTCAGCACCGGGTCTATCCATCTTGTTCACAAACGCGATCCGGGGAACCCCGTACCGGTCGGCCTGTCTCCATACGGTCTCCGATTGCGGTTCAACACCTTCAACCCCGGAAAAGAGAGCAACGGCCCCATCAAGCACCCTGAGTGACCGCCCGACCTCAACGGTAAAATCGATATGTCCCGGGGTGTCAATGATGTTAATCCGATGGTTCCTCCAGAAACAGGTAGTCGCGGCTGCGGTAATCGTGATGCCACGTTCTTTTTCCTGTTCCATCCAATCCATGGTGGACGTGCCTTCGTCCACTTCGCCGATCCTGGTATTCACGCCCGTGTAAAACAGCATACGTTCAGTTGCTGTTGTCTTGCCGGCGTCAATATGCGCCATGATGCCGACGTTTCTGATGAGTTCCTGCACTTCTACCACCTGTAATGGGCGAAGGCCTTGTTGGCCTCAGCCATCTTGAGAGTGTCCTCTCGTTTCTTTATGGCCCCGCCTTTATTGTTGTAGGCATCCATGATTTCCGACGCAAGCTTGTCGATCATGGTCTTTTCCGAGCGCTCACGCGCGTATTTCAGTATCCAGCGGATAGCCAACGAGATCTTACGATCCATCCGGACTTCGACAGGGACCTGGTACGTTGCTCCGCCAACCCTCCTGGCTTTGACTTCCAGCTCCGGCTTCACATTGTCCATCGCCTTCGCAAAGACCTTGAAGGGGTCGTCTTTTGTCTTCTTCTCTATCGTGTCAAAAGCACGGTAGACCAGCCTGCTGGCGACGCTTTTCTTGCCATCCATCATCACGCAATTGATAAACCTCTGCACAAGAATATCACTATACTTGGGATCGGCCAATCGCTCTCTTTTAGATACCCTTCCTTTCCTGGGCACTACTCTCCTCCTTTACTGCTTGGGTCTTTTGGCGCCGTATTTGGATCTGCTCTTTTTCCTGTTCTGTACACCACTGGCGTCAAGCGAGCCGCGTATGATGTGGTATCTAACACCCGGCAAATCCTTAACCCTTCCGCCACGAATCAGAACCACCGAGTGTTCCTGGAGGTTATGACCGATACCCGGTATGTACGTGGTCACTTCCATGCCGTTCGTAAGCCTCACTCTGGCAACCTTGCGCAAGGCGGAGTTCGGCTTCTTGGGAGTAGTTGTGTAGACTCTCACGCAAACTCCCCGTCGCTGAGGGCAACTCATGAGAGCTGGTGACGCGCTCTTATTTTTGGCAGCTTCTCTCCCTCGCCTTACTAACTGGTTAATAGTAGGCATCATTCCTCCAAAAAAATAATCCCTTTTTAAGGGATAGCTATGCGCAGCTTTGCCTGATATTTCGGAAAAAGCTTCGGGATAATACCACTTCGGGCTTTTCTTGTCAAGTATTTTTTGGACTTACAGCCCGTCAGTAGGCCAATTTCTGCTACGGATTCGGTAATCCTCCGGTGGCCATCCTACAAGGTAAAATAGGTAGCCCCCACGCCAAGTACCAGTACATTAAAGCATAGGGATGGACGGAGCAAAGGTCAAGGCGAATAAAGAGAGCCACTATTGACGGTTTCCAGGTTCGCGCTTGAACCCGCAGTCGAAAAACTGTAGCAAACTACTTGAGCCGCTCGAGTGCCTTTACAATCTCCGGGGCACCTTTGTACACACCTTTATTCTGGCCGTCATAGATCACGACCGTGGGCGTGCTATTGATCCCATCCTCGTCCAGATACTTCTGAAGGGCTGTAAACGTGGGCTTGGTGTCGAATTCCCAGAATCTGATTTGGTTCTTGAGCAGGTATTCTTCCAGCTTCTCTTTTTCCGTGATGTTGCTTTTAGCTGCTCCGAAGAGCATAGCTCTCACGCGCAGCACATAATCAAAGTCCTTTTTCTGGTTCAAAATATACAAGAAATAGCGCGCGTAAGTGGGAGTCGGAGCATGTATCGGCGTGTCGATAAAGGTGATAGTCGCCGTGTTGTTCTTCACGAGCTTGACAAGCATGCCCTCCAGCTTCGGCTCGAGCTGTGAACAGGGACCACAGAAATAGTCCGTGTAGATCCGCACATTTACTTTTCCGTTACCGAAGGAAGGCATCAGTAGTGTGTCAGCCAGTACAGGCCTCGTCGTTCCATGAAAAAAGAGCGCAAAAAATAAGTAGCCAAGAACAATCGAAACAGTTATGAGGATCTTTCTCGACACACGGAAGTTCAGCACAAAAAGGGCCAAGAGGACACCTCCAAAAAGAAGACAATAGGGGCAGTAAACACCCTGACGCACCTGAAATTCAACCAGACGGACCTCAGTGCCGACAGCGGCAGAGAGTAACAAGAGATGAATGGTCTCGTATTTGAGAAGGGCAAGGACGAAGAGTATACCGGCGAAGACCAGCCCGACATAAGTGAGATTAATACCAAAGACTCCTCCCTTCAAGTACGCACAAGACTGACCGCAGACGCTGTAATAAAATATAATGGCTATGCCCAGAAGCGGCAATATAAGGTTTGTGACGTATCTCTTGTTCTTCATTAACCAAATCTCCATCGCGAGTTGCTATGAGGCCTTGCAAGGCCGAGGCCAGAGTCCGGCCATATTTTTACCGCTTTTCTACCCTGAGAATCAAGCCTTTCAGGTATTCGGTCTCCGGAATAGTCAGTATCACCGGATGATCAACACTTTGGGAGAGTTCAGCCAGCAGGTAGATATCGGCTTTGCCATAAGCCGCTATTCTCACGACATCGCGTAACCTCTGTCTCTTCATATGGTGGGAACAGGAAAAGGTGAAGAGGTGAGCGCCGGCGGCGAGCCTTCTCATAGCCTTCTTGTGGAGATCTATGTAGCCCCTTTCCCCTTCCTTCAACTTCTTCCTCGATTTTATGAAGCTCGGGGGGTCAAGTATCACAAGATCATATTCCCGGTCCGAAGCTTTCAAGAAGTCAAACACGTCTCCCTTGATGAACTCACCCCCGGAGAGCCTATTGATCCTCATGTTTTCCTGACCAAGCTCGAGGGCTCTGGATGACGTGTCGACAAAAGTCGCTGAACGCGCTCCAAAGTGAAGCGCATAAAGACCAAAAGCGCACGTGTACGAGAAGCAGTCGAGGACCGTGGCACCATCCGCAAACTCTCCGACCAATAGCCTGTTCTCCCTCTGATCAAAGTAGAAGCCTGTCTTCTGGCCGGCCATAAGATCGACCAGGAAGCGCAGCGGTCCTACCTGAATCGTCATCTCCGGCTCCACACTGCCCTTAACTAATTGGGTGTATTGTGGCAGACCCTCCTCCTGTCTTGCAGGACTCTCGTTCCGGAGCACCATTGTTTCGGGGGAGAGCACGCGTTCCGCCGCCCCAAGAACCATCTCTTTCTGCATTTCCATGCCGCACGTCAAGAGCTGTATGGCAAGGGCATCTTCGTACTTGTCAATAACAAGGCCGGGAAGGAAATCCGATTCTGCGTTCACAACCCTGAAGCTCCCTTGAAAACGGCCCTCACGCAGCTTCAAAGCACGGGAAATCCTTCTCTCAAAGAACTCCTGGTCGACTGCGATGCGCTGCCTCGTCAGCATACGCACCATAATCAGGCTCCTCGGGTTGATATAACCGATACCGAGGAACCCTCCTTTCTCGGTGTAAATTTCGACAAGTTCACCGGCAGACAGACCGTCGGGCCGCTCTCGCACCTCATTGCTGAAGATCCAGACGTGTCCTGAAGCTACCGAATTCTCACCGGCCTTGTCGACGACAACGCGTTCCATCGAGGAATATATTGCGGAAAAAGAGCTGGCAAGTCAATGATGATGCCAAGCAGGCGTGTCCGGCTTCCGCCCGCTTCGAACAAAAAAAAGAGGCTGGAGAGCGCGCTTGTCCCCGGCCTCTGCATCCTGGATCCTGGTACTATGCTGTTGCGAACGTTTCTTCTGCCGGGTGAGTCAAGCAGTAATTTATCCCCTCATCCACACGCTCTATGAACTTGAAGTTCATATTCTCTTTCACCGTCTCAGGCACCTCTTCCAGGTCCTTTTCATTCATCTTCGGAAGCATCACGCTCCTGATCCCTGCGCGCTTCGCAGCGAGGACCTTTTCCTTCACCCCTCCGATGGGCAGCACAAGGCCGCGCAAGGTAATCTCGCCTGTCATAGCAACGTCGTTTCTCACGGACTTATCAGTAAGCAGCGAGACCAGCGCCACCATCATCGTAATGCCCGCCGAAGGGCCATCCTTTGGAATAGCGCCCTGAGGAACGTGTATGTGCAAGTCCTGCTTCTCAAAAAAATCTTCAGGGATATGGAAGTCCTGCGCCTTGCTCCGTATGTAACTGAGTGCCGCCTGTGCCGACTCCTTCATGACGTCGCCCAATTGACCGGTGAGCGAAAGATTGCCCTTACCCGGCATCTTGGTCGCCTCAACGAAGATGATGTCCCCACCTGTCGAGGTCCAGGCAAGCCCCGTCGCAACGCCGGAGTATTTAGTCCGCTCCGCGATCTCTGAGTAAAACTTGATCGGGCCGAGTAGCTTGTGGATGTCGTCCGCAGCCACGCTTGTCTTTTCTGTCTTGCCCTCAGCAACATCCCGGGCCACAGACCGGCAAACGGCGGCTATTTCCCGCTCCATGTTCCTCACGCCTGCTTCCTTGGTGTAGGAGCGGACAATGAGCTTCAACGCCGCATCGTCAAAAGCAAGCAGATCGGCATTCAGGCCGTGCTCGTTAAGCTCCTTGGGTATAATGAACTCCCGGGCGATCATCACCTTCTCTTCTTCGGTATAGCCCGGTAGTTCCAGAACTTCCATTCTGTCTTTCAGTGCCGGAGGGACAGGGTCGAGCAGGTTGGCCGTTGCTATGAACATCACTTTCGAAAGATCGAACGGCACCTCAAGGTAATGATCGCTGAACGAAAAGTTTTGCTCGGGATCCAGAACCTCAAGTAAGGCGCTCGACGGATCGCCTCTGAAATCCATCCCTATCTTATCCACCTCATCGAGCATGAACACAGGGTTGTTCGAGCCCGCTTTCTTGATCCCCTGCACCACCCTGCCGGGAAGGGCCCCAACGTAAGTTCTCCGGTGACCCCGGATTTCCGCCTCATCACGTATGCCGCCCAGGGAGATCCTCATGAATTTCCTGCCAAGAGCCCTGGCTATTGATTTTCCGAGGGAAGTCTTTCCGACACCGGGCGGCCCCACAAAGCAAAGAATCGGCCCTTTCATGTCCGACTTGAGCTTTCTGACCGCCAGATACTCCAGAATCCGTTTCTTCACCTTTTCGAGATCGTAGTGGTCCTCGTTGAGGATGCGTCTCGCGTCCTCTATCACGAGGTTGTCTTCGGTGGCACGTGTCCACGGAAGGTCCACCAACCAATCGATATACGTTCTGGATACCGTGTACTCAGCAGACATCTGGCTCATCTTGGAGAGCCGGTCGAGCTCCTTTTCCGTCACCTTTTGAATGTCCGGCGGCATCTTGGCCTCAACCATCTTCTTGCGCAACTCGTCTAATTCCGTATAACGTTCGTCTACCTCACCCAGCTCTTTCTGTATTGCCTTGAGCTGTTCACGGAGATAATACTCACGCTGCGTCTTGTCTATCCCTTCCTTGATGTGAGATTGTATCTTGGTGCTGAGCTCCAAGGTTTCAAGTTCCCTGTTCAGAAGAATGGTGACCTTTTTGAGCCGTTCCTTGATGTCTATCTTCTCAAGAATCTCCTGCCTCTCGGCAGCGCTGATATTTACCGTAGACGCAACGAGGTCTGCCAGGTTGCCCGGGCTCTCGATCTTCGCCGCAATTTGAGCCAACTCCGAAGAAAGATAGGGCGCAATCTCCACCGCTTTTTTGTAAAGGTTTTTGAGATTTATGTACATCGCATCGATTTCGATGTCTTTCTGGTACTCCTCAAACACAGGCAGAACCCGCGCCTTGAAATTCGGCTCAGTTTCGGAGAAGTCGATCAGCTTAAACCGGCACAAGCCCTGGACCACGATCCGCTGGCTGCCGTCTACCATTTTTACCATCTTCATGATGGTGGCCACACATCCTACGGTGTAAAGGTCTTCTAGACCGGGCTCTTCAATGTCGGGGTTCTTCTGGGTGATGATCCCGATAAGTCTGTCCCTCGACATGGCCTCATCCACCAGCCTTATCGATTTTTCCCGCCCCACAACCAAAGGTATAATCAGGTCAGGGTAAGCTACCGTACCGCGAAGGGGCAGTATAGGAAGCTCGGCCGGAATAAAGAGCTTTTCCTTCGAGCTTTTATCATTCTTATAGCCAATTACCATTTATCCTCCTAATGGACTCCTAATGTCCTCCTATTCGCCTGCTACTTTTTCACATCCTCAAATTCCACGTCGACCACGTCGTCATTACCGCGTGACCCACCGCCATCTCCGGGCCTTTGTTCCTGTTGCTGCTGGGCTCCCCCGGGCGGAGCCTCCGTTGTCCTCTTATAGAGAAGCTCAGCGAGTTTATGGGACGCCTTTGTTACGTCATCAATGGCCGGCCTTATCCTGCTTAACTCCCCGCTCTTGAGCGCGTCTTTGGCGCTTGAAAGTGCGCTTTCTACCGATGCAATGTCTTCGGCGCTCAGTTTGTCCTTACTCTCATTGAGCGTCTTTTCGGTTCCGTACACGAGGTTGTCGAGCTGGTTACGCGCCTCAACTTCTTCTTTCTTCTTTCTATCCTCTTCTGCATTGACTTCAGCATCCTTCACCATTTTCTGTATGTCTTGCTCGGTGAGTCCTGTGGAGGCTGTTATAGTGATGTTCTGCTCCTTAGCGGTAGCCATATCTTTCGCAGTCACGTGCAGAATGCCGTTGGCATCAATATCAAACGTGACTTCCACCTGGGGCATGCCGCGCGGTGCGGGCGGGAGACCGATAAGATGGAACCGCCCTAGGGTTCTGTTGTCTCTCGCAAGCTCTCTCTCCCCCTGAAGCACATGGATCTCAACACTCGTCTGATTGTCCTCAGCAGTGGTAAAGATCTGGCTCTTCCTCGTGGGTATTGTGGTATTTCTTTCGATGATCTTTGTCATCACACCGCCTAATGTTTCGATGCCAAGGGAGAGCGGCGTCACGTCGAGAAGCAGCACATCCTTCACCTCGCCAGCGAGCACACCCGCCTGAACTGCCGCGCCGAGCGCAACAACCTCGTCAGGGTTCACACCCTTGTGCGGCTCGCGGCCGAAGAACTGCTTGACCAGGTCCTGCACCTTCGGGATCCTGGTCGAGCCGCCTACGAGCACGACCTCGTGAATGTCCGATGTCTTGAGTTTGGCATCATCCAGCGCCTTCTTGCAAGGTTCCATCGATCTCTGGAACAGATCGTCACAGAGCTGTTCCAGCTTTGCGCGCGTGAGCTTCATATTCAAATGTCTCGGCCCGGACTGGTCAGCCGTGATGAAAGGCAAGTTTATTTCTGTCTCCATCGTTGTTGAGAGCTCAATCTTCGCCCTTTCTGCCGTCTCCTTCAGCCGCTGCAGGGCCATTCTGTCCTTAGAGAGGTCAATGCCCTGGTCCTTCTTGAATTCTGCTACGATCCAGTCCATGACCCGTTCATCTATGTCATCTCCGCCGAGGTGCGTGTCACCGTTTGTAGACTTCACTTCGACAACGTTATCGCCCACCTCCAGAATCGAGATGTCAAACGTGCCCCCGCCAAAATCGTAGACAGCTATCGTCTCATTCTTCTGTTTATCCAGACCATAGGCAAGGGCTGAAGCCGTGGGCTCGTTTATGATACGCAGCACATTGAGGCCGGCAATCCTCCCGGCGTCCTTGGTTGCCTGCCTCTGAGAATCGTTGAAGTAAGCAGGCACTGTAATGACTGCATCCTCCACAGCCTGGCCCAGGTAACTTTCCGCAGATTTCTTCAGCTTTTGTAGTATAAAAGCCGAGACCTCCTGAGGTGTATACTGCTTTCCCCTCACCTCCACCCTGGCATTGCCATTGGAATCAGCGACCAGCTTGTAAGGTACCCGCTCGTTCTGTACCTCCGTATATCGCCTTCCCATGAACCTCTTTATGGAAAAGATTGTATTTTCAGGATTAGTGATCGCCTGCCGTTTCGCAACCTGGCCCACGAGCACTTCACCCTCCTTTGTAAAAGCAACCACGCTCGGGGTAAGCCTGTTCCCTTCCTCATTGATGATAACCTTCGGCTCACCGCCCTCCATGATAGCCACGACAGAAAATGTCGTCCCAAGATCTATTCCAATCACCTTTTTAGCCATCGCACAACCCTCCCGGTCGTTTTATGTACAACAATCAATATAAGCTCAGCCACGCAGCTTGTCAACCTGCAGTGCACGCTAAAAAGCCCTGCAAATACCTATTTTAACTACTCTTTCTTAAAAGGATGGTATATTCAAAACCATCGAGAAGCGCCAGGAAGGATGCCATATTGATATTGTCAGACACCGCTGCAACACTCCAGATTTCTGTGCCGTCTGTAAAAATAATGGAGACTTCGACCCTGGCTGCCGTTCCCGACCTAGTGTCGCTTATACGTGAGGCAAAGTCAACCAGCTTTACGTCCTTGATGAACGGGAATATCGAGCCAAGCGATTTTTTCAAGACATTGGCTAAGGCATCGACGGGCCCCACCCCTGTAGAAGCCTCGTGCATCTCGGTATTGTCGGCCTTTATGATGACCGTTGCTTCAGGCCTCAGGCCATCATCAACCAGCCTGTAGGTGCCCACGACGCTGAAGGGTCTCTCGTAACTGTCGAGTGCACGCAGGATGTTCAGCTCTTTCGTCGCATCCCTCATGTTGAGCAAACGCTTCATTGCCCCTTCTCCTCTTCAAGAAGCAGCTTATAGTCGATACTGTCCACGAGCGCCTGCCAGCTCGCCTCAAGGATATTCTCCGACACCCCCAGCGTTTCCCAAGTTCTCGTGCCGTCCGTCGATTGGATTAAGACGCGTGTAACCGATGCAGTCCCACCCTTACTGGAAAGCACCCTCACCTTGTAATCCAGGAGAGACACGGCACTCAGCGCTGGGTAGAAGGTGAGCAGGGCCTTTCTGAGGGCATTATCGAGTGCATGGACCGGCCCTGCGCCCAAACCAGCCGTGTGTTCTGCCCTCTCACCCACCTTGACGAGAATAGTTGCTTCCGAAACGGGCGCAGCGTTCTCTTTTTTCTCCACGATTACCCTGAAGCCGACCAGATCAAAGTATTTTTTGTGCATGCCGAGCGCCCTCTTCATCAGGAGTTCAAGGGAACCTTCGGCGCCTTCGAACTGGTATCCCTCATGCTCAAGTTCCTTGACCTTCCTCAGCACCTCTTTGACGACTTTCTTCTCCTTTTCGATGTCGATGCCGAGCTCTTTGGCCTTATAAAGAATCGTACTCTCGCCTGACAGGTCTGACACGAGCACGCGCTGCCTGTTTCCTACGAGATGAGGCTCAATGTGCTCATACGTCTCGGGATTCTTTCTCACTCCGCTCACATGGATACCGCCTTTGTGGGCAAAAGCGGCATCTCCCACGTAAGCCTTGTGCTTGTCCGGAATGAGATTGGCCATCTCATCGATGAAGAGGCTCAAGTCCCTCAGCTTCTCGAGGTTCAGCCGGTTAGCCCCGTCGTAGCCCATCTTCAAGGTAACGTTGGGAATAATAGAGCAGAGGTTTGCGTTACCGCACCGCTCACCATACCCGTTTATTGTTCCCTGGACATGCGTGCAACCCGATCTTACTGCCATGATGCTGTTTGCCACTGCCGATTCCGTGTCGTTATGTGCGTGAATACCGAGCGGCAGACTAAACGCCTTGCTGACATCGAGCGTCTCACTCGCCACCTCGTGAGGCATGCTCCCGCCGTTCGTGTCGCAGAGCACGAGTATGTCGGCTCCTGCCTCCTGAGCGGTTTTCAAAACTTTCATCGCATACTGCCTGTTCCTCTTGCAGCCGTCGAAAAAATGCTCCGCGTCAAAGAAGACGATGCGGTCCCGCTTCTTGAGATACGCGATGGTCTCATCGATCATTTTCAGGTTCGCATCTAAGCTTACCTTCAGTGCATCTCTCACATGGAGGTCCCAAGCTTTGCCCACCACCGCCACATAGCGGGTGTCAGCCTCCAACACGGCTGTCATGCTTTCGTCCTCTTCGGGCCGTGTATCTGGCCGGATTGTGCTGGAGAAAGCCACGATCTTCGCACGCTTTAACGGGAGCTTTTTGACTTCTCCAAAATACTGCAGGTCCTTAGGGTTCGAACCAGGCCAACCTCCTTCAACAAAGTCCATGCCGAACTCGTCCAGTTTTTCCGTGATCCTCAATTTGTCAAGGAGGGAAAAGGAGATATCCTCGGACTGGGCTCCATCACGCAGCGTGGTGTCGTAGAAGTCGATTTTCACCGCTCCTCCTGCACGTCTTCTTCAGCATCGAGACCGAAACCGGTGTGAAGCGCGCGCACAGCCAGCTCGCCATACTTTTGATCGATAACGCAGGAAATCTTGATTTCCGATGTGCTGATCATCTCGATGTTGATCCCTTCGTTCGAGAGCAATGCGAACATTTTGGCCGCTATTCCGGCGTGAGAGCGCATGCCAAGGCCCACGATCGAAACCTTGGCTATCGACTCGTCCACTTCCACAGCCTTGGCCCTAACTTCAGCAGCGAGACCCTCCATGATCTTGCGTGCTTTCTTTGCGTCTGCCTTGCCGAGGGTGAAGGTGATGTCCGTCTTCTTGTCGTGACTCACGTTCTGGACGATCATATCTATCACTATATTAGCATCGGCAAGCGTAGTAAATATCCTCGAGGCAACGCCCGGCCTGTCCGGAACCCCGTTAACCGTGACTTTCGCCTCATTCCTGTTATAGGTGACGCCAGAAACAACCACCTGCTCCATCTCCGGTACCTCCTCACACACGAGTGTGCCTTTGCCTTCAATGAGTGATGATTTGACGAGAAGAGGGACTTTGTATTTTTTTGCCATCTCGACCGATCTGATCTGCAGGACCTTGGCTCCGAGCGAGGCCATCTCCAGCATCTCATCGTAGGATATCCTGTCGAGCCGACGGGCCTTCGCAGCGATGTTGGGATCGGTGGTGTAGACACCGTCGACGTCCGTGTAGATCTCGCACATGTCGGCACGAAGCGCTGCTGCCACAGCTACCGCGGTGGTATCGGAGCCTCCCCGGCCGAGCGTGGTGATGTTCCCCGCCTCGTCCACGCCCTGGAAACCCGGGACCACGACAACTTTACCATGCTCAAGTTCCGTCCGGATCTTCGTCTCGTCTATGTCAGCTATCCGCGCTTTCCCAAAAGCAGAATCTGTCACAATGGGCACCTGGTGGCCCAGAACCGAGACAGTCTCGTACCCTTTCTCTTTAAGCGTGATTGCAAGAAGGGCTGATGTGACCTGCTCGCCTGTCGAGATCAGCACATCGACCTCGCGTTCGTCCGGAAACTTCGCAATGTCATGCGCCAGTCCCAGCAACCTGTCAGTTTCACCGGACATCGCAGACACGACGATCACGAGACCGTCGCCGCGCTTCTTATAGTCGATCACCCGTCTCGCGACGTTCGCTATTCTCTCAAGATTTGCGACGGATGTCCCGCCATACTTTTGCACGACCAGCATCAGCAACCTCCAGAACGATCCTTCTCTCCTCTTCACCGGTAACAGCGATACGCACGTGTATGGTATTGTCCCACCATGAGGACTTCTCAGCCCATTCTACGGCTACAACCGAACCGTCGAGATACTCGTCGATCCCCAGTTCCGTCACGTCGACGTTTTCGAGTCGATAGAGATCAACGTGGCAGAAGCCGTACCTGCCTGTGTACGTATTGAGCAGCGTAAATGAAGGTGAAACCACATGCTCCCAGTCGGGTACATCCAGGCCTTTCGCTAATCCTTTGACGAACTGGGTCTTGCCGGCCCCCAGTTCTCCGTAAAGGAGGAAGATGTCACCAGCCATCGAACAGCTTCCGATGTTTTCTCCGATACCTACCGTATCAGAGGGACTTCTTGATATAAACTCTATCCGTTCCACGCGTAATTTCCCGCAGTGCTTCTCCAAGCCCGGTTAACAGGTCTTCCGCGATGAGATCCATATCGCTCTTCTCTGCGACCCAGCTATCGGCAATATAGCCGTGAAGAAAAACGCCGAGAAGAGAAGCCTCGAGGAGCGTGTAGCCCTGCGTAGCAAGGCCGCCTATGAAGCCTGTGAGTATATCGCCGCTCCCTCCCTTGGCAAGCGATGCGTTGCCTGTTGGATTGATGGAGATGGAGCCATCATGTCCAAAGGTGGTTGTGCGGGCGCCCTTCAGCACAAGGTTGATTCCGTGGGTCTCGATAAACCTGCGGCCGATACCCCACCTATCCGCGTTAATCTCTGCAGGACTCATCCCGAGTAAACGCCCCAATTCACCCGGGTGAGGCGTAAAAACGGCCCGCCCCTCTTTCTTCCTGATAAGGTCTTCATGTCCCTGAAAACTGGTGATGCCATCCGCATCCACGACAAAGGGTTTATCCAGTTCAAGGTAAAGTCTCCTCACAAGCGCCATGGTTTCTTCCACGGTCGATAGTCCAGGACCTATCACGATCATATCTTTGTCATCGGCAATTGTTGCAATCCCGTCGAACGCGTCCTGAGTCAGATACCCTTTACCGTGATCCTCCACCGGATAGGTCATCACCTCGGTCAACTTGACTTCCATAATATCGTTGAGACTCCGTGGTATGGCGAGAGTCACAAGACCGGCGCCAACTTTGAGCGCAGCGCTGGAGGTCATGGCTGCTGCGCCTGTTTTGCCCGTGGAACCCGAGATCACGAGAGCATGGCCGAAACTCCCCTTGTGCGCCCACGGGTCGCGCCTCTTCAGAAAGCTTCTTAGCATCTCCCCGTCGACCACCTCCCCATCTATGCCCAGCTGTTTTTCAGCATCAATAGGAAGCGAAATATCTACAACCGTAAGTTCGCCAACGTATGCGGCACCCGGATACAGGACCTGGCCAATTTTGGCATATCCGTACGTGTAGGTGCTGGCCGCTCTGATTGCCACGCCGAGAGGCACACCGCGCAAGGCATCGAGGCCGGAAGGAATATCCACCGCGACAATCGGCCTTCCCGATCCATTCATCTCTTCTATGACAGCCTTCTCAAGCCCCTGAACCTCCTTTGACAGGCCGGTTCCGAACAGCGCATCAACAACAAGGTCAGCCTCTTTCAGCCCCTGCTTCACGTCTTCATGCTTTTTCACGGCGATCATCTGCCCGCCCGAGGTGCGGTAGAGTTCCATGTTGAGAGCCGCATCCCCTTTTAGTTGATCAGGTTCGCACGTTAGAAAGACAGTCGTTTCGAAGCCGTCTCTCACGGCATATCTCGCTATGACAAATCCGTCTCCGCCGTTATTGCCTCGGCCGCAGCAGATCGCCAGCCTTTTCTTCCCCTTAAGATACTCTTCTTTAAGGAGGCGGTACGTGCTCCTTCCCGCATTTTCCATAAGCACGGCTGAAGGAATACCCCAGGTGTTGATGGCATAGGCATCGTATTGCTTCATGCGTTCAGGAGAGAGCAGTTTCATGGCCACCCCCATGCGAATAGGAAAAGACGGAAAACGAAGGTAGAGGAAAGAACTAAAGCAAAGGTAGAGATGAAGCGAATGAAACAGGCTTTTAGCATTCTCTTATCGGTGTCCACCATCTTTTCTCTCAACCTTTACCTGCGTTATCTTTTTCCTCAACCTGCTTTATAAGGTTACTGCTGCCACCGCATACGACTTCTCGTGGGATATGCTGACGCTTTCGTAACGCTCCCCGTTGTAGCAAATGAGTGGTCTCCCGCGCTCGCCGGAGAGCACCTCTATGTCCCGCCACGGTAGCCTCCTGCCAAGCGCTTTCATGAACGCCTCCTTCGCAGCAAACCGTCCGGCAAACGTCTCCGACGACCTTCTCTTGCCATGCGCGTACGCAATCTCCCAGTCGGTGAAAACGCGCCTGAGAAAATGCTCCCCATGGCGCTGCTCCAGCGCCTCAATTCTCGATACGTCGACAATATCTATGCCGATCATCATCTCTCACTAAACACTAAACACCAGACACTAAACACTATTTCTCGCACCCTGTATCAATGCAATCATATCCCTCACGGCCCTGTCCAGCCCGACAAAC
>Ga0209039_10002424_pt1 | contig 15848 bp, 13 predicted proteins | sample BogFormECP12_OM1_FD_188238 | JGI IMG/M metagenome (GOLD analysis project Ga0209039, IMG submission 188238) | Bog forest soil microbial communities from Calvert Island, British Columbia, Canada - ECP12_OM1 (SPAdes) (version 2) | ecosystem: Environmental > Aquatic > Freshwater > Wetlands > Bog ... | reverse complement strand
CACCGCGATCAAGTCGGCATAGTGCCCCGGCTCGACGGCGCCCACTTTCTCCTGCCAGCCCATCAATTCCGCGGCATTAACGGTCGCCGCCTGTATCGCCTCCAGCGGGGTCAGTCCCCGCTTGGTCATTGCCGCCAGTTCGGTTGCATTCTTCCCGTGTACATCCGGACTAGCCGGATCAAAACCGGCGGCGATTTTCACTCCCAGACTCTTGGCCATCTGGACCTCCTGCTGGATCCCCTGCAGAAACGCCTCCAGCTGCTTGCGCTGCTCGGGAGTTGCTGGATCGTTTTTGTGCTTCTCGACGTCCAGGTCGATCACTCCCACCGTCGGAACCAGAAATGTCCCCTTGGATTTCATCAGCTCAAGGTCCGCGCGGTCGGCGCCATGCCCGTGTTCGATGGAATCCACTCCGGCCATCACCGCGTTCTTGATTCCCTCCGGTGTCGTGGCGTGGGCTGCCACCTTGAGTTTCTGCTTGTGCGCTTCTTCCACGATGACCTGCATTTCCTCAACCGTGAGCGTGGGATGCTCCCAGTCGGCATAAACCTTGATCAAGTCCGCGCCATGGCCGATTTGCTCGCGCACGGCGCGGCGTGCCTCTTCGACGCCACTGACCATCTGCGCGCCCGTGGGAAAATCCGTCAGATCGGGTGAAACCCCGAAGGGGAAGTACTGGCCGACAGCCGCGATCGCCCGCGTCGCCACCTGCATGCGCGGGCCTTCGGCCAGTCCCTGATTGATGGCATCGCGCAGCGCTACATCCCCATACTCCGACCCCTCGCTTTCCACGTCGCGAATTGTCGTGTACCCCGCCTGTAGCGTAATGCGGGCATCGTAGGCTCCTTCGAGCGCGCGGAAGGCTTGCGATTTCGTGGCTAAATTCAGGGTGTATCCGTCCGGGGTATCGGGGATGCGCGCCATGATGTGCGTGTGGCAGTCAATGAGGCCGGGCAGCACCGTCGCGCGGCCGAGGTCAATCACCTTCGCGTTCTTCGGCGCGTGAGCTTGGATCTCGCTGGCTGAACCAACTTCCTTGATGCGCTCGCCCTCAATCCAAACGGCGGCGTTCTCCACATAATTTCCCTTCCGTACGTCCAGCAGCTTGCCCGCCTTCACCACGATTGAGACGGGAGTGGACGGAGCCGGCGACTGCGCGACTGCCGCATTGGAGCACAGCAGGAGAATCAACCCAAAGGCAAGCACTCGAGTTTTCATGGGCAGAAAGCCTACCCCAGCGGGACGGGACAGGCAAGAGCAATGCCAGCGGGCAGTGGTAGCCAGCTGCGTCTCTACAAAGAAAACTAGGGCTGGTTAGCTGGTTTTCAGAAATGGGTTTTGGGTAGGGCACGGCTTCAGCCGTGCCATTTATCGCCTGAAAAAATGCGGGCTTTAGCCCCTGAGGTACCTGCCTTCCGGGCTGAAGGCATTTTTGAAACCAGTTCCATGACCTATTGCGAATCGCTGAGCTTGGGGCGGTTCGCATCCGGTTTGGGCGCTTGAACCACCGTGACCGGGGCCTGCAGGGTGAAGTTGAGTACGGTCTCCGCCGGCAGTTTGATCTGCTGGCTTTTCGTAGCCGCCTGCACGCCTCCGCCGACGCCGGCTCCGGCGGCCGCACCAACGGCCGCGCCTTTGCCGCCTCCGGCGAGGGCGCCGATGATGCCGCCAAGAACTGCGCCTCCTCCAACTTTCTCGGCCGTGTTCTTGCCGCGCGAGCTGCCCTGCTTGCGGTACTGGTCGGTTTGAATACTGTAGGTTTTCCCGCCCGACGAGAGGCTGTCGAGCTGCAGCACAACCACCGACTGTCCGGCAAACTTGCCCGCGCTTTTGACATCCACAACGTGGCCGGTAAGCTCCACGCCTGCGGGCACAGCCTCTTCTCCATCGGAAGTGAGCGGAGCGTTGAGCGTGGCATGGAAGGTGTCGCCGACCTGGTTCTTCTCGCTGTCAATCGGATCCATGAGGCGGATTGTGACCTGCGTCCCCTGATCAATGATAAATTTTTTCGGAGCCGGTGGCGGAGGAGGAGTCGCAGGAGTTTCAGCCGGCGGAATGTTTTCCGGCGCAGCCTCGGGCGGAGGAGCGTTGCTCGCGGTCATCTGCCCGGCATTCGAATCAGCCCGGCTGGCATTATCGGAGGCCTTGGACTTGTGCGACTTCCTCCCCGCCGCGGGCTTTGCCTTCTCGGCGGGCGGAGCGCTGGAGGCCTGCATGGCATCCGGGTTAGCTGGCGCCATTTCTCCCGTCGCACTCGGCGGGACTGCGGACCCATTTCCCACCACCAGGTTGTTGACGACTTCCTTCACGCCGGGAACTGAGGCGGCCTGGCGGCTGGCCGCATCGCGCTGGGCGTCATTGTCCACCGTGCCGCTGAGCGTGACCACGCCGTTCGCGGACTGCACCGACAGCTGCTTGGTCGAGAGACCGGAATCCTGGCTGAATTTGCTTTGAATATCACCAGAGATCTTGGCGTCGTCAGGCTTGCGCAAGCAGGCCAAGCCCAGTCCCACGGCAATCGCCAAAGTAAAAGAAAGCAGGAATCGGGAATTGTGTTTCATGGTATGCCCCCCTGGGCGGCCACAAGCCACTCCGGACATCTCATACAGTTTAGATGCTGAAAAGCCATCTTGCAGGAGGAAATGCGGAAGGATGAGTTTTACGCCATCGATTCGCAGGTGTCCGTGCGAGCGCCGCAGGTTATTCCGTTGGCTTGCCGTCCAGAGGGCAGGTCAGATGTTGCACGCGGGTTGCGTCGTCCACCGCGCTCGCGTCGGTGTAGCGGCGGATGATCTTCGTCTGATCGACGCAGTAGGTGGGGGCTCCGACAGGATTGCCTTCGATCTTAGGCGTCGCGGTTACGGTAAATCCGTCGCGAATCGCTCTTCCTTCGGCGGTGCGTGGCTGGCACTGCTGGTCGATGATGTAGTGCGATTCGCGGACGTGCCCGCCCAACTCATCGTTGCCGGACACGTTTACGGCGCAGATGTTCAAATCGTCGGGGTCGTCTGCCAGCCGCCCTTCCTGCTGGGCTACGATCAGGCGTAGGGCGGCCAGCAGATGCTCGCGGTTTATCGGTGACTCTGCATCCGGGTGGTAGGCGACGCTGGTGACCGTGCTTTGCGCGTCCTGGTCGCGACCGTTCTTGTGCATGAACCAGAACACGAGGCTGCCGACCACCACCGTCAGTGCCGCAGCGATGGCGATCACCTTCTTGCTAAGAACTGGATCTGAAGACGGTGCAGGAGAGGAATCGTCAGCGAAAGGATCCAGGATCTTAATAGCTGGCGGCTCACCAAGAGTCGAATCACCAGGCTGATCGTGAGCCGACGGCGTGAATTTCACCGCGGCCGGCTCCGACGCAAGCGCTTTCGCGCAAAAGCGGCAGTACTTGCGTCCGTCCGCATTCTCGTGACCACAATGAGGGCAGATCATAACTCGTCCACCACTTGTCCGGGAGACTTGCAAACGCACACAGTACCGCAGGGCTAGTGGATGAACTTGTAGTCCACGATCGAGGCCGCCAGCCCGACCCGGTCTTCTTCCGGTTCCTGTTTCGCGGTGTCCTTGGCTCGCATGACTCGTCCCTGGCAGACGACGTTCGAGTTCTTCTGGCCGGATATTTCTTCCGGCATCTCGAACACCATCTCGATGAGGGCATTGATCGGCAGATGCTGCGGCCCGAGGAATAGCACCCCGCTCTGGCTGATGTTTTCGATGATGCCTTCATACCACGTGCTGGTGCGGTTCACGCGGTAGCGAAGCGGAATGTCGAGCTTGAGACGGCGCGCACGGGGCACCCAGGTGGGGCGTTTCTGGCGCGCGTGGCTGCGCCGGACGCCGCTCACCGGTTCGTGCTTGACTCGCTCGGTGCGGCGCATGGTGGCCCAGTCGTATTTGTATTCGGCGGCGCACAGCAGGCAAACCTGGTAGTACTCGCCGTCAGCACCACGGCGGGGCCAGGAGAACTCGTGCGAGCAGCGTCCTAGCATAAGCACATCCATGAATTTCTGCGGCATGATGGTTACTTCCGGGTCAATGAAGCCTCGGACGCAAGCACATCATCGCGCGGTGCTGAAAATTTGGGTAGGTTACCTTAGTGCAGTGAGGAGCCTGTTGCGAGCCGTAAACATCACCGATGCAGGCAGTTAGAACGGATTATTCGTGAGCATTGTTGCTTTGAAAGGGCGCGGCTTCCAGCCGCGCCGATATGGGCAAAAACAAATCCGGCTTTAGCCGGGGGTGAGTCGTTTGCGAGCATCCCGTACTGTTGGAAAGGAAGGCCGCAACACGTTTGTCCCCCCGGGGGCTGAAGCCCCAATTTTCAGGCGGGCCAACGGGCGGCGCGGCTGGAAGCCGCGCCCTTTCAAAGCAGCTTTATGAATGACGTATTTAGCCCATCAAAGTTCTTGCGAAATGGTCCGATAGCCGGGCTTATCGCTGTCCAACGAAAGCCGTGTATCATCGCCCCATGGAGAGCACTGCACCGGACGTGGCCGCGTTTATCCTGGCTGGAGGCAAGAGCGCGCGCATGGGCACGGACAAGGCCTTCCTCGCCCTCGACGGCCGGACGCTGCTGGCGCGGGCGCTGGATTTGGCACGATCGGTAACGCCCGACGTGCGCATCGTCGGCAACGCGGCCACGTTCGCGGTGTTCGCCCCGGTGGTGGAAGACGTGTTTCCGGAATGCGGACCGCTGGGGGGAATTCATGCGGCGTTGCGAGCGTCGCGAGCGGAGTTGAATCTCATCCTCGCCGTGGACACGCCGTTTGTGCCTCCGGCGCTATTGCCGTTCCTCATCACGCGGGCGCGCGCCTCTGGCGCGACGGTCACTGTTGCGCGGGCGGGCGGAGGCTGGCAGCCGCTCTGCGCCGTCTATCGCCGGGAGTTCGCCGACGCCGCAGAAAAGGCTCTGCGGGAAGGCCGCTGCAAAATTGACGCGCTGTTTGACCAGGCGCGAACCGAGGTGATCGGAGAAGACGAATTAGAAGCGGCAGGTTTTTCCCCCAGCGTATTCCGCAATTTGAATACGAAACAAGAGTTGCAGGCGGCGAGTGAACCGGGGGCGCGCCGATAGCCTCCGCAGCCTGCTGCCGGGCTTTGCCCGGCCGGACAGCCGAGGGCGGCTGTCCCCACATGATCTGTCTGGCTAGAAGCTAGAAGCTGATTCATGCCTGACGACACACATTCCGAGCCCTACATCGCGTTCCGTGACGTCTCCAAGGCGTTTGGCGATAACGTGGTGCTCGATGACGTGAGCTTCGACGTGCTGCCCGCCGAGACGGTCTGCATCCTGGGGCGCAGCGGTGTGGGCAAGTCCGTGGCACTGCATCACATCATGGGTTTTCTCAAGCCGGACTCGGGACGCGTGATCGTCGCCGGCCAGGACATCACCGACTACAGCGAGCAGCAACTGGAGGAAATCCGCAAGAAAGTCACCATGGTTTTCCAGAACGGAGCTCTGTTCGACTCGCTCACGGTGGGTGAGAACGTTGCCTTTCCCTTGCGCGAACACAGGGATCTGAACGAAGAGCAGATCTATCAGATCGTGGACGGGCTGCTGCAGATGGTGGGCGTCGAGGAGGTGCGCGACGTGCTGCCGTCGGATCTCTCCACCGGCATGAAACGATCGGTGGCGATTGCACGAGCGCTGGCGGCGCGTCCGGAGTGCGTGCTGTACGACGAGCCCACCACGCAAGTCGACCCGCTGATGGCGCAGTTGCTCGGCGACCTGATCAAGCGGCTCAAGCTTCAACTAAACCTGACCAGCATCGTAGTGACCCACGACATGCGATTGGCAAAGAAGCTGGCCGACCGGATCGTCTTCCTGCATGAGGCCAAAGCCATTTTCTTCGGCACCTATGCCGAGATGGAGAAATCCTCAGAACCCATCGTGCAGGAGTTCCTGGAACTGGATGAGTTGAAGCTGGAAGCGTGAGAGTAGGGGTCAGGGGTCAGGGACCAGAGGCCAGGGGCCGCAGGTCGGGTTGAGGCGGCGGGTTTCTCTTGCTGGCGCCCAATTGTTCTGTACGGCGTGGGGACGATGTAGTGTTATAAGAGTTGGGTTTTAGTGGCGTCGGTCCATCAGCTATCTTGTGTCACTCGCCACTGACCCCTGACTCCTGATGCCCACGATCACCGCGCTGTTGCATGCCGAAAACGATGCTCTGCGGCTCGGCCGTTGCCTGGAGACGCTTTATCCCTGCGACCACATTGTTGTGGTTGACCACGGCTCGCGCGACGCTACCGTGCGCCTTGCGCTCGCCTACGGCGCGCGCGTCAGTGCTGCTCTGCCCGGCGCAGACCCCACTCGCTATGTGCAATCCGCCGATCTTCATTTCGCCGATCTTCGATCCGCCGATCCGGGCTGGATTTTCTGCCTCGACCCTCGCGAATCCGTGAGTGAGAGCCTGGCCGCGAGTCTCTACGAGTGGAAGTTGGGTGCGGGTAATACTCCTGCCGCTCCTGCCTTCTCCGTCTTTCTCCGCGAAGAAACCGAGGAAGGCTGGGTGGATGTGCCGGTTGCCCAGACCCGCCTCGTCCCGCCCGGTTGGAATCGCTGGGAGGGAAGGCTTCCCCAATCCGATCCCTCCGCCCTCGCCTTGTCGGGCGAACTCCTGCGCTTTGTTTTTCCGTGAGAGACCGATCCCGGTAACTCCGGATTCGCTTTGCGTGCTTTGCGAATCCTTGGCGTACTTTGCGGTCTAAGATCTTCTACCGCGAGGCTCGCGAGGAAACGCCGCGAAGTTCGCACAGGAGGTCGCAGTCCAAAATCACGGAATTGCACTACTACCCAACGCGATTATCCCTTGACATCTGCCCGGCTCCGCCGTAAGAAGGGCGACGAGCCTGAGGTTCGGCAGGCAGCGAACCTTGCGCCGGAGGCGATGGTGGCACCACCAACCGTGTTCTCAAATCGACGGCAGTTTCTGCAGAAGTCCGCGGCCCTCATGGCCTCGGGAGCAATCGCCGGCAGCGGATCGTTAGTCGGCACCGAAGCCGCCGCCGAATCGCCGCAGGTAAGCCCGGGGTTCACCACTCATCAGGTGCAACACCGCCGGGTGCTGTGGGGATTGCTGGGCGACCTTCCCTGGCAGCATCGTCCCGCTCCCGCCAAGCTGGTCAAGGCCGAAAAGCATGACGGCTACACGCTGGAGCGCCTGGTGCTCGATCTGAATGGCGAGGAGCCTGTCCCCGCCCTGCTCCTGATCCCCGACAAGCGTCAGACGCCCGCACCCGGCCTGCTCTACATTCACTGGCACGCCGGCATGTACGGCCTCGGCAAAGAGCAATTGCTGAACGGCGTCGATGTGCAGCCTGCCTACGCTCCGGTGTGCGCCGAGAAAGGCCTGGTCACTCTGGCCATTGACAGCTGGTGCTTTGGCGAGCGCCAGCGGGAAGTTGACGGCCACATGGGCGAAGAGGATGCCTTCAAGCTGATGCTCTGGAAAGGCCAGGTGCTGTTCGGCATGATGATGTTCGACGAGTTCCGCGCCATGGACTACCTGGCCAGCCGCGCCGAGGTTGATCCGCAGCGCCTGGGCGCGTTCGGCATGTCGATGGGCTCGACCAAAGCATGGTGGCTGGCCGCGCTCGATCCCCGGGTCGCGGTTTGCATGGACGTCTGCTGCCTCACCGATTTCGACGAGCTGATCAAAACCCACGCCCTCCATGATCACGGCATTTTCTATTACGTGCCTGCCCTGCTCAAACATTTCCAGACGGCGCAGATCAACGAGTTGATCGTCCCCCGGCCTCACCTCAGCGTCAACGGGCGCCAGGATCCCCTGACTCCGCCCGCCGGGGTAGAGAAGATTCGCGACTACCTCCTGCCCCTTTACCGCCTGTACGGCCAGGAGCGGGATTGCCGCATCGAGTTGTTCGATTGCGCCCACGTCGAGTTGCCCGAAATGCGCAAGCTGGTTCTGGAATGGATGGACCACTACCTGGTCGAGAGGAAAGCCGCATCGTGAGCCTGGCACTGCAGCCCACTACGAACTGTCATCCCGAGCGAAGCGAGGGACCCAGGGGTTTGTCCGCGGCGGCAATACTGGTGGTGCAAGCTAGACCTGGATCCCTTGCCACGCCGGGATGACGAGGGTCTCAAGCCTTATTTCTTCAAGCCTGCGGGAAAGTTCGCTACCACCGTGACGGATTGGCTGACCTGCTGCGAAACCAGGTTCATGAGAACCCTCTTACGGTCGGGCGAGACATCGTAGATGATCTGCTGGGATGCCGGAGTTGTGAACAGCGGCTGGGGGGTACCGAACTGCAATGCACCCTTGGTCTCGGTGACCGGCACCACAAACAAGGTGTTGCCGCCGTCCGAGGCGTAATAGAGTTCCTTGCCATCGCGGCTCCACTCCGGTTTCGTGCCCTCGTTGGTCGAAATCTGCCACTTGCCCTGCCCACCGCCGAAAGGAACGACATACACCTCCGGCGTACCGGATTCCGTCGAAGTGTAGGCGAGCCAACGCCCGTCGGGGGAAAGGTGTCCCTGGGCAACGAACGCGTTCTCGGGGCGCGCTGCGACCAGACGCGGTTCACGCTCTCCCTCGAGCGGCAAGGCCCAGATTTCCGAGTTACTGCCCACCGCGCCGCGCTCATAAAGCAGGAACTTGCCGTCGCGTGTCCAGTCGCTGGCCACGGTCACCTGCTCATCGGTGAGCAGGAGTTCTTCCACCCCGCTGCCGTCGGCGGGCTTGCGATAGAGGTTGGAGTGACCGTTGCGGTCGGAAGTGTAGGCGATCCACTTGCCATCGGGCGACCAGACCGGGTAGGTGTTCGCCACCGGACCAAACGTAAGCCGGGTGCGGACGCCGCGCGCCAGATCAAGCACCCAGACGTCGTTCATACCGGTGTCAATCTGGAGAGCGACGCGGTCGCCCTGCGGGGAAAGCACTGCCGTTTGCAGGTTGGTGAGTTTATCGGCGACGGTGCCAATCTGTTTTCCGTTACGATCCATCCATACCAGTTGCCAATCGGCGCTCCCGCCGCTGCCTAGCACCAGTAGTCCATTGCTGGACGCGGAGGCATCCATGTGCCAGGTGCTGACATCGTCCACGACGCCGCTGGCCAGGCTCTCCGCCTCTCCGCTCAGTGTTCCGCTCGAGGGATCGAAGGCCTGCGCCATCAACTGGCCGCCCCGGGCAAATAGAAGAAACCCGCTGCCATAAACCGCGTTGGATTGCGAGCGAAGCAACGAACGATTCTCGCGCCCATCGAGCGAGGCGTAATAGATAGTGTCGTTCGCAGCTTTGGAAGGATCGTGATTGATGGCGAGATAGAGGAAATGCTTGCCATCGGGCAGGAAGTGCGGCCAACGATGCGAGGTGTGCCGAGCCGGGTCGAGCTTAGTGACGGGCGCCGGAGTTCCGCCGCTGACACTGACCCGCATGAGAGCGGTTTGCGTGTTGGGAGTGTACACGATCACTCCGTCCTGCCCCCAGGTGCCGCCGCGGCCGAAAGCCGCATCGGCAATCGCCACCGCGGAGCCCCCAGTGAGATCAATCGTCTTCAATTTGCCGTCGGCGAAGAAGCCCAGCGCGCGGCCGTCAGGCGACCAGAAAGGAAACGTCGCGCCCTCGGTGCCTGGGAGCGTATGAGCTTCCAGCGCGTTCATCGGACGGACCCACAGCGTCGTCTTGCTGTCCACACCGGTAGCAGTGAACGCGACCGATGCGCCGTCTGGCGACAGCACCGGCGGCCCGGCAAAATCGCCAGTAAGACCGAGCGTAGTGCTTGGCGGAGGATCGATGACGGTGCGGATCGCCTGTGCAGTTTGAACCGGGCGGTTGAGGAAGATCCCGGCAGCCGCACCCAGGACAGCCGCGGCCACCAGAGCCACTGCCCAGACCAGACGCTCACGCTTGGGCGCAGCCGGGGCCGGCAAGGCGGCAGGCGCAGGCGATGGCCGCTCCGCCGCAATCCATTGCAACTCCAGCTTGATGTCATGCGCGGCCAGGAAACGCGCCTCGGGGTCTTTCTGCAGGCAGGTGGTCACGACATGTTCAAAGGCGGCCGGCGTGTGTGGCTTAATGCCGCTGATCGGTTCCGGATCTTTTTCCAGAATCGACGAGGCCAGCGAGATTTGACTCTTCCCTTCAAACGGCCGCTTTCCCGCCGCCATCTCATAAAGCACCGCGCCCAGCGCAAATATGTCCGAGCGCGCGTCGGCTTCTTTGCCCTCAATCTGCTCGGGCGACATGTACTGGATCGTGCCCACGATGGTGCCCGCCGTGGTCAGCGGGCTTAGCGGAGTCGGGCTGCTTAACGTGGCTGCCGCAGTGAACGAAGGCGCCGACTTTGACGCGGTCCCGGTTTGCAGGCCCAGCGGCTTGGCCAATCCAAAGTCCATCAGTTTGGCACCGCTCTGGGTCAGCATGATGTTTCCCGGCTTCAGATCGCGGTGCACCAGGCCTTGACGGTGCGCCACCGCCAGCGCCTCGGCCACAGCGATCCCGACTCTGAGAATCTCATTCAGCGCCATCGCGCCCCGGCGCAGCCTTTCCGACAGAGTCTCTCCTTCCAGAAACTCCATGACCAGGTAAGCAGCGCCCTCCTGCGAACCGATGTCGTAGAGCTGGCAGATGTGCGGATGGTTCAGCGAAGAGATAGACTGCGCCTCGCGCTCCAGTCGCTGTTTCAGTTCCGGCGAAGAAGAAAGATGAGAAGCGAGAATCTTGATCGCTACGGTGCGATTCAGACGCGTGTCGAGCGCGCGGTAAACTTCTCCCATGCCGCCTGCGCCCAGCGGAGCCTGAATTTCGTAGGGACCCAGTTTCGTACCAGAGGTGAGAGCCATCCGTGTTGCGACATTATAGCCGAACCTCGTGCGCAGGCTAAAATGAGCCGCATGGAAATGAACCGCAGAGACTTATTTCGCAATACCGCATTCCTCGGAGCGGGCTTGGCATTGCCTCACTCCACCGCATCCGCTGCCGCCGAGAAACTTCCCGAAGCTCAGCGCAGAATCCAGCAGGCCGCCGCGGCCGGGCTTGCCATGCAGCGGCGCGATTGGGAGCAAGGCGTGCTGGCCCAGGCCTTCCTCGAAGCCGGCGACGACGAAAACGTCATTCTGCTCACCAAGGCCGCGATTGTGCAGCGCGTCCCCGACGGCCGCCTGGCGGTTGTCGACGAAGGAGGCCCCACCGATCCTGCCATGGGCGGCGAGGCTTACTGGCGCGCCGCCCAGATCACGGGCGACCCTGAAATCCAGGCCGCGGTCCGCGGCATGCTCGACTGGATCGAGCACAAGGCTCCGCGTGCACCCGACGGCACCTTGTATCACGTCTTCAAAGACCTGCAGGTTTGGTCCGACGGTTACTTCAGCGCTCCCACGTTCCTCGCCGCGATGGGGAATTATGACGAGGCTCTACGTCAGATTGACGGTTACCGCAAGCGGCTCTGGGATTCCGAAAAAAAGCTGCTGGCGCACATCTGGGACGATGGCGAGAAGGCGGAGAATCGCAAAGAATTTTGGGGCAGCGGCAATGGCTGGGCCGCGGCCGGACTGGCTCGCGTGATTCGTGCCCTGCCCACCGGCCGCGACCACGACCGGCAGCGCCTGGCGGCTTTCGTCGCCGACCTGGTTGACGGCTGCCTCGCCCACCAGCGCCCCGACGGACTCTTCCACGATGTCGTGGACCGCCCTGACACTTTTATAGAAACAAATCTCGTGCAGATGCTGACCTTCGCCATCTACACCGGCATTCTGGGTGGATGGCTGCCGCAACGCTACCGGCAGGCGGCCGATCGCATGCGCCGCGCCGCCCGCGCCCAGATGGACCGTTTCGGCTACGTGCAACACGTCTGCGGCGCGCCCGACTTCGATCGGTCCGGCACTTCGACCGAGGCGCAAGCTTTCGCCATCATGATGGAGGCCGCCGGACACAAGCTCGACGGCAGCCGCACATAGAGCCGCGTAGTCGGTCACCTGGAACACGCCTCAGGGCTTGCGAAACGTCAGGCAGTAAAGCTTCCCTTCTGCAATCTGCCGGGACTGTACTTCGCCCATTGGCGCAGGCACGAGGGCGATGGGGCTATACGCCGCTTTGTCCTGGCCTTTGTAGTATTGGCGCGTCCAGGGCATCTTTTGATACAGCCCGCTCACCACTTTTTCTGTCTCGTCCGCAATGACGATCTTCGTGCCTGGCTTCGCGACGCGGATCATCTCTTCGATCGCCTGCGTCTTGTTGTTGAAAAAGTTGATGCCGCCGACGTGAAAAACGCTGTCGAAGATCCCATCGCAAAACGGCAACCGCTCCGCTTCGCCCTGAAAAAGTTGCGCGCTGCGGTTCCAGCTTTTCAGATTGCGAACACATTTCGACAGCATGCCCCAGGACAGATCGAGGCCGAAGAACTCCATGTCGGGCCGCAGGTAGCGCAGGTTGGCGCCCGTCCCGACCGACACTTCCAGCACGCGGCCGCCGGCCGGAATCTCCAGCTCGCGAATGTATTCGGTGCGGAAGTCCGGCTTCCGCAAGAGCGAGCGGTAGGCGCGCTCCGCGAAATCGTAGCCGGGCGCGAGCCGCTCATACATGGTCTGATACTTCCGGTTCGGCCCGCTGACTTCTTCCACGAATACGGGGATGCCGTCACGGATCCGGTACCGCACGCCCGATTCCGGGTTGACCAGGAAACCTTGCTCCAACTGCAAGCGCGCATGCGTACCCGGATCACACAACAGGCTGAGGCATTCTTCGATCATATGAGGCCCGTGAGAACCATGCATCCACTGTAAGCCGCGGCGATTTGTTCCGCCAGGACTGGTGATGAATTGATCCCTCACCCCCGCGTGTGATCTTGATCACTTTCCGCTCTCCGGCTACCATCTACACTGCCCTGTTGTGGCAGTGCGGGCCGGGCAAGCCCGAGGAGGAAGACTATGCGCGTCATGAAATTCATCGGCCTGGCAGTCGTTTTGCTGATGCTTTCGGCTCTCGCGGTGGCCCAGCAGGCCCCGGCGCAGACGCCGACCGTAAAGCACGTTCCCATCCCCAATGCCCCATCGAACTCGGGCAAAGACATGTACAACAGCTATTGCGCCGTTTGCCACGGCACCGACGGCAAGGGCAATGGCCCGGCGGCCTCGGCCATGAAGACTCCGCCCACCGACCTGACGGTCTTGGCCAAGAATGCCGGCGGAAAATACCCGTCCGCTCACGTTGCCTCGGTGATCCGCGGCCAGGCTGCGTTGCCTTCGCATGGCAGCGCCGATATGCCGATCTGGGGACCGCTGTTCTCCAGCATCAGCCAGGGTCATGAGGCCCAGGTGCAGCAGCGAGTCACCAACCTGGTCAAATACATCGAGACTCTGCAGGCGAAATAGGCCGAGCAACGAGACGAAGGAAACAGGCGAAGAGACCACTCCAGGAAACTCATTTGGCCGAGAGATCGAGGATTCCGGGGCGCGCCCGACGCGCCCCGAATCCGCGCTCAAAGCACGACCCACCTTGCTTGCTCCGCGGACTTCGCCAATCCTTCGTCGATCGCGGTGCACCAAGGGAACCAGTTCAGTCATTCCCGGCCGCTGCGCTAAATGTCCCATGGTCAGTCTCTTACTGCCCACTGGCCGAGTGGGCAGTGACTTCAGTACCTTAGTGCTCGCCCCAATCTTCGCCTTATAATCCACTCAAGATCAGGAGAGAACTGCGTTCTTCGGGAAAGCCGCACGCCCTCGTGCGTGTGTGTTTCTTCGGAGATCGCCACTGAATCGTGGACCCGCTTTTCGCATCGGCGATTTTTGTCTTGGGGCTGGCCTTCGGCAGCTTCCTGAACGTGTGTATCTATCGCCTGCCGCGCGGATTCTCGGTCGTAACGCCGCGCTCGGCCTGCCCGCAATGCAAACATCCGATCGCCTTCTATGACAATCTTCCGGTGTTGAGCTGGCTGATTCTCCGTGGCCGCTGCCGGAATTGCCAAGCTCGCATCTCGCCTCGCTATCTGCTGATTGAGTTGCTGACGGGCGCGCTGTTTCTCGCGTGCTACTGGTTTTTCGGCCTGACGCTTTCCACGTTGAAATATTGCGTGTTCTCGTTCCTGCTGCTGGGCCTGATTTTTTCCGACGCGGAAACCAAGCTGCTGCCCGACAAAATGACCTTTCCCGGGCTCGCCCTCGGCGTGATCTTCAGCCTGCTCGTTCCGGTCAACGATCTGGCTTCGCAGTTTCTGCCCGGCATGGTCAACCTGCCGTTTTCGAGTGACCTTACGGCGCGGCTTCTTTCCCTGCTCGATTCCCTGCTGGGCGCGGCGTTGGGGGCTTCGTTTATCTATGGCGCAGGCGCGATTTATCTGCGCTGGCGCGGCATGGAGGGCATGGGCTTCGGCGACGTCAAGCTGATGGCCATGGTGGGCGCTTTCCTGGGCATGAAGTTAACGGTTTTCACCATTTTTACGGCCTCGCTGGCGGGATCACTGTTTGGCCTGACCACCGTCTTCGTCGTCTGGCTGAAGCGCACGCACCGCTTCATGCGGCGCCTGGCCAGTGCGGCCGCCGCCCGCCGCCGTGGCTGGCAGTCGGCGCAAATGGTTTACCGCCATTACCAGATGCCCTTTGGCGTCTTTCTCGGCAGCATGGCGCTGGTTGCCTTCTTCTTCGGCAACCGGTTCCTGCACTGGTACAGGGGGCTGTGGTGAAAATCCTGACCAATCCGATGTTGCTGCGCGCGCTGGTCGTGCTGTTCTGCGCCAGCTTCGCTTTCATGCTAGGCCTGATTTTCATCCGCCTGCTGCGCAAGTCCATCAGCGATGAGGCCGACCTTTCGCCGGATGCTCCGCGTTCGCCTGATAGCTTGCCCATGCATCTGTACAACACCGTCATTCAAGACCTGAAGCAGCAGAAGCACGAGCTGCACGTGCAGTCGCAAGCCGAGCAACATCGCGCCCGGCTTACTGAAACCTTCAGCCAGGCCGTCCTGTCCAATCTTTCCTGTGGCGTGCTGGTGTTCGGAACCAACGGGCTGGTCAAAACCAGCAATCCGGCGGCGAAGGAGATTCTGGGATTCGCTTCCACCACGGGCATGAACGCGGAAGGCATTTTCCGCGGCGCCTTCGTCCGCTCCGATAACCTTCGTCCGGGCAACTTGCGCGACCCTGACCTCGGCGACGTCACGCCGTCCGAACTTGCGTCCTTTCCCGCTGAAGCCACCGGCGAACCCGTGCGCCTCTCCGACGAGGTGGATGCCGTGCTGCATTGCGGCAGCGAGCGCCGCCAGGTTCATGCCGAATACGAAACGCCCGCCGGCCAGAAGCGCTTTCTCGCGGTCACCGTTTCTCCGGTGCCCGCCGCCGAGGAGGGCCTGCTCGGTGTCGCCTGCCTGATCAGCGATTTGAGTGAACTGGAACACATCCGCCGCCAGCAGGCGTTACACGGTGAAATTTCCGCCGAGATGGCGCTCGAGCTGCGAACCTCCCTGACCACGATTTCCGGGTTGGCCCAGCAACTGGCCAACAACCGCGATCCGGAACTGGCCCACCAGCTGGCCGCCGACATCGCCGCCGAAGCGGTGCGTCTCGATCGCAGCCTGGGAGGATTTCTGACCGAAAAGCGCGACCCGAAAGTTGTGGCCGCCAACGCAGGCTCAAAGGGTTGAAGAGGTTGTTGACAACGAGGAATGAGAACGGTGGATGAGATGGACCCGACTGGGCCCAGGCGGCGGGATCGCCGCCGGGCGTAAGCGGCAAGAGTACGAGTTGGCTAGAGAACACGAGACACAAAACAAAAGGGTGAGAGTTATGAAACGAATCGCATCGAGTGGCATCGGAATCGTGCTGTTGGTGAGCTGGCTCGGTCTTCTAGCCGGCGCGCAGAACCAGGGTTCGAACCAGTCGTCGTCGAACCAGGCTTC
>Ga0209039_10002422_pt1 | contig 15851 bp, 16 predicted proteins | sample BogFormECP12_OM1_FD_188238 | JGI IMG/M metagenome (GOLD analysis project Ga0209039, IMG submission 188238) | Bog forest soil microbial communities from Calvert Island, British Columbia, Canada - ECP12_OM1 (SPAdes) (version 2) | ecosystem: Environmental > Aquatic > Freshwater > Wetlands > Bog ... | reverse complement strand
TCACTCACCAGGTGCACGCCGACGATTGCGCGGTGCCCATTTATAGCAACCATGGCCCCATGACCGAATTGGTAGGTCAGGCCCGAAAAAGACTTCAACGAGCGGCGGAAATCCTGAAAGTCGGGGTAAGAAACCTGCAAATACGGGTGGTTCGCGTTGGGGCGCGTATCCCGAAACTGGATCTCGAAGATCTCGCCGGGAGCCTTGATGGGAAGCGGCGTCAGGAACAGCCGGTCCATCACCGAGAACACCGTCACGCTTGGAGCAAAGGCGAGCGCCAGCGAGAAAACCGCAAGAGCGGCGGTGCCTGGGGCCCGCCGGATTCTCCGCAACGCGTGCTTGACGTCGGCGCACCACGTGTCGAGCGCGGTCCAGCCCCAAACGCTTCGGGTGTCCTCTTTTACGCGCGTGACGTTGCCGAATTTCCGCAAGGCGGCGTAACGCGCCTCCGCCGGAGACATGCCGCGGGCCATGTTCTCCTCCGTCTCCATGGCGATGTGGTCGGCGATGTCGCGCTCCAGTTCCTGCTCCATCGAGCGGCGCCATTTCATAGATCGGCCTCCGGCTCCGGGGGACGCATGATGCGCGCGATGGCGCCGGCGAATTTCTCCCACCGGCTGTGCTCGAGGGCGAGTTGCTTCCTTCCCTTAGCCGTAAGGCGGTAGAACTTGGCCCGGCGGTTGTTCTCCGACAAACCTTCTTCCGCCAGAATCCAGCCGCGCCGGATCAAGCGGTGCAGGGCGGGGTACAACGACCCCTGCTCAACTTGAAGAACGTCGTCCGAGTTTCGCTCAATGGCGTGGGCGATGGTGTGCCCGTGCGCCGGTCCCAGGAGCAGCGTCCGAAGGATCAGCATGTCGAGGGTGCCCTGCAAGAAGGCGATGGGATCTTCTTCTTGACTAGTAGACATTCTAGGTGAATGGTACGGCCATTCACCTAGAATGTCAAGGGGAAAGAACGACAGGTCATGAGAGCAGTCCGAAATACCCCGCCGCCGCGCCGATAGCCAGGACGAAGGCGGGATGCCAGCGCAAGCCGGCGAGCAGGCAGAACGAGAGAGCGAAAAGGGCAAACCCCTGCCATGAGACCAGGGCGCTTCGCCCCAGCACCAGGGCCGCGCTCAGGATGAGACCCGCAACCGCCGGGTTGACTCCCGCCAGAAAGCGCTGGGCGCGCTGGTCGTCGCGGAGACGGCCGTATTGGCGGCTGATGGCCAGCATCAACACAATGCCGGGAGCGAATAGCGCGGCCGTAGCCGCCAGCGCGCCGATTGTGCCGGCCATGTGGAATCCGGCGAAAGTGGCCAGAACGGCGATCGGCCCCGGAGTCAGATTGCTGATGGCAACGCCGTCGAGGAACTCCTGGGGTTTCAACCAGCCGAGTTGGGTGACCAGCCGGTTGTGGAGAACCGGCAGGAGCACGAATCCGCCGCCAAAGAAGACCAGCCCGATCTTGAAGAAAGTGGCGGTCACGTTCCATAACGGCCCGGCGCCGAAGAATGCCAATGGCATCGGGTTCACAGGCCCGCCGCGGGCCGCCTTCCGAGGCTGGCGCGGCTGCCGTGGCGCGGTGAACCTGGCGGGCAGAAGAAAGCCCGCGGCGCCGGCCGCGACCAGCACCCAGGCTGCGTTCCACTGGGCGATTCCCGCCGCCAGTGCGGCGGCCGCGATCGCCATTGCCGGCCATGAGCGCAGCACGTTGCGGGCAATGGACCAGCAGGCGTCCAGGATCAAAGCAATCACCACCGGAGCAAGCCCCGCCACGGCGCCCTGCAAAGCAGGCACGGCGTGGTAGCGGAAATAGAGATCCGACAAGACGATGACCAGAGTGATGGATGGGGCCAGAAATGCGACGGTGGAAAGCAGCGCGCCGGCCAAGCCGAACAGACGGTAGCCGATGAAGATCGCCACGTTCACGGCAAACGAACCCAGCACCTGTCCCAATCCCACTCCGTGGACGAATTCATCGAGGGGGATCAGGCGGCGCTTGCGGACGAACTCCTGTTCCATGAGGGCGATTACGGCCATGCCACCTCCGAAACCGATGCTGCCGATCTTCAGGAAGATGGCCAGCAGGCGCCCCAGGGAGACAGGCGCGGCGCCGTCGAGTCGCCCGGGCGCGATGGGGGCGGTCTTGTCTGGCACGACTCTCCCGATTTTACCGGATAGCGCCGCCCGGAGTTACCCTTACAGAGGTGACCGTCATGGCTTTCATGAAGCGCCGCGATTTGCTCAAGGCCGCCGCCATGGCACTGGGGGGCATCCGGGCGGGCCGTGCCGCGGCCGAACCCAATCGCCAAGTCAATAGTGTGCTCGGGCCAGTTCCTCCAGCCGAGTTGGGACCCACGTTGTTCCACGAACACATTCTGGTCGACATCGTGGGCGCCGGCAAAATTGCTCCGCGTCGATACGATGGCGGAGAGGTCCTCGGCGTAGTGCTCCCTCACCTGAAACAACTGCGAGCCCAGGGATGCAGGACCTTTGTGGATTGCACGCCCGCGTATCTGGGCCGCGATCCCGCGCTGCTCGCCCGGCTGGCGCAATCGAGCGGGCTGCACGTCCTGACGAACACCGGTTTCTACGGTGGGGCGGGCGGCAAGTATATCCCCGAGTTCGCATTCTCCGCGACGGCGGAGGACCTTGCCGCGGCGTTCATCTGGGTGCACGCCCAGGATGAGAAGGACCGCAGTTTTCATCGGAAAGCGGCCGAGGCCGCCTGCTGTCGAATTTTTCCATATTGACACCAACCAGTTGGTAGTGCAAACTAGTTGGTATATGGAACAAATCGAAAGTCTTCTGAATCGGCCCAAGGCGTACTACAACATCGATGGCGTGGGCGAGCTGGCCGGGGGCTTTATGTGCCTGGGTTTTGCGCTGCTCATGTGGTTGCAGGCGAACGCACCCAAGGAATCCGCTTGGCATGGGATGCCCGTGTTCATTATCTATATGGGGTCGTTGTGCCTGATCCTCCACTACGGGCCCAAGGCGATCAAGAAGCACATTACTTATCCCCGCACGGGGTTCGTCCAGTACCGCGCGCGCGACTCGCGTTGGCTTCCGGCGATCCTTTCGGCTGTGGTTGCGGCGGCGGTGTCCGCTGGCGTGGCGATTGCGCTTCGGGGGCACTGGAATCTGACGACGCCCGCCTCTCTCATGGGCCTCCTGTTCGCGGCCAGCTATGCCTACGGTTTCGCCAGGACAGTTCGCTGGAAATGGGCCGTAGTGTGCGTGGTGGCGCTCGGCTCGCTTGTGATTGCCGCCAATCCGGCGGCTCTGGTTGGCTCGCTGGCAGACCACTCATGGCAGGGCGCATTCATCCTGATCATGACGCTTTATGGCGTCGTGCTATCGGTCTCGGGCGGTATCAGCTTCTGGCTCTACCTTCGCCACACCGAACCTCCAGCACCGGAGGCGCAATGAACCGGCAAATCCAGACCATTGCGGAACTCGACCGCGTGATTCACGAACCGGGGCGGCTCATGCTGGTGGCCCTCTTATTCGCCGTCGAGCGCTCCGACTTCCTGTATCTGCAACATGAAACCGGCATGAACAAGGGCACGCTTTCCAGCCATCTGTCGCGCCTGGAGGAGGCTGGCTACGTGGAGGTGGAGAAGACCTATCGCGGCAAGGTGCCGCAGACGTTGCTGCGTCTGACGCCGGCGGGCCGCAAGGCGTTCGAGCAATACCGGCGGCAGCTCAGAGGGGCGCTGTAGGCGGCTACCACCGGAAATCCCGGACCAGCATCAGGCCGGAGCCGCGATCGACCATGGTGACCCATGCGAGCCACCGGCCATCTCGTCCCACGGCCAAGGCGGGCACGTTGCGGGCGACTGGCGCCGGCAACTTCGCGGCGTTCACCGTCCTGCCGGTCGCGAGGTCGAATCGGTTCACAGGAACCGTCGATGCGTCCGCATGATCGTAGTCGATATAGTAAATGCCGCCTTCGGCGACCGCCCATGCGTTGTGCCAGGCGGCTTGGAGCACGGGAACCTCCGGCCCTCCGCCAACCGGCACACTCCAGATTCCGGGGCGGCCGCGCTCTTTGGCGTAGAACACCAGCTTGCCATCCAGCGATTCGAAGGCCTGATAGCCGCCGCCTTTTGTGAGTTGGGTTGGCTCGCTGCCGTCGGGGCGCGACTTCCAAATCTGGCTGGAACCGGAGCGGTCCGACATGAAGTAGATCCACTTGCCGTCATGGGACCAGCTCGGCTGCGCGTTGGCGGCCTGCTGGCGGGTTAGCCGGACCATTCCCCCGCCTTCGGCGCGGACGATATAGATGTCGCGGTTGCCTTTCTCCGTGGCGTCGAAGGCAATCCACTTGCCGTTCGGCGAAAAGCTGGGCGATGTGGCACACAGCCCGCCTTCAAAGAAGGTAAGCCGCCGGGGATTCGATCCATCGGCGCCGCTCACCCAAATCTGCTCGATCCCGGTCCGGCCCGATGAGAACGCGACCTTGGCGCCATCGGGCGAGATGGTGGGACCGTGGTCCGCCATGGTGGAGGTCGCCACGCGCACCGGCGCGTCCGTAGCGGGGCCGCGGCGTCCGATCTCCATGCCCAAAATGTCGGTGTCCCGGATGGCCCGTGCAAACGCCAGTTGGCTGCGCCCGGCTTGCGGGGAACGCCAAATCACCGGATCGAGCGCGTTGTCGTCTGAAGTAGCGACGCGCACGGGCCGTTCCGGGGCCGAAACGCGTACGGGCACTCGAAACAACCCGCGCGCTCCGAAGACCACGAAGCGGTCGTCGGGGGTCCAGGTGACGTCTTTGATCGGTTCGCCGTGGTTGGTCACCCGGCGGGCGGGATTACTGCCATCGACTGGAACCACATAGACGTCGCTGACGGTGGTATCCGCGCGGACGAACGCGATTTCCTTGCCGCTCCACGAAAACGCGGGATACTCGTCCATGGCGAGGGCGCTGGGTGTGGTCAACCTGCGCTTCCGGCCGGTGGTTACCGAGACCAGGAGAATTCCGACTGATGCGCTCTCCGAAGTCCGGCCAGAGACGGCCAGAAGCGAACCATCCCGACTCCAGGCGAGGCCCGCGCCGACCGCCTCGGTCAACGGGCTTTCCGGCCCGCCCTTCACGGGCGCCAGGTACACCATGCCGCCCCGGATGAAGGCGATGCGGCTGCCGTCGGGCGACCACTCCGGGAAGTCGTCCGGCGCAGGGTCGTTTGTCAGGCGCCGGGGGGAGCTGCCGTCGAGGCTCTGGATGTAGATATGGAGAGTATTCCCGTTGGGGCCAGCCCAGGCGAACGCAACCTGCCGGCCGTCGGGCGAGAAACTGGGCGAACGTTGGTTGCCCGAGAAACTGGTAAGCGGCTCCACAGTCTGGAGCAGCGGCCTGGCATCGCTCCTTTTGGAAGCCGTGCGCAACGCCAGCCATGAGGCCGCCACGCCGAGCGCCACCAGCGATCCGATCAGCAGATAGAACGCGGACGTGCGCCGGAAGGGCTTGGGAAGCGGCTTTTCCGCTTCCTGGGGCGGCGAGACCGGCGCGATGAATCGGTAGCCGTGGCGCGGGACGGTGGCGACGAATCGCGGATTGGCGGCGGAATCGCCAAGCGCCTCACGGAGTTTCCGGACGGCCGTATGAAGGCCGTCGTCGAAATTCACGAACGTGTCGCCCCAAAGATCGCTTCGGAGCTTTTCGTAAGTGACCACCTCGCCGGGCGCCTGGAGCAGCGATGTGAGAAGCCGAAGAGGCAGGTCCTGGAGTTTCAGACGCCGTCCCTGCTTGCGGAGCTCACGGGCGGAGAAGTCGAACTCAAACAGGCCGAAGTGAACCTTCGTCGAATCGGAGTCTCGCACTCCCATAACCATTATCACTTCACTAACGTGGAGTGTTTCCATTCATAGCATTATTCTCCGCACGTGGCAAGGCCCGGGCAGAGCCGCGAGAGCAGTTCATGAACGGCGCTAATTCATTGAATCTGAATAAATTGTTGGTTCATAACTCAATTGTCATCGATTCACCGTTAGTTCAGGCACACGGGCCCCGGACTGGGGCTAGATTTCTTCATGAGGTTTAGTGTATCCAAACGGTTTCTGGAACTTTTTTGGAGGTATACAACGATGATTCTCCGCAGTTCACGATGGAGTTGGGGTCTGCTGATTCTTTGCCTTTGTTTGTGCGCTTTGCCGCTGGCGGCGCAGCAAACCTCCGGCATGATAACGGGCATAGTGAAGGACTCTCAGGGTGCCGTAATTCCGGCGGCAAAAGTCACCCTGATGGATCAGAATCAGTCGGCGACCCGCGAGCAGACGGCCGGAGCGGAGGGGCTATTCGCCTTCACTCCCCTGCCGCCATCGACTTACACGGTGGTGGTGGAAGCCGCGGGCTTCAAGAAGTACGAGAAAAAGGACATTGTGCTTTTCGCTAACGACCGCGTCGGTCTGACGGATATCAACCTGGAAGTGGGCGCGTTGACCGAAACGGTGCTGGTAACGGCCACCGCCGCCCAGCTCCAGACCGAAAGCGCGGATCGCGGCGGGGTGCTGGCCGGCCAGCAGCTTACGGACATTGCCATTCAGGGCCGCAATTTCATGAACCTCATGGCCTTGGTGCCGGGCGTAGTCAACGCCAATCCGTATAACGCCAACGTAAACGGCGGCCGCACCGATCAGATGAGCTTCAAGATCGACGGCATTACCAATATGGACAGCGGCATCAACGGGTGTTGCGCGGTGTGGATCAACATGGACACCGTGGCCGAGTTCAAGATGCTCACCAACAGCCAGACGGCCGACATCGGCCGCTCGGCCGGAGCCGCCGTCAGCGCCGTGACCAGGAGCGGGAGCAGGGATTTCCACGGCGACGGCTACTGGTTCCATCGGAACGAGGAGTTCAACGCCGATTCCTGGCAGAACAACCAGGCGTCTCCGTACGTGCCGCGCCCTCCGTACCGGTACAACATTCAGGGGTTCGTCGCGGGCGGTCCCGTGTTCATCCCCAAGAAGTTCAACCAAGCCCGCAACAAGCTGTTCTTTTTCGTCAGCGAGGAGTGGCAGAGGCAGTTGAATCCGGTGACCGCTCTACGCCTGGCGACGGTTCCCACGGCGGCCGAACGGACCGGCGATTTCTCTCTGACCCACGAATCCAATGGCGCCCCCGTGGTGATCCATGATCCGAGCGCGAATGCGCCGTTCCCGGGTAACCAGATTCCGAAAGCGCGCTTCAACGCCGATGGACTGGCGATTCTGAGCGTGTTTCCCGCGCCCAACGTCTCCGGCCAGCCCGCCTACAATTACCAGTCGGCTTTCTCCTCCAGCAGTCCCCGCAGGCTCGACTCCCAGCGGGCGGACTGGAACGTCAACGATAAGTGGCGCGTCTACGCCCGCTACCTTCACGACAATTACACCCAAAACCTGGACGTTTACGGGCTTAGCGCGACCGTTCCGAATCTAGGGACGGAGTATGTTCCCCGAGTGGCCTTCTCGGGAGTGGTGAACATCACCACCATTATCAGCCCCACGTTCACCAACGAGTTCATCTTCGGTCCCAGCCAGAACCGGTACGTCTGGTCGGTGGTGAATCCGACTTACACGCGATCCGGGCTGGGTCTGAAGTACCAGTCGCCTTATCCAAACGCCATCAACAACGACATTGGCCCCCTGGCTACGTTTGGCGGCGTGGGGAACGCTCCCACGCTGGGCCAAGGCCAAAGCACGCAAGGCCAACCTCCGTGGGGGAACGTCAACACCAATTTCGATTTCACGGACAACCTGGCCAAGGTATTCTCCAAGCACATCGTCAAAGTAGGCTTCATGATCGAGCGCGACCGGAAGGATCAGCAGACCAAGAACCCGACCGGCGCCATCGCATTCGACCGGGACGCGCAGAACCCCGGCGACACCAACTGGGCATTCTCCAACGCGTTGCTGGGCAACTTCGATAGCTTCTCTCAGGCCAGCGCCCAACTGTGGGGGAAGTACCGCTTCACCAACGGGGAGTGGTACGTCATGGACACCTGGAAAGTGCTGCCCAACCTGACGCTCGACCTGGGCATCCGCTTCATGTACCTGGAGCCGATGTTCGACGCCAAGAATCAGATCGGCACCTTCAATCCCGCCCTGTACACCGCCGCCCAAAAGGTGACGCTGTACCAGAAGACGCTCTCCAACGGCGCGGTGGCGGCGCTGAACCCGCTCACCGGGGCCCTGGCGCCGGCGGTCCTCGTCGGAGCCATCGTGCCCAATTCAGGCAACCTGAACAACGGATTCGTGCTGGCCGGCGCCAACGGCTATCCGGTGGGCCTAACCAAGAGCCGTGGAGTCCAGATTGGGCCGCGTATCGGACTCGCCTGGTCCATGAATCCCAAGACCGTCGTCCGGTTTGGCGGCGGCGTGTTCTACGACCGGCTCGAGGGCAACCTGACCTACGATCAGTTGAGTTCCCAGCCGACCACCAACACGCCGACCATATACTACGGGAATCTGGCCACGCTGGCCTCCCAGGGTCAGAACTTCTTCCCGCAAACGCCGGGGGCCGCCATGTCGGAAGACGGCCATATCCCGACGGTCTACAGCTACAACGTCACCATTCAGCGCACCCTGCCGTTCAACGTCGTACTGGATGCGGGTTACGTCGGAACCACGAACCGGCACCTGCCGCTGCGCGTCCCGGTGAATGAGCCCGGGTTTGGCAGCGCCTGGCTGCCGCAGAACCAGGATCCGACCATGACCGCGAAGAACGACGGCACCACCACGCTGCCGATCAACTTCTACCGCCCCTACGTCGGCATCGGCGCTATCACCATGACCAACTTCGGCGGCACCGCGAACTACAACGGGCTGCAGCTCAGCGCCAACCATCGTATGGCTCACGGCCTGCAATTCGGGGCCTCCTACACTTTCTCCAAGACGCTGGGATCGGCGTCCTCATACAGCGCCGGCCTAAACCCCTTCGACATTCGCCACACCAACTACGGACGGTTGTCGTATGACTTCACCAATGTCATGGTGATTAACTACATCTACCAGTTGCCCAAGCTGCCCAAGGGCAATTCGTTCAACAACCCCGTGACCCGGCTAATCCTCAACGACTGGGAGGTTTCCGGCATTACCACCTTCCAGACAGGCTCGCCGCAGAACATCAGCTATTCGATCAGCGGCGTGAGTTCGGCGGTGTTGAACCGAGAGATCACGGGTCTGGAAAGCGTGGCGCCGCGGCCGGTGCTCAGCGCCAACCCCACTCTTTCCAAGGGCAACCGCAGCATCTACGAGTACTTCAACACCGCGGTGGTAGGCATGGCGTTGAAGGGCAGCAGGGGCGCCGATTCCAGTCCGTACATCTTCACTGGTCCCGGAGTTAACAATTTCGACGCTTCGTTGTTCAAGAACATCCCGTTTACCAAGACGGAGGGCCGTTTCCTCCAGTTGCGGTGCGAGGGGTATAACGCCCTCAACCATACGCAGTTCAGCGGGATCAACACCTCCGCGACGCTGAGTGCGACGGGAGCCATTACCAATCTGCCCACGGCCCTGGGCGGAGGCGGCGGCCGGTACGGATTCGGCGCCGTCAGCAGCGCGCGCTCCGCGCGAGTGATTCAGCTCGCCCTAAAGCTTTACTTCTGATTGCGGCCGGCGGGCCCCCGCGTGGTTTCGCCGGCCGGCCTTCTCGCCATCAGCCAGTCACGCAGTCGGCATAATGGGGAATACGCTGCGCCATTTCAAAAGGAGATCGGAATGAAGCGGAGTAGATCGACTGATTCGCTATGGGCGCTCGCCATCCTGCCCGCGGCCGTCGTTTTCGGCGGAGGGAACGCGAGCGCGCAAACCACCGTTGAGCGCTATCGGAGCTTCAACGTCGCCATCAACTGCCCGATCAGGGACATGCGCCGCATGGCGTCCGACCCGAAATTCATGCAGGATAGCTTCGACGCCATCCACGGGCCGATCAAGTTCACCACGGTCTGGCTGGAGACATACCGGGGTAACCAGGAGATCGGCGAGGCCGACGTGCGAAAGGTCAAGCAGTTCTTCGAGAGCAAGGGGATCAAGGCGTCCGGCGCCATAATGGCTTACCTGGGCGCGCCGGGAGACGGTATCCGGTCCTTCTGCTGGACCAATCCGGAGCAGCGGGAACGGTTCCGGAAGGTAGTGGCCTTCACGGCGGGCATCTTCGACGAAATCATTTTCGACGACCTGTTCATGTTCAACTGCCGGTGCGAGCTATGCCAGCGAGCCAGGGGCAATAAAAGCTGGACGGAGTACCGGCTGGAAGTGATGAAGGAGGTAGGGGAGAACCTGGTAGTCAAGAACGCCAAGAGCGTCAATCCCAAAATCAACCTGATCTTCAAACCGCCGAACTGGTACGACCAATATCAGTTTTCCGGCTACAACCTGGAGGCGCAGTCGAAGGCCTTCGACATGATCTATGCGGGCACCGAGACCCGCGACCCGGACAATACGGTGATGCATCTCCAGCCCTACCAGAGCTATGGCCTGATGCGATATTTCGAGCACATCAAGCCGGGCAAGTTCGGAGGGGGCTGGGTGGACCCCGGGCAGCGGCAGACGCTGAATCGCTTTTCGGAACAGCTCGAGGACACGCTGTTCGCGAAGCCTAAGGAGATCACGGTCTACTCCTGGGGCGACCTGCTGGAATCCATCCGGCAGCCCGACGGATCGGCCAAGGTCGCGAGCATTCTCTCCTCCGTAGCGGGCGATGCGTATGACAAGCTGGACGCCATTTTGCCACAGTTGGGCAATCCGTACGGAGTCGCAACTTACAAGCCGTACAATTCTTCCGGCGAGATGTACCTGCACAACTATATGGGGATGATCGGCATTCCCATGGACATGTACCCCGAGTTCCCCGACGGCCGCGACACGATCCTGCTGACGGAGCACGCCAAGTTCGACCCGCAGATCGTCGACAAGATCTGGAAACACCTGAACGCCAACAAGACCGTGGTGATTACGACGGGATTGCTCAAGGCGCTCCAGGGCAAAGGCATCGAGAAAGTCGTGGAAGTGGAGTACACCGGCCGGAACATTGTCACCAACAAGTTCACCTTCCGCCGGATTATGGACGAGGAGCCCGCCAATTACTACTACTCCCCCACCGAACTCGTGTTTCCGCAGCTCGAGTACGGGCTGGTGGATTCCGAGGAGATCATCCAGGCCATCTACAAGGAAAGCAGCCGCTATCCGCTGCTGCTGCGAGTGAGAGGTCTGGAGAAGGGCAGATTCTACATCCTCACGACGCCTGAGAACGAAAGCGATCTCTACCAGCTTCCGAAGGAAGTGCTGGGCCAGATCCGCCGCGACCTGATGATGGAGATTCCGGTGTACCTGGACGCCCCGAGCCAGATCTGCCTGTTCACGTACGACAACAACACCTTCATCACCCAGTCTTATCAGCCGGCGCCGACCCGGTACAAGATTGTGGTCAAGAAGCCGGGCGCCAAACTGTTCGATTTGAGAAGCGGGAACCAAGTCCGTGGATACACGGACGGCGAAACCTCGGTATTTGAAGTACTGCAGGCGCCGCGAACGTATAACGCGTACCGGTTCGAGTAAGGGTGGCGCTCACGCGAGGCGGTTCGCTATGAACCTGGCCGCCAACGCCAGCCCGCCACAAGCGACAACCACCAAGTCGTACTTGTGCCGAATAACCCTGTTGCCGGCGAAGAGTGCCATGCAAGCGCCCAATGCCGCAGCCGCGCCAGCCACTCGTTCCAACAGCTTGAGCCGCTTCGACACCTGCCGGTGCCGATCGAGTTCGGCTTTCTCGGCATCTCCCAGCGGCCGCTCATCGGCCGCGTCGACGGTTTCAAGCCCATCCACCCAAAACTTAATCGACGGCACTTCCGCGTCCTCCGAAGTTGTCAGCCCGGTGCCGGCTTACTCGTTCCAGTTCTTGTTCTTGAAGATGCCGTTCATCATCTGAAACAGCGTTTGCGCTCTGGGCTGCTGGTCCTTGTCGAGTCCCTGATAAATCTTGACGAAGACTTTCATCTCGAGGCCGGCCATCTGCGACTCGACGGCGGCGTGGCTCTTTACGAGTTGGTCGATTTCGTCCTGGCTCTTGTGAGCTGAAATCGCCTCGCCGATGGCGAGCCGGCTCTTGATCGCTTCGTCGCGCAGCGGCGTGGCGTCCTTCTGGCCCTCGTCGAGGACGGTCTTGACCATCTTCTTCTGGTCCTTGTTGAGCTTTAGGGCGTCGGTGAGCACGGAGAGCTTGTCGGCCTGGCCGCCCCCCATCATAATGGGTGCACTCGATGCGCCCCTTCCTCCTCCTCCGCCGCGCTGGGCGGAAGCCAAGGTGGCGGCCAGAATGCCGGCCAGTAATAATCTAAAGAACATGAGAGCTCCTTTTAGTTCCTTTCTCTTCTTCCCCCGGCTCTTCCGCCGCCGCCGCCGCCGACCGGCGTATTGAACATGCCGGCCATCAACTCGAATGCCGATGCGGCCTTGCCCTGTTGATTGGGTTTGAGCAGCGCACAGACCTTGGCGAAGGCCTTGGCCTCAATGCCGGTCACTTGAGCGGCCAGGGAGGCGTAGGCGTCCTCGGTCTTCTTAAGATCGTCGGCGCTGGCGCCGCCGAGCATCGCCTTGGCCATATCCAACTTGGCCTGCATCAACTGCTGGCGCAGGGGGCCGGATTCTTTCAGGGCGTCGGAGATAGCGGTGAGGGCCTCGGGCTTCTGGTCCTTGTTGAGCTTGAGGCGGTCGGCGAAGATATCGAACGGGGCCTGGCGCTGCATGCGCGGCATGCTGGTGTCGTCTCCCATCCCGCCAGCCCTCCCGCCGCCGCCCATCCCGCCGGTGTCGTCGCCGCCGCCGCCACCCATACCGCCGCCACCCTGAGCGAACGCCAGAGTGGTGGCCATTGTCGCCATCAGCAATAGTGTTTTGAACATGAAACCTCCATGGTTTACTCGATTAAAGCACGAATCGGCGCGCTGTGGATGGGGTTGATAATTTCCGTAATCCGGGGATAAGAGCTTACCGCGGAGACGCAGAGACGCAGAGGAAGACAAGGCTAGGAAGAGGGACACCGGGTGAGTTGGGATGGCGTGCCTTCCCCGAGGTGAAGAGGGCGCAGAGGAGGCAGAGGGCGCAGAGAAGATCTAAGAGTTCTGCGTCTCTGCGTCATTGCGGTGGAGGGTCTTTGCGCTTGCGGACGGATTACGATAATTTGGAGTGGCCGTTGACGGCGCTTGCACGTAGAATATAAAAATGAAGCTTTTTGTCCTCGCACTCACCGCACTGTTACCCTGCCTGGCGGCTTCCGCGGACGCCGATCCGGGCAAATCGCTGGGCAGCCCCAGCGCTCCCATTCAAATCGAGGTTTTCAGCGACTTCGAATGCCCCGCCTGCAAGGGACTGCACGAGCAGATCCTGCCTCAGGTGATGAAAGATTACGTGATTCCTGGCAAGGTATACCTGGTGAGCCGCGAGTATCCGCTACAAATGCATGCCTACTCGCGCGAGGCCGCCTGCTACGCCACCGCGGCCGCGCGGTTCGGCAAGTATGAACTGGTGGCCGACACGCTATTCAAGACCCAGGTAGCCTGGGCCGCGAGCGGCAAAGTGTGGGATACGGTGGCCAGCGTTTTGACACCCGCGGACGCCAAGAAAGTGCAATTGCTGGCCAAGGACCCCGCTATCGTGAGCGAGGTACAGCACGAGGTGGATCTGGGCAAGGCGGCGGCCATCAACCAGACTCCCACCATGATCGTCACGCGCGGCGCGAACCGGTTCCCGGTTGCCGGCGCGGTCAACTACAATCTGTTGAGGTCTCTGCTCGATGGTCTCCTCAGATAGAATCTTCCGGGTGGTACTGCTGGTGCTGCGGGTGGCGCTAGGCGCGGTGTTCGTCTATGCGGCGTGGACCAAACTGCGGCAGCCGTGGCAACTGTTTGCGATGTCGATCGACGCCTACAGAGTGCTGCCGTATTGGGCCGTGGTGGCGGTGGCGCGCACGCTCCCGTGGGCGGAACTGGCGATCGGCCTGGCGCTCATGGCGGGGCGCTGGCTGCCAGTTGCGTCGACCGCGGCTTCGCTGCTGATGATGATGTTCCTGGCAATGATGATGAGGGCGTACGCCGCCGGGATGAACATCAACTGCGGCTGTTTCGGCCTGGGGGATATCATCTCGGCCCGCACGCTGGCGCGCGATGGAGGGCTGCTGGTGGGCTACCTGTTCTTGACCTGGACGAGCTTGAGCGCCCGCCGGAAAGCGGCGTGAAGGACGCTCTTCAGAGAGAGCTGGAGTATCACGAAAAGCTGTATTCGGGCTTCGCGCAGGCGCACTTCGCGCGGCCCGCGGTGAGGGCGCTGCGCCAGCACATGGTGGAACGCATCCTGCGCGTGACCGGCGCCGGCACGCGCTCCCGCGTGCTGAGCCTGGGGTGCGGAATCGGCGATACGGAACTGCTGCTCGCCCCGCGCGTGGCCGAGGTAGTGGGTGTGGACCTCTCGCCCGCCGCGGTGCGGCAGGCGCGCGCCGATGCCGGCCGCCTGGGGATCGCCAACGCGCGCTTCGAAGAGGGAACCACCGCCGATGGCGCCTACGACCTGGTGATGGCGATCTTCTTTTTGCATCACCTGCCGGACCAGGCTCTGGCGGAACTGCCGGGCCGGGTGAAGGGCTTGCTGGCGCCGGGCGGTGTATTCTATTCGCTCGACCCCAGCAGCCGGCGGCTTTCCGGCGTTGTAGGGCGGCTGCTGGTACCGGGTTTGATGAAGCGATACCAGACACCGGACGAGCGGGAGCTGGAGCCGGAGCTTACGGCGGAATTGTTTCGCGGCGCCGGGTTCGACGCGCGCATCAGCATGTACGATTTCGGCTCGTCGCCGCTGGCGGGGCTGCTGCCGGGCTGGCGCGCGGGGTATCGGGCGGCGCGCGCGGTGGACGATTGGCTGCTGCGCGTGCCGGCGCTGCGGAGGATGGGGAGCAATTTCGAAGTGATTGCGCGCTGTTCCGGGTGATGTTCCTTCACCACACCCTCTCCAGGTTCGCCAAACCCTCGAGGTAGTCCTCTTTCCGGAGATTGCTCTTCACGCCGTACTCCGATAGCACCGCGATCATTTCGCCCACCGGGACGCCCGCAATTTCAGCCGCCCGGCCGAGCGATGCCGTCCCTTTCTTGTAGCGCTCGATGGCAAGCAATATCCGGCCGCGGTAGACGACATCCCGGACCGCTTTGGAAAGATCGGCGTCCTCGTCTTTCGCCAGGCTATTCAAGAACTTGTAGTTCTTGTCGTCCATCCGTATGCTGAGTGTCTTTCCCATTTGAGTTCTTCAGTCGGCACGGCAATACACGATCGTCGTATCCGCCGCCAACTTGCCGTCCATATCCCGGCTGCACCGCTCAAACAGCGCAACATCAGTTAAGACCAGCATCTTGGTCTTGGCCGAGATTCTCGACAGCATGTACAAGTCGTAAACCAAGGCCTGCTTAATTGCGCTATCGTACCGATCATTGGCTTTCAGCTCGTTCGACTTGATCGCAATGACGATCCGGCGATCGGGCGAAACGCCGTCAAACTTATGGTACCGTTCTTGGCCGTCGCTCGCGACAGCAACTGCAAGTCGTGTTTCTGGGAGCTTTACCTTGAGCTTCTGCTCCATCAACTCCCGGACCTTCGATTCAGATGGGCGCATACACATCAAGCATAGCGCCTGATCTTCTGCGTGGTAGCAGTGCCGGGGGGCAGGTTTCCCGAGCACTCCACAAATAGCGCACTACCCGCATTCAGCAGATTTCCGAAACCGTCGCCAATGTCCCGCCGCCGGCGCGGATTTCCTCCAGGGCGCGTGCGGAAGCTTCGGCGGTCAGCGCCGCCACGGCGTCCGTCACCACTGTCGCCGGCTTGCCGGTCTTCAACAAACCA
>Ga0209039_10002421_pt1 | contig 15853 bp, 9 predicted proteins | sample BogFormECP12_OM1_FD_188238 | JGI IMG/M metagenome (GOLD analysis project Ga0209039, IMG submission 188238) | Bog forest soil microbial communities from Calvert Island, British Columbia, Canada - ECP12_OM1 (SPAdes) (version 2) | ecosystem: Environmental > Aquatic > Freshwater > Wetlands > Bog ... | reverse complement strand
GCGGCCTGCGGCTCTCGCGCCGCAAGCCGCCCTCTTGTTAGGAGGAACAACTTTACCTGCCTGCGCCGGCAGCTCGGACCAGAACCTGTGGGCGCGCAGTTTCGATCGCCTTCCCGACGTAAAGCCGATAAGAACGGTGGATTCCGTACATCAGTGGGAACACCGCCAGCGCCAGCTGCCATCCCATGTGCGTGCTGACGGTCTCAACCATCGAACTGACTCCCGCGCTCAGCACGTAATAGGGAAACGAAAAATGCGCCAGGTTCCACCAGGTTGAGCCGGTTGCCTTCCCCTCGCTCAAGGCGATGATCACGGCGACCGGGCCGGTCTGTCCCAGGAATAGAGTCGTCGCCGCCAGCGCCAGGCTCAGCGTAGTCGAACTCCACGGCATGCGCTGCAGCCACTGGGCATGAAACATCAGGCTCGCCAGGCAACTGGCAAACGTCATCATGCTGACGTTAAACGCCATTTGCTGCGGGTTGAACTTCGCGTTCTTCCGCGGCCAGCATTGCACCGCGGTGGAAACGCAGGTGACCACAATGGCTTCGGCGGCGCTCAGATTTACAATCGCGGTCAGCAGAAATGGCAGATTGACCGACATGTTGCCGTTGATTCCCGGCAATTTGACCTTCATCCGCGAGGTCACCGCCGCCAGCGCCAGAACTGCCAACGCGAAGTACAGGTGCAGGTTGTGGCTGGCGAAGCTCGCGTACCCGGCGACACCCGCGGCGGCCAGCATCATGGCCGCGATGAATGTCTTAATACGCCGTGTGTGATCCACGATTTTCGTCCTCCTTTCTCGAATTCACACGGCTGTTTACTGCTCGCTGATAAAGCCTGCAAAACCGCTGTCTCCGGTCAACGAGGAGCCCCAGACGACACTGCTGGCCGACGTGGTTGAGTTGCCCCACACCACGCTGAAACCGTCTGTCGTGCTGTTTCCCCACACCACGGAATTGCCCCACACCACGGAACTGCCGGCAACGTTGGTGCCCCAAACCACAGAGGCACCCCAGGCCACTGACGTACCCCACGCTACCGACGAACCCGGCACACTGCTGTTTCCATTGGACAGGGTGACCGCGCCGGTCGAGGAGTTATAGACCGCGGCCGGCGACAAAGCTGCGCCAACCGTTGCCGGCACGAGGTCGTTATTGGCCAAGGCCGCACTCAGGTCCACATAGCCGGCGCCCACGGTGAACAAATCGTAATAAGCAGTGTAGGTCTGCCCGGTGGTTGGATCGGTCGCCGTCGAGGAGGCCGGGAAGGTCTTGTACGCCGTCTTCATCAGACGTGCCTTGATCTGGTCCGGCGTCAGGTTTGGATTCTGCTGCAGCAGCAGGGCCACCGCTCCCGCTACTGCCGGCGTCGCCATACTGGTGCCGTTCAGAGTGAAGTAGTCGTGGTTGGTGTAGTTGCCCGCAACTTCATTCTGCGGATACTCGGTCTCCAGAGTGCTGAAGTGATCGTCGAGGGAGACGACCATGTTGCCCGGAGCGACCACGTCCGGTTTCACCACGTGGTCAAAGGTGGTGGGACCTTTCGAACTGTAGCTGGCGATCTGGTCGTCAGTGCGGGGATACGTTCCCATGGCCTTCATCGCGCCTACGGTCAACACCAGCGGATCGTTGCCCGGCGCGGCCACGGTTCCATAGCCGTTGCTGCCGCTTATGCTGATGCGGCCGAAGTTGCCTGCGGCCACCACCACGACAATGCCGCTCTGCCACGCCGATTCCACCGCCTGGCACAGAGGATCCTGCGCGTAGCTCGAGAAAATTCCGCGGCCCAGCGAAAGGTTGATGACTTTAATGTTGTATGTGTTCTTCAGCGAGATCGCCGTCTGAATGGCCGCGATGACTTCGCTGTCGTTGCCCCCGCCGTTGGCGTCGAGCACCCGGAGATCCACCAGATTGACATTGGGCGCCACTCCAGCGTAGCGGCCGCTTGACTTGTAGCCGTTTCCGCCGATGATCCCGGCCACGTGCGTACCGTGTCCATAGAGGTCGTAAACTGTCCGGCCCCACGCGTTCGTAATACTCGTACCTGTGAAGTCCTGATGGTAGACGACGCGCGAGTTCGTTTCGGCGGAATTCCATAAGTCAGGATGGTTGTCGTTGATGCCACTGTCAATGACGGCGACGCCAATGCCGCTTCCGTCGTAGCCGGCATTCCAGGCAGCGCCGACGTTCAGGGCTGCGTCAGTGTAGTCGTCCAAGCCTTTCAGCGGATGGTCCAGACTGATGAATGCCACCTCCGGATCATTGGCCAGGGCAGCCACTGAGTTGGCCGGAACCGAAAACGCAGCCCCGTTGATCAGGCCGAGGTGATGCGACAGTTGCCCGCGCAGGCCTTGGACTCGCGCTATCGCGCTGGCCTGGGGAGCGTGCTTGTACTGCACGATGACCTTCACCGGTTGGGTGGAAGTTGCCCCCATCCGGCCCACCAGTCGGGTCACTTCCGGCGCGAGCCTGCTGGAAATCGCGTGCTGGCTGTCGGCATTCCTCTGCTGTCCGAACGCCATTCCCGTTACCAGGAGCAGAACGATGCTCAGGCGATTGCCCCAAGCGGCACTGTGCCGTTCATTGCGCCTCGCGGTCAGGTTTGATTGCTTTGTCCGCAACATAGAAATCTCAGCCTTCTTTCTCAGACGGGGGGAGAGATTGAGCTTCGTACCTCGATCTGCGTTGCACGAAAAAGGCCAGTAGAGAGTCCGTAAGTGATTGATTTTATTGGCTATATAGACCGTTTTCCGCGCCCGGTGGGGACACTTTGTCCCGCCCGCGGGGGGCAGGCGACAGAATGTCCCATGGGAGACGCGAACATGACTTCGGTCCCCTGGTTCGGTTGCCAGCGGGGCCGAGCGCGATTTGGACCGTTTTCAGCGATCGCGTGGACTAAAGACGCTTGTCGTCCCGAGCGCAGCGAGGGATCTAGGGGTTTGCCTGCGGCGGCGACACTGGTGGTGCGAGCTAGAACCTGGATCCCTCGCTATGCGAGGGATGACAAGCGTGTTTAGTCCGCGCTATCGCTCAAAACGGTTAGCCGCTGAGGGAATGGTCGATCAGCGAAGGGAGTCTTTCTGCATCCCGTTTAGAGCGCTGCGGCCTTGCCCGCCGCCAAACTCTGAGCGATCTTAGGGATCGCGGCCATCAGCCGCTGCGTGTATTCGTGCTGCGGATTGGTCAGGACTTGCTCGGTCGTTCCCAGTTCGACGATCTGCCCTTCATGCAGAATCGCGATGCGGTCGCAGATTCCCGCAACCGAGGCGAGATCGTGCGAGATGTAGAGAATCGCCATTCCCGTGCTGCGGTTCAACTCGCGGAACAGAGCCAGTATCTCCGCCTGCGTGATCACGTCGAGCGCGCTGGTCGCTTCGTCGGCAATGAGCAGCGCCGGACGATGCATCACCGCCATCGCGATCAGCACGCGCTGCGCCTGCCCCACGCTCATCTGCGAAGGATACTTGCGCAGAAATTCCTTGTCCGCGGGCAGACTCACGCTCTCCAGCACCGCCCGAATCGCCGCCTCGTAATCGGCCTTCGTTCCTGAAGCGTGCGCCCGCCACGCTTCCTTCAACTGGGTGCGAATCTTCAGCGCCGGATTCAGCGACGACAGCGGGCTTTGCAGCACCAGGGCCAGCTTGCGTCCGCGCTGCGCGCGCAGGTCCGACTCGCTGACTCGCAGCAGGTCCGACCCGTCAAAGAGGATCGTTCCTTCCACATGAACTTGCCTCAGGTCGAGCAGGCCCAGGATCGCCATGGCCAGTGTGCTCTTGCCCGACCCGCTCTGCCCCACCAGCCCCAGCACCTCGCCCCGCCGAATGTCCAGGTCCACGTCGCGCAGCACGGGAGGCTTGTCGCCGTAACGCAACCATAGGTGCGCCGACAACAGAATCTCGGATTGTGAATTCTCCGTCATGACTTCGTGTTCCTTCCCGCCCTTCGTGGTTTGGTTCTTCGATCCGTGTCGATCCGCGTGAATCCGTGGCCTGGAAGTTGACTTACTTCTTCGTCAGCCGCTCCACGTTCCAATAAGTCTGTGGCGCCAGGATGACGGGATTCGCTCCCTCAACCGATGCGGCCACAGCCGAAAGCGCATTCCGGTTCACCAGATAAATAAACGGCGTCTGCTCGAACACGATCTCCTGCACGCGGTTAAATGCCTCCTTGCGCTTCCCGGCGTCGCTCGACGACGCCTGCGCCCGCATCAGCCGGTCAATCTCCGCTTCCCACGCCGTTTCCGGCGTCTTCTCCTGCGGGTTCCACTGATGGTTCTCCGACGAGCTCAACCACACGTTCATCTGCTCGTTGGGATCGAGGCCGACATTCGTCAGGCCGAGAAGAATCGCCTCATAGTCGAAGGTCTGCGTCATGCGCTCGATGAGCGAGGGAAAATCCAGCGTCACCACGTTCACATGCATGCCGATCTTCCCCAGGTCTTCCTGGATCATGGTCGCCATGCGCTCGCGATACTTGTTGCCCGCGTTGGTGATGATGGAAAACACAACTTCATTTCCGTCCCGATCTTTCAACGCGCCATTCTCCAGCCGGAAGCCCTCGCTCTGCAGCGCTTTCAGGGCCGCATCCGGGGAGTAGGTTTCGGTTTTCAGACGGGCATTGAACCAGAACTTATTCGCCGGCGAAACCGGGCCCACCGCCGGCTGGGCGTGCCCGAGGAAGACGACGCGGCTCAAGTCGTTGCGGTTAATCGCTTCCGAAATCGCCCGCCGGAAAGTTGCCGAGCGGAACCAGTTTTTCTTGTACTGCGCGAGTGGCGCCTTGGCCACCTGGTTGAACCACATCTGCTCGCTGTCGAGGGACGGTCCGGCATCGTGAACGAGTTGCGGAGAAGTCGCCGCCAGTTTGTCGAAGTACTCGCTGTCGAGCGAATTGATCAGATCAATTTCTCCACGCTTGAAGCGCAGCATTTCCACGTCGCGATTGGGCTGAATATCCAGCTGGATCGAATCCAGGTAGGGCAGCTTGCGTCCCTGCGCATCGCTTTTCCAGTAGTTCGGGTTGCGCTTCAGCACCACGGTTGCCCCAGGCTTGTAATCCGCCACCATGAACGGTCCCAGCACCGCCATTTCTTTTTTGGCGGAGTGGGCGGAGAGAATCGCGACCTGATCGAACTGCCGGTCGAGTCCCGCCACCGGCGCGGGAAAGGTAATCGAAATCTGCGTGGGTGAAATGATCTTCGTCTCCACGTTTCCCGGTCCTGAGCGGAAGGCATCGCCGGTTGCCGAGTGCAGCGCCGGATCCATCAACTGCTGCACCGTGTAGGCCACATCTTCGGCGGAAAACGGCGTGCCGTCGGAAAACGAAACTCCGCTGCGCAGCTTGAAGGTGATCTGCTTGCCGTCCTTTGAGACTTCCCACGACAGCGCCAGTTCCGGCTCCAGAGCCTGGGTTTGGCGGTTCATGCGCACCAGCACGCCTCCGGTCAGATACCGGATCGCCATCGACGAGTCGTCTTCCACCTTCATCGGATCGAACGTCTTCGGCTCCGACCGCAGACAAAAGTGCAACTCGCCTCCGCCCTGGGCTGCAGCCAGCCCCGGCAAAAACAAACAGCAGAGCAGCAAAACCGCGATCACTTTCGCGTACTTCATAACTGCCAACCTCCCGCCTTCACGCCGTCGCCTCGTCTTCCTGTTTCGAAAGCACGAGTTGAAATGACGTGACCACGACCACCAGCAACACCAGCGGCACGAACTTCCAGGGTTCCGCGCCCACCGAGACCAGCCCTTCCAGTTCTTTCAGCAGGCTTCCCCATGAGGGCATCGGTTCGGCGACGCCCAAGCCGAGAATCCCGAGATTCGCTTCGCTCAAAATGAACGCTGGAATCGAAATCCAGAACTGCGCGTACAGCACCGGTTTCAAATTCGGCAGCACATGCACCCAGAACAGGCGCGCGCCCGGAACCCCCGAAGCCCGCGCCTGCCGCACATAATCGGAGTTCCGCAAGGACCCGGCCGCGGCGCACAGCACCCGCGCCGCGCTCGTCCAGCCCAAAAGTCCCAACAGCAGGAACGTGACCAGCACCGAAATCATGGGCGACACATTCAGCGGCATCATGGCCCGCACCGTGATCAGCAGGAACAGCCAGGGCAGCGCCAGAAACAAATCCGTCACCGCCATCGCCGCCCGCGCCCACCCGCCGCCCAGATATCCCGCCAGACCACCGACCAGCGCCGCCAGCAGCGTCGAAAGCAGCGCGGCAGCCGGCGCCAGCAGCAGCGAAATTCGTGTCCCGTATAGCACCCGGGCAAAGCGGTCGCGCCCAATCTCGTCAGTACCCAGCCAGTGCGCCCGCGATGGAGACGCGCTCGCGGCCTCGCGATACTGCCGGGCATATCCCGCCGGAGCCAGCCAGGGCGCCGCCACCGACACGCCCACCACGAGCAGCAACACGGCAATCGCGACTCCGCGCCAGAGGCTCATGCCGGCTGACCTCGCAGCATATGCCCGATCACATCGGCGCCGGAATTGGCCAGCAGAGTAACCAGCGTGACCAGAATCGTGATGTTCACCAGCAGCGGCAGATCGCGAGCCAGCGCCGCCTGCCAGGCCAACTGTCCGACTCCCGCCAGCCCGCACAGCGCTTCCACGGGAATCGCCGCGCCTACAGCGATGCTCACCGAGACTCCCGCGACCGCCAGCAACTGCGGCCCAGCCACCGGAATCACGTGCCAGAACAGAATCCGCAACTCGCTCAGGCCCTTGGCCCGCGCCGTCGTGATGTGCGGCAGGCCATACGCCTTCGCCAGCAGATTGCGCGCATAGCGATAGACGCGCGGGAAGACGATCAGGCCGATGGCCAGCGATCCCGGCACGTTCCACAACACCGACAACAGCGCCAGCACGGCTGCCGGAAGGCAAAGAAATGTTCCCGTGATGATCGTGGTCACCGCGTCGTAGGCCGAGACTCGCAGCCACGCCGCGCTCAGAGCGAGAGCCATCGCCACCGTCCAACTCAGCAGCAGTCCGATGCCGACCAGCCGCACCGTCAGCGGCACCCGCTGGCGCAGCAGCCGGCTTACCGGCTGTCCCAGGGAAATCGAAGTGCCCAGGTCGCCATGCGCCGCGCGCTCGAAGGAATGAAAGTAGAAGCGGAAGATGTTGCGCTGTTCCAGCCGCGTCTCGCGCAAGGCGCGAATGCTCTCGGAATTCAGGCGGGGATCAAGCTGCGCCTCGTCCACGGCAAAGCCCGGCGCCAGCCGCACCAGAGTCGCTGCCAGGAAGCCCCCCAGCAGCACCGTGGCCGCCAGGGTAAGCCCATGCCGCACGATTCTTCGAGCCAGCATGGTCAAATTCTCCTCATCCCCAGATTACTTCCTTCGAATCCTATTGCAGGGATTGAGCTTTCAGTAGCTTACCGAGGTAATGGGCACGCCATGTCCTTTCGTCCGGCGCAGAAGAGGCGACGGGGCAGAGGCGACGGGAAAGATGCAAAGTCCTGCCGCTGGCAGCCAAGCCATTAGGAATTCGTTACCTTGGTTACGCCCGAAGTCAGACGCTTCTCGGTCGAAGCCGCCCGCGTGTGTCAACATCATCCCAAACGCCACTACATGCCGACTGAACAGCGAAATCCTGGCCAGCACAAGGCCGTTACCGGTGTCCGGAACGAAGTCCGGAACGACGTCCGGAACGAAGCTCGGAACGAGGGCGGCACCGCGCTTGCGCAGCGGACCACGCCGGCCGCGATGGCCGTCTTTTCCAGCGACTTAGCGGGAAACTTCACCGCCTGCAGCCCGGCTTTCAGCCAACTGGTCGGCTACCAGCCCCAGGAACTGCTGGGGCGCAATTTTTCGACGCTGTTCGCGCTCGCGGGCAAGCCCGACCGCCACGACCCATCTCACCACGACCCAGCTCACCACGACCCATCTCAACTACGGGAGGAAGTCCTCAGCGCGGTTTCCACCGAGGGCGACTATCATTCCAGCCTGTTCGCGTGCCCGAAGGCGGGGGAGGGTTTCCCGGTCGAGTTTTCCGCCGCGCTGCTGCGCGATGCGGCCTCGAAGCCAGTGGCGATGGTCGCGGTCGTCGCTCCTGCCGCAAAAACTGCTGTCTCTGCCGCGGCCGCTTCCGCCGCCGAGACTACCCCGCCCGGAATCGTCTTCCGCAAGATTGACGACACGCAGTTCATTCTTGCCAGCACGGTCATGCACCGGTTCATGGAGCTGGTGGAACGCGTGGCCGGGGTCACCGAGACCGTGCTGATCACCGGCGAGACCGGAGCCGGCAAGGAACTCATCGCCCGCACCATCCACGAAATGTCGCCGCGCCGCAGCCGCACCTGGGTTGACATCAACTGCGCCGCGCTGCCGGAGAATCTCGTCGAAAGCGAACTGTTCGGCTACGAGAAAGGAGCCTTCAGCGGCGCCGATTCCTCCAAGCCCGGCCTGTTCGAACTGGCCGAGAAAGGCACACTTTTCCTCGACGAAGTTGGCGATCTGCAGCTGCAAACCCAGGTCAAGTTGCTGCGCGTGCTCGACAGCCAGCCTTTCTACCGGCTGGGCGGACACCGCAAAATCAAGGTGGACGTGCGCATCGTCGCCGCCACTAACCAGGATCTCGAAGCCGCGGTGAAGGGCGGACGCTTCCGCCAGGATTTGTTTCATCGTCTAGGCCAGTTCCAGCTTCGCGTTCCCCCGCTGCGCGAGCGGCCGGAAGATATCGTTGCTTTGGCGGAACACTTCCTGCGCCTGAAGGCTCCCGGCAAGGCTTTTACGCCGCAAGCGATTTCTGCTCTTCTTTCTCATTCCTGGCCGGGCAACATCCGGGAACTGCGCAACCTGGTCGCCAAGCTGGCCATGGAATCGTCCGGGACCGAGATCGACTTCACCCGGCTGAATGCCGCGGTCACGGGCGAACCCGCAGCCCTGCGGCAGACTGCCTCTATGCCCGTCGGCAACCTGGACAGCATGGAAGAGCAGATGATCCTGAAGGCTTTGGAGCGCACCGGCGGACACCGCGCCCTCGCCGCCGAGCAACTGGGAATTTCTCGGCGCACGCTCAGCCGCAAGCTCAAGGAATACAACATCAACTTCGCCCAGGCCGACAGCGCTGCGGCCCCGCTTGGCGTCATCAGCAACGAACAACAGAAATTCTTCCGGGCCCGGGTCGAGATTCCAGTCACCATCAAGAACTCGCGCGGGGACGAAATCCAGGCGCAGGCGGTCAACCTGAGCACCGGCGGCATGGGCCTGGACTGCCTGCAGGATCCGCTGCGCTTCGCCGGGTTGCTGGATGTAAGCTTCGTCCTGCCCGAGAGCAATACTCTGTTCCAGGCGAAAGCCCGCCTGATGTGGATTGGCGACGAAGGCCGCGTCGGCATCCGCTTCGCCGTCATCGAGCCGGCCCTGTTCGAACAGTTGCAGCAATGGTCCAACAAAAAGATGCGAGAGGAAGGCTGGGACTTCCCCAGCTAAGCATTCCTTCACGGCCAGACGCGCGCGGGTTGCGGCCGTCTCCGACCAGTGGAAACGACGCGCCGCGTTTTGAAACCTCGCAAACTTCTCCTAGCGTTGTGTCCTGAAAATTCGCGACGTAGCTCTCAGTTGTCATCCTGAGCGTAGCGAAGGACCTATGCAACCCGCTTGCGGCGAGGCGCTGCCGGCAAAGTGCACAGGTCCTTCGCTGCGCTCAGGATGACAGAGTGGATTTATGTCACAAACTTGCGGGACAGCACGCCACCCAAACTTCTTTCCCGCAAACCCCGCAACCTGTTGAGTCTTCGTGCAAGTCGTTGAGTCCTCATGTAAGTCGTTGAAAATTCGTAGGACGCGATTAGAAGCCGCTGGAGCGTGAAATTCGTTGCGGATGATGCTTTCCATGAGCGCGACCCCTGTCGTCGCTGCCAGGGCCGTTTCCGCCCCCGGAAAGGGCATCCTGGGAAGTGAGCAGGCCTGGATTGGGCAGCGTCACGCTCCGCAACCGAGTATACGTATTATTATGTATGTACTTAATTATACGTATGTGTCAATTTTGCAACACCGCAGCTGCTATCAGCGTCCTTTCGGAGCCTGTATCGTAGCTTTTCTTCCGCCCCTGCTCATCCGCTCGCCCCAGGTTGGTACTGTCCTAATTTAGTTCTTTCACCACAGAGTCACAGAGGCACCGAGAAGACCTCGAAACCTGCAAGGACCAGAGGGGGAAGGGTTTGACAAGTAGTTGGGTTTCTCTGTGACTCTGTGACCCTGTGGCTCTGTGGTGAAAAAGGCAAATAGGACACTACCCCGAGGTTCGGTTCATGCTCAGGCCATGTTTCAATAGACGATACTGGCAGGATATGATGCACTGTTGGGGTTTATCCCGTTTTGCACGAGGAGCATTTGCATGCCACCGCGTCGCATTCGCTCAGTGGTGTTTCTCGCCTCAGTCCTGGCGCTGGCCGCGTCCGCCACGCTCGCCCAAGAAGCAATTTCGGTCACCGTGGACGCAACCAAAACTCAGCAGAAGCTGTTGCGCGTCGAGTTGGTCGTCCCGGTCAAGGCCGGACCCCTCACTCTCTACTATCCGAAATGGATTCCCGGCGAGCACGGGCCCGATGGACCCATCGCCAATCTCACCGGCCTCAAATTCGAGGCGGATGGCAAAACCATTCCGTGGCAGCGCGATCTGCTGGATGTTTTCGCCTTCCATCTGGAGATCCCGCGCGGTGTCAGCCATCTCAATGCCAGCTATGACTATATTGAGCCCGACGGCGGCTCAGCCACGGACAAACTCCTGGTCCTCGAATGGAACGAAGTCGTACTCTACCCGGCGGACATCCCCGCCGAGAAGCTTAGTTACGACGCCAAACTTCTGCTGCCCGAAGGATGGAAATTCGGCACGCCGCTTCCTGTCGACAATGAATCAGGGAATCGACTTTCGTTCAAACCGATTTCGCTGGATTTGCTCGTGGACTCGCCCGTAATTGCCGGAGAGTTTTATCGGACGATTGACCTCACACCGCCGGGCGAATCCATCCACCATGAAATTGACATGGCCGCCGACAGCGAAGGCGCTCTGAACATGAGCCCCGAAAACCAGAAGGGGATGATCAATCTGGTGGCTGAATCGGGCAAGCTTTTTGGCGCGCGCCACTATCGCGACTACCATTTCCTGCTCGCGCTCAGCGATCATGTCGCGCATTTCGGCCTCGAACACCACGAGTCGAATGACAGCCGCATGCCGGAGCGAGCTCTTCTTTCGCCCAACTCCGGCATGTCGCTGGGCGGACTGCTGGCGCACGAATTCGCTCATTCCTGGAATGGCAAGTTTCGCCGCCCCGCTGATCTCGCCGTCCCGTACTACGAACAGCCCATGAAAACGGATCTCCTGTGGGGCTACGAGGGGCTGACGGACTACCTGGGGCCCATGTTGGCCGCGCGCAGCGGCTTGTGGACGCCGGACCAATATCACGAGCACCTGGCCGGCATTGCGGCCGCGCTTGGCCCCGGACGCCCCGGCCGCACCTGGCGCCCATTGCTGGACACCGCCGTGGGAGAATCCGGCCTTGGCTTCGGGGGCAGAGGCGGCTGGTTCAGCTGGCGCCGCGGCACCGATTACTACGACGAGGGCGATCTGCTCTGGCTCGAAGTCGCGACCATCATTCATCGCGAGTCCGGCGGCAAGAAATCGATTGATGATTTCTGCCAGTCATTCCACGGTGGTCCCAATAATGGTCCGGAGGTGAAGACCTACACCTTCGACGAACTGGTGAAGGCGCTCAATGCGATCGCGCCTTTTGATTGGGCCGCCTTGTTCCACGACAGGTTGAATTCCACTTCTGCGGAAGCGCCCGTGGGAGGCATCGAAAACGGCGGCTGGAAGGTTACGTTTAACGGCGAGCCTCCGAAGTCGGAAGGCCGCCGCGGCAGTCCCAGCGATGTCTATTCCATCGGCCTGCAGGTGGGCGGCGATGGAGTTGTGATTGACTCGATCGTCGGGAGTCCAGCGTTTGCGGCCGGCATCTCTTCGCAGATGAAAATCATTGGCGTGAATGGCCGCGTCTTCACCCAGGAGTTGCTCTCGGACGCGATCAAGTCTGCCAAGGACACATCCAAGCCGATCACGCTCCTCGTCGTCGTGGACGATTATTTTCGAACCTGCACGATCAACTACCATGGCGGCGCTCGTTACCCGCACCTGGTGCGTGATGATGCGCGCCCGGACTATCTCGACGAGTTGATCAAGCCACACGCCGCGAACCAGTAGAAGTCAACGGCCTTGCTGGTTGGGAAGGGCGATTCTGGACCGTTTTCTGTTAGGGCGTGGAGTAAGGACGCTTGTCAAGGTGCTTGTCAAACGCTTGCCAAACGCTTGTCAAACGCTTGCCAAACGCTTGTCAGACGCTTGCCAAACGCTTGCCAAACGCTTGTCAAACGCTTGTCATCCCGAGCGCAGCGAGGGATCTGGGTTCTGGCTTGTACAACCAGTGTCGCCGCCGCGGGCAAACCCCTAGATCCCTCGCTGCGCTCGGGATGACAGTTCGTGGATAAGCGCGGGTAGGAAGCCCTAGATCAGCGCTTGAGCAGATTCTCGAAGTAGCGGTTGTTGTAAAACGCGGTCGCTTTCTGCACGAACTCCAGGATCTTGAACATGCGCTCGCGGCCTTCGCGGTTCACTTCGCGGAACTGCACCGCGACTCCGGACCCGGGATCGAGCCGCACTACCACGCCTTCATTGACCAGGCTGCCGTCATCCATGGAGAATCCCAGCTTGATCTTGCTGCCCGGCGACAGGATGGCGCTGGTCTCGAGGTAGCAGCCGCCCATGCTGATGTCGGTGAGATTGGCGAACACGGGCGCGCTGTTCGGTTCGGCTTGCATTTCGACCGTGACCCGGCACTTGAGCCGCGGATGCAGGCGGCGATCCTTGTAGGAAAGCTGCTTCTGCTTTTCCAGATACATGCGGCGGTCGGCCTCGGCCAACAGATGTTCGGCATCCTGGCCGTCCTCGGGATACACGGCGCGGCCCACGCTGAGCGAGAGAATTTCCTCGCCGCAGACTTCGGCTCCGGCCTGCTTGGCCAGGACCCGCATCTGCTCCGACTTCTTTCCCGCCGTATCGGCAGCCAGGCCGGGAGCGATCACGACGAACTCGTCGCCGCCCATGCGCGCCACGTAGTCGTACTCGCGGCAGCTGTCTTTGAGCGCCTGGGCGAAAAGGCGCAGCACGCGATTGCCCTCCAGGTGTCCGAAACGGTCGTTCACCTGTTTGAAGCCGTCCATGTCGGAAACCATGACGGTCAGGGTGGACTTGTCGCGTTTGCAGCGGGCCAGTTCGCGATCGAGCTGCAGGAACAACGAGCGGGCGTTGGGCAGTCCGGTGAGGTAGTCGGTGGTGGCCGAGTTCTCGGCCTGCGCGTACTTGAGGGCGTTCTCGATGGCCAGGGCCATCTTGCTGCTGACGGCGAGCAGAATGCGCAGGTGGTCGGAGGTGAAAGCGTCGCGTTCGGCGCGATACAGCGCCAGCACGCCTATTACGCCGGAGACGCCTTCCAGCGGCACCGCCAGAGCCGAGCGCAGCGTGCTGAACTTGGAGGGATCGTTCAGATACCCAGGTTCCACCGAAGGGTTGCCGTTAATGATCGGCTTACGGTTTTGCGCCACCCAGCCGGAGAGCCCCTGCCCCAGCGGAATGCGCAACGAGGAGAACAGGCGGTAGTTGTCTCCGTTGACGTATTCGGGGACCAGTTCGTCCTCGCGCATGATGTAGATCGCGATGGCATCGTAGGGCACCATCGGTTTGAGTTTGACGGAGAACACCGAGAGCGTCTCGCCCAGACTGAGCGAAGCGCCGAGGTCCTGGCTCAGCTCGAACAGGGCCTGGGCCTCCTGGCGGGCCGCGGCGATGGACGACAAAAAGGTTGCTTCCCGGCCGACATAGTCGGGCGCGGTGATGTTCTCGAATCCAGCTGCCGGCTCCAGGCCGCGCTCAATCTTGATAGCGGTTGAGAGCGGGCCGTTGGGATCTTCCGCCGACTTGTCCGCCGCCAGCCGTTCCAGATCTTTATAACGGCGTTCGAGGACGTTGACCACTTTCGGGTCGAAGGACTTGCCCGACTCGGCGGCCAGTTTCTGCATTACGTCGCGCAGCGGCAGGGCGCGCCGGTACTGGCGGTCCGAAGCCAGGGCGTCGAGATAATCCACGGCCGAGAGGATGCGGGCGCCGAGGGGAATCTCGGCTCCTTTGAGACCGAGGGGATAGCCGGAGCCGTCATATTTCTCGTGGTGGGCGCGCACGATCGGCACCACCGGATAAGGGAAACGCACGCGCTCGAGAATTTCAGCACCCACCAGGGTGTGAATCTTCATCTTTTCGAATTCTTCCGGGGTGAGCCGTCCGGGCTTGGAGATAATATGCTCGGGCACGGCCAGCTTGCCGATATCGTGCAGCAGCGCAGCCGCATGCAGAGCTTCGAGTTCCTGCCCGGCCACGCCTAATTCTTTGGCCACCTCGATGGCGTAGACGCGAACCCGCTGCAGGTGCTCGTGGGTGGTGTGGTCTTTAGCCTCGATGGCCAGCGCCAGGGCCTCGATGGTCCGCAGGTGCAAGCTGGCCATCTCCTCGACGTGGCGCTTCTCATCATCCAGTTTGCCCAGGTAGAGACGATAGGAACGGTAAATCAGATAAACCGCCGGCACCAGGAGCAGCGAAGTCTCCCAGTTGAAGTTCTGATTGAACCACGCAATCGCACCCGCGATTCCGGCTCCCACCAGGTAGTAGGGAAACGACCAGAAATAGCAGTCCACCAGGATGCGGGTAAGGGGACGGCGCTCGGTCATCGAAATGACCGTGGCAATCGAGCCCGCGTTGGCGATGAAGTAGACGGTGGCCGCAACTCCCAGCAGAATCGGCCGGCTGTCGAGCAGCAGGTTCGCCAGGGGATGGTGATACACCCCGTACGCCAGGGCGGTCGAAACCGCCCCTGCGCACACGTTGAACGTAACCTGAATGGCCTTGGGACGGTCGGGATAGAAACACTGCGCCAGCATCGAGACTGCGCCCAGAATGAGCGTTTCGGTGAAGCTCAGTTCCAGAACGCCGATCAGGATGAACAGAAAATTTACCGACAGGGTGCCGGTGATGCCCGGCAGGTTGACCTTCAGCCTGGACGCCAGAATGGCGATGCCCAGATAGCAGATGAACTCAGCAATATTCTTGCTGCTCTGGTGGATTCCGCCCCAGGCCAGGATCCCGGTCCCGGCAATCACGATCAGGCTGATGAACAACTTGGCGCCAATGGACAGACCTCTCCACGAGTGGGAGTGAGAGACGAGTCCCGTCGTGACACTGGTGGCGCCAGTCATACGCGTACGCACACCTCCCCAACCGCGGGCATGCCGAACTCTAGAAATATCAGTTAACGCATTTAGAAACAACGATTTGGAGAGCTTTTGGAAAACTTCAGTAACCCGGTCTAAGTACCAGAAGAGATTGACAATTCGAGGGGGTCCATGGCCCGGGGGCGGAGGGGGTGGGGCGCTGCTAGCTTCAGGTTAGCCGACAATCCCCGTTCGGGAACAAGTTTGCTCTCGACACCTAGCTTCATAATCCGAGCCAAAGCACAAAACCGGGACGCGGAATTCTTCAAAAGCGCCCCTGCTTTAGTTCTTTCAGCACAGAGTCACAGAGACACAGAGAAGACCTCGAAACCTGCAAGGACCAGAGGGGGAAGGGTTTGACAAGCAGGTTGGGTTTCCTCTGTGACTGTGTGGCTCTGTGGTGAAAAAAGGCAAATTAGGACACTACCTTCCTGGCTATGAGCTTGCTTTCTTGCGAAAGAGCGCTATAATACGCCCCACTCTTGGGCGGTGGCTGGCTGCTTGCGTGGGGCTTAAAGGACAAGCGGCAGGCCAATC